>Ga0208432_1000195_pt1 | contig 13005 bp, 10 predicted proteins | sample Wag4_2014_7_11_2_FD_187361 | JGI IMG/M metagenome (GOLD analysis project Ga0208432, IMG submission 187361) | Lake water microbial communities from Ohio, USA - Utica-2 Time Series LW 2014_7_11 (SPAdes) (version 2) | ecosystem: Environmental > Aquatic > Freshwater > Lake | place: USA: Ohio...
CGCTATGGCCAGTGGTGAAATTGAGCTCTTGTGTCTCTCGCTTGAGGTCCTGAACCCCTCGGTGACACCTCCGTTCCAAATGGACGAGGACAACCTCTCCGAGACCACACGCTTAACCCATCGCGTGATGGACCTCAGGCGGCCCGCGATGCAACGCAACCTCATGCTGCGTTACAGAGTGGCCATGGCCGTGCGTCGGTATCTGGATGCCCATGGGTTTGTCGACATTGAGACGCCCATGCTCACCAAGTCCACCCCGGAGGGCGCTCGTGACTACCTTGTGCCCTCACGGGTCCACGCGGGCGAGTTTTTTGCGCTCCCGCAGTCTCCCCAGCTCTTCAAGCAGCTGCTCATGGTGGCGGGCTTTGACCGCTACTACCAGATCACCAAGTGCTTTCGCGATGAAGATCTGCGTGCCGATCGGCAGCCAGAGTTCACCCAGATCGACTGCGAGACGTCCTTCATGACTGAACAAGAGATCCGCGATCTCTTCGAGAACATGATGCGCACGGTCTTTACAGATGCGATCTCCGTCGATCTGCCCAACCCCTTCCCAGTCATGAGCTATGCCGATGCCATGCGGCTCTATGGTTCAGATAAGCCTGATCTGCGGATTGCAATGGCCTTCACGGAGCTAACCGATGTCATGGCCGATGTCGACTTCAAGGTCTTTTCAGAACCTGCCAACATGGCCAATGGGCGTGTCGTCGCATTGAGAGTGCCTGGGGGGGGCGGGATCTCGCGCAGCGAAATCGACGCCTATACGGAGTTCGTCAAGATCTACGGGGCCAAAGGTCTCGCCTGGATCAAGGTCAATTCGGTCGCACAGGGGCGAGAGGGGCTTCAATCGCCCATCGTGAAGAACCTCCACGACCGTGCCATCGCCGAGATCCTTCAACGCTCGGGCGCACAGGATGGAGACCTGCTGTTCTTCGGTGCGGACAAGGCCAAGGTGGTAAACGATGCCATCGGGGCCTTGCGCCTGAAGATCGGTCATAGCGAGTTTGGTCAGAAGACTGGCCTGATGGTGCCGGGTTGGAAGGCCCTCTGGGTGGTTGACTTCCCCATGTTCGAGTACGACGAGGAGTCCGGCCGCTGGGCTGCCGTTCACCATCCGTTCACGGCCCCGAAAGATGGCCACGAGGGGCTCATGTCCGAGCGGCCCCAAGACTGTTTGGCCAAGGCCTATGACATGGTGCTGAATGGCTGGGAGCTCGGGGGCGGGTCCGTGCGGATTCACCGTGAAGAGGTTCAGTCCAAGGTCTTCTCAGCGTTGGGCATTGGACCTGAAGAGGCCAAGCTGAAGTTCGGCTTTCTGCTCGATGCCCTTCAGTACGGCGCCCCCCCACATGGGGGCCTCGCCTTTGGCCTGGATCGGCTCATTACACTCATGACGGGGGCAGAGTCGATCCGCGACGTGATTGCCTTTCCGAAAACCCAGCGGGCCCAGTGCCTGCTCACCCAGGCGCCTTCTCCAGCCGACGAAAAGCAGCTGCGTGAGCTTCATATCCGTCTGCGGGAGGCTCCCAAAGTCGTTGCATGACGCACGCTACAGCCATCGGCCGTCGTCGAGCCCTGGTCTATGGCCCCATGGCGGTGCTCTTGGGCGGCGCGGTTTGCCTCATTTTGGAGCCGAGCCTGGGCTCGCAGGTGGCGCTCACCGCATTTGCGGCTGCAGCGGGTGTTGGGGTCGTGCACGCACTGGTTCGCATGCTGCTGCAGCGCCGTCCTGGGTCTGATGCGGTGTTTTCTGGCCCAGTGGGGCTGGTCTTGTCGCTCTGCCTGCCCGCCTTTCTGGTGCTTCTTGCGTGCTTCGCTTATGTCGATCACCTGCCTCCGATGGGCCTGGCGATGGCGGGCTTTGTGTCGCTGGCGATGGGGGCCTATTGGCTCTCAAGCGCCTCGAGATGGGCCTGGGCCCCACGGTTCTCTGCTCTCATGATCTACTTGGGCGGCCTCTTGCTGCCAGTTGCAACCCTGTTTGCGCTTGCACCGGCCGCGAGTGTCTGGGCTGCCTTGGCTGCTGTCCCGGCCTGGCATGCACGCCGCATCATGCTTCGCGACCCCGACTCTCGCGAGGTGGCCGGATCGCTTCTCTCTGCGGCGGTTTTTATCTTCGCGCTTGTGCTGGTTACGGGGGCTGCCGTTACGGCGCTCTTGTCTCTGCGCACGGGCGGCTCTCTCTAGAGCCCCTCGGCAATGCCGGGCACGAAGATCCCCGTCTCGGTGCTCGTGGTCATTCATGACGGTCAGGGCGGCGTGCTGCTCATCGAACGTGCAGACCATCCTGGTTTCTGGCAATCGGTTACGGGAAGTCTTGATGCGCTTGATGAGCCACCGGTGTTGGCTGCGCAACGAGAGCTTGCAGAGGAGACTGGCATCGCACGTGCGATGGACCAGATCGTGAACTGGGAACAGCAAGAGCGATATGAAATTTTTCCCCACTGGAGGCACCGATATCCGGAGGGGGTTACGCACAACACCGAGCATTGGTTCTCCGTTCGGGTTGACGTTGGGACTGAGCCCCGGCTCTCGCCCCGGGAGCATACTCGGTGGTCTTGGATGCCCTGGGCGGAGGCGGCAGAGCGTTGTTTCTCCTGGACGAATGTGCTGGCCATTCGCGAGCTCGCCCGAAGAGAGGGCTGGACTAGCTTGGCTTCAAACGGTCAAGCCAGCATGCCGAATCGCCCGTTGCGCACGGCGAGCTATAACATTCACAAGGCTCAGATGCGTCAGCTCACCTTGCGAAGCCGCTCGGTCATGGAGGAGCTCGTCAATGGCATTGCCGTGCTGAACGCGGACCTTGTCTGCCTGCAAGAGGTTCAGGGTCGTCACGACCGGTGGGCGTTGCGTCAGGGACAGCATGAACGTCTGGCCGAGCTCGGCTATGAGACCGCCTACGGGGCAGCTGCGCATTACCTTCATGGCCATCACGGTAACGCGCTGCTCTCGCGCTTTCCCATTGTGTACTCGGAGTCGCGAGATTTTTCAGACCACGCGCTGGAGAAGCGGGCAGTGCTCCATGCGGTCGTTCAGCTGCCCACGCAGCCGTTGCATGTCTTTGTCGTGCACTTTGGCCTGTTAGCCTCTGGGCGTCACCGACAAGTGGAGCATCTGGCGGCGTGGATACGCGCGTGCGTTGCGCCGAAAGCATCCGTGCTCGTCGCAGGAGATTTCAACGACTGGCAGCTGAGGCTCGGTACTGCACATTTCGATGGCCTGGGCCTATCGGAGATCACCCAGCCAGGCCGCTCTGCGCCCCACCGAAGCTTTCCGAGTTGGGCTCCAGTGCTAAGCCTTGACCGCATGTTTCAGAGAGGCTTTCACGCCCGAGCGCTGCGCCGACCCAGAGGCCCACGCTGGTCACAGATCTCGGATCATGTACCGGTTTTGGCTGAACTGGAACCGCAGGGGTGACGGAAACATTTGAGCTGGTGCGCGGTGCGGAATCGCTGTTCGCAAGCGCGATCGGTGACATAGAGCGTGCGCAGCGACGTGTCTGGATCGAGAGTTACCTTCTTCATGATGACCGCGCGACAAGGGGGTTCATTGAGTCCTTGGGTCGCGCGGCTTCGCGCGGCCTCGAGATTCGGCTGCTGGTCGATGGATTCGGAGCGGGGGCCGATGCGCAGCGCATGCGTCCCTGGATCGAGGCCCAGGGCATTGAGCTGCGTGTTTTCCGGCCACGGCTTCGGCCCTGGGTGCTCAGCGCCTGGCGACGGCTTCACCGAAAACTCATGCTGATCGATGAGGACTTGCTCTATGTCGGAGGCATCAATCTCCTGAGTGATTGGGAGGACCCCAACCATGGGCCGCTTCAGGCGCCTCGACTCGACTATGCAGTGCGATGCCAGTCTGCGAGGCTCTTGGCACAAGCGATAGGGCCTATGGCGAAGTCTTGGTGGCGGGCTGGCTGGCGGCGAGGCACGCTACGCCTGCAGTGGACCCGAATGCGGCGTGACCTGGCCTCTGCTCAGGCCCGACTTGCCTCTGGTCGCGTCACGGGGTTGGCGAACGCGCGATTGGTTTTTCGAGATGACCTCCGTCGCTCTCGGGCGATCGAGCAGGAGTTGCGTCGGCTCTTGCGACAGGCGCGAACGGAGATTTGCATCGCAATGGCCTATTTCGTTCCCACAGGGTCGCTGCGACGGCTCCTGGTCGAGGCACGGCAACGGGGCGTGCGGGTCTCACTGCTCATTCAAGGCAGGACCGAGTACTGGTGGGCGCGTTGGGCTGAGCAGGTGATGGTTGAAGAATTACTCGAGGCGGGCGTGGACGTCTGGGAATTTCAAGAGAGCTTTCTCCATGCCAAGGTGTTGGTTGCTGATGACTGGACCACCGTGGGGTCGAGTAACTGGGACCCCTTTTCTCTATGGCTCGCAATGGAGGCGAACCTGCTCCTCAAGGACGCCGACTTTGCCCAGAGCCTGAAGGCCGACCTCCAACGACACATGACACCCGAACGGGCTTCGCAGCGCGTCACGCGCAGTGCACTTGGCGGACTGCTACACCGCCCTCAGCGGCTGTTGCAGCGCCTGATGCTCTCAGGCGTGCTCTGGGTTTTGAGGGCCATTCGGTAATGCATGTCATCACGCAGCAAGGCGAGCTTCTGATCTTTGGGGTGGACTTCAGCTCTGCCCCCTCGGTGCGCAAACCCATCACCGTTGCCATAGCAACCCTGTCATGCAGCCCAACTCCCATCCTGCATTTGGACCGTGTGGACTTGGTACCTGACTGGCCTCACTTTGAGGCGTTTTTGCAAACGCCGGGCCCGTGGCTGGGTGGATTCGATCTGCCCTTTGGACAGCCAAGGGCGCTCATTGAACACTATGGGTGGCCCACGGATTGGGCCGAGTTTGTCGACTTCTTCTACGAACAGTCGCGTGAGGATTTGCGCGATGCGTTTAAGGCCTGGTGTGATGCTCGGCCAGCAGGTCAGAAATTTGCCTGGCGTGCAGCCGATAAGCCTGCGGGCTCGAGCCCGGCGATGCGCTGGACCAATCCCCCCGTGGCGTGGATGATGAAGGAAGGCGCAAAGCGACTCAAGGCAGCTGGAGTCTGGTTGCCTGCACATCAATACCCGGCAAGGCTGCCGGCGTCTGCCAGACCGCCTGAATCGAGTGGCGATCGGGTCGCCCTGGAGGCCTATCCGGCCTTCCTCGTCCGACAGATCAGTCGCGCCTCCTACAAGAGTGACACCCCATCTGAACAAACGATAGAGCGGCGGGGGGTCAGAGAACAGATCGTTGCGGCGTTATGTCGTGCAGGGGCGCCTTGGCCTCAGCTCAGGCTCTCTAACCGTTGGATACGGCGCCTGGTGGATGAGGGGTCTGCTGACCAGTTGGATGCAGTCGTCTGCGCGCTTCAGGCGGCTCAGGCCGTTCTCGTCCGTGACTTCGGTCTCTCTGCGCAGGTCGATCCGCTTGAAGGGTGGATTGCAACCGTGCCCTCGATCTAGATCCAGTCTGGTGCGCCCTGCGCACCGCTATGCACCGAGTTGGTGAATCGCACGCACCGCCCTGGTGGCTGCTCGACACGGGTCATGTGCTCACGCTCGGGGTCCGCGACGGTGTACGGCGGATGCAGGGCTTTTTTCAGGAGGACACGAGGGTCTGGCACGGATGATGCAAAACCGGATGGGTCATTCTCAGAACCCGGAGTCAACCCATGTCCCTCTTCAACAACCCTTTTAGTGAAAACAGTCGATTGAAGTCGACCTGCTCCTGTGGCCAGCATGCCTCAGAGCTTGAGCACCGAGAAGCCCAGATAGCGCAGCACCACCAGCAGGGAGACGCCCTGCTCGAGCGTGTGGTTGAGCAGGGTCTCATGCGGGCTTTGTTTCCAGATGACGGACTTCGCCGCGCATTTCTCAAGGCAGTTGGCACGCCCACTGCGTCCGCGGCCATTGCGAGCCTCTTTCCACTGGCTGCTGCAAAAGAAGCCTTCGCTCAGAGCGCCGGTCCCTTGGAAAAGACCAAGCTCAAGGTGGGTTTCATTCCCATCACCTGTGCGACACCAATCATCATGGCTCACCCCATGGGCTTTTATGCCAAGCAGGGCCTTGACGTGGAGGTTGTCAAGACTGCGGGCTGGGCGGTGGTGAGAGACAAAGCCTTGAACAAAGAATATGACGCGGCCCACATGCTCTCACCGATGCCGCTTGCCATATCACTTGGTGCTGGCGCAGCCCCCCAGCCTTACACCATGCCGGCGGTAGAGAACATCAATGGTCAGGCCATTACCCTGGCCATCAAGCACAAGGACAAGCGAGATCCCAAGCAATGGAAGGGATTTAAGTTTGCTGTTCCTTTTGACTATTCCATGCACAACTACCTGCTGCGCTACTACCTTGCAGAGTATGGGCTTGATCCTGACAAGGATGTGCAGATTCGTGTCGTGCCTCCGCCCGAGATGGTTGCGAATCTTCGCGCAGACAACATCGATGGGTTCCTTGCACCAGACCCCGTGAACCAACGTGCGGTATACGACGGCGTGGGCTTTATTCACATCCTGTCAAAAGAGATCTGGGATGGCCACCCCTGTTGCGCGTTCGCCGCGAGTAAGGCGTTTGTTACGGAAATGCCAAACACCTATGGGGCGCTGCTGCGCGCCATCATCCAGGCGACGGCCTATGCCCGTAAGCCTGAGCATCGAAAGGAAATTGCGGCTGCGATCGCACCTCCCAACTATCTGAATCAACCCGTAACAGTGGTCGAGCAGATCCTGACGGGCACATTTGCGGACGGCCTGGGAAATGTGCGCAAGGTGCCCGATCGCATCGACTTTGACCCCTTCCCATGGGAGTCCTTTGCGGTCTGGATCCTCACTCAGATGCAGCGCTGGGGGCAAATTAAGGGGCCTATCGACTATCAGAAGGTAGCGCGCGAGGTGTTCTTGGCGACAGATGCCACCCGATTGATGAAGGAGGCAGGCTTAACCCCGCCTAAATCCAGCACGAAATCATTCTCAGTGATGGGTAAGACCTTCGACCCCTCCAAACCCGTGGAGTACGTCAATAGCTTCAAGATTCGGAGGACGTGATGAGACACATGTCCATCTCGCTGCGGGCTGCAATGCTCTCGATCTTTCTGCTGGGCGTTTTCCTTGTGACCTGGCAGGTGGCAACGATGCCCACGGGTGGTGCTGTAGTGGTCGATGATGAGTACGCCAAACTGGTCGGAGGCGCTGCAGCCACGGGACAGAAGTCGGCCTTCCCCAGACCGGCAGATCTTGGCGAGAAGCTACTCGAGGCCGTCTCAGACCCTTTTTATGATCGGGGTCCCAACGACAAGGGCATTGGCATTCAGCTCGCCTATTCGATCTGGCGAGTGGCACTGGGTTTCGGGATTGCGGCCCTGGTCGCCATACCGTTGGGCTTTGTCATTGGTATGTCGCCCCTGCTCATGCGCGCTTTTGATCCGTTCATTCAGGTGCTCAAGCCTATCTCACCTCTGGCATGGATGCCTCTGGCCCTCTTTACCCTGAAGGACAGCAACGTCTCCGCAGTGTTTGTGATCTTTGTCTGCTCGGTTTGGCCCATGCTGATGAACACCGCCTTTGGCGTTTCAACGGTTCGCAAGGAATGGCTTGACGTTGCCAAGACTCTGGAGCTTCGACCGCTCAGGAAAGCATGGTCTGTGGTGTTGCCAGCTGCAGCCCCGACCATCATGACCGGCATGCGGATCTCGATCGGAATTGCGTGGCTCGTCATCGTGGCTGCAGAGATGTTGGTCGGCGGCACGGGGATCGGTTACTTCGTATGGAACGAGTGGAACAACCTTTCGATTGCCAACATTCTGGTGGCGGTGCTGGCGATTGGGCTGGTCGGGATGCTTTTGGACTCGGGTTTTGCCCGTCTCCAACGCGCTGTGACCTATCGAGATTAAGGGATCAACACCATGAGTTATTTGAAAGTCGATCAGCTGCGTAAGGTCTACCCCGGCCGGACTGGTGGCGAGACTGAAGTCTTTGCGGGCGTGAACTTCACCATTGAAAAGGGGGAGTTCGTCTGCATCATCGGCCACTCGGGCTGTGGCAAGACGACCATCCTCAATGTCTTGGCTGGACTTGAATCGCAGAGCAGTGGCCAAGTCTTTATGGATGGACGAGAGGTCTCTGGACCAAGCCTGGATCGCGGCGTGGTGTTTCAGTCTCATGCCCTCATGCCGTGGCTTACCGTGCTCGAGAACGTTGCCTTCGCAGTTCGCGCGAGGTATCCGGACTGGTCGCGCCAGCAGATTGAGACCCACGCCCGTCGGTTCATTGAGATGGTTCACCTGGGCGGGGCGGAGAAAAAACGGCCTTCGGAGCTCTCTGGGGGAATGAAGCAGCGCGTGGGAATTGCGCGCGCTTTTTCCATTCAGCCCAAGATGCTGTTGCTCGATGAACCCTTTGGCGCACTCGACGCGCTGACACGGGGCAGCATTCAGGATGAGCTGCTTGGCATTGTTCAGCAGACTGAGCAGACGGTGTTCATGATCACCCACGATGTTGACGAGGCCATCTTCTTGGCTGACAAGATCTTCCTGATGTCCAATGGGCCACAGGCTGTGATTGCCGAAATTGTGGTCAATACGCTGCCCCGGGATCGCAAGCGCGCAACGCTCCATCACGACCCGCAGTACTACCCCATTCGAAATCACCTGGTCGACTTCCTGGTGAACCGAGCCAAGGCGATCGCTGCGGGGGAGGAGAAGAAGCCCTCGACCGCGCGCCTGGTTACGCCGGGCCTATCGAACCATACCCAAGCTTCTGTCCTCAACTAACTGGAGAAACTGCATGACCACAGCAATTACGACGCCTATGAATCGAGAGGATGTGACAGATCTCATCATGGCCGCCAAGATCCAAAAGAAGATTAAATGGGCCGACGTTGCAGCCAAGCTCAAGCTCTCAAAAGAGTGGACGACGGCAGCCTGCTTGGGGCAGATGACGCTCACCAACGCCCAAGCCAAAACCGTTGCAAAGATCTTTGGTCTGCCAGCTGCTGCGGTTCCCATACTCGAGGCCGTCCCTTACAAAGGCTCGTTGCCGACAGCCGTCCCGACGGATCCTCTGATCTACCGATTCTACGAATTGATCTCGGTCTATGGGACCACGTTCAAGGAGTTGATCCATGAGGAGTTCGGCGACGGCATCATGAGTGCAATTGACTTCAAGATGGACATGCAACGGGAGTCTGATCCCAACGGAGATCGTGTGCGCATTGTGATGTCTGGGAAGTACTTGGCTTACAAGACTTATTGAGTCGAATCGATCGACGCCTCATCGCTTCGATACGATGGAGGGATGCACAACGCCTCCCTCCGCTCCACCGCCGCTGCCCGGTCTGTCTCGGCCCGTTCAAACTGGGCCGTCATTCGGGATCTCGTCCCCTACCTGCTCGCCTATCGCACGCGCATTGCCATTGCGCTGGCTGCGTTGCTGGCTGCCAAGTTCGCCACCGTGGGCGTGCCCGTCTTGCTCAAGGCCATCGTGGATCACCTCTCTACGCCGGCAACGGTGGCGCTTGCCGTGCCTGTGGGCCTTTTGCTTGGGTATGCAGCGCTGCGACTCGCATCGACGGCCTTTACCGAGATCAGAGAGCTTGTCTTTGCGCGGGTGACTCAGGGCGCGGTGCGTGATATTTCGCGTCGTGTATTTGAGCACCTGCATAGCCTCTCCCTGCGATTTCATTTGGATCGCCAAACCGGCGGGCTCAGTCGCGACATGGAGCGCGGGGCGCGTGGCGTCGCGACCCTGGTCAACTTCACCCTCTACAGCATTCTCCCGACGGTGGTCGAGGTGCTACTGGTCTCACTCTGGCTGGCCTTTCATTACCCGCCGGTCTTTGCACTGATTGCCCTGTCTGCACTGGTGATCTACGCCGTGTTCACCATCATGATCACCGAGTGGCGGACCCATTTTCGACGCCAGGCCAATGAGCTCGACAGCAGGGCCAATGCCAAGGCAATCGATTCTTTGATGAACTACGAGACGGTGAAGTACTTCAATAACGAAGCCTACGAGGCAACCCGTTATGACGAGAGTCTGCACCGATGGCAGGAGGCCGCCATCAAGAGCCAGGCATCGCTATCGCTGCTGAACGTGGGGCAGTCCTTAGTGATTGCAACCGCGGTAGGCCTCATGATTTGGCAGGCCGTGGTGCGTGTGCAATCGGGCGAGATGACCTTGGGCGACCTCGTGCTGGTGAATGCCTTCATGATCCAGCTCTATCTGCCCTTGAACTTTCTTGGCGTGCTGTATCGGGAGACCAAGCAGAGCCTCACCGATATGGAGCGACTCTTTGGCCTCTTGGGTCAGTCCCGTGATGTGGAGGACCTGCCGGGCGCCCCAGCGCTGGAGGTAAAAGGCGGCGCAGCCATTGACTTTGAGTCGGTGGGGTTTGCTTACAACCCCGATCGCCCCATTATCCAAGAGCTGAGCTTTCGGGTGCTGGCGGGTTCGACGACCGCGATCGTTGGGGTTTCGGGCGGAGGCAAATCAACCCTGTCTCGACTGCTCTATCGTTTCTTCGACCCGCAAAGTGGACGCATTTTGATCGATGGGCAGGATATTCGGTCGGTGACCCAGCAGTCTCTGCGCAAGGCCATTGGCGTCGTCCCGCAGGACACGGTCCTGTTCAACGACACGCTTGGCTACAACATTCGTTATGGGCGCCCCGATGCGTCTGATGCGGAGTTGATGCAGGTTGCGCATGCGGCGCACCTTTCGGGGCTTTTGGCCCAGCTGCCACAGGGCCTTGATACCCTTGTCGGGGAGCGAGGGCTCAAGCTCTCGGGGGGTGAGAAGCAACGCGTAGCCATAGCGCGAGCACTCTTAAAGCGCCCCCGGATCATGGTCTTTGATGAGGCGACGTCATCGCTCGACAGCGAGTCGGAGCAGGCGATTCAGAGGGAAATCCGAGAGATCGCCCAGGGCCGCACCACGCTGGTCATCGCCCATCGACTCTCCACAATCGTAGATGCGGACCAGATTCTGGTGCTTGAGGCAGGCCGGCTCGTGGAGCAGGGCCGTCACCACGATCTTTTGGCTCAGAATGGCCGATATGCGGAGCTTTGGGCGCTCCAGGCACACCAGTAGTGTTTTCCCTAGGTCTCTCCCAGGCATGGCCGCATTTGGCTTGGCCTGAGGCACACTTCAACGGTTAAGTACCCCTCTTTAAGGAGATTGAGATGTTCAAGAAAACTCTGGTTGGACTGGCAGCAGCGGCTGCCTTGTCGGTTGCTGCTGGACCCGCAATGGCAGGAAAGACCCTTGATTCTGTGAAGCAAAAGGGCGTTTTGTCCTGCGGCGTAAACGCCGGCCTGGGCGGGTTCGGTATTGCGGACAGCGCAGGAAAATGGACTGGCTTCGACGTGGACTTCTGCCGTGCTGTGGCTGCTGCCGCGCTCGGGGATGCCAACAAGGTGCGCTATGTGCCCTTGAATGCAGCACAGCGCTTTACAGCGCTGCAGTCCGGAGAGATCGATCTCCTCTCTCGCAACACCACTTGGACGATGAGTCGCGATTCGCAGCTTGGACTGAGTTTCGGTGCGACTACTTTTTACGACGGGCAGGGCTTTCTGGTGCCAACCAAGCTTAAGCTGAAGTCCGCTAAACAGCTCAAGGGCGCAACGGTCTGCGTGCAGTCGGGAACCACCACCGAAAAGAACCTTGCCGATTATTTCCGCAGCCAAAAGATGAGCTACAAGCCGGTGGTCTACGAAGACCTCAAGGCTCTTATTGCGGCCTATGCCGAGGGGCGCTGCCAGGTCTTCACCTCTGATGCGTCGCAGCTCGCAGCCATTCGTGCCAATGACATGAAGAACCCGGCTGACCACGTCATTCTCCCCGAGATCATCTCGAAAGAGCCTCTCGGACCTGCGGTGCGTCGCGGTGATGAGGACTGGGCCAAGCTCGTATCTTGGGTGCATTTCGCCATGCTCGAGGCAGAGGAATTCGGTGTTACCTCCAAGAATGTCGACAAAATGAAGAGCGACGCCAATCCTGGTATCCAAAGGCTGCTCGGTCAGGGCAACAATGACTTCGGCAAGGCTGTGGGTGTCGATGCCGCATGGGCTGCCCGCGTAATCCAGCAGGTGGGTAACTACGGCGAGGTCTTTGAGCGCAATGTGGGCAAGAACACGCCGCTCAAGCTCAACCGTGGCCAGAATGCACTCTGGACCCAGGGCGGACTGCAGTACGCGCCCCCGATTCGTTAATCGCTGATCGACCCGAGGCGCCCTCCTAACCCGAGGGCGCTCTTTTTTTCCGGCTTCCATGACCCTGAGTCTCACGAACCCCAAGTTTCGGGCCCGCCTCTGGCAGGGCCTGCTGGTCGTGGTGTTATTGGTGTGTCTCTGGCTCTTGGTGGCGAACCTCCAGAAAAACCTGGCCGCGCGCGGTGTGGAACTGGGGTTTGGCTTTCTCTCTGGCCCAGCAGGCTTCGATATTGCCGAGCGGCTGATCGCCTACAGCGCAGAGAGCAGTTACTGGATGGCGTATGCGGTGGGGATTCTCAACACCCTTCGCGTGGCGATTCTGGGTGTTCTCATCGCGACAGGCCTGGGATTGTTTGTCGCCATCGGTGCGCTCAGCATCAACCCCTTGGTGGCCTGGCTCTGTCGGACTTATGTGGAAGTGCTGCGCAATGTGCCCTTGCTGTTACAGCTCTTCTTTTGGTACTTGTCGCTCGCGGCCTTGTTGCCTGAGAACGATGCGCCCCTGACTCTGTTGCCGGGCGTATTTCTGAGTAAGGGAGGTCTTTCGTTCCCTTGGTGGGTCGATGGCTTATGGGAGGTGCCCGAGCTGGGCCCATTTGGCATGGTGGGTGGGGCGGCGATCTCCCCGGAGTTTTTGGCCCTGCTCGGCGGGCTCTCGATTTACACCAGCGCATTCATTGCAGAGGTCATTCGCGCCGGCATTCTCTCTGTGCCCAAGGGGCAGTCAGAGGCTGCGAAGGCGCTGGGGTTCTCAGGCTGGCAGCAGCTTCGACTGATCATCCTTCCCCAAGCGATGCGGGTC
>Ga0208432_1000200_pt1 | contig 12910 bp, 9 predicted proteins | sample Wag4_2014_7_11_2_FD_187361 | JGI IMG/M metagenome (GOLD analysis project Ga0208432, IMG submission 187361) | Lake water microbial communities from Ohio, USA - Utica-2 Time Series LW 2014_7_11 (SPAdes) (version 2) | ecosystem: Environmental > Aquatic > Freshwater > Lake | place: USA: Ohio...
GTCTTACTTGCTGTGGTCTTTGCTGCCTTCGTAACTAGCGGTGTCACATCCATTAAAACAATGGGCTTTGGTGTTGCACTCGCCGTACTTCTGGATGCAACTATTGTTCGAGGCCTTTTGGTCCCGGCGTTGATGCGATTATTTGGCGAAAATAACTGGTGGGCACCTCAGTGGATGAAGCGATTTACGCTGCACCACTAATTTCCCGTACCCTAAGACCATGGATCTAATCGCTTCCCTGCAATGTGCAGATCAGCCTGGCATCGTTCATGCGATGACATCGGCGGTTCTTGCCTGTGGCGGAAACATTATTGAGAATCAACAGTTCACCGATCCGACCACCAATCAATTTGTTATGCGCACCCGTTTTGAAACTTCACAGGGAATTGATGGCGCACACAAGAGTTTGAATGAAGGTCTTTCCAAGTTCAATCCCGCTCTTCACATTCGTCCAACAGCTCAAAAGCCACGAGCACTTGTTATGGTGACAAAGGAAAGTCATTGCTTACGTGATCTCTTGTATTTAGAAGAACTTGGCGAACTTAATGTTGAAATCCCATTGGTGATTTCAAATCGGGAAGAGCTACGTTCATTGGTCGAATCCCATGGAGTTAAGTTCCTATACCTGCCTGTTACATCTGATAACAAGGCGGCACAAGAAGCTGAAATTTTGAAGAAAATTGAAGAGCTAAAGATTGATTTTGTTGTACTTGCTCGATACATGCAAATACTTTCTGCCGATTTCTGCAACACAATGCCCGGCAAGATCATTAACATCCATCACTCATTCTTACCTGGCTTTAAAGGTGCAAAGCCTTATCACCAGGCACATGAGCGTGGAGTAAAGATTATTGGAGCTTCTGCTCATTTTGTCACAAGTGATTTAGATGAAGGTCCAATCATTGAACAGGATGTTGCCCATGTAACCCACAACGCTTCTGCGGAAGAGTTGATTGCAATTGGTCGTGACATTGAACGCAGAGTCTTAGCAAAAGCAGTTAAGTTGTATGCAGATGACAAGATTTTTATTGTCGGTAAGCGAACAGTAGTTTTCTCTTAAAACTCTGAAATCACTAGTAATCGAGTGTCCCCGGCGGGAGTTGAACCTGCGACCTACCGCTTAGGAGGCGGTTGCTCTATCCACTGAGCTACGGGGACTTGCTAATCAACGGTGCTTGGCAAAGGTTAGCGGTATCGATAACCTTCCCTTGAATCCACGTTGGATTCCATTCAATAGGCACGAGTTTATTGAAGGTTAAGAACAAACTGAAAGGCCAACCATGAGAGCGCTCGTTATCGGCGCAGGCGGAGTTGGCAGTGCAATCGCAAATATCGCATCACGCAAGTCATTTATCACTGAGTTAGTTATCGCTGATTACGATGCTTCAAAAGCGCACGCTGTCACCCAAAAGATCCAAGATCCACGATTTACATCAGTGGAGGTGGATGCCGGCGATCTGGTGGCGCTTGAAGGATTGATCAAGAAGGTCAATCCTGATCTGGTTATCAACGCAGTTGATCCTCGATTTGTTATGCAGATTTTTACCGCTGCCCAAAATGCTGGTGTCAATTACATGGATATGGCGATGTCACTTTCTAAGGCGCATCCAACAGATCCATTCCATAAAACTGGAGTGATGTTGGGCGATGAACAATTTGCTCAAGCAGATGCTTGGGAGAAAAATGAAAAGTATGCGTTAATCGGCATCGGTATCGAACCCGGTATGAGCGACATTTTCGCTCGATACGCTCAAGATTATTTGTTCAGCGAAATCGATTCCATAACAATCTTGGATGGTTCGAACCTAACCGTTGATGGATATGACTTTGCTCCATCATTTTCAATTTGGACCACAATCGAAGAGTGTTTGAACGCACCTTTGCTGTGGGACAACGGCAAGTGGCACACATCAAAGCCATTTACTGGTGGGGTCGTCTTTGATTTCCCAGAGGGAATTGGCCCAGTTGAATGTGTGGATGTTGAGCATGAAGAGGTTGTTTTAATTCCAAAGAAGGTTAAGGCCAACCATGTTTCATTTAAATATGGGCTTGGAACAGACTTCATCAATACTTTGAAAACGATTCACACACTTGGCTTGTCGAAAAAGGAAAAGGTTAATTACCGTGGCATGGAGATCGCTCCACGTGATTTCTTAGCCTCTCTTCTTCCAGACCCAGCAAAGATCGGTCCACTGATGCACGGAAAAACTTGTGCAGGTGCACATGTGAAGGGGCTTGATAAAGAAGGAAAGCCATACGCCTGCTACATCTACAACGTTGTCGACAACCAATGGTCAATGGATAATTACGGAGATCAGGCCGTCGTGTGGCAAACAGCGTTAAACCCCGTCATTGCCATGGAATTGATAGCTAACGGCACATGGAAACCACGTGGAGTTGTTGGACCCGAATGGATGGAACCAAAGCCATTCTTGGATCTAATCGAACACTATGGAAGCAGTTGGCACATTCGCGATGAAGATCCAGCGGGAATCACTGTGTGATCAAATGAAAAGTACATTCGATGTCGCAGTGATCGGATCAGGTTTTGGTGGTTCGGTCTCTGCGCTTCGATTGCGCGAAAAGGGTTACTCCGTTGCAGTACTTGAAGCGGGACGTCGATTTGAAGATAAGGATTTTCCAAAGACTTCATGGCGACTCAATAAGTTTCTCTTCGCTCCCAAACTAGGACTGTATGGAATTCAAAGAATTCATGTTTTGCCTGATGTATTGATTTTAAGTGGAGCAGGTGTTGGCGGTGGATCTCTTGTCTATGCCAATACCTTGTATCAACCAGGTGATGCTTACTTCAATGATAAACAGTGGGCATCCATCACCAATTGGAAGCAAGAGCTAGAACCCTGGTTTGACCAAGCACGTCGGATGTTAGGCGTAACTGAGAATCCATATTTTTCTAACAGTGATCAAGCAATGAAGGATGTCGCCATTGAAATGGGAGTCGGTCATACCTTTCAAATGGCACCGCTAGGGGTTTTCTTTGGTGAGGGAAAGGGAGTGCCTTCTAAGGATCCCTTCTTTGGTGGTGTTGGTCCTGATCGAAATGGTTGTCAGCAATGTGGATCTTGTATGACCGGCTGTCAATTCAACGCAAAAAACACTTTGCCAAAGAATTACTTGGGGCTTGCAGAGTCTGCCGGCGCGCAAGTTTTTCCAATGACAACTGCAATGAAGATTAAACAACTTGAGGATGGGCGTTGGAAGATTACAACGGTCAAGACAAATGATCCATTTGGATCGCGAGGTAAGACCTTCTTTGCCAATCAAGTAATTGTTGCTGCGGGTACTTACAACACCCAAAAACTGCTGCATAAGATGAAGGATTCTGGGGTTTTGCCATTGTTGTCAGATCGATTGGGTGATCTCTCAAGAACTAACAGTGAAGCCCTCACCGGAGCCATAATGAAAAATACAGATATTGATTTCAGCCAAGGAAGTGCGATTACATCCTCATTCTTCCCTGATGAGCACACCCACATTGAACCTGTGCGTTATGGCAAAGGCAGCAATTTGATGGGATTGCTCCAAACGATTATGACCGATGGCAGCTCATCAAAGTTACGTCGTAAGCAATGGTGGAAAGTATTCATCGCAAATCCTTATCTTCTGAAAAGAATTCTAGATGTACGTAAGTGGAGTGAGCGCACCGTAATCGCATTAACGATGCAAAATGTAGATTCCTCTATCTCCGTCAAGTCAAAGCGAAGTTGGTTTGGTTGGCACTTAACCTCAAAAAATGATTCAGAGCATCCCAATGCAACTTATATTCCTGCTGCAAATGAGGTCGTAAAGAGAATTGCCGCAAAACTTGGTGGAGTCGGTGCAGGCCATGTTGGAGATTTGATTGATGCGCCATTTACCGCGCACTTTGTTGGTGGCTGTGTCATTGGTCAAGATGCGTCTGAAGGTGTTATAGATCCTTATCATCGGGTGTGGAACTATCCAACGCTGCACATCGTTGATGGGTCAACGATCACCGCAAACCTTGGTGTCAACCCTTCATTGACGATTACAGCACAGGCAGAACGCGCACTTTCATTATGGCCAAATAAGAATGAAAAGGATCACCGTCCGACACAAGGGCAGAAATATGAAATGCTCGCACCGATTGCACCACACTCACCATTTGTACCCAAAGGTGCAGTTGGTGAACTCACCGTTCGTTAGGAGAACACATGTCTTCATGGGCTTTGGTAACCGGTGCTACTGCAGGCATTGGTGAGAGTTTTTCTCGTCTTCTAGCATCCAACAGATACAACATAGTGTTGGTGGCCCGAGACTTACCCCGTCTTCAAGAGCGCGCAAAGGGCCTTGAAGAAAAATTCGGTATCCAAACCCATGTAATTCAGGCAGATCTTGCAACTGATGATGGATGTCTAAAAGTTGAAAAGTACATCGCTGAGAATCAGATTGATGTACTGATCAACAACGCTGGATTTGGAACCAATAAGGCCTTCACAATCTCGACCCTAGAGATTGAGCAGCAATTACTTGATGTCTTAGTTCGCACACCTATGCGGCTTATGCATGTTGCCCTTCCCTTAATGAAGGATCGCAACAATGGTGTGATCATCAATGTCTCATCCGTTGCTGGATACATCGCTGGTGGCTCATATAGCGCTTCAAAGTCTTATCTGACGGTGCTCTCTGAATCACTCAACACAGAACTTGCTGCAACTAATGTGAAGGTGAGCGCACTCTGCCCAGGTTTTACCCGCACCGAGTTTCATCAGCGAGGCAGGATGTCGATGAAAGCTCTGCCTAACTTCATGTGGCTCAACTCTGATCGATTGGTTGAGCAATCGTGGAAGGATGCCTTAAAGGGAGAAGCGGTGAGCGTTCCTGGTTGGCAGTACAAGCTGCTTGTCTTTGTTGTGCACACTGTGCCACGTTCAATCGTTCGTAAAGTTGGCATGAACCTGAGAGCCAAGCAACGGAAGTAATGGTCATAGTTTTCGGACTCACGGCGGGTTTTCAGCCTTCTTTAAGTACCTGATCGATAGTATTGCCCCATTACTACGAAAGGCACATATATGTTCCGCAAGATCGCATCACTTTCAGTAGCGCTTGTTGTCGCCGGTGGCGTCATGATCGCAGTACCTGCAGATGCCGCCGTGAAGATCTCAAATGGCGTTGCCTGCAAGAAGTCAGGTCAAAAAACTAAGACAAGTGGCGGAACCTACCGTTGCGCAAAAAATCCTTTGGTTTCAAGCACCAAACTAACCTGGCTCTCCCTTGATTGTTTAACCGCTGCAAATGATGCGGTTAAGTCGCAGAAGGCGGCTGTAACTACAGCTGCAAACTTCAAGGCTCAATTACCGGTGATTGATCTAGGAATTACAACTGAGACTGCAAACAAGGCGGAGATTCAGGCAAAGCTTGATGCTGCAACTGCGCGACAAGTTGCAGCCCAAGCAAAGTTAGCTGCAGCTACCACCGATGCTGATAAGAAGATTTTGACAACCGCTGTCGGATCGTGGACATCGGCAACCCGCGCATATGCAAGCAAGATTCGCAACATCGATATCACCATCAAAAAGTTGGAAGCGGCAAAGCTTGCAGCTACTAATAAGCCAGCTGAACTTGCAGCCAACATCGCCGATGCGCGCGCTAGCGCTAAGTTGATTTGCACCAAGGGCTTCTAGTACCTCACTCTTACTAAAAAACCCGCTGCCACACAGGTAGCGGGTTTTTTGTATCTATGGGAACCCCTATCCCGAATGAGGAATTACCTTCTTACGCTAGCTATATGCGTGCCATGCGTTTTGTGCCACCCGTCCTATTGGCGATTCAGATTCCCGCGCACACACGGATCAATGGGTTGTGGGTTGATCTCATCCTCTTTAACTGCGTACCTTTTGCATGCCTAATCTCAGTTTTAACTGCTCCGCGAATTACTAATAAATGGGCACAGCCTTTAACCGCATTAGCTATCGGAGGTTGGAGTCTAGGTTCAATAATTGCAACCCTTACTTCATATATCGAACTACCGGTGTTCTTTGCTAACGCCTCTGATGGTTTGTATCTGTTGTTCTATCCATTAGCGTTGCTTGGGCTGCAGTTATTGATCTCTAGCCACCAGAAATTGACTGTGCTTGAAATCGTTGATGCCTCGATCGTTGGTTTGGGATTGAGTACTTTGGGAGCTGCCTTTGCTCTGCATCCTGTACTTCCGCACTTTGATGGGAACGTTGATCAATCATTTTTAGCGATCATCTACCCAGTCGCAGATTTAGTGTTGCTGTGTTTCATTATTGCAACAGTTGCCATGCAGGGTTTTTCGGGTCGTGGGCTATTTCTCACAACCGGCGTTGCTGTCTATGCCGCAACTGATTTTCTCTTCCTATGGCAAAACCTCAACCTGACCTATGTCTTCGGATCCTTGATCGATTATGGATGGCTACTCGCATTTGTCCTACTTGCAGAAAGTTGTTGGCATTCTACAACTGATAACAAGAGCAAAGGTGGAGTCAATCCTGTGCTGATTACCATCTCGGTTTTCTTAAGCGCCACATTGCTGGCACTACTAGCAATTGCCCCAGATAACTTTCCGCATTTTATTTTGATTCCGGCCATTGGAACCCTGGCGCTAGCCTTTATCAGAATGAGCATCGCTCTTAATCAGGCACGAAATATTGGGCATGAAAGAATCTTGGCAAGAACTGATGAGTTAACAATGTTGCCCAATCGCAGACGATTGATCGCTGAGATCGAAAACTTTGCCACCCGACAAGGCTCGCTACTTTTGTTAGACCTTGATGGATTTAAACCGGTTAATGACACCTATGGTCATGAAGCTGGCGACAGAGTTTTACAACAGGTTGCACAGCGTTTTACCCGTGCTTTACCCGCGGGATCCTTACTTGCCAGATTGGGTGGAGATGAGTTTGGAGTCTTAGTTGATGGCAGCCCAGCCGTTGTAATGGAGATCGCTTTAGCGTTACGGGGAACACTTTCTTATCCATTTTTAATTGATGGTCATGAAATCAGTATCGGAGTCAGTATTGGAATCGCAGATAATGATGGCGCAGATGATTTGTTGCTGCGTGCAGATAATGCGATGTATGCCGCTAAGCGCCAGGCATTGGGGGTTTGTCAGCTTTAATCTCTTGTAAGCGAGCCAGCGCTTCATGACGTTCAACGGCGTGATCAACAATTCGCTCTGGGTAACCCTTGCTGTACCCATCTAGAAATAACCATGGTTCATGGATCTCTGAGGCTGATAGGTGAGCAAGCTCTGGTACATATCGTCGGATGTAATCGCCATTTTCATCAAAACGGCGACCTTGTTCAATTGGGTTAAAGACTCGGTAATACGGCGATGCATCGGTTCCACACCCTGCGGTCCATTGCCAGCCATGTGCATTTGATGCAACATCGTAATCAACAAGGTGGTCTGCAAAGAAGCGTTCTCCCAGTTGCCATTCAAGGTGCAGATCTTTAACTAAGAATGAAGCGACGACCATACGAGTTCGATTATGCATCCAACCTTCAAGAACAAGCTGACGCATCGCAGCATCTACAAATGGATAACCAGTCTTGCCTTCGCACCACGCCTTGAATTGTGCGCCTGGCTTGTCATAACGCATCTGTGCAAATTTAGGTGCGTAGTACTCGACATCAGTCATGGGATTGTTAAATAAGACATCGGCGTAGAACTCGCGCCACGCGATCTCTTTTCTAAAGGTGTCATGCGCTTTGCTTTCACCTAAACCTGCAAGCAAGGTACGTGGATGGATCTCGCCAAACTTTAGGTACGAGCCCATCTTTGAGGTTCCATCGATTCCTGCAAAGTTTCTGTTTTCATCATATGAATCCAAGCCTTTATTAGTGAACTCTTTGAATCGCTTTAGCGCCGCTGTTTCGCCCGGTTGAATCACATTGACGCCATCTGGCATTGGAAAATCAGGGAATGCGCGGTATTCGGCGGTTGGCTCTACGCAAACAAACTTCTTGGGTGTCACTGCCGGAGCACGCCAACCATGAGCACACCAAGCTTTGTAGAAAGGTGTGTAGACCTTGTACGGCGTTGCATCTGATGGCTTTAGCACTCGACCTGGCGCAACCGCGTACGGACTTCCGGTTCTGACAAGGGTGATTCCAGCCGCCTCTACTCGTGCATCGCGGGCTGCACCATATCTTTCAAACTCTGCCGAGATATGAACCTGCTCAACGCCATACTTTTTGATCAAAGTTGAAAGAACTTCTACTTGATCACCCTCAATTATGTGAAGTTTGTTTCCAAGTGATTCATCTAATGCACGCAGCGATTGACCCATATACGCCAATAACTTTGAACCTGCTTCTTTGATTTGTTGTTTATCAAGAATGAAGAGTGGAATTATCTGATCAGATGATTCAATCGCAGCTAATAGCGCAGGATGATCATTGATGCGCAGGTCTCGTCGAAACCAGATTATTGATGTTTTCGGCGATGACATGGGATGATTAAATCATCATGCAGGAGATTAAGCGCTTCCAAATCCGAGGAGTTCCGGGCGAGGTTGTGCGCACCCGTTTTGAGGATCGAATCGTCGATTACTGGACGCCTCGTGGTGGAAGTGAGCACCTGCTTATCGCCCATGATGGACAAAATGTCTTTGACGGGACAACAAGCACCCATCGGCGTCAGACTTGGAAGATGGCTCAAGCTGCAATCGATGTAGCAAATGAGCAAAGGATAAAGCCTCCAACAATTATTGCTGTGTGGCACAGCTCAACGAAAAGCAATCCTTGGGGGCGAGCAAAGGATTTAGCTCCAGAAAAGTTCTTTACCCCCGATGCATATATAGATCCACGATGGGCGATCAAAGATCCAACTATTACCCTTCATTCAGACTCTTATCTGGAACACATATTTGGTGAAATCATTCCTGCAATTTACGGCGCTCACTCCCCTGAAAAAACCGCTGTTATTGGCTCCAGTATGGGTGGCTTAGCAACTTTGTACGCCGCAATACAGCACCCAGATAAGTTTTCAACCGCTTTAGCTTTGTCACCACATTGGGTGATTAGTAATGAGCACTTTGCGCGATCAATGGTTGAAGCACTGCCCTTGACCCACAAAATTTGGATGAGTCGTGGAGATAAGGGACTAGATAAAGAGTATGTTCCTTTACAAAACTTTGTTGACGCCTTGATGCGTGAACGTGGCTTTACACATAATTATCAATCTAAAGTTTACAAGCGCAGCGGCCACAATGAACGATCATGGGCTAAGTACCTCCATGAACCATTAAGGTTTTGGCTTAACGGGTAACCACCCAAATTCCTTGAGTTGCTCCTTCAGAGGCAATCCTGAAACTCTGACCTTGGACTTTTTCTCCATAGAGAGTCTTTGAAACTGAATATCCATATTCGCTTAAATCTATTGTTGCATCGATTGCACCTCGTGAAACAAGTACGAGAATTGATTGTTTCTTGGATTCACGAAGATATATGACATAGTCATTTTCAGCCTTAACCCAGCGTAGCCCGCCATTTATTAAAGCATCTTGAGTTCGTCTCAAACTCACTAACTTCTTTACTTCAGCCATAAACTCGAAATCCCAACCGTTTCGGTCATCCCAGTTAATGGTTCTTCTTGCGTCCTCGCCCCACGAGCCTTCAAGACCAATTTCATCTCCAGCGAAAATAGAGGGAACTCCGGGATAAGTCAGCATCATTGTCATTGCAGATGCATGCGCCTTTTTGTCACCTAACACAACAGTTCTGAATCGCGCTGTGTCATGAGAATCTAAGAGCATCATGCTTGCAGTTAGTGAACGCCAAGGGATTGATGCGTTGAACTCTTGAATTGACTCGACCAATTGCTTGCCATTTATCTTAGGCATCGCAAAAGGAAGACCTTGAAATCCTCCTGTGATTTCAGGATTGCGATTAATCCAATTCCAGAATGGGCGCATAAACCCCTGATAATTCATAGCTCCATGCCAACCTAAGCCGTTGAGATCACTTGCAAGGAAATCACCATTTTCCGCAACCAACCATGTATCTGGATTAACTTCATGCATTGCCTTGCGAATTCCCTGCATCACTTCGACGTGATGATTCTCAGCTCCTTGAACGCCTGTCATATTTCCGACATCAATGCGCCAGCCAGCCATTCCAAACTTTGGTGAAAGCCATTTCTTAACAATTGAGTTTGGTCCTTCATACACTGCTTTTCGTAAAGCCTTAGATGCATAATTTAATTTTGGTAATGACTCAAGACCATACCAACCTACATATCCCCACTTAATCGACCTATCCCAGAAGAAATAAGTTCTCTCCTTAGATTTCTTATTCTTTTTTGCCTTAATTAACCAGTCGTGACCGACTCCGCAATGATTTGAAGTTAAATCACCAAGAATGCGAATACCCTTTTTCTTTGCAACCTTGATCAAGGATTGAAAAGCTTTATCGCCACCCAAAACAGGATCTACATGATCAAAACTAGTTGCGTCATATCTGTGATTAGATCTAGATGGAAAAATGGGAGTGAAATAGATTCCATTAACTCCCAGATCTGTTATGTGATCAAGATGTTCTTGAACTCCGTACAGGTCTCCACCATACAACTCCTGCCCCGTGAATTTTCCACGACCTCGTGGGAGGAGATTCCACTCCCGCGGATATGCCCAGTCGGGAGTGATATCAATCTTTCCGGACTTGGCGAAGCGATCGGGAAAGATTTGGTAGAACACAGCTGAGTTAATCCAATTCGGATTCGCTGGTGTCGCAACTAATTGAAAATCGTTATTACTGTGAACATCATGATCAAAAACTCCTCGAGCATTGAGCCACTCGTACTTACCGTTTCCGATGAAAACAAAACGGTAATAATTTTGAAGATTTAGGATCTTGACCGAGACTTGATACCAACTTTCGTATTGATCACTTTTTGCCTTTTTTAACTCAAAAATTCGGGGTTCGCCATCGTGATACATGCGAACCATCACTCTTTCAAACAGGTAGCCACTAGGGATTCTGACCTTAAGGGTGACGTTGTCACCAATCTTAGGTGCGCTGTTACTTACATATAAGTCGCTGCCATCATGGTGCGGGGATAGCGAGTTTTGTACTTGGTAACTCATACTTTGATCCCTTCGAATTGATGGCCTCTGCCTTAATCTCCACTGTTTTGCCTTCAAAATCAAGTGGATCTACATACACTGAGTATGGAGAGTTGGTATCGGTTCCTAATGAACTCCAAGGTTGATCCGTAGATGTCCGTATAGAAAATGTGACCTTTACTAAATCCTTCGTGCTTACAACTGCCTTGGTTTCGTAGTAGCCAGTTAGGAAATCAAGCTCAGAGGTGACCTTACCAACCTTTACATCGGTTTTATCTATCTTTTGATTTGCTTTCAACACCACGGTTGATAATGCCGGAACAGTGATAGTGATCTTTTCAGCAACAGCTTTAACCGTTGTCTTTCCCATCAACAATTTCCAACCACCCTTTGAGGTCGCGGTATTAATTGTTGCTTTAATTGCCTTGTTAGAGTTATTGAACGCAACGATGTACTCTCGATTTTCTGCATCATCCTTCTTTGAGATTGCTAGCAAGTAATCTTTTGCGTAACGGATCTGCATTGAGGAGTTTGCAAGACCAGGGTTGGCAGCACGCAAAGTAGCTAAAGCCTTCAGGTGGTTTGCGATTGGGTGCTTGTCTGTCACATCAAAGGCGTTACCGGTCCCGATTGGTGAGGAGCCGATTCGTTTTTCTGTTTTCCAGATATTGACCTTTGTTGAGAACATATCTTGACGGGCTAATTGATCGCTTCCTGAGCCAGTGCCTGTCATGCCAACCTCATCGCCGTAGTACACCGATGGAATTCCACGGGTCAGATACATCAATGAGTGGCCCAATAAGGTGCGGGGCAACAGCTCTGAAGCTGGATTAATACGCTTGGATTCAATGATTTTTCCAGCGCGGCCCATATCGTGATTACCCAAGAAGGTAACCATGTTTGATGCACTCGTTGTAGCGGTTGTGTACAAATCATCGTAGTTAAAGAGATTTTCAATGGTGCTCGCATCAGAATATCCAGATGCAAACTCTGCTGCTGATCTTTGGAATGGGAAATCCAAAACGGTTTGAATCTTGTTTCGGCGAATGTAATTCATCAAGTTAATTGGGTTTACATCCCAGACCTCGCCAAAGATCGTAAAGTTATCGATTCCGACAGATTGTGCAGCTGCATTTATCTGTGGCGACCAGTTCTTAAAGAAGTTGTCATCCACATGTCTAGCTGTATCTACGCGGAATCCAGACAATCCATAATCTTTGATCCACTTACCATAAACATCGGCCCAACCGTTGTATACAACCGGCTTTTCAGTGGCGATGTCATCTAGGCCATAGAAATCACCCAGCTGCATACATGAACCTTCACCCCAACAACTGTTCATATCACCGACATTATGGTAATTGGTTAAATCATTAAGCCATGCCGGGTTCTTCGCTTTGGCCATATCCGCAGGGATGTATGCATCTTTATTCTTGTATGCAATTACATCACCAGTGTGATTTGTTACAACATCTAAAATCAATTTCAAACCAAGCTTCTTTGCACATTCAGAAAATGCCAGAAGATCTGCCTTAGTGCCTAGGTGTGGATCTACATCGAGGAAATCAACACCCCAGTAACCGTGATACCCAGCACCATATGGCGTTGGCTTTTGTTGAACAACTAATGGCGTTACCCATACAGCGGTAAAGCCAAGCTTTTTAATACGAGCTAAACCATTATCGCCAGCAGCACATGTTCCGGTTAGCCCTTTGAGATCTCCACCATGAAAGAAAGCTGTATCGCGTGGATCGTAGCCAGGGTACTTATCGTTGCTGGTGTCACCGTTTAAATAACGGTCCGGAAAAACAAAGTAAATAAGGTCCTTTGCAAGCCCT
>Ga0208432_1000209_pt1 | contig 12644 bp, 13 predicted proteins | sample Wag4_2014_7_11_2_FD_187361 | JGI IMG/M metagenome (GOLD analysis project Ga0208432, IMG submission 187361) | Lake water microbial communities from Ohio, USA - Utica-2 Time Series LW 2014_7_11 (SPAdes) (version 2) | ecosystem: Environmental > Aquatic > Freshwater > Lake | place: USA: Ohio...
CGGTTGTGGGCACCGCTGGTGAGCTGGAGCAAAACGGAAATCGTGTGCCAGGCGGTGCGTCTGGGGGTACCGATCGACGCAACCTGGAGCTGCTACAACGGGGGCGACCAGGCCTGCGGCGTGTGCGACAGCTGCCGCATCCGGGACGCCGCGCTGCTCGAGGCCGGCGTGATCGCCGCCCAACCGTCGGCATGACCCTGCCGCTTCGCCTGCCCCTGCCCTGGTGCGAGCCGCAACAGCTGCTCGATGCCCTCCACGGCAGCCTGGAGCGGCCCGGCCTGGTGTGGCTCGATGGCGATGGCACAGCCCTCGGCCGCTTCAGCCTGCTGGCGGTGGAGCCGCTGGCGGAGGTGGTGTGCCGCGGCCTGCCGGGCGAACCGGGCAGCAGCGATCCCTTTGCCGCCCTTGCCGAACTGCAGGCCGACGGCGGCAGCTGGCTGGGCTGGCTGGCCTATGAAGCGGGAGCCTGGCTGGAGCCGGCCCCCCACTGGCGGCGCCCGGCCATGGCCACACTCTGGGCGATGCGGGTCGATCCACTGCTGGTGTGCGACCACCAGCAGCGGCAACTGTGGCTTGAGGGCGACGACAGCGGCCAGCTGGAACGATTCGGCCGGCGGCTGGAGGCCCTGCTCGGCAACGGCGGCACCATCGGTTCAGGCCCGGCTGGGAAACGGACCGCCGCCGGCGCGCCGGCCCTGCCCCTGGAGTGCTGGCACTGGCACACCGATCCCCCGGCGTTCGAAGCCGGGGTGAGGCGGCTGCGGGAGCACATCGCCGAAGGCGATCTGTTCCAGGCCAATCTGAGCGCCTGCTGCGAGCAGCTGCTGGAGGCTCCGCCGTCGGCTGCCGAGCTGCTGGGGCTCTACGGCCGCCTGCGAAGCCACTGCCCGGCCCCGTTCGCGGGCCTGGCGATCGCCGGCACCGCAGCGGCCGGCGAAGCGGTGCTCTCCGCCTCGCCGGAGCGGTTCCTGCGGCTTCAATCCGATCGGCGGGTGGAGACCCGGCCGATCAAGGGCACCCGGCCCCGCCACGCCGACCCACGGGCTGACGCGGCAGCGGCGGCTGACCTGGTGAGCAGTGCCAAGGACCGGGCCGAGAACGTGATGATCGTCGACCTGCTGCGCAACGACCTGGGCCGGGTCTGCGAGCCTGGAACGGTGCAGGTGCCCCAGCTGGTGGGGCTGGAGAGCTACAGCCAGGTGCACCACCTCACCTCGGTGGTGCAGGGTCGGCTGCGGGCCGGGCTGGGGGTGGCCGAGCTGCTGCGCGCCTGCTGGCCGGGGGGCTCGATCAGCGGCGCCCCGAAGATCCGGGCCTGCCAGCGTCTCAATGCCCTGGAACCGGTGCCACGAGGGGCGTACTGCGGCAGCCTGTTCCATCTCGATGGCCGCGGCGGCTTCGACAGCAGCATCCTGATCCGCTCCCTGTTCCTGCACGATCGCTGCCTGCGGGTGCATGCCGGCTGCGGCATCGTGGCCGACTCCGAGCCGGCCGCCGAAGCCGACGAACTGGGTTGGAAGCTGGAACCCCTGCTGCGGGCCCTGGCGGCCGAAGCGCGATGAGTCGCGCCTGCCTGGCCTGGATCGACGAACCCGATCCAGCGGGGCGCTGGGGCGATCCGGACGACCTGACCCTGCCACTGGCAGACCGGGGCCTGCTGCTGGCCGATGGCCTGTTCGAAACCGTGCTGGTGCTGCAAGGCGAGCCACGGCTGCTGGGCGCGCACCTGGAGCGCTGGCAGCGCTCGGCCAGGCTGCTGGGGCTCGATGCTCCCCCCGCCATGGAGCGGGTTGCGGGCCTGGCTGAGGCGGCTGTGAGCCGCAGCGGCATCCGCAGCGGCGCCCTGCGGCTGAACTGGAGCCGGGGTGCGGCTGCGGCCCGGGGGCTGAGCCTGCCGCCCCACAGCCGCCACCGGTTCTGGCTCCAGCTGCATGCCGCCAGGCCCTGGTTCACGCCCGTGCGGGTGATCGTCAGCCCGAGCGAGCGACGCTGCGCCACGAGCCTGCTGAGCCGCTGCAAGACCTTCGCCTACGGATCATCGATCCAGGCGCGCCGCCAGGCCGAGGCTGCCGGCGCCGACGACGCGCTGCTGGAAAGCACGGCTGGTGGCCTGTGCTGCGGCACGGCGGCGACGCTGCTGGTGCGGCAGGGCGGGCGCTGGCTCACCCCGCCCCTGGCCAGCGGCTGCTTGCCCGGGGTGATGCGGGAGCGGGCTCTGCGGCTCGGCCTGGCGACGGAAGCGGCCGTCGGTGAGATCACGGTAGCCAGCCTGTTGGGCAGCGAAGCGGCCCTGCTGCTCAACAGCCTGGGCTGCCGGCCGATCTGCGCCCTGGCAGGGGCTGGGCTCGGCGGCGGATCGGATGGAGCGGCAAGCGCTGCGGAACGGTTCTGGCACCAGCTGCTGGAGGCCTGAGCAGCCCGGCCTCTCAGACGCTGAGAAAGCGATCGACCACGGCCTTGCTGAGCTCGCCGGTGGGGCCACTGGCCACCACGCCGCCCTTCTGCATGGCGTAGTACCAGTCAGCCTGGCGCACGAAATGCAGATGCTGCTCCACCAGCAGCACGCTGATGCCGGTGGTGTCGATGATGCGGCGCACAGCCCGTTCGATGTCAAGCACCACGGAGGGTTGGATGCCTTCGGTGGGCTCATCGAGCAGCAGCAGCTTCGGTTTGCCGAGCAGGGCCCTGGCAATGGCGAGCTGCTGCTGCTGACCGCCGGAGAGGTCACCGCCGCGGCGAGCCAGAAAGGTCTCGAGGATCGGGAAGAGCTCGAACACCACCGGATCGATGTGGCGGTTCCTGCCCAGTCCGCCGGGCAGAGCCTCCAGACCCAGCAGCAGGTTCTCGCGCACGCTGAGCTGGGGAATGATCTCCCGTCCCTGGGGCACGTAGCCGATGCCGCCGCGGGCGCGGCGATGGGGCGGCAGGGACGACACCTCCTGCTCCAGCAGCTGCACCGAACCGCTGCGCTGACGCAGCAGGCCGATCACCGTCTTGAGCAGGGTGGTCTTGCCGACGCCGTTGCGGCCGATCAGGCAGACCATCTGGCCCGGCTGCACGCTGAGATCCACATCACGCAGGATGTGGCTCTCGCCGTAGAACACGTTGAGGCCCGAGATCTGCAGCGTGGCGGTCTGGCTGGTGGTCATGGCGTGCCTCATTTGAATTCCCCTTCAGACTCACGACCGAGATACACCTCGATCACCTGCGGATCGCTCTGCACCTGATCCATCGAGCCCTCGCAGAGCACGCGGCCCTCGTGCAGCACCGTGACCGGGGACTGCAGGTCGCGGATGAACTCCATGTCGTGCTCGATCACCAGCACGGTGTGCTCCCCCGCCAGCTGCCTGAGCAGATCGGCGGTGCGTTCGGTCTCCTCGTCGGTGAGACCGGCCACCGGTTCATCCACCAGCAGCAGCTGGGGATCCTGGGCCACCAGCATGGCGATCTCCAGCCACTGCTTCTGACCGTGGGAGAGGCCGCCAGCCGGCTGCTGGGCCAGGAGCTCCAGGCCCACCACTCCGAGCAGGTGCTGCACCCGGTCGCGGGCCGTGGCATCAAGACGACCGAACAGCAGATCGAAAGGTGAACAGCGCCGGCTCACCGCCAGCTCCAGGTTGCGGCGCGGCGAGAGGTTCTCGTAGACCCGCGGCGTCTGGAACTTGCGGCCGATTCCCAGCCGGGCGATGCGGTGCTCAGCGGTACCGACCAGGGAACGACCGCGGAACAGCACCTCACCGCTGGTGGGACGCACCTTGCCGGTGATTACATCGAGGAAGGTGGTCTTGCCGGCGCCGTTGGGGCCGATCACGGCCCGCAGCTCGCCGGGGGCCAGCCGCAGGTTGAGGTCGTTGAGAGCGAGAAAGCCATCGAAACTCACGCTCACGCCGCGCAACTCCAGCAGCGGCGGGACGGTGGCCCCGGTCCCGGGCGACGTCGTCGGTGCAGTGGTCATCGCCCCCCTCCCTGCCATTCCGTTTTCTCGGCCTGCACCGCCGGGTCGAGATCGAGTTCGGGGTAAGTGGCTGCCGGGGCTGGCCAGCCCACCATGGCCCGGATGCGGCCGGGCCCGCCGCTGCGCCACCAGCCCACCAGTCCGTCCGGCAGAGCCGTGACCACCAGCAGAAACAGACCGCCCTGGATGAACAGCCAGGTTTCCGGCAGGGCCTCACTCACCAGGCTCTTGGCGTAGTTGATCAACACCGCACCGAGCACGGCGCCGATCAGGGTGCCGCGGCCACCCACGGCCACCCAGATCACCATCTCGATCGAGAAGGGCACCGCCATGTACTGGGGCGAGACGATGCCCGACTGCACGGTGTAGAGGGCACCGCTGATGCCGGCAAGGGCTCCCGCCACCGCGAACACAACGGTTTTGTAAGCGGTTGGGTTGTAGCCGGTGAAGCGCAGACGCGGCTCGTCATCGCGGATGGCGATCAGGGCGTCCCCGAAGCGACCACCGGTGAGCCAGCGGCAGAGCAGGAAGGCCCCGATCACCAGCACCAGGGTGAGCCAGAAGAGGTTGCGCTGCATGCCATCGCTGCCTGCCAGCTGCCCGAGGATGCGGGCGGTATCGGTCTTGAGACCGTTGGTGCCATTGATCAGCTTCTGCTGGCCATTGAAGAAGTTAAAGAACACCAGCAGAGCGGCCTGGGTGAGGATCGAGAAATAGACCCCCTTGATGCGGTTGCGGAACACCAGATAGCCGAGCACCCCGGCCACCAGGGCCGGAACCAACCAGATGGCGAAGAGGGTGAACAGGGCTGAGTGGAAGGGCTGCCAGAACGCAGGCAGGGCCTTCACCCCGTACAGGGAGAAGAACTCGGGCAACTGGCCCGGCTGCAGAGCCTGCAGCTGGAGGTGCATGCCCAGGGCATAGCCGCCGAGGGCGAAGAAGATGCCCTGTCCGAGACTGAGCAGGCCGGTGAATCCCCAGATCAGGTCGATGCCCAGGGCGGCGATGCCGAGGGCAAGGAAACGACCCAGCAGGTTGAGCCGGAACGGCGGCAGCAGCACCGGCAGCAGCAGGGCGGCCAGCACGATCAGCAGCCAGGGCAGCCAGCGGCCCAGGGTGCGGGTGGAGAACAGCTCCGCCATCGCTCAGGCCTCCACCATGCGGCCCTTCTGGGGGAACAGGCCGGCGGGCCTGAACTGCAGGAAGAGGACGATCAGGGCGAACACCAGCACCTTCGCCATCGAGGTGGTGGCGAAGAAGCTGACGAGTGCGTTGAGGGCGCTGGGCATGGCAGGCCACACCAGCAGCAGCGAGCCGGAACCGATCACATAGCTGAGGATGCCGATGCCCAGGGCGGCCACCACCGTGCCGAGCAGCTTGCCCACGCCGCCGAGCACCACCACCATGAAACAGTCAACGATGTAGTTGCCGCCCAGGTTCGGACCCACCGAGCCGAGCAGGGTCACCGCCACGCCGGCCACCCCCGCAAGACCGGAACCGACCAGAAAGGTGAGCGCATCGACCCGTTCGGTGGGAATGCCGAGACAGTCGCTCATCGCCCGGTTCTGGGTGACGGCCCGGATCCGCATGCCCCACACGCTTTTCTGCAGAAACCAGACCACCGCCAGCAGGGCCAGGGCAGTGAGGGCAAGGATGAACAGGCGCGCCACCGGCATGTTCAGCGCACCGAGATCAATCGATCCACGCAGCCAGCGGGGTGCGGTGACATCAATGTTGCGAGCGCTGAACCAGGGTTGATCCAGAACGCGAACGCCACCGAGCAGCGAGGCCAGGCCGATGCCCAGGAGCGCAGCCAACAGCCAGCGGCCGAGATCCAGCAGGGGGGCCCAGCGCTGACGTCCCCAGTGCGCCGGCAGCAGACGGGGAACCAGCAGCCCGACCGCCACTGCCAGCACCAGACCGAGGGCGAAGGCAGTGCTGACGGAACGCACGAACTGCTGCAGGATCAGGCTGACGCCCCAGGTGGCGAGCAAGGTCTCCAGCGGCCGGCCGTAAAGACGGCGGATCACCGTTTTCTCCAGCAGCAGCCCCACCAGGCCGCTGACCAGAAAGGCGATCGGAATCGCCACAAGAATGTAGATCGGAAACAGGAACTCAAGGGGGCCGTTCTTGACCAGGTTCTGCACCACAAATGTGGTGTAGGCACCGATCATCATCAGCTCACCATGGGCCATGTTGATCACACCCATCAGTCCGAAGACGACGGCAAGGCCGAGTGCCGCAAGCACCAGTACCGAACCGATCGCCATGCCGTTGAACAGCGTGTCGAAGAAAAGATCCATGGCGCCCCAGCAGGGCTCAGACAACAGAAAGAAACAAATAAAAAGGGGAAGACGTGCTTCCCCTCGATTCAGAATACCCGTTCCGATCACGGAGGATCAGCAGGGCGAGGCTCAGAACCCGGATAGATTCAGAGCTTAAACTTGCCGGGATCGGGCACATCCTTTCTCGTCCAGTCGCAGCTGTAGCCCTTGGTTTCAGGCACAAACTGATTCCAGGCAATCGGCTTCACAAAACCCTTGTCCTCAAGGATCTTGAACATGCCATCTCCCTGCACTTCACCGATAAGTACGCGCTTCTCGACGTGGTGATTGGGCTGCACGGTCACCTTACCCTCAGGGGCATCGAAGCTCACGCCGATGAGTGACTCCCGCACCTTATTGTCATCAACACTGTTCGCTTTCTCGGCGGCAGCGGCCCAGAGATAAACCATCATGTACGCCGCTTCTGCAGGGTCGTTGGTGACCCGGTTGTCGCCATACTTGGCCTTGAAGTCGGCGGTGAATTTCTTCGAGGCAGGTGTATCAAGACTCTGGAAGAAGTTCCAGGCTGCATAGGTACCCTCGAGATACTCGGGCCCGATGGCCGCCACCTCCTCCTCGGCGATCGAGAAACTCATGATCGAATAGCCGTTAGCAGGGGTGATACCCGCTGCCTTCAGCTGTTTGAAGAAGGCGACATTGCTGTCCCCATTGAGGGTGTTGACGATCACACCACCATTCGGCAGTGCCTGCTTGATCTTGGCGATGATCGGGGCCACCTCCGTGTTACCAAGTGGCAGGTAGTCCTCACCGACAACCTTGCCGCCCTGGGCTTTGAGCTGCTCCTTCATGATCGTGTTGGCCGTACGCGGATACACGTAATCCGAGCCCACAAGGAAGAAATCCTTGCCCTTGTTCTTCAGCAACCATTCCACAGCTGGCTCAGCCTGCTGGTTGGGGGTGGCACCGCTGTAGAAGATGTTCTTGGAGCACTCCTGGCCTTCGTACTGAATCGGGTAATACAGGAAATGATCCTTGGCCTCGAACACCGGCAGCATCGCCTTGCGGCTGGCGGAGGTCCAGCCACCGAACACCACGGCGACCTGGTCCTGGTCGATCAGCTTCTTCGCTTTCTCAGCGAAGGTGGGCCAGTCGGAAGCACCGTCTTCTTCGACAGGCACGATCTTCAGCTTCTTGCCATCGATGGTGATGCCGCCCTTGGCATTGATCTCATCGATTGCCATCAGCTCGGCTTCGGCCACCGTGTTCTCGGAGATGGCCATCGTGCCGGAGCGGGAGTGAAGGATCCCCACCTTCACTTCACCGTCGAAATCACCACCAGCTTGATCGCCGCCGCCGCAGGAAACCAGGGAGAACGACATGGCCAGTGCCGTGGTGCCAGCCACAACACGAAGAGGCTTCTGCATCAACACGTTGCGCAGGAAGGAGGAGTTCATAGGTGCTTCTACGGAATAACCGCTGAAAAGTCCGCTGCAACTCAGCGGTTGGGGCGACCGTATCCAGCAACAGGCGCCAGGCTTGTAGCGATGGCCACCGTTTCCCAGCTGGTTGGCGAAACCGCCAGACGAGCACCTGGGGGAAATCGCTAATTCGGTAGCTGTTGCAGCAGAAAGTTCACCACACGATCCAACCCTTCAGCGTTGCGGATGTTGGTGAAGCACCAGGGTCGGCCGCCTCGCATGCGCTCGGTATCGGCCTCCATCACCGCCAGACTGGCCCCCACCATGGGCGCCAGATCGATCTTGTTGATCACCAGCAGATCGGAGCGGGTGATGCCGGGGCCGCCCTTGCGCGGGATCTTGTCGCCCGCGGCCACGTCGATCACGTAGATGCAGAGATCGACAAGCTCCGGGCTGAAGCTGGCGGCCAGGTTGTCGCCACCGCTCTCCACCAGCACCAGATCGAGATCGGGAAAGGCCGCCTCCAGCTCGGCCACCGCCGCCCGGTTGATCGAGCAGTCCTCGCGGATGGCCGTGTGGGGGCAGCCGCCCGTCTCCACGCCGCGGATGCGCTCGGGCGCCAGGGCACCGGCCCGGGTGAGGAACTGGGCATCCTCCTGGGTGTAGATGTCATTGGTGACCACCGCCAGCTGCAGGCGGTCGCGCAGCCGCCGGCAGAGGGCCTCCACCAGGGCCGTCTTGCCCGATCCCACGGGCCCGGCCACGCCCACACGCAGCTTGCTCATCGCCCCGCTCAGCTCCTGAACAACCGGGAGTAGAGCTCAGCATGGCGCAGCTGGGCCAGGCCGGCGCCCACCCCACCGCTCCAGAGGCTGCGGGGGTCGGCCGCGGCCAGCACCGCCGCCCGCTCGGCGATCAGGGGGGCGAGCTGCAGCTGCAGCCGCTGCCCCTCGGTGGCACCGAGGGGCACCAGGCGCACGGCGGCGCTGATCTGGTTGGCAGTCCAGCCATAGAGGTAGGCCTCCTCCAGCTCCGGCGAGCCGATCTCCAGGCACAGCCCCGCCCAGGCGAAGGCCGCTGGCCAGGTCAGCTGGGGGCAGGTTGTCGGAACCGGTGCATCCGCCGCGCCCGCGGGCAGCGGCCAGCCCAGATCCGCCAGCAGCTGCAGCAGCGAGGCCCCCATCTGGCGCTGCTGGGCCCGCAGCTCCGGCGCCTCCCGCAGGGCCAGCAGCCAGCCATCGAGCTCCAGCACGGCCAGGTGCGAATCCGGGCCGGTGCCCTGGCGCCAGCCGTTGAGCGCCTGGCGCAGCTCGGCGAGGGCGGCGGCCTCCAGGGTGAGGGTGCCCCGCTCCAGTTCGGCCCGCAGCCACTGGCCCAGGACGGCCCCATCGCCAAGGCGACCCTCCTGCACCAGCACCTCCAGCCCCTCGGAGTAGCTGAACGCCCCCACCGGCAGCGCCGGACTCACCAGCTGCAGCAACCGCAGCCGCGACTCAGGCGCCATCGTGGTGCCCATGGGTGTGGGAATGGGCGTGGCCCGGCTCATAGGCCCCGGGTTCCGGCCGGAAGGGTGCCCGCAGCCGCCGCAGCGCCAGGCCGCGGCGCACGAGCAGGTCGGTCAGCACGCTGTCATCGAGCACCAGCAGCCGATCGGCGTGCACCTCCATCGCCACATGGCGGTTGCCCAGGTGATAAGCGGCCTGCAGCAGGGCCAGGCTGGTGGCAGCCCGGATCTCCAGCAGGTCTTCGTCGGCTGCCACCACCTCCACCGCCACCGGCTGGGCCCCGCCCGGTGCCGGCAGCAACCACTCGCCCGGCCGCAGGGGCGCCTCGCGGGGGAGCTGCAGCAGCACCTCCTGACCGTCCTGGCAGAGCCGGCGCCCCCGCAACTGGCTGCGCTCATGGGCCTGCAGAGGCAGGCGCCAGTGCTGGGCCAATCCCTCCGGCCTGGCGGCCTGGCGCCTCAAGAGCCGCAGCGCTTCAGACGGGTCGTCAACCACGGCAGCTGTGCATCATCAGAAAAGGTTGCTCCGGCCTGGCAGCAGCTCCTGGAGCTGCTGCGGGCTCAGCTGGGGGCGGAGCAACAGGGGCAAAGGCGTGACACCCATCATCACCCCGCCACCAGCCTGAGCATTGGGCACGAAGGGCGAAGGGGCCCGCTGCTGTTGCAGATGGCGGTCAAAGAAGGCCAGGCTCAGGCCCCGCAGGTCCTTCTGGGCGAGGGACCGATCCGGGCCGATCAGAAACTCCGGCAATGGGGCGTGGCCGTTGAGAAACGACAGATGGGTGCCGTTGCGCTGCAACACCAGGACAGATTCAGGCTGGCGAATGGCCGTGTAAGGCCCCAGCTGCTGGGAGAGCGGTGGAGCGAACACATCATGGCTGCCGGCGATCACCAGCAGCGGCACGGCCACGGCCGCCATCGATCCGGCACTGAAGATCGGCGTGGTGACCGGATTGACGGCCACCGCAGCCCGCACCCGGGGATCGCGGAAATCCCGCCGTTCCACCACCTGACCCGGGGCCTGGCACTGCCAGATCACCGCTGGATTGACCACCACCCGGTTCGGATCAGCCAGGGCCGCACAGTGCTGACGCAGATGCCCCCAGTCCAGCGGGGCACCGGCCAGGGCCACCACGGTGTACCCCCCGAGCGACTGGCCCAGCACCCCCACCGCGTCGGTGTCCACCCGCCCGCTCCAGCGGCGTCCCACCTGATCGATCAGCTCGCTGACACTCTGGGGCTGGCCGGTCCAGGCGTTGGGATCCGGTATCGCGCCGGTGCCCCGCATCACCGCCTTGATCGCGACGTTGCTGGTGTAGGGAAAGTCGAGGGTGGCCACCGCGTAACCATGGGAGGCCAGGTGCTGGCCCACATAGAGCAGGGAGTGGATTCCGGTGTTCAGCCCGGGGGCCAGCACCACCAGCGGGAAGGGCCCCTGGCCCGCCGGCAACAGGGCCAGGGCCTCGATGGTGACGCCGGCGCGGCTGGCGAAGGTGAACGCTTCGGCGCTGAAGCGATGCGGGCCCTGAGCCGCCAGCTCAGCGAGGCTGAGGCCGCTGGGCGCCTGAACGGCACCCAGGGCCTCCAGGGCCGGGAAGAGCTGGTTGTCGAGATTGAGATCGTGACTCAGTTGCCGCGCCAGAGACAGAACAGCGCCGAGGTTCAGGTCGAGGCTCTGCAGCGGATAGGCCTCCAGCACATCGATCAACCCCGGTCGGCCATCGGCGGCCCTGGCCGCCGCCAGGATCAGGGCAGCGGAGAGGGCAGGCCTGGCCAGCTCCGGCGGCCGATCGAGCACCTTCACCAGCTGCTGGAGGATGCGTTGCCCCAGGGCGGTAGAAAGGAAATTGGCGACCATCACGGCCGTGACGGGCGCCCGCTGGTTGAGGGCGACGCGCAGGCTGCGGCGCTGCTCAGGGTGGAGGCGATGGAGAACCTCCCCCAGCCCGGGCTCAACCTGCCCGTGGCGGGCAAATCGCGCCAGCGCCTCCACCGGCACCGACCGTTCCAGGTCTCCCAACCGCGCCGTGATCCGCTGAGCGGCGAACGTGGGCGCCGCCACCGCCACCGACCCGACCAGGGCCAGCGCCAGCGGCGGCGACCAGCAGCATCGCCATCGGCCCATGGGAACGGCCCCGTGCAGCGTCAGCCTAGAAACGGTTCTCGATCGCGCGGATGATGGCGTCGCAGACGGATGCGGGCCCAGGTTGGCAGGCCCGGGCCTGGCTGGAACTGGACAGCACCACCCCCGGCCTCCGGGTTCGGCACCGGGCGGGGGCGAGCGCCCCGCTGAAGTGGCAGCGGGCCAGCCACCACGACGATGGCTTTCTGGAATTGCCCCTGCTGCACACCGCCGGCGGCCTGGTGGGCGGCGACCGGCTGGAACTGGACGTGCGCAGCCAGCATCAGGCCCGGGCCCTGCTCACCAGTGTGGCTGCCCAGAAGGTGTACGGATCGGTGGGCCGCTTCCGCGGCCAGCCCGGCGGACGCTGGGCCCACCAGCAGTTCCGCTTTGAACTGCACGACGACAGCTGGCTGGAGTGGCTGCCCCAGGAGCTGGTGATGTATGCCGGCGCCCTGCTGGAGCAGCGGATCACGGTGCACCTCGCCGAGGGCGCCGGCTTTCTGAGTGCCGATGTGGTGCGGCTGGGCCGCAGTGCCGCCGGGGAGGATCTGGGGGAGGGATGCTGGCGCTCGCGGCTGGAGATCAGGCGCCGGAGCAGCGGCGACTGCCGCTGGGAACTGGCCGATGCCATCCAACTGGATGGGGCCAGCCTGCAGGGGGAGCACGGCATGGCCGGCCAGCCCGTGTTCGGCAGCCTGGTGTGGGTGGCGCCGTGCACCCTGGGGTCCCAGGTCCGGGCCGTCGTGCTGGAGCAGGCCCGCAGCAGCCGGAGCGATCTGGCGGGCACCCTCAGCTGCGGGCCGCTGGCGTGTGGGCTGATCGCCCGCTACCGGGGAGATTCCAGCCAGGCGGCCCGCTTCTGGTTCACCCGCATCTGGGCCGCCATCCGCCAGGCCGGCGGCCATCGCCCCCCCCTGATCCCGCGGGTCTGGCCCTTCCAGGAGTCCCCCTTGGCCACGGCAGCCGTTGCCACCTCAGGCCGTTCATGCTGAACCGGCCAGGTTGGCCCTCCCCTGCCAGATTTGGCTCCTGCTTGGCGATTCATGCACCTCACCCCTCAGGAAAAGGACAAGCTCCTGATCGTCACCGCCGCCCTGCTGGCGGAGCGGCGACTGAACCGCGGCCTCCGGCTCAACCACCCGGAAGCGGTGGCCTGGCTCAGCTTCCAGGTGCTCGAGGGCGCCCGCGATGGCAGGAGCGTGGCCGAGCTGATGGCCGAAGGCAGCACCTGGCTCAGCCGCGACCAGGTGATGGAAGGAGTGCCGGAGCTGATCCACGAGGTGCAGATCGAGGCGATGTTCCCTGACGGCACCAAGCTCGTCACCCTGCACGACCCGATCCGCTGATCCCCCCGCTC
>Ga0208432_1000214_pt1 | contig 12579 bp, 7 predicted proteins | sample Wag4_2014_7_11_2_FD_187361 | JGI IMG/M metagenome (GOLD analysis project Ga0208432, IMG submission 187361) | Lake water microbial communities from Ohio, USA - Utica-2 Time Series LW 2014_7_11 (SPAdes) (version 2) | ecosystem: Environmental > Aquatic > Freshwater > Lake | place: USA: Ohio...
TCCTTCCATGCTCACCGGATCCGACCTGCTCGCCAAGGTGAAGGAGCTGGCCGATGCCTCCAAGTCCGAGCTGGTGCGCGAATGCGGCTATGTGAGCCAGAAGAAAGACGGCAACGAGCGCCTCAACTTCACCGCCTTCTATGAAGCGCTGCTGGAGGCCAAGGGCATGAGCCTGGGTGATGGCGGCAAGTACCGCGGCAAGCCCGGCCGCGGGCTGAGCTACATGGCCAAGGTGCACTTCAACGGCAACCTGATGATCGGCAAGGCCTACACCGACCAGCTGGGCCTCCAGCCGGGCGACGAGTTCGAGATCAAGCTGGGCCGCAAGCAGATCCAGCTGCTGCCGCTGGACTCTGCGGCGGAGGGGGACACAGCCGCCGCCGCGTAACCGTTGCTTGCGATCAACTGCGCTTTCCGCCAAGCCAGGTGCACCCTTGAGCCAAGGCGTCAGTGCCCTCGACGCCCATCAGAGCCCCGGCTGGCAGTGCACGGCGGCTCCGGAGAACCCCCGCCCGCCGCGGGGGTTTTCTGTTGGCAGGGCCCAGGGGCAGCCAGGACCGGGCTGCTTCAGCTGGGGAGCTGGCAGAGCAGGGGGCAGAGCAGCGGCGCCGGCAGGCGGCAGGTGCGCCAGTTGCCATCGCCGGTGGCCACATCCACCCCGATCAGCTGGGCGGCGTGGTGGTGGGCATCGGCCAGGGGCTCCACCCAGGCAATCGCATCGGCGATCGCCTCATCGAGGCTGCCGTACTGGCCATCGAGCTGGCGGTGGGGTTCACAGCCACTGTCGATCAGGCGATAGCGGGTGAGCACGGCCTGGCTGCTGGAACGCTGCATCGTCTGTCCTTCTGGAAGGTCACCATCGGCGCTTCTGCGGGGTTGGTCTGTAGCGGGGCAAACATTGAGATCAGTCTTTACGGGGGTGGTGAGCCAGTCGGCGTTCAGCGATGAGCCCAGCTCAGGTCAGCCCCACATACACCGGCTGGAACCACTGCATCCGCCGGCTCTTACGCTTCTCGCCATGCAGCACGGTGTGCCAGTGGCCGCGGCGCCAGTGGGGCCGGCGAGCGGTACCGCTGCTGCTTCCAGCCGCGGTCCCTTCTGATGGAGCCTTCGGGGTGCGATCAAGCCGGAAGTCCCTGACGATCCACACCGTGCACTGGGATCTCACCGCACCTGTTTCGTCCTAATTGCGCGCGGAGAAATCAGAAAAACGTTTGCAGCTTGCCGAGCCGCTCGAAGTGCTGAGGGCATCTATTGCCCTGGAGCCAAGCCCAAATCAACCACGCTGAGCTTTGCTGCAAAGAGCAGATGGACAGATCTCCTGAAAGGAAGTGCAATGCCTTGCTAAAGCGCGAAAGCGCTGCCAAGACTTTTTAAAATTGTATCCAGATCCTGCGACCAACAACCAACACCCTGCACCCTGCACCCTGCACCCTGCACCCTGCACCCTGCACCCTGCACCCTGCACGAAGGAGCGTAAACATTAGAGCAAAAAGCGAGGTAGCTTAAAGGCTGCAATGGTAACCATAATTCTTGGATGTCGCATGGTCGAGCTTTGAACAATAGAGAGCGCACCTTCTGGGGGCTCAAGATTACACCAAGCGGACCTTATTTACAGCAGAGCTGGCAGAGTCCGGATGGACACTTTTGCTTGCTGGTCTATGCATTGGCGGGCTATGGTTGGTTCGTGGCACGGCAGTCAGCCGCCCCGCTATCAACACACCCCTTTCGTCCCATGACCAACTCCGAGATCAAGAGGCGAGCGCTTCGAGCTGGATTGATCATCAAGCAGCGCTGTAAAGGCACGGTCCTTGAGGACCCGATCACTGGCGAGTCGATCTTTTTCGGCAACCGCAGTCATCACGGCCCCCATAGTGAGCGGCAATACCGATCGTTTTTGCGGAAACGCGAAAAAGGAGGCTTGGACTAAGCCGATTAATAGCAACCCCCCCTATCCAACAAACGTTCTTCTACTTGTAATTGCCCAATGACTTCTTCTCGCCTTTCCAAAGCTTCTGAATGGTGTTCTGATATGGCATCCTGGTTCGACGAGCATTCTCGCGATCTCCGCTATCACGTCTCAGGAATTTGCAGGTCACTCGTCGGCATGCTCGATGAAGATGAGTGCGAAATGACGACGGTTGAGCGCATCATTGATCTAGCCAATTGTATACACGACTGGCTGCAGGAATTGAGATGGATAATTCGAGGAATCATCAGGTCGCTGCTTGGTCTTCCCGCTGGAACACAGGAGGAGACGACTCCTGAAGAAGTGCAGAGGTGCATAGAGATCATGCGCAACCTTAGGCAAGAAAGGCAGCATCTCGAAGCGGCCAAAGCAGGAGAAGGACCGCAGCCCTGGGATCATGATTGGCACCTCTATCAGAAGGACTTCTCTAAAGAGATTATCCAATTAGCAAAGAAAACTGGCTGGCATCACATCCAGAACCTGATCGAAATCTTCAACTGGGCATTGGCTTCGCCTCAGTGCCAGCGGGCACTGGCCTGGGACCTGGACCGCGGGGAACCAGATCCCAACAACCCCTGGAGTGAGCCGTTGTCACTGATGGTCAGTCTCTACCACCCTCTCAGGCAAGCGTCGCATGAGCTGTTGCGTGAGCAGGCCAAAGGGTTGCGTTACCCAGAAGAGTGGGCTGAGGCTCTGGACCAGAGACTGCTCAGCATCTTGAAGGTTGGAGAGAAACAGAAAGCCTGAGAGGGAGTTTCGCAAAAAAATGAGGGTCCGGTTCGCCGGGCCCCCACTATCAACACCTCAATACCCTACCAGATGATTCGAGGACTTCACAGCCCAGGCTGAGGACTTGAAAGGTTTTCCCAGCTCAATATACAGAGGCGGTGTGCTTTTGCGGTTCTGGTCGCGCAAAACCTTCCCTCTTGAGGACCATGGACATTTGGTCTATGCGTTTGAAACGTTTCCCATGCTCCATTGGTTTGCAGGCTGCTCGTGTGCTTAGGGAACCAGTCAAAGGCACCCACCTCAGCCCGGAGCCGGTGGTGCCGGTCATCGAGATGTATCAGCGGAACCATGGGTCTGCCGACGAGATATGCGGGATCCGCATAGTTGTTGCAAGGCGTGTTGCGGATCCCTTGCCTTCAGCCGAGTGTGATGACCTGGGCCCGTCCAACAGTCAGGATGGTGCTCGACACCCTCGAGCACCCTGGCTCGTCAGGGCCAACCAGCCGCCTCCATGTGCCCTCCCACCATCTACGAGCTCTGCCGGCCCCGGGCCGACGTGCTGGAAGGGCGGATCCGAGACGAGGACTTCGCGGCGGACCTCAGCCAGGTGCTGAAGGGCACGGCGCCGGAGCTCTACAAGAACCCGGCCCTGTTCTTCGCGAACACGCACCCCACCAGGGGCCTGCGCGACCTGTTCCTGGCGGTGGTGGATCGGCTCACCAGCGCCGGCAGCCAGCTGGGCAGCATCCTGCGGCTCGACACCAGCTACGGCGGGGGCAAGACGCACGCCCTGATCGGCCTGAACCACATCCTCACGACCGCCGATCAGATCCCCAACCTGGCGGAGTTCATCGATCCAGCCCGCCTGCCCAGCCAGAGGGTCACCGTTGCGGCCTTCGATGGGGAGAACGCCGACCCGATGAACGGCCGGCGCATGGAGGGCAACGTGCTCGCCTTCACGCCCTGGGGGGAGCTGGCAGTCCAGCTGGCCGGCCCGGCGGGCTACGAGCGCATCCGCAATAGCGACCGGCTTGGGGCAGCCCCTCCGGGCGCTGAAACCCTGCGGGAGCTGATCGGCGAGCGGCCGGTTCTGATCCTGATCGATGAGCTTTCGATCTACCTGCGCAAGATCAAGGGACCGGCTGCGGGCCAGGCGGCTGAGCAGCTCACTCCCTTCCTCACCGACCTGATCAAGGCGGTGAACTCCTCCCCCCAGGCAGTGCTGGTGTTCACCCTGGCCCTGGGCAAGGGCGGCCAGGCGGTGGATGCCTATGGGGAGGAGAACCAGCGGATCGATCGGATCTTCGCCGAACTGCAGTCGGTCACGGGCCGGCAGATCACGGCCCTCACGCCCACCAGCGAAGACGAAACGGTGCAGGTGTTGACACGGCGCCTGTTCGAGTCGATCGACCGCAGCCGGGTGGAGGACGTGGTGCAGGCCTACCAGGAGATCTGGAGCCGAACCGCCGAGGCTCTGCCGTCTGTGGGGCAGAGCGACGACCGTGCTGCCAATCTGCGTAAGGGCTATCCGCTCCATCCGGAACTGATCGACACCCTGATGCAGAAGACCTCCACCCTGGAGAACTTCCAGCGGGTGCGGGGCATGTTGCGGTTGCTCGCGCAGACCGTCGGCCAGCTCTGGCGCGACCAGCCACGGGGAGTCACGGCCGTCCACCTCCACCACGTGGATCCGGGCAATGAGCGGATTCGGCTGGAGCTCTCCACCAAGCTGGGCTTGCAGGCCTTCATCCCGGCGATCCGGGCGGACGTGTCCACAACGCCGGCCGAGGGCGGCAGGGCCCTGGCCCAGCGGCTTGATGCCCAGGAGTTCACGGGGATGGAGCCCTACGGCTCCATGGCAGCACGCACAGTGCTGTTCCACTCCCTCGCCTTCAACGAACCGCTGAAGGGCCTCAGCCGCCTGGAGCTGAACTACAGCCTCTATGCCCCGGCGGTGGACCCGGCTTTTGTTGATAAGGCGGTGCGTCTCCTGCAGGAAGAGTCGGAGTATCTCGACGACAGCGGCACCAGCAAGCTGCGCTTCCTCACCGACGCCAACCTCAACCAGATGGTGAGGAAACGGGAGGGGCAGTTCGATCTGGAGAGTGTGCGTGAGGAGCTGAACCGGCGGATCGGCACGATCTTCGCCAAGCAACGGCTGGAGCCTGTGCTGTTTCCGTCCAGCCCAGCTGACATCCCCGACGACACAGATGGCCCCTACCTGGCGGTGATCCACTGGGAAGGCCACACCGTGGAGCAGACGAACATCCACCTGCCGGAGCTGGTGGTGCGGCTGTTCAAGGAGAAGGGCGACAACGCCAACGTGCGCCTGAACCGCAACAACCTGGTGTTCGTCTGCGCTGATGCCCTGCAGGTGGACGACATGCTGCGAAAAGCCCGCACCTACCTGGCGCTGCAGCAGATGCAGCAGGGCGATCTATTTGCGAGCTTGCAGTCACACCAGCAAGACCAGGTGAAGGAGCGCTACGGCCAGGCCCAGCAGGGTTTCGCCCTGGCGGTGCAGCAGTGCTACCGGCATGTGTTCTACCCAGAGCGGGGCCAGTGGCCCGAGGTGCCCCTCACCCATGCCGCCATCACGGTCACCAGCGCCAGCAGTGAGCCCGGCGTGGGTCAGAAGCAGGTGGAGCGGGTGCTGCGGGAAGCTCGCGAATTGGTGTTGGCGGAGGATGCGCCGCCGGCCCCGAACTACATGGCTGACAAAACACCGCTCAAGCGCATGGGTGTGATGAGCACGCGGGATCTGCGCAACGAGTACTACCGCGATCCGGCTTTGCCGATCCTGCTGGGCGATGAGGTGCTGAAGAAGTGCCTGCGCATGGGCCTGGATCAGGGCCTGTTCGTCTACAAGGAGGGCGATCGCCTCGAAGGCCAGGGCCTGCCGCCAGGCACGCTCTCGATCAGTGAGGACGGCAAGATCTACACGATGGAGAAGGCGCTTGAGTTGAGCGTCTGGCCTCCGAAAACCTCAGCTCCAGCTGGTGAAACCGGCGTGGATCAGCCAAACGTCTTTGGCGGTGACGGTGGGACAACGCCGGTGGCTGGAGGAGGAGAGACGGGCACCACTGTTCAGGTGGGGTTTGGCTCCACCAGCCCCGGCAGTGGCGGCGGAGCGGGCGTTGCACCACCCCAAGGCCCTGGGGTGATCGAGCGCACCGACAACGTGAAGACAGCCCTTACCCAGCTGGCCCAGCAGGTGAGCAGCTCGGGCAAGGGGATCAAGAGCCTCACCTGGCGGATGAACAGTGGCGATGGCTTCCTTCCGATGGCCCTGCTCAAGGCCGAGCCTGGTGCCGCGGTGCGCGTTGAGATGATGGAGGGGGGCTGGAGCAGTGGCGACGGCAGCGCCGAATGGAGCTTCGACTTCAACGGCACCCCCGAGGAGGCCGCCCACCTGCGGGGGTTCATCGAAGGTCAGTGGCGCCGAGGCGGGGAGAAGTCGCTCGACATCACTTACCAGCTCCGCTACGTGCCCCCCTTGCGCTGGGATGACGGCGGCGAGGGCTGGATCACTCGACTCACCCGGGCAGGTCTCAGCGCCCAGACGGCCACGATCCGCCTGGAGCTCACCGCGGCGTCGGAGGGGCAGGCATGACCCAGGCGATCGCATCAGGCCGGCCGGCCTACGAACTGCGCAGCCGGCAGCGCGGCCCCAGTGATCTGGAGCTGGAGGTGTGGCAGGTGCCCAGCACCGCCACCCCAGAGCTGAAAGAGCCCCGTCGCATTGCGGGCCTCGGTGGACACAAGCTCCTGCTGGTGGAGGGCTCAGTGTTGCGGCGCCTCAAAGCGGAGCAGGTGAGCCTGGCCAAGCTCAAGAAGGGCGAGGCTCGCCGTGATTCCCTCTCGGAGGATCTCGCCCTGGCGATGGGCCTGCTGTTCAAGCTGCTGGCCCCGATGCGCAACGTGGCCGCGATCGAGAACTGCGCCCGTGGCATCGATGCCATGGCCCGCGAGGAGGCCGCCTACTGGCTGGGAATGGCGATGCACCGCAAAAACCCCAGACGGGTACTGGCGGCGCTGCGATTGCTACTGAGCGCAAGTTGACAATGGTGTTGACAATGCCGGCCCTCCAGGTTGACAATCAAGCCACCGCTTGGGGTTGGTTGTGCCTGCGATTCGGGGCCGAGGCGAGGACGTCCGTACGTTCATCGTGGCCAATGTGGCCAGGCACCCGTCTGACATCGTGCGGCGCACCGCCGAGAAGTTCGACTGCTCACGGCAGGCCGTTCATCGCCACATCCAGCGCCTCATTGAGGAGGGTGCGCTGGTGGCAGAACCAGGTAAAACCCGTAGCCGCACCTATGCACTGGCCCAGCTCAGCGCATGGAGCCATTGCTATGAGGTCCAATCAAGCGCTGATGAAGGCAATGTCTGGGTGCGCGATGTACGGCATCAGCTACAGCCGATGGCAACCAACGTGATGGATATCTGGCAGTACGGCTTTACGGAGATGTTCAACAACGCTCTGGACCACTCGCAAGCACAGACCATTACGGTCTCCGTGACCAAGACAGCCGCGAGCTCTCTTTTGACAATCCGCGATGATGGCATCGGGATCTTTCGCAAGATTCAAGCAGCCCTTGGCCTGCTCGATGAGCGTCATGCCGTGCTTGAGCTAGCCAAGGGGAAGTTCACAACTGATCCCCAGCGCCACTCCGGAGAAGGAATCTTTTTTAGCTCGCGGATGTTTGATCAGTTCTCGATTGCGTCGGGCTCCGTGTGGTTCAGCCATCAGGCCAAGGCCCCGGAAGACTGGATTCTAGAAGCAGAGGAAAGCGGTGGCACAACGGTTCGCATGGAACTCGGGAATCACACGGCTCGTTCGCTCAACAAGGTGTTCAAGCAATTCACCAGTGGTGACGACTTTGGCTTCACGAAGACCGTCGTTCCTGTGCGTCTAGCTCAATATGGCGACGACAACCTTGTTTCCAGATCACAGGCCAAGCGCCTGATCGCCCGCTTCGAGAAGTTCCGCACGGTGGTCCTCGATTTCAAAGGTGTTGCGTTGATCGGGCAGGCGTTCGCAGATGAGGTGTTTCGAGTTTTCACGATGGCTCACCCTGAAGTAGAGCTCATACCCCTATATGCCAATAAAGATGTTAGCCGAATGATCAGTCATGTACTCGAGGCGGATTCGTGAACATCAACGTTCTCTTTGATGTCCCTGCCCTCGTCGCCCAGGGGCTGACGAACGGCTCACTGGAGCGGGTGGGTGGCGTCGTGCGCGACTCCTCGAGCAAGCAGGTGGTGATGTGGCTGCAGGAGGGAGGCTCGGGAATCTCCAGAAGCCTTGGAACGCCACAACTGGCAGGTGGAGCCAGAGCTGCAGCAGCAGCCAATCCACTGTTGAGTGCGGCCAATCTTGGAGTGTCGGTTGCTGGCTTCGCTCTGGTTCTGCAGAACCTCAACCGCATCAGCGATCAGATCAGGGCTTTGGAAGCCAAGATTGACAGGATCAGCCACAAGCTTGACGATGCGGCATTGGCGAAACTGAAGGCAGGGATCAACGCCTGTCAGAACGCCGTGGACACGGAAGATCCTTCGCACCGCTATCAACTGACCAATCAAGCAATTAACACGCTGCATGAAGCTAGGCAGTACTTCAATCAGCAAGTGATTCGCAGTGCCGGCATAGCAGAAGCCACCAGTGCCGACTACGTCGCCGTGGCTTTCTTGGGGCTGGCTGCAGAAGTGCAGGCACTGCTTCAGCTTGACGATACAGAGAAGGCGTCGCGCACTCTTCGCCAAGGCCTCGATGAACTGCGCCCAGGGCTCACGCAGTTGATGAATAAAGTTCTGGATTGCAGTTGTCACTACCTGAAGCCAGAGTTTTCTGGAGAAGTCGATCTCGATCTCATGGTGTGGCTCTGGAACGGCTTCCGCAGGGTCCAGCGGCCGCCGGGCGAGGCAGCCGAAGAGATCACCGCTAGTCAACTGTTCGACTTACTGCGGAAAAAAATAACCGAGGTTTTCAAGAGCCACGAAGACTGGCATGGGCAGATTCCGCAGGTCGTCGTCGACACAAGCGCCGTGCCTGACTGGTACATCGGACCCATCAGCCAGGGAACCGACAAAGGCAAGAGATTCAAGGTGGTCAAAAAGGAGCTGGCCTCTGGCTTAAACAAGATCGTGGCGATGGTCGAGGCTTATGACCGCCTGAGCTCCCAATGCATCCAGCTAGCCGAAATGCAGGCGCTTGGCATCAAGCCCAGTGAACTGAAGATGCAGCTCCAGCTTCCTGAAGGGAAGGCTGCCGCAGTTGTTTTGGATGCCCGTTGGATCACTCAGGAGGAATCCGCATGACCAAGCGCCTGATCGAGGAGTGGCTGCCGATCGCCGACATTGGCATCGAGAGCGTGCGCGAACGTACCCCGATGACGCCCTTCCCGGCGCCCAACCGGCTGCATGTGTGGTGGGCGCGGCGGCCGCTGGTGGCCTCGCGGGCGGCGGTGCTGGCCTCGCTGCTGCCGGCCGATGCCGATCGCACTATCTTCCGGCATGTTCTTGGGATCCATGGGGATCCGGTGGCGGCGAAGAAACGGATCGCCAAGGCCACCCGTGAGGGAGTTCGGCTTGGGGCTGATGCCTACGGCTACAGCCGAGCCTTCAGCTACTCACCAAGCGAGAAAGAACATTTCTGGCTACTGGAGGAGATGCAAAAGCTGGGTATCCATCAGCCCACCGTTTTGGATCCAACGGCAGGAGGTGGTGCCATTCCCTTCGAGGCTCTGCGCCTTCGCTGCAGCACCTTTGCCAACGACATCAACCCGGTAGCAGTCTTGGTGGAGAAAGCCACTTTTGAGTGGCCTACGAAGTTCGGGCCTGACCTGGTTGAGGAGGTCAAGCGTATGGGCAATCAGTTGGCCAACCGAGTGAGGGAGCGGCTGGCCTGGACTTTCCCCCCAGAGCCTGGAGCCGATTGCAGGCCTGACGGTTACCTCTGGGCTCGCACGATCCACTGCCCTTACTGCGCCGGCAAGGTGCCGCTGTCTCCGAACTGGAAGCTCGCGCCCGATGGCACCGGAGTGAAGGTCGTCCCGTACATGGGCGAAGGGCCGGGTGACGCCTCCCGCTATTGCAGCTTCGAGATTGTATGCAGTGCCCGCGAGCAGAGCATTGGCACCGTCAAGGGTGGTGATGCCACCTGCCCCTATCCCGACTGTGGCCGGGTGATCGATGGTGGCCAGCTGCAGGCTCAGGCCCAGGCCGGCGGCATGGGCGAGCAGCTGTTTGCAGTGGTATTCAAGTGCAAGCTGCCCACCGAATACACCAAGACGGGAAAGCCCAAGAAGAATAAGTGGGAGCGGCGCTACCGCGCTCCTCGTCCGGAGGACGACAACAGCGCCGCCATCGAAGCCGCCCTTGCACAAAAGCTGCCAGAGTGGGAGGCGCTGGACTGTATCCCTTCTGAGGAGATTCCTCCCGGCCATAAGACAGGTGACCACAACGATGCCTCTGGCACTGACTTGCCCCTCAAGAGAGGCGACACTCACTGGATAAAGATGTTCTCGCCTCGGCAGTTGCTCTGCCATGGCATGAGTTCGGAGATTTTCCGGGAGTTGTTGAATGAGGAATCGGCCAAGCCTGAGGGCCTCAGTGATCTCAAGCGGGCGGCGCTTGGATATATCGCCTTGGCCCTGGACAAGCTCCGCGACTACAACTCGCGGATGACAAGGTGGATAAGTAACCGCGAGGTTATGGCAAACACCTTTGACAGACATGATTTCGCCTTTAAGTGGTCTTACACGGAAATGGCATCAATGCTCGAGGGGCGTGGGTTTGACTGGGCTTACTCCTTGGTCGCGAAGTGCATAGATGAGCTGATCGATCTCATCGAACCCGGAATCAATCAATCTACTGATGCGGGCCCGTTGTTCACGGCTACAGCTGTTAAAACCACGCCTGTCCCAGTGCCATTACACATTTCCTGCGGCTCTGGCGATTCACTCCCGCACATAGCCACAGCCAGCGTGGATGCCGTGGTGATGGATCCGCCGTACTACGACAATGTCATGTACGCGGAGCTGAGCGACTTTTTCTATGTCTGGCTCAAGCGCACCGCCGGGCTTCTTTATCCCGAGCTGTTTATGGCGCCGCTCACCGATAAGGAGAATGAAGCAGTCGCGAACCCGGCCCGCCATCAAGGCAAGAAGGGCGCCAAGGCTTTGGCTGGTCTCGACTACCAGCAGAAGATGGCCGATATCTTCGCGGAATGTCGCCGCGTCCTCAAAGACGACGGCGTGATGACGCTGATGTTCACCCACAAGGCCACCGGCGCCTGGGATGCCCTCACCAAGGGGTTGATCGATTCGGGCTTCATGATCACCGCCTCCTGGCCGATCAACACCGAAGCAGAGGGCTCGCTTCACATCAGGGACAAGGCTGCGGCCAACAGCACAATTTTCCTTGTCTGCCGCCCACGCCCGGAGCGGGATCCTGCGGATGCGGTCGAATACTGGGAGGATCTTGAACCGCGCCTGGCCGCAGCTGTGCGCCAACGCATCGCCGATTTCCAGGAAGGCGGCATCCGTGGGGTTGATCTCTACCTGTCCTGTTACGGCCCAGCACTGGAGGAGTTCTCGCGCCACTGGCCCATCAAGCGCGGCCAGCCCAAGCCGATTGAAGAAAAAACAAAGAAGCGGGGCCGTTCCCAGCTCACCTTGGAGGAGCTGCTCGGGGAAGACGATCCCTACGCGGTGAGCCCAGAAGATGCCCTCGATGCCGCCCGCCGCGAGGTGAAGGCCTGGCGCATGGAGAAGCTCACCTCCGGCTCTCGCCGTGCCCAGCTGGACCCACTCACCGAATGGTTCGTACTCGCTTGGGATGCTTTCCAGGCACCCCAGTTCCCATACGACGAAGCCTTGCGCCTCGCCCGAGTGGTTGGCCTCGACCTCGACAAGGACGTTGTGGGAGTGCTGGCCGAGAAGAAGGCGAGCGATCTGATCCTTTGGGACAGCTCTACCCGTGCCACCAAGGGCAAGCTCGGCGCCCCCGACGGCACCAAATCCTGGATCGATGCCATCCACCACTGCGCCCACCGCGCGCGCAGCATCGACCTGAACGCTGCCAAGCAGCTGCTCGATGACAACGGCCTGGCCAACAGCCCCATCTTCCTCACCGCACTTGAGGCCGTGCTGGAGGTGCTGCCCATCTCCGCCCGCTACACCGGCTTCGATCCGGTGAAGGCCGCCGCGCCTGCCGCGTCGGACTTTGAAGCCCTGGAGAACCTGCGCCGACTCGCCTTGGCCGAGCAGGTGCCGGCACCCAAGCAGCTGGAGCTGGTGCTGGCGGAACTGGCTGAGGCATAAGCAGCCATGGCCGGCCTTGCCGATCACGCCTGGAAGGGGCGCTTCAGCAGCTCAATCGAGAGTCTGCTGGAGGGCTTCTACAGGCCGGCCCTGATGGATGCCACCCGCTACTGGCGCATCACCGGCTACTTCACCAGCCGCTCCCTGCTTCAGGTGCTGGAAGGCGTGGAGAACCTGGTGGCGGCCTCAGCCGATGGGATCGGGCATGGACAGATGCGCCTGATCACGGGTGTGTTCCTCAGTGAGGCAGATATTGCAGCCCTGGCAGCCGGAACCCCTGCTGAAACCGTTCTCTCCGATCACCTCACGACCCACTTCCCCTTCAAGGGTGTTGAGCCAGGCGGCCAGGGGGCTGCAGCCCTCGGGGCCGAGCTCCTGGCCTGGCTGGTGAGCCGTGGGCATTTGGAGATCCGCGTGGGGCTGCCCCTCATCGACGGGCTGATCGTCAACGACGGCGCGATCTTCCACGCCAAGGAAGGCGTGATCGAAGACAAACACGGCCAGCGGCTGGGCTTCAGCGGCAGCGTCAACGAAACGCCCAACGGCTGGACCAGC
>Ga0208432_1000226_pt1 | contig 12270 bp, 10 predicted proteins | sample Wag4_2014_7_11_2_FD_187361 | JGI IMG/M metagenome (GOLD analysis project Ga0208432, IMG submission 187361) | Lake water microbial communities from Ohio, USA - Utica-2 Time Series LW 2014_7_11 (SPAdes) (version 2) | ecosystem: Environmental > Aquatic > Freshwater > Lake | place: USA: Ohio...
AGGTTCGCACCGGTCATGGGAGCCCCGCTTCGCGAGATCGCCAGGCGCTTGCTGGCAGGCGAAGACTTCTCCGAACTCTGGAGTGAACTCCCATCCCAGGCCTTTGACTACGCCGTGGCTGAACCAGCAGCTGCCGACGGTCGCTTCCTGGTGGTCCCTGGAAGTTTCGGATGGCGAGACGTTGGAGATTTTGCCTCCTTGGCTCAGGCGCAGGGCGGTCCTGCAGGCTCCGAAGTGACAGTGGTCGGCGATGCCGCCAAAGTCCACCCGCGCGATTCCACCGGAATCGTGGTCGCCACCTCGGGGCGCATCATCACTCTCCTTGGTGTCCACGACATCGTCGTGGTCGACACCCCTGACGCGCTGCTGGTGACAACAAAAGAGCACGCTCAAGATGTCAAACAGGTCGTCGAGCAGATGAGGGCCGAAGGGCTCGACGGGGTTCTGTAGACCCTGTGTAAACACATCGGCAGATAGCATGGTGCCCATGCGAATTGTGATTACCGGTGGTGCAGGTTTCGTAGGTTCCCACCTCGCTGAAAGACTGCTGGCGGCCGGCAATGAGGTTGTCGTTGTCGATAACTACTTCACGGGGTCAAAAGACAACGTCGCCCAGTTGCTGGGAAACCCCAGGTTTGAACTACTGCGCCACGACGTCACCTTCCCGCTGTATGTCGAAGTTGATGCGATTTATAACTTGGCCTCTCCGGCGTCGCCGATTCACTACCAACATGACCCAGTCCAGACCACGAAGACGAACGTGATGGGTGCAATCAACATGTTGGGCCTCGCCAAGCGTTTGCGCGTCCCCATCCTTCAGGCCTCCACCTCCGAGGTCTATGGCGATCCAGAAGTTCACCCTCAGACCGAGGACTACTGGGGCAAGGTCAATCCGATTGGGCCAAGGGCCTGTTACGACGAAGCGAAGCGCGTCGCGGAGACCCTGTTCTTTGACTACCACCGCCAGCACGGACTAGCCATTCGTGTTGCTCGTATTTTCAACACCTACGGACCCCGGATGGCCGCCGATGACGGTCGGGTAGTCAGTAATTTCATTGTTCAGGCTTTGCGCGGTGAGCCACTGACCATCTATGGCGATGGATCGCAAACCCGGTCGTTCTGTTATGTGGACGATCTTGTCGGGGGATTGATTGCCTTGATGGAGAACACGGCCGGCGAAGTGGGACCGGTAAATCTTGGTAACCCTGGCGAGTTCACGATGCTCGAGCTCGCGGAGAAGGTTCTTGAGCTCACCGGCTCGTCCTCGACCGTCGAACATTTGCCTTTGCCCCAAGATGATCCGAAGCAGCGACAGCCAGACATTTCCCGCGCAAAGAAATCCTTGGGCTGGGAGCCGACTGTTCCTTTAAACGAGGGGCTTGTGAAGACCATCGAGTACTTCCAGAAAACTGTTGGCGCCAGAGCCTCCTAGGGTGAGCGTCCCCTTCATTCTTGACACGGACACAGCGCAGGACGACTGTGTCGCGATTCTGCTCGGCATTCTGGACCCGGTAGCTGATTTGCGGGCAGTCACAATGGTCGCGGGAAATGTTGGCTTCGAGCAGCAGGTCGCCAACGCCATGATGACTCTCAGTGTTGCGGGGGCTCTTAGTGACTACCCGGTCTATTTGGGATGCAGGCGCCCGATGATTCGGCAGTGGGTCTCTGCGGCGAATGTCCATGGTGATGGTGCAGGCGGATTATCCATGGACATGGACGGGCTGGCACCAGAGAACGAGCACGCTGTTGATGCGCTTCTGCGTCTCACCAGAGAAAGCCCGGGTGAGCTCAATATTGTCGCGATCGGGCCACTGACGAACATTGCGATGGCAGTGGTGAAAGACCCAAGCTTTCCCTCCAGGGTCAAGCACCTGTTCATCATGGGTGGGTCAAACAATGCCCGTGGCAACATCACGGCGGCCGCCGAGTTCAACTTCTATGTCGACCCGGATGCCGCCAAAATTGTGTTCCAGGCCGGGTTTGAGATCACCGTGGTGCCATGGGAACCGCTCACTGTCAACGATGCCCTGTTCACCAGGGAGCAGATGGCTGAGATTGGTTCGCAGCCCTCACCGGTGGCACAATTTTTCCGCCAGGTGTGTGAGGTAACGCTCGAGTTCGATGAGAGCGTCGGCATCCATGGCTCCAGCCACCCGGATTCCCTCACCGTTGCGGTGATGCTTCATCCGGAGCTTGTGACGAAGAGTGCTGCGTATGCCGTCGATATCGAGGCGGATTCTGAGCTGACCCGCGGGTATTCAGCGATGTCGTGGGGCATTCACGGCCTGCAGTCAAATGCCCGGGTTATCGAGGCCGTCGACGGACCCGCGTTCTTCGAGTACATCAAGACCCATATGGCGATTGCAACGACGCCGTCCAGGGCGCTGCGGGGCCTGCCCTCCTAAGCCTTCAAGTCGGGCTTGAAGCGCATATGTTGACCGGCCGGGTGACTAAATTCTTTGCAAACATTTGGCCTCTAGGATGTGAACCATAGCGCCGGATTCACCTGCCTGAGAGCTTCCTTTGAGGCGAAGGACAAAGGTGGGGCCCGGTATCGAATCACAACGAGAGGAACACGTAAGTGAAATCAATCACTTCAAGGCGGGCCTTCGCAGGCTTCGCTATTTTGGGCGCATCAGCCATGGTTTTGGCTGGATGTGCTGCAGCACCTGAAGAAGAGGCAGCACCAGTCGAAGAGTCCGTAGAAGAAGCAGCTGGGCTTGACTTCCTCGCTTGCGCTGTCTCCGACGAGGCAAGCTTCCAGGACAACTCGTTCAACGAGGCTGTGTACGACGGCCTTCTTCAGGCAGAGTCTGAGCTTGGCGTTCAGATCGCCGAAGCTGAGTCCAACAGCGCGGAAGACTTCGCTCCCAACCTGCAGGCTATGGTCGACGCCAGCTGTGACGTCATCGTTGCCGTGGGATTCAACTTGGTCGCTGACGTCAACCTTGCTGCTGCCGCCAACCCTGACGTGAGCTTCGTCACCGTTGATGGCTGGAGCGAAGGCAACGACAACCTCAAGCCCGTTGGCTACAAGATGAACCAGTCCAGCTACCTCGCTGGTTACCTTGCAGCTGCCTACTCCACGACCAAGGTTGTGGGTACCTACGGTGGAATGCAGATTGACGCTGTGACCGACTTCATGTCTGGCTTCTACTACGGAGCCAAGGCCTACGAGACCGAGACCGGCACCCCGGTCACCGTTCTCGGCTGGGACCCCGTAGCTGCAACCGGCGACTTCTGGGGTGGATTCGCTCCTAACGACGCTGTCGGCAAGAGCATCGCGGCCTCGCAGCTCGAGCAGGGTGCTGACGTTCTCTTCCCCGTGGGTGGAGACCAGTTCGGTGCTGGCATCGAAGCCATCAAGGAAGCCGGCGACAACGCAGTCATGATTGGTGTCGACAAGGACATCGCTCTGACCTCGCCTGAGTACGCTGACTACATCCTGACCTCCGCTGAGAAGCGGATGGGTGCAGCAACCTTCGACATCATCCAGGACTACGCAGTCAACGGTAACTTCACCGGTGACTACTACATGGGTGACCTCGCCAACGCCGGAACGGACATTTCTCCGTTCTACGCATTCGAGGACAAGATCGACCAGGCAGTCAAGGATCGCCTCGCTGAACTGAAGGCAGGCATCATTGACGGATCGATTGACCCACTGTCCTAATCGGCCAGTAGTCAAGTTCCAATAAACGAGAGAGGGGCCCTAGACGTTCTCGTCTGGGGCCCCTCTTCGTTTCCCCTTATTCTTATAGTTATCAACGGTGGAGGATGGTCAGGCAATGAAGCTTGAACTGAGAGACATGACCAAGCGGTTTGGTCCTGTGGTCGCTAACGACCACATTTCTCTAACGGTTGAGCCCGGCCAAATCCACGCCCTGCTCGGCGAAAACGGGGCCGGCAAGTCGACGTTGATGAACCTTCTCTACGGTCTCTACAAGCCTGATGAGGGCCGCATCCTTCTCAATGGCACAGAAGTGACCTTCGCTAACCCGCGCGATGCAATGGCGGCCGGCATTGGAATGGTCCACCAGCACTTCATGCTGGTGCCAGTGTTTAGCGTCGCTGAGAACGTAGTGCTGGGAAACGAGCCCTCTACTCGCATCGGGTCCCTTGACTTGGACACGGCTCGTGAACGAGTCCATGAGATTTCTGCGCGATTTGGTTTTGATATTGACCCAGACGCAATCATTGAAGATTTGCCGGTGGGAATCCAGCAACGCGTGGAAATCATCAAAGCGCTAGCCCGGGACGCTGAAATTTTGATTCTTGACGAGCCAACGGCCGTGCTGACGCCTCAGGAGACTGATGAACTCATGGCAATCATGCGTCAGCTCGCCGCTGAGGGTAAGTCGATTGTGTTCATCACCCACAAGCTTCGCGAGGTGAAAGCGGTCGCTGACGTGGTGACCGTTATTCGCGGTGGCACAGTAGTTGACTCGGTCTCACCAACCACCCCTATCAACGAGCTCGCGTCGTTGATGGTCGGCCGAGAGGTAGACCTGACGGTGTCGAAGAAGGTGGCCGCGTCTGGTGCGGTGGTGCTCGCGATTGACAACCTCGTGTCCGTTGACGAGCGAGGTCGCCGGGTGATCGACGGTGTGAGCCTCGAAGTCCGCGCCGGGGAAGTCTTGTGTGTGGCGGGTGTTGAGGGCAATGGCCAGACAGCGCTTGCGGAAACCATTTTGGGGCTTCGCGAAGTTCACAGCGGGACAATCACTCTCGCTGGAAAAGACATCACCCACGACCGGGTGAAGCAGGTTCTTGACGCAGGTGTCGGCTACATCCCAGAAGACCGCAAGAAAGACGGCCTGGTTGGTGACTTCACGATCGAAGAGAACTTGATGCTGAATGGCTCCTTTGGTGCTCCGTGGGCCAAGGGGCTTGGCATCGATTTCGCGTCTCGCCAGCGCGAGAGTGCAAAACTGATTGAACAGTTCGATATTCGGACGCCCTCCGCTACGACGCTGGTTAAGAAGCTCTCCGGTGGAAACCAGCAGAAAGTCGTCGTTGCGCGAGAATTGTCCAGGGAGCTGACACTATTTGTTGCTGCGCAGCCAACGCGGGGTGTGGATGTGGGCTCCATAGAGTTCATTCACGAGCGCATTATTCAGACCAGGGATGCGGGCATCCCCGTGGTCATCTTCTCGACTGAACTCGATGAGGTCTATGCCTTGGCCGATCGCATTGCCGTGATGTATCGAGGCAAACTCGTGGGGATTGTTCCCCCCAGCACTCCTCGGGAAGTGATGGGTCAGATGATGGCCGGTGTTTCACCAGCGGAGGTCGCAGCATGAACGTTGTGAAGGAGATTCTCTCCACGTCCGCCACCAAGGCATTCCTCTCCATTGTTATGGGCTTCGCGGTTGGCGCCATTTTCATGATGATTTCAGGAGAAGAGGTATCAGAAGCGTTTGAATCGGGCGGCTTTGCCGAAGCGTTCCAGGCCTCTCTTCGCACTGTTGCCGATGGCTATGGGGCTCTCTTCCGCGGTTCTGTTTTCAATACGCGTGCTGACGACCTAGCAACGGCAATCAGGCCACTGACGGAGACCTTCAGGCTCGGGGCTCCTTTGATTGCTGCGGGTCTTGGCATCTCACTGGGATTCCGGGTGGGACTGTTCAACATTGGTGGCAATGGTCAGATGCTCTTTGGCATCCTGTGGGCCACATGGATTAGCACCCGGGTCGAGATGCCCATCATTCTTCACATGCTGGTAGCCCTGATTGTCGCAATCCTTGGAGCGGCGCTCTGGGGTGCGTTGGTTGGATTCTTGAAAGCCCAGACGGGCGCGCACGAAGTGATCCTCACCATCATGTTGAACTACGTGGCCATCAGTCTTTTCACGTGGTTCATCCGAGACCCCAACCTACTTCAGCAAGCAGACGGGGGTGGAACACCGAAATCTGACGCTCCCGCCCTTACTGCCCAATTCCCGGCTCTATTGCCCGGAACCTACGCACTTCACGCCGGATTCGTCCTTGCGCTCCTGGCTGTCCTTATCTACTGGTGGCTGATGGAGCGCTCAGCGATTGGTTTCCGTTTCCGCATGGTTGGCCACAACCCTCACGCAGCTAGGACTGCTGGTATTTCGGTGGAGCGCACCTATGTGTTGGCAATGGCCACCTCAGCAGCATTCTTGGGCGTTGCCGGCGCCAATCAGGCACTGGGAACTCAGGTGGGGTATACCGAAACCGTTCACTCGGGTATTGGCTTTGACGGCATCACGGTGGCACTACTCGGCGGCGGCAATGCGGTCGGAATCCTTTTCGCAGGGCTGCTTTTTGGAGCGTTCAAGGCTGGTGGCCCCCAGATGCAGGTCATTGGGGTCTCCCCCGAGGTTCTCGGCATTGTCCAGGGAGCGATAGTGCTCTTTATCGCAGCACCCCCGCTGGTGCGCGCCATATTTAGGTTGCCGATGCTGGCCTCGACCCCGCGACTGGATCGCCTCAGAGGGCGCTTTGGAGGAAAGGCGGTGGAATCGTGAGCATCCAAACCTCCCCAGGAATGTTCTCCCTTGCAGAAGCAAAGGTGAGCTGGAAAGCTCCCTGGTTGATGGCAGTGTTCGCCGCCGTCGTTTTCGTCGGCTTTGGCGTGTTGGGTCGGCGCGAGCCCGTGGTCTATACGCTCACTCCGGAGAGCGCCTCGTTTAGTCTGCCGCCGATCGAGGTCATGTCCCACATGGTGGGCCTAGTTCTTGGTGTCGTGCTGTTTGCGATTACGGTGTTGGCCTTTATCTGGGTGAAGCTGAATAGACCAGTTCCCCTGTGGTGGTCGCTGGTATTTGGCTTCATCAGCATTGTTGCCCTCCTGGGTTGGTTGGCCGCAGGTGACCGAGTGCCCTTCGCCTTCATTCTGGGTAACGCCATCGTCTTGGCTCTTCCGATCATTTTCGGAGGCATGGCCGGTGTTATGTCCGAGCGTGTTGGTGTAGTCAACATCGCCATTGAGGGCCAGCTTTTGACCGGTGCGTTTGTGGCAGCCGTAGTGAGCACACTGACCGGCAACCTGTATTTAGGTCTTGTTGCCGCCATGGTGGCGGCCGCCCTGATGTCCATGGTGCTCGCGGTCTTCGCCATTCGCTATCTGGTTGACCAAATCATCGTCGGTGTGGTGCTGAACGTGCTGGTAATTGGCATCACTAACTTCTTGTATTCCCAGTGGCTCACAACCGATGCGGTGAACTCGAACTCGCCGGGAACATTCGAGATTGTTGCGATTCCTTTCCTCTCTGACATCCCAATTCTTGGCCCCGTGCTTTTCGAAAACCGAATTACGGTCTATCTCGCATTCCTTTTGATTCTCCTGCTCTGGTTTGTGCTCTTCCGCACGAGTCTCGGTCTTCGTGCCCGCTCGGTCGGGGAATACCCGACCGCAGCCGACACGATGGGTATCAACGTCGCTGCGACGCGCTTCTGGTGGGTCACGATGGGCGGGGCGCTTGCTGGCCTCGGCGGGGCTGCTCTCACGATTGGAAATGTCGGTGCGTTTGGTAAAGAAATGACCGGCGGTCAGGGCTTTATTGCTCTCGCTGTCGTCATCCTCGGCCGTTGGCACCCGTTCTATATGTCCGCAGCGGCGTTGCTCTTTGGCTTCTCCATCATTCTTCGGGTGTGGGCAAACCAAGTGAGCCCGGGCATCCCCACCGACTTCATCATCATGGTGCCCTACCTCGTCACCATCATTGCGGTGGTGGGCTTCGTTGGAAAGGTCCGTCCTCCGGCGGCTGTGGGTAAACCGTATGTCAAGGAGTGAGCCAGAGAGCGTCGACTGGTCCGCGCTCAAGTCCGCCGCCATTGAGGCAATGAAGCGTGCCTATGCGCCCTATTCTGATTTTCCCGTGGGGGCTGCAGCACTCGTCGACGATGGGCGGATTGTGTCTGGCTGCAACGTGGAAAACGCCTCGTATGGGGTCGGGCTCTGCGCTGAGTGCTCGTTGGTCTCCAATTTGACTATGACCGGGGGCGGGAAGCTCGTTGCCTTCACCTGCGTGGATGGCAACGAGGACGTGTTGATGCCCTGTGGCCGTTGCCGCCAGTTGCTCTATGAACACTCAGCAACTGGCATGGTTCTCGAGACGGTGAGTGGCGTGAAAACGATTGACCAAGTGTTACCCGACGCATTCGGGCCCCGGCAACTAGAGGAGTATCGTTCGTGAGCCATTACCTGATTCCTGGGACAGATATCGATATTCAGACGCTCCCGAAGATTTCACTCCACGACCACCTTGATGGGGGATTGCGCCCACAGACAATCCTGGAGCTTGCGGACAAGGACGGTCTTGTTTTGCCAGGCGACCCAGACACCGGCAAGCCGATCGATAACGCCGCGCGCCTTGGCCAATGGTTTGCTGACCAGTCTGACTCCGGTTCCTTGGTTGAGTACCTGAAGACGTTCGACATCACGACGGGCGTCATGCACACCGCTGAGGGCTTGGAGAGGGTTGCACGTGAGTTTGTGGAAGACCTTGCCGATGACGGTGTGATTTATGGGGAAATCCGTTGGGCGCCGGAACAGCACCTGCAGAAGGGGTTGACCCTTGATGGCGCGGTCGAGGCCGTGCAATCGGGTCTGTCCCAGGGGGTAAAAAACTGCGCCAATCGTGGCTACGAGATCCAAGTGGGCCAACTAATCAGCGCAATGCGCCACCTTGATCGCGGGCTTGAAATTGCCCAGCTTGCGCTGCGCCACCGAGACAAGGGCGCGGTGGGCTTTGATATCGCAGGGCCCGAGGCCGGCTTCCCGGCATCGCGCATGAAAGATGCTTTTGATCTGTTGGCTCGCGAAATGTTCCCAGTGACGGTTCACGCCGGTGAGGCCGACGGGGTCGAGAGTATTCGTGGCGCCCTGATTGATGGACACGCTCTGCGTTTGGGTCACGGTGTTCGCATCGCTGAGGACATCAAGAATCTTGCTGCCGACACGGCAGCACAGGCAGGTCTTGGCCTAGTCGCACAGTGGGTCCTCGATCGGGAGATTGTGCTCGAGACCAGCCCCTCATCAAACCTGCAAACTGGCGCTGTTGAAGCCTGGGGCACAACGATGGCTCACCACCCGCTAGACGGCCTCTATCAGCTGGGTTTCGGGGTGACCATCAACACGGACAACCGGCTGATGAGCGGAACGACGTTGACTAAGGAACTTGGTCTGGTGGCTGACGCGTTTAGCTATGAGATCGATGACCTGCTCGCGTTCCAGTTAAACGCGGCTCAGGCGAGCTTCACCCAGTGGGATGCCAAAGAAGCGCTTGTTGACCGCCTTATTGAGGCTTACAGCCTCTAAGACAGGGAGTCGAGAAGGTTCCTGACGGCTTTCTCCAGGGACGCTAGAGATGCTTCAGCGTCCGCTCTGGCGTTGCCCGCAGTGTCGAGATAGACCTTGATCTTGGGTTCGGTGCCACTGGGTCGAACAATCACTCTCGAGCCATCGGCTAGGTAGTAGCGCAGGATGTTGTCCTGAGGGAAATCGCCCACACCCTCCATGAAGTCATCTGCGGAGATGACCGCATGCTTTCCAATCTGGGTGGGCTGCTTGGCGCGCAGCAGATCGGTAATTGGCGTGGCAGCATTCGCTGGGTCAATCTTGATGGTGATTTGCCCCGAGGCAAAGGCTCCCACCGTTTTCTCGATGGCGGTCAAATAGTCCCACAGAGTCTTTCCTTCGCTGGCCATGCGGTTCTCAAGATCAATAATGGCCAGGGCGGCCGAGATGCCGTCTTTGTCTCGGACTACATCTGGGTCTACTAGGTAGCCAAGAGCCTCCTCAAAGCCGAACAGGAGATTCGGGACACGCGAGACGTATTTGAACCCGGTGAGGGTTTCTTGATGGGTCAGCCCGAAGTGCTGAGCAATCTTTCCCAGCCACGGTGAGCTTACGAGGGAGTTGGCGAGCGCGCCCGTGTGACCAGTCGTCTGGGCAATCTCGGCCGCACGCCACCCAAGAATTGCGCCGACCTGGTTGCCAGTGAGTGAGCTGTATCCGGATGGTGAAGAGCTATCTGGCAGAGCGACTGCGAGGCGATCCGCATCTGGGTCATGGGCGATGATGAGCCCTGCGTTCACATCCCTGGCACGCGCGAATGCGAGATCGAGGGCACCCTTTTCTTCGGGGTTCGGGAAAGCGACGGTGGGGAAGCGGGGGTCAGGAGTGAACTGCTCATCAACCAAAACCGGCGCCTGCAGTCCTGCTGCTTCGAGCAGCGCAAGGAACGTGTCTCCGCCAACGCCGTGCATAGGCGTGTAAACGACGGTGGGGGCCGCGCCAGCTGGACCTACCGGCGCAACGGCTGCAATCGTGTGGGAGATGTATGTGGCCACCAAGTTTTCTGGCGTTTCGCTGACCAATGCATCGGAGCGCGGGATGCGCTCGAAACTCAGCGTTCTGGCCACCCTGATGATTTCAGCCTCAATACCTGAGTCGACCGGTGGAACGATCTGAGACCCCTCATCGTCTCCGCCGAAATAGACCTTGTAGCCATTGTCTTCTGGGGGATTGTGGCTTGCGGTAATCATTACACCGGCATTGCAGTTCAGGTGACGCACTGCGAAGGCGACAATGGGTGTTGGGACCTGATGAGGGGTCAGCAGTACCTCAATGCCATGGCCGGAGAGCACTTCTGCTGTGTCCCTCGCAAAAACGGCCGAGTTCTTCCTGGCGTCGTATCCGACAATCACACGTAGTGTCTGCGACGAGGGGTGATGACGACCCAGCAAGAATGCGGCCAGTCCCGCGGTCGTTTGAGACACGACCACGCGGTTCATGGCTGCTGGCCCAGAGCCAAGAGGTCCCCGGATACCAGCTGTGCCAAAGCTCAGGCGAGTGCTGAACTTGTGCTCGAGTAGCGCCTGTGACTCTTGGTTACCCGCCTCGGCGCGCTCAATCAGCCCAGAAAGCTCACGAGAGGTCTCTGAATCGGGGTCCTGCTCTAACCAGTGTCGCGCGTGCTCCAGAGGGTTGTCGATTTGGGTATTCACAGCGCGAGGACGATCTTTGCCAAGAGGGCGCTAATCACCGGCTCAGCAGCTTTACCTGAGTCCACAACTTCTTGGTGGCTTAGTGGATGGGGCGAAATACCTGCAGCGAGGTTGGTGATGAGTGAAAGCCCCAACACTTCCATACCTGCTTCTCTCGCAGCGATTGCTTCCAGCGCAGTGGACATGCCAACGATGTGGCCGCCCATGGCCTTAGCCATCTGAACTTCAGCGGGCGTCTCGTAGTGCGGGCCGCGGAACTGGACATAAACACCCTCATCGAGGCTCGGGTCAATGCTCCGTGCGACACCGCGGAGCCTCGAGGAGTAGAGATCAGTGAGGTCAATGAAAGTCGCACCCTCCAGGGGCGAGGAGGCTGTCAGGTTGATGTGGTCGGAAATCAACACCGGAGTTCCCGGTTCCCAGGATTCCTTGATGCCACCGGCTCCGTTAGTTAGCACCATCACCTTCGCACCAGAGGCTGCCGCCGTCCGGACCGAGTGCACCACTGCCCGAACGCCCTTATCTTCGTAAAAGTGCGTTCTAGCACCCAGAACTAGGGCGTGTGAGCCGTTCTCGAGGCGAATCGACCTAATGGTGCCGGTGTGGCCTGGAATACCGGATGCGTGGAAGCCCGGGACATCGCTCGCGGGAATCTCGGCAACCGTTTCGCCCAAAAGATCGGCGGCTTTAGCCCAGCCACTGCCAAGAGTGAGAGCAACATCGTGGCACTCGACGCCCGAGAGTTTTTGGATAACGACCGCGGCATCCGCTGCCAATGAGAAGGGACTATCGGGCGCTGAAGAGGACTTGGCAGACATGAAATTAGACTACCCAGGATTTGGCTGTCTGGTGCCCCTAGAGGCTAGGAAACAACGGCGATGATGTGGCCGCCGGTAATCGAGTCACCGACATTCACGCCGACCGATTCCACAGTCCCATCTTTCGCCGCCATGATGGGTTGTTCCATCTTCATGGCCTCGAGCACACAAATGAGATCGCCAGCAACGACGGAATCGCCGGGGGACACCAACACCTTCACCACGGTGGCCTGCATGGGGGAAGAAATCGTACCCTCGGTGCTTCCAGCACCGGCAAGGCGGGTGATTGCGCGCTTTGGGGCCTTGCCCAGGCTAGCGTTCTGGCCAGCGGCAAAGATTCCGGCAGGAACACCAACTTTGAGTCGCCGTCCCTCGACTTCAACGACGACAGTGCGGTAAAGCTCGCCCTGGTCGAAACCATCCTCGATGGTGCCATCCCACGGCTGAATCTCTGTCGCGAACTCAGTTTCAAT
>Ga0208432_1000244_pt1 | contig 11853 bp, 10 predicted proteins | sample Wag4_2014_7_11_2_FD_187361 | JGI IMG/M metagenome (GOLD analysis project Ga0208432, IMG submission 187361) | Lake water microbial communities from Ohio, USA - Utica-2 Time Series LW 2014_7_11 (SPAdes) (version 2) | ecosystem: Environmental > Aquatic > Freshwater > Lake | place: USA: Ohio...
GATCGGTGATCTGGTGCAGGTGCGTCTGCAGGGCCGGCCCCATGCCGGTCTCGTGCTCGAACTGTTGCCGTACCTGCCGGCTGGTCTGGCCGCTCGCTCCGTTCTGGCTGTTGAACGCCGCCTGCAGCCCGCCGCCGTTGACCCCCAGTGGCAGGTCCTGATTCAGGCCGTGGCTGCGCAGTGCCATACCAGCGTCTTCCGCACCCTCAAAAGCGCCCTGCCGCCGGGCTGGCTGGGGCAGCGACGGCAGGGGCGGGCGTCGGATCCGGCGCCGATCTGGATGCTGGAGGCCTGCTCCGGCACCCCTGTTTCCGATCTCCCTGACCGCCAGCAGGCCCTGCTCGAGCGGTTGCAGATCCACGCGATGCCGCTGCCGCTGCGGCAGATCTGCGGCCAGGAGGGCTTCAGTCGCTCGGTGGTGCAGGCGCTCGAACGCCGTGGCTTGGTGCGGCGCAGCCGCGGTCCCCGACCCGAGGGGGCGTTGGAGCCCCAGCCGCAGTCAGGTTCGCCAGCACGCCGCCCTTGCCCGCGTGCGCTGAGCCCTGATCAGGATCGGGCTGTGCAGGCGATCAAGGATGCCGCCCCTGGGACCAGGCTGCTCCTCTGGGGTGTGACAGGGGCGGGCAAGACCGAGGTGTATCTGCAGGCAGCTGCCCAGTCGCTGGGGCGGGGCGAAGCGGTGTTGATTCTGGCCCCGGAGATCGGCCTGATCCCCCAGCTGCTCGACCGATGCCGGGAGCGCTTCCCGACAGTGCTCGAATACCACAGCGGCATGGCTGAAGCGGCGCGGGTCTCCACCTGGAGGCGCTGCCTGGCAGGGGAGCCCCTGCTGGTGGTCGGCACCCGCTCAGCGGTGTTCCTGCCCCTGCCCCGCCTCGGCCTGATCGTGCTCGATGAAGAACACGACGGGTCGTACAAGCAGGAGAGCCCGATGCCCTGCTACCACGCCCGTGATGTGGCCAGCCTGCGGGCCCGGCTCAGCGGTGCACGCCTGGTGCTGGGCAGTGCCACGCCATCCCTGGAAACCTGGCTCGACTGCCAGGGCCCTGAAGCGGCAACCCAGTTGCTGCGCCTGCCGGAGCGGATCGGCCAGCGCCCCCTGCCGCCAGTGCGGCTGGTGGACATGCGTCAGGAGCTGGCCGAAGGGCACAGACGGTTGCTCAGCCGGCCGCTGCTGGAACGGTTGGGACGGCTGCAGGAGCGGCAGGAGCAGGCTGTGGTGCTGGTGCCGCGGCGTGGGTACCACGCCTTTCTGGGCTGCCGCAGCTGTGGTGAGGCGATGCATTGTCCTCACTGTGATGTGGCTCTCACCGTGCACCGTTCCCAGGGGCGGGAGTGGTTGCGCTGCCATTGGTGTGACCACCGTGCGGTCATCGATCAGCGCTGCGGTCATTGTGGTTCCACGGCCTTCAAACCGTTCGGTGCCGGCACCCAGCGGGTGCTGGAGCAGCTGGCCATGGAGCTGGAGGGGCTGCGGGTGCTTCGTTTCGACCGCGACACCACCCGGGGGCGCGATGGCCACCGCCGCCTGCTGGAGCGGTTCGCCGCCGGTGAGGCGGATGTGCTGGTAGGCACGCAGATGCTGGCCAAGGGCATGGATCTGCCCCGGGTCACCCTGGCGGCCGTGCTCGCGGCTGACGGCCTGCTGCACCGGCCCGACCTGCGGGCCGGCGAGCAGTGCCTGCAGCTGCTGCTTCAGCTGGCCGGCCGGGCCGGCCGGGGGGAGCGGCCGGGTGAGGTGCTTGTGCAGACCTACAGCCCGGAGCACCCCGTGATCCGCCACCTGGTGGATGGGCGATATGACCACTTTCTCCGCGAGGAGGCCAGGCTGCGCCGCCAGGGGGCGCTGGTGCCCTTCAGCCGGGCCTGCCTGCTCCGTTTCAGCGGTCTGTCGGCGGCCGGCACCGCCACGGCGGCGGCCTCTCTGGCGGAGCGGATCCGCGCTGGGGTCGAGGCCGCTGGCTGGTGGTTGATCGGCCCGGCGCCGGCGCCGGTGGCCCGGGTGGCGGGCCGCAGCCGCTGGCAGCTGCTGCTGCATGGTCCGGCCGCGTCGCCGTTGCCCCTGCCGCCGGAGGCGGAGCTGCGGCGGGGCTTGCCTCAGCAGGTGGGTCTGGCGATCGATCCCGATCCCCTGATGCTCTGAATGTCTGCCGCTCAGGCGGGCAGTTCCGGCCAGCCGAAACCCAGTTGCCGCCGCAGGGCCGACAGCCCCAGCACCAGCGCCAGCGCCGCGGCGATGGCGACCGCGCCGAGGCCGAGGCCGCTCCAACGCCAGCAGGTCAGCTCCAGCCGGTTCACAGCTCCCAGTCGGATCGGCCAGCGCAGGCGGCGGGGACGGTCGCCCGTCTGGATCAGCACCTGCACCGGTTCCGGAATGGCCAGTCGGATCGCCCGGGTCCGCAGGGGGCTGAGCTCAAGGCTGGCGGCCAGGCCCGGCAATGGATCCGTGCTGCGCAGATCGAATTCCAGGATCAGATGCTGACGCACGCCCAGCAGCCAGTTCCGCTCCTGCCAGTGCAGCACAGGCGCAGGCAGCGTCAGCCCCGCCAGCCTGCCGGCAGCCTCCACGCTGGCAGCCAGCAGCGCCAGGGTCTGAGGGGCCGGTTGCATCGGGCTCTCCAGCCGTTGTTCGGCCCGCCGCAGTTGGCCGGTCCGCGTTGCTGTCTGCACCGGGTGCAGACCCTGCCGGCGCAGGGCGGCCCCCAGTTGTTCCTGCCAGGGGCTGTTCGGCTGGCCGCTCGGCGCACTGATCTGTTCGCTCAGTTGCAACCGCCCCGGTCCCCCGAATCGCAGTTCGGCCTCGATCTGCCCGCATCCGCCCAGCAGCAGGCCGAGCAACAGGAGGCACATCGCCACCAGGGCGAAGCCGATCGGGGCCCGGGTCGGCCCCACCGGTGGCGGCGGTGGGGCCGACGGCCGGCGGCCGGCCCGTCGACGGCGGGCCAGCTGTTGCAGCTGGCCCGCGATCGGTTCAGTCTCCGCCAGCTCGGGCAGGGTCAGCGACCACTCCCGGGGCCGCTGCAGTGCGGGAGCCTCGAGCACCTCCAGGATGTCCCGGGCCTGGGCCCGCAGCGTGGGGTCGCTGCAGCGTTTCACCTGCCGGCAACAGGCGATCGCCCGTCCGTTATCACCTCTGCCCATGCAGGCGGTGGCCAGGAGCAGCTGCAGCTGCGCTCCCTGTTCCGTGCTGGGCGGGAAGCTGTTCTGCAGGGGCTCCAGCAGGCTGAGCACACGGCCGTAGTCACCCGATTCGAGTGCCTGACGGGCCGGAGCGAAGGGGTCGGCGGAGTCAGCCATCGCAGGGGGGCCGGCAGTCTTCAGCTGTGCACCAGCCTGTCGCTGGCCACCACCATCGTGCCGATGCCGGCATCGGTGAACACCTCCAGCAGCAAGGCGTGGGCCACCCGCCCATCAACGATGTGGGCGGCGCCCACCCCCTGGGCCAGGGCCCGGATGCAGCATTCCGTTTTGGGGGTCATGCCTCCGTTCACCACCCCCGCATCGATCAGCCGGCGGGCCCCTGCCAGTGAGACCTGGCGGATCAGGGATGTGGCGTCGGACCGGTCGCGCAGGATCCCGGCTGTGTCCGTCAGCAGGATCAGTTTCTCCGCCTGAAGGGCTGCCGCCAATTCGCCGGCCACCGTGTCGGCGTTGATGTTGTGGGCCTGGCCGTCGCTAGCGGCGGCCACGCTGGAGATCACCGGGATATATCCGGCATCGAGCAGGGGAAAGAGCACGGCAGGATCAACGGCCTGCACATCGCCGACCAGACCATGGGCGCCGGCGCCGTAGGGACGGGCCCGCACCAGGCTGCCATCGCTGCCGCACAGCCCCACCGCCCGGCCGCCCACGCTGTTCAGACCATTGACGATGTGCTTGTTGACCCGTCCCGCCAGCACCATCTCAACCACCTCCATGGTCTCCGGTGTGGTCACCCGCAGGCCATCGCGGAATTCCGGGGCGATGTTGAGTCGCCCAAGCCACTCATTGATCTCCGGCCCGCCGCCGTGCACCACCACCGGCTGCACGCCCACGGACGCGAGCAGGACCAGATCGCGGTACACCGCTTCGCGCAGGTCGGCCTGCACCATGGCGGCACCGCCGTATTTGACGACGATCCGGCGGCCGGCGAACCGCTGGATGTAGGGCAGGGCTTCGCTGAGAACGGACACCCGCAGGGCATCGGTGCGACTGATGGAAGGATCGGAACTCAAGGCGTGGCTGGGGCTGTTGGTGACAAGGGCTGGACCGGTGTGGCTCAGGCTGGATTCAGGAGCGGGGCACTGGACTGACGGTCATGACGGGGAATCAGGCCTGACGGGGAATCAGGCGGAGACTGAGGCCAGCCTCGCCCCGGCGCTCGACCACAGCTTCCAGCCCCGGTCCGAAAAAGCGGCCGAGCCGATCCTGGCGCTCCTGCCAGCGCTCGAAGGGAACGGCACCGCAGTCGAAGAGGAGCCGCAGTCCGTAGCGACCGTTGCAATCGAGCTCCTCGACCGCAGTGAGAACCGGCGGCTGCTCCTCGTCCCAGAGCTTGAGCGCTTCCAGCGAACTTTCCAGATGGGCTTTCTGGCCGTACCGCCAGCGCACCACATCAGCCAGCAGGCGCCGCAGGGGTTCGCTTTCCGGCAGCTCCCGCAGAGCGCGGTGGGTGGCGGCAGCTGTGAGACGCCGGGCGGGCGGCAGCTCCGACGACTTGAGGGCCAGGCCTCCCAGCAGGATCGGGATGCCATAAAAAATGGTGGGCAGGCTGAGGTTTGGATTGGCGCTGGCGTAACCGATCCAGCCGATCACCGAGAGGGCGGCCCCGGTCACGGTGACCAGGCTGCCGGGGGAGAGAAGTGCTTGCATGAGGCCATCTTCCTTGATGCCCATGGCCACCGCCGAAGGGACTGGATCCGAGCCGACCGCAAGCCCAGGCCCCTCTGGGGCCCGGCCGGCAGCGTCGGCTGCGACCAGTGCACAGGATTGCCTGGTCGAACCATCGCAGACCGAGCTGGTGGAGGCCCTTTCCGCCGATCGTCTCTGGTTGCTGCGTCAGCTGGATGGTGGGGCCTGGCCTGAGTGGCGCCTCGACCTTGCCGCGCTGGAACGTGAGCTGGGCGAGCTTCTCGACAGGCTGGCTGAGGCTTCGGGTCGCCAGCCCTGATCCGGATGGTCGCCCCGCTGCCTTTCAGAAGGGGATGTCGTCGTCCCCCTCCGGCAGATCGGGCACGAGTGGGGAGGTGTTCCAGCTGGGAGTCTGGGCTGGTTGAACGGGTTGAACGGGTTGGGCAGCCGCCGCCGCCGTAGCCGCCGCTACTGGTGCTGGTGCAGCCTGTCGGGCCTGCGGTGCCGGGGCCTTGCCCCCGGCGCCCACCGGGTGCAGCCTCGACAGGGTGAATTCCGCCCGTTTCTCCTTCACGCCGTCGTTGCGGGTCACTGTGTTCATGCGCAGCCGTCCTTCCAGCACAAGGCGCTGGCCAGGCTGCACCCGGTTCTGAAGATCCTGTGCCAGGTTTCCCCAGCCCACCACCCGCAGCTGACCCGGAGGATCATCGGGACGCAGGCCGTCCACCTGCACCAGCATTTCAGCCACAGGGGTCTGGTTGTCCTGGGTGTAACGAACCTGGGGTGCCTCCAGCACGTCGACCTCGAGCAGACAGTGATTCACGCCGACCAATGGCAAAACCTGGGGCCATCCTGAAGCACGGTCGCCAGCACGGCCAGCACGCTGTCCGGCGGCTGTGGTTGTTCAGCGGCACCGGCGATGGCCCCGCCCTGGCCCGCGATCTGCTGGAGCAGGGCTGGCAGCTGCGCGTGAGCTTGGTGCGTGAGCCGCTCAGCCATGCCTACCCCGATGACCCCCGTCTGGAGCTGCAGGTGGGATCCCTTGGTGGCAGTGCCGCCCTGGTGGAGGCCCTGGCGCAGGCTCGACGCCAGCAGCGCCCCTTTCGCGCGCTGATCGATGCCACCCATCCCTTCGCTTGCCGCATTTCCAGGGAACTGGCGGAGGGCTGCGCTATCGCCGCGCTGCCACTGCTGGTCCTGGAGCGTCCGGTTGCCGCCGCGCTGGCCCCCGTGCCGGAGCTCCGCTGGCTTGACGACCTGGCGGCGCTGCAGACGCTCGATCTGGTGGGCAGGCGTCTGCTGCTGGCGATCGGGGCGCGTCAGCTGGGCGAGGCTGTGCGCCTGAGTGCCGGCGCTCTCCATCACGTCAGGGTGCTGCCGCGCCCTCAGGCTCTGCAGCAGGCCCTCGCTGCTGGGCTGAGGCTGGAGCGGATCGCCTGCCTCCATCCCGATCCGGCCGGGGGGGGCGGCATCGAGGCCGCATTGGTGGAGCGGTGGGGCATTGACACGATCGTCGCCCGCCAGTCCGGTCCGCCCATGGAAGTGCTCTGGCGTCGCATCGCTGCCGCCCATTGCTGCCAACTGGTGCTGCTGCGCCAGCCCGCCGGGTCGCGCGGGCTGGGCCAGGGCCGGGCACAGCTGCTCGACCAGCTGGCATCCTTGTACAGCTGAGACGGCATTTTGATGGCCACGGCGATGCCGGTCCTGCTGGTGCTCACCACCGCAGCTACCGGAGATCAGGCGGAGGCCCTTGCCAGGCAGGTGCTGCAGCGCCGCCTGGCGGCCTGCGTCACCCTGCAGCCGGTCCGTTCGCTCTACCACTGGCAGGGGGAGCTTGAGCAGAGCGCCGAGGTGCAGTTGCTGATCAAGACCGATCCGTCGCGGCTGCCGGCACTCCATGCGGCGGTGCTGGAGCTGCATGAGTACACCACGCCGGAGTGGATCGTCTGGCCCGCCCAGGCAGACGCCGCCTATGGGGCCTGGCTGACAGGCAGCTGTGGTCTCAGGGCAGATGGGTCGCCGCCAGCTCCCGCAGATTCACCTGGGGGCGTGGACCCATCTGGGTGACCACCTGGCCGGCGCAGAGGGACCCGAGCCGGCCGCAGTACTCCAGTGGCTGCCCCTGGGTGTAGGCATGCAGGAAGCCGGCTGCATACAGGTCACCGGCACCGGTGGTGTCGACCAGTGTGCCGAGCTGCATCGCTGCGATCGTGTGGCTGGTGGTGCCATGGAGGATCACCGAGCCCTGTTCGCTGCGGGTGAGCGCGGCGATCCGGCAGCACCCCCGCACCTGCTCGAGCGCCTCGTCGAAGCATGAAGTGCCGTAGAGCGCGGTGATCTCCATCTCGTTGGCGAACAGGATGTCGACATGGCCGTCGACCAGCTCCAGGAAGCTTTCGCGATGGCGCTCGACGCAGAAGGCGTCGGAGAGGGTCAGGGCGACCTCACCGCCGTTGGCCCGGGCCACCTCGGCAGCGGCGATGAACGCTCGTTTGGCGGCTTCGCTGTCCCACAGGTACCCCTCCAGGTACAGCACCTTCGCCTGGGCCACCATCTCCAGGTTCAGATCCTGGGGGTCAAGCCCAACGGACGCCCCCAGATAGGTGCACATCGTGCGCTGGGCATCGGGGGTGACCAGGATCAGACAGCGGGCTGTGGCGGGGCCGGAGCTGGCCGCTGGAGTGTCGAAGCGCGCACCCGCGGCTCTGATGTCGTGGGTGAAAATCGCGCCGAGCTGGTCGTCGCGCACCCGGCCGATGAAGCCGGCCCGACCGCCGAGCTGGGCAATCCCGGCCAGGGTATTGGCTGCGGAACCGCCCGAGGTCTCCACACCCTGGCCCACGGCCTGATAGAGGCGGCTGGCCTGCTGTTCATCCACCAGGGCCATGGTGCCCTTGGTCAGGCCATGTTCGGCCAGATACCGGTCATCGGCCTGCACCAGCACGTCAACGATGGCGTTGCCGATGCCGACGACGTCGAGGCTGTGATCGGGCATGGCTGGAGGGGACGCAGGAGCAGGTGGGCTGAAGGGGGCAATGGCCTGGGGCCCGCGCCCGGCTGGCTGGGGCGACTGGCTCGCCTCAGGGGCTGAGCAGGGCCCGCTTCGGGCCGTGGATCGGGTCTTCGATCACGATGGTCTGGTCGCGGTCGGCGCCGAGGGAGACGATGGCGATCGGCACCTCCATCAGTTCGGCCAGGAAGCGCAGGTAGCTCATCGCCGTGGTGGGCAGATCCTCGAGCCGCCGGCAATCAGCCGTTGAGGTCTGCCAGCCCGGCAGGACCTCGAAGATCGGTTGACAACGGGCGAAGTCCTCAGCGCTGCTGGGGAAATACTCGATGCGTTGTCCGTCCAGTTCGTAGGCCACACACACCTGGATCTCCTCCAGTTCATCGAGCACATCCAGCTTCGTGATCGCCAGGCAATCGAGGCCGTTCACCTGCACGGCGTAGCGGCCGATCACCCCGTCAAACCAGCCGCAGCGGCGGCGACGCCCGGTGGTGGTGCCGTACTCACCGCCCCGGTCGCAGAGGTGGTCATTGAGGCTGCCGTCCAGTTCGGTGGGGAACGGCCCTTCGCCGACCCGGGTGGTGTAGGCCTTGGCGACACCGATCACCCGGTCGATCAGGGTGGGACCCACGCCGGCACCGATGCAGGCTCCCCCGCTCACCGGATTCGATGAGGTGACGTAGGGGTAGGTGCCGTGGTCGAGGTCCAGCAGCGTGCCCTGGGCACCTTCAAACAGGATGTTCTGACGGGCTCTGGCTGCCTCATGGATCGCGCGGGTGCAATCCACCACATGGGGGGCCAGGCGCTTCCCGTAGGCGACGTAGTCGGCCACCACCGCTTCGAAGTCCAGCGGTTCGAGGTCGTAGAGCTTCTGCAGGATCGCGTTCTTCTCGCTCAGCACCCCTTCCAGCCGGTCCCGCAGGCGGTCTTCGGACAGGATGTCGATGACCCGGATCCCATTGCGCTCCGATTTGTCGGCGTAGGTGGGACCGATGCCCCTGCCGGTCGTGCCGATGCGGCGCGCGCCCCGGCGCTGCTCCATCGCCTGGTCGAGCAGGCGGTGATACGGCATGGTCACATGGGCCGTTGAGGCCAGACGCAGGCCGCTCACATCGATCCCCAGTTCGAGCAGCATGTCGAGCTCGCCGAGCATCACCCGCGGATCGACAACGGTGCCGGACCCGATCAGGCAGACCGTGTCTGGGTAGAGGATGCCGGAGGGAATCAGGTGCAGTTTCAGCACCTTGTCGTCGACCACGATGGTGTGACCGGCATTCACTCCGCCTTGGTAGCGCACCACCACATCGGCGGAGCGGCTCAGGAGATCGGTGATCTTGCCCTTGCCCTCGTCACCCCATTGAGCACCGATGACGACGACGTTGGCCAAGGAGACGGCGGCCCGAAGCCGCTGCAAAGCACAATCAGGGAGCTTCTCAGATCACAGGGCCTTTCGACAAGGGTCCCGGGCAGTTGATCTCGGATCGTCTGCCCCTGACAGCCGCCCGGGTGCCTGATGCCGGTGCATCCGCAGCGGCCTGAGCCGGTCGGTTCAGACTCCGCGAACCGCCCCTGTTTCGGCCTTCTGCAGCTCCTTGCTGAGGCGATCCCGCAGGGCATCCGGCACAGGGCGGTTGGGATAGTTGGCGTAGTGACCAGCCAGGGAGTTGAGAGCGGTCTGCATCGTGGTGAAGGAGCTGAGCCCGTTCACCTGGCTGCGGGGGCGATAGCGAGCCACGTAGGCGTTGATCAGCCCTTTGGCCGTCGCTTCCGCCTCGGCCCGCTCTGGATCATCCGCTGTCAGAGCGATCGTGGCCAGCAGGGTGTCGGCCACGGTCACCGTGTCCTCCACATAGTTGCCGCTCAGGCCGCCAGGAGTCTCGGAGCAGGCTCCCAGCAGCAGGCAGCCCGCCAGAGCCAGGGCGACGAGGCCGCGGCGGGCTGCGCTGAACGCGCGGAAGGGGGACGTAAGCCGCTGCAGGAGCCGCTGGATGGGGGACTGAACGGCAGCGGCCATGGCTCGGGCGCAGGGGGATCGCGATCCTAGGCAGCGACCCCGTCGTGCTCCCGCCGCGACCCTGTCGGTTCAGGGTTCAAGCAGGCCCCGGCGCTGCCTTTCGATCTCCGGCAGGAGCAGATCCAGCAGGTGCGAGGCCTCCAGCTCCCGCGGCTCTCCCCCGCGGCGGTCGACCAGTTCCACCATTCCGGTCGCGGCACCGCGGCCCACCACGACCCGCCAGGGGATGCCGAGCAGATCACCATCCTTGAACTTCACACCGGCCCGTTCGGCACGGTCGTCCAGCAGGGCATCCACACCGGCCCGGCCCAGGGCGGTGTAGAGCTGCTCAGCCAGGGATGCCTGGGTGGTGTCGGCCCCGTTCGCGGGCACCACTACCACCTCGAATGGGGCGATCGCCAGCGGCCAGCGGATGCCGTTGCCATCGTGGTGCTGCTCCACGGCAGCCTGGGCAAGCCTCGACACACCGATGCCGTAGCACCCCATCCAGAACGGCTCACTGGCCCCCGTCTCACTGGTGAAACAAGCCTCCATGGCCTGGGAATACTTGCGCCCCAGCTGGAAGATGTGCCCCACCTCGATGCCTCGGCTCGCCTGCAGCAGCTGATCCGGATCGTGCAGGCAGCGGTCACCGGCCTGGGCGGACCTCAGGTCGAGTGGTTCAGGCTTGAGCCCCAGACCGCTCCAGCTGACGCCGACGCGATGGCTGTCGGGTTGGTTGCCGCCGCAGACAAAGCTCTCCAGGGAGGCGGCTGTGTGGTCGATCAGGCGAACGAAGCTGCAGCTCCACCGCCTGGCGCCGGCCAGGACTGCGTCGCCCAGGTCGGGGCCCACAAATCCGAAGGGCAGAGGGGGCAATCCTTGCTGCTCCAGCATGTCTGCAGAGAGGGGGGTGATGCCGAGCAAGGAACCCTGTTCTGCTGCCAGCTGCGCGGCGATGGCGTTGGCCAGCTTCACCTCATTCAGCTGCTGGTCCCCCCGCAGGCACACCAGCAGCGGTTGCTCCCTGCCGCTGTCGAATCGGGCCAGCAGAAGCAGCACCTTCACGATCTGGCTGGGATCAAACCCGTGGGCGCTGCAGAGGTCGCCGATGGAGGTTTGGTTCGGGGTGTTCAGGAGTTCGCCGGTCCCGGCTGACCGGCAGCCCCCCGGCAATGGCACCGCCGCTGCTGCCAGGGAGACGGCCCGTTCCTGATTGGCGGCATAGCGGCCGTCGCTGCTGGTGAGGATCAGGTCTTCACCTGCGTCGGCGGTGACCATGAACTCCTGGCTGGCCGAGCCGCCGATGGCGCCACTGTCGGCTTCAACAGCCACGGCGTGCAGTCCGCAACGGGCGAAGATGCGCCGGTAGGCCTGGTCCATGGCGGCGTAGGTTCGGCGCAGACAGTCTTCATCGGCGTGGAAGGAATAGGCATCCTTCATGATGAATTCCCGTCCCCGCATCAGTCCGAACCGAGGACGGATCTCGTCTCTGAACTTTGTCTGGATTTGATAGAGATTGACTGGCAGTTGTCTGTAGGAACGCAGCAGCTCTGCCGCCAGGCTGGTGACCACTTCTTCGTGGGTGGGGCCGAGTCCCAGCTCTCTGCCCTGTCGGTCTTCCAGGTGAAACATGATGCCTTCACCGGCGGTGTAGCCAGACCACCGCCCGCTGCGTTGCCAGAGCTCCGCCGGCTGTAACTGGGGTAGCAGCGTTTCCAGCGCGCCAGTGCTGTCCATCTCCTCGCGCACCACCTCGGCCACTTTTCGCAGCACCCGCCACATCAGCGGTAGATAGGCGTAAATTCCTGGCGCAAGCCGACGAATGTACCCCGCTCTCAACAACAACTGATGGGAGGTGATCTCCGCTTCGGCCGGGTTATCGCGCAGCGTCACCAGCATCAGGCGGGAGACGCGCATGGCAGTTCGGGCGGGGACGAGGAAGCTACCACTGCCGCGCGATAGGGCCCCGCCCGGAATGGGCGACCGGAGGGGTTCAGGCCGCTGCAGGGGCTGGGCTGGG
>Ga0208432_1000248_pt1 | contig 11800 bp, 11 predicted proteins | sample Wag4_2014_7_11_2_FD_187361 | JGI IMG/M metagenome (GOLD analysis project Ga0208432, IMG submission 187361) | Lake water microbial communities from Ohio, USA - Utica-2 Time Series LW 2014_7_11 (SPAdes) (version 2) | ecosystem: Environmental > Aquatic > Freshwater > Lake | place: USA: Ohio...
CTGCCGCTGGCCTTCAAGAGCACGCTGGCAGCAGCCACCTGGCCGCTGGCCGCCTTCGGCGAGTTGACCGGCAACAAACTCACCGAGGCCGACGACAAGATCACCGTTTCGCCCCGCTGATCCCTTTCCTGTTCACCTCCACCACGGCCCCGACGATGAAGAAATTCCTGACGACCGCTCCGGTCTTCTCCGCCATCTGGTTCACGATCACCGCCGGCATCCTGATTGAGTTCAATCGGTTCTTCCCTGATCTGCTCTTTCATCCGATGTGAGCGCTTCCGGCCCCTGCCGCAAGCTCATGCAGGCGGCCCAGCTGGGCCGCCTTTTTTGTTGGTTTGGGCCGTCTGCTCTCTCGGCTGGAGAGCAAGCCGCAGCACTGTTTCGCAGCACTGTTTCGCAGCACTGTTCAGGACAGCGCCATCCTCCTTTCCAGTTCGGCCAGGGCCTCCTCCAGATCACCGTTCACCAGCGCGGCATCGAATTCCGCTTCCGCGGCCAGCTCCACATGGGCCCGTTCCAGGCGCCGCTGGATGGCTTCGGTGCTGTCAGTTCCCCGCGCGCGGATGCGTCGTTCCAGTTCCGCGAAGCTGGGCGGTTTGATGAACAGCTGGAAGGCATCGGGAAACGTGTTGCGCACCTGGCGGGCCCCCTCCAGTTCGATCTCCAGCAGCACCGGCCTGCCCTCCGCCAGATGGGCCTCCACCGGCTGCCGGGGGGTCCCGTAAAGGTTGCCGGCGAACTCCGCCCATTCCAGAAATCCTCCCGCGGCCACCTGCTGCTCGAAGGCGACCCGCGTGAGAAAGAAGTAGCTCTGGCCTTCCAGCTCCCCGCTGCGCGGTGCGCGCGTGGTCGCTGACACCGACAGCCAGACCTGCGGGTGGCGAGCAAGCAGGCGCTGGACCAGGGTGCCTTTGCCGACGCCGCTGGGACCGGTGATCACGGTGAGACGGGCCATCGCTGCGATCGACGCTGGGATGGGCTGCAGAGTAGGAACTCCCGTTCGCCGTCCCCGGAGTTTCGTGTCAGCCACCTTCCGGCTGCAACCGATGGATCTCACCAGCCTGCGGGCGGTGCTGGCTGAGTGGCGCCCGCTGCTGCTGCCCAGTCGGTTCGAGAAGGCGCAGCAGGGAGATGGCCAGACGGTGCAGCTGGCCCTGCGCCATCTGCACGGCCTTCAGTGGCTGGAGCTCAGCTGGCAGGCCGAGGCCGCCCGGGTGCTGGCCATCGACCCTCCCCCGCGCCAGGGTGAGGGGAGCACGCTGGCGCAACAACTTCAACACGGCTTGCGAGGGCTGGCTCTCACGGCGATCGAGCAGCCCGGCTGGGAGCGGGTGGTGCGCCTGGTGTTCGCCCGCCGCCCCGGGGATCCGCCGGAGCGCTGCCTGGTGATCGAGCTGATGGGCCGGCGCAGCAACCTGTTCCTGCTCGACGCTGAGGGGCGGGTGATCGCGATCGCCCGTCAGGTCAAGCCCGGTCAATCCAGGCTGCGTCCGATCGGCAGCGGCGATCCTTATCAACCGCCGCCGCCGCTGCCCGGTCGCCTGCCGGATCGCACCGAATCCTTCCTCAGCTGGCGGCAACAGGTGCAGCTGCTGCCGCTGCCCCTGGAGCAGGCCCTGCGCGACGCTTATCAGGGGGTCAGCCCGGCCCTGTGCCGCCAGCTGGCCCCCTCTGCCTGGCTTGTGCAGCCGGTGGACCGTCTCAGCCCGGATCAGTGGGAGCAGCTGTGGAGCGCCTGGCAGGGATGGCTTGAGGCTCTCGCGCAGCAGCGATTCCTCTGGCGCGCCGACCAGGACGGCTACTGCTGCTGGCAGAGCGGCTGTGGACCTTCTGGCACCCCCTGCGGGGACGAGGCGGGGCAGCCGTTGCCGATTAACCGGGCGCTCTCCCGCTACGTCAACACCCATCTTCAGCGGCGCCGCCTGCTGGAGCTGCGTCAGCAGCTCCAGCAGCAGCTGCAGCGCCAGGCGGAGCGAGAGGCGCAGCAGGCGGCAGAGCAGCAGCGCCTGCTGGAGGCCGCCACCGGCAGTGCGGCGCTGCAGCGCCAGGCCGATGCCCTGCTCTGCCAGCGCCAGCCCAGTCGCAGCTGTATTGACACCGCCCAGAAGCTGTATCGCCAGGCCCGCAAGCTGCGTCGTTCCGTCGAGGCGATCACGCCGCGACTGGCCCTGCACCGTGAGCGGGGCCTGGCGATCGAGGCCAGCCTCACCTACCTCGACCAGGCTGGCAGTCCGGCCGAACTCGAGGCGATCCGCCAGGAGCTGGAGGAGCTGCTGGGCCCGGGCGGACGGCAGGGGCGTCGATCCCGTCGCGCGGTCGAACCACCGCCGGGCCAGCCCATCCCTCTGGAGGTGCGCACCGGTCGGGGTCTGCTGCTGCAGGTGGGCCGCAACCACCGTCAGAACGAGTGGATCTCCTTTCGTCAGGCCCGACGTGGTGATCTGTGGTTCCATGCCCAGGAACTGCCCGGCAGTCATGTGGTGCTGAAGAGCTCGGCGATGCAGGCCGAAGCTGCCGACCTGCAGGCGGCGGCTGATCTGGCCGCCCATTTCAGTCGGGGCCGGGCCAATGGCCGGGTGCCGGTGGTGATGGTGCCCACCGATGAGCTGCAGCGGATTCCCGGTGCCGCCGCCGGTACCGTGCGCCACCGTGGCGGCACGGTGTTGTGGGGAATCCCGGAGCAGGCCCTTAGCCTGCTGCCAGCGCAGCATCCATGAACAGCACCACGCCCACCCCCGCTGCGGGAGCCCCGCCGCCGATCCGGATTCCCCGCACCACCGAAGCACCATCCACCGAGCGGCTGCAGGCCGATCAGTTCCCAGGGGAAGTGGAGATGAGCCTGGTGGACCATCTTGAGGAGCTGCGCCGTCGGGTGCTGCGCAGCCTGCTGGCGGTGGTGCTGGCGGCGGCCGGCTGCCTGGTGTTCGTCAAGCCGCTGGTGCGGCTGCTGGAGATGCCGGCTGATGGCATCCGCTTCCTGCAGCTAGCCCCGGGTGAGTTCCTGTTCGTGTCCGTGAAGGTGGCGGGCTACGCCGGTCTCTGCCTGGCCCTGCCCTGGGTGCTTTACGAGAGTCTGGCCTTCGTGCTGCCCGGGCTCACCCGGCGGGAGCGGCGCCTGGTGGCCCCGGCGGTGGCCGGATCGGCCGTGTTGTTCCTTGCCGGCCTGGCTTTCGCCTGGTGGGCCCTGGTGCCGGCTGCCCTGCGATTTCTGGTGAGCTACGGCGCCGATGTGGTGGAGCCCAGCTGGTCGATCGAGCGTTATCTCGATTTTGTCCTGCTGCTGATGGTGGCTACCGCCCTGGCCTTCCAGCTGCCGGTGCTGCAGTTGATTCTTGGTGCCCTCGGCCTGATCAGGGCCCGCACCATGCTGGCGGCCTGGCGCTGGGTGTTGCTGGCGGCCGCAGTCGCCGGCGCCGTGCTCACCCCCTCCACCGACCCGGTGACGATGCTGCTGCTGGGTGGTGCGATCACGGGCCTCTATCTGGTGGGTGTGGCCCTGGTAGCCCTGAGCGAACGGCTTCGCCCCGGCCCAGCCGCCGCTGCCCAGGCCGGTTAGATCAGGAACTCCCCACGCCGCTCAGGGGGCAACTCCAGGGCCAGCCCCAGGGCCCGCCCCAGCCGGGGCTTGTCGCTGGTGGTGCTCAGCCACTGCCGCACCTGGCCGGCCACGCCCATGCCATTCAGCATGCCGGCCACCTCCTCCAGCCGGGCGGCGTAGGCCTCGGGCGAGAGCGGAAACGACTGCTGCTCCAGATAGGCCCACATCACCTGCAGGTACAGGCGGCCTCGGCGCTGCACCAGTTGCAGGTCGTAGGAGGCCTGCCAGCGCCGGCGCAGCAGGGCCAGAAGTTCCGCCCCGCTGAGCGGCGATGAGGGGGCAGACGGGGGAATGGTGGGCTGCAAGACGGACGGGGCGGACCGGAACAGGACGCCTGCTTGACCACTAGCAGCAAAGGCGTGTCGCGGCACGGCGGCACGCTTCCGCACAACAGCTTGTTGCAGTGGGGCAGGGCCGCCCGGATGCCGCGGCGGTGTGGGGAGGGCAGGACTTAATGTGACCGCCACGTTGCACCGGCTACACCGGCACGTTGTTCATGACCCAGATCCCAGCCAGCGCGAGTGGTGATGTGCCCGGAATGGGTCGTCGGCAATTCATGAATCTGCTCACCTTCGGGTCGCTCACCGGGGTGGCCCTCGGGGCCCTGTACCCGGTGGTCAATTACTTCATTCCCCCCAAGGCGGCCGGTGGGGGCGGCGGTACCACCGCCAAGGATGAGCTGGGCAACTCGGTCACGGCCAGCGGTTGGCTGAGCAGCCACAAGGAGGGCGACCGCAGCCTGGTCCAGGGCCTCAAGGGCGATCCCACCTACCTGATCGTGGAGGGTGACGATGCCATCGGCAGCTACGGCATCAATGCCATCTGCACCCATCTCGGCTGCGTGGTGCCCTGGAACAGCGGTGCCAACAAGTTCATGTGCCCCTGCCACGGCTCCCAGTACGACGCCACCGGCAAGGTGGTGCGCGGTCCGGCTCCCCTTTCCCTGGCTCTCGCCCACGTGTCGGTCGACAACGACAACGTCTTTGTGAGCCAGTGGACGGAGACCGACTTCCGCACCGGCGACAAGCCCTGGTGGGTCTGACGCGACAGATCCCTTCCCTCCCGTCGTCCTCCCTCCCCATCCGATGCGCCGCTCCCTCTCCTCCCTGTTCGCTTCCCTGCTCGGCTCCAGCCTCGCGCTGGCCGTGATCCTGGGCGCTGCGAGCCCGAGCTGGGCCTATCCCTTCTGGGCCCAGCAGAACTACGCCAGCCCTCGTGAGGCCACCGGCAAGATCGTCTGCGCCAATTGCCACCTCGCCAAGAAGGCCACCCGGGTGGAAGTGCCCCAGGCCGTGTTCCCCGACACGGTGTTCAAGGCCGTGGTGGAGATCCCCTACGACACTTCCGTGCAGCAGGTCGCCGGGGACGGCAGCAGCACCGGTCTGAACGTGGGTGCGGTGGTGATGCTCCCCGATGGCTTCACGCTTGCCCCCCAGGACCGGCTCAGCGATGAGCTGAAAGAGGAGACCGCCGGCGTCTATTTCACCCAGTACTCCGAAGACCAGCCCAATATCCTGTTGGTCGGCCCTCTGCCTGGTGACAACCATCAGGAGATCGTCTTCCCGTTGCTCTCGCCGGATCCGGCAGCCGACAGCAGCATCCATTTCGGTAAGTATCAACTCCACGTTGGTGGCAACCGTGGTCGCGGTCAGGTCTATCCCACCGGTGAGAAGAGCAACAATGGCGTTTACAACGCATCCGTCGCCGGCACCATCGCGGCCATTACGCCGGCCGAGAACGGTGGGGTCACGGTCGAGATCACCACGGCCGACGGCGCCTCGGTTTCGGATGCCATTCCCCCCGGTCCTGTGATCACTGTTGCCGTCGGCGACAGCGTTGCGGCCGGCGCTGCCCTCACCAACGACCCCAACGTGGGTGGTTTCGGCCAGGTTGACACCGAGATCGTGCTGCAGAATCCTGTGCGCATCTACGGCCTGCTCGCTTTCTTCGCCGCCATTGCCATCGCCCAGATCATGCTGGTGCTGAAGAAGCGCCAGGTGGAAAAGGTGCAGGCTGCCGAAGGCATCGTCTGACCGTGCTGGCGTGAGTGGCCCCATTTCCTGTTCCATGCTTGCCACCTTCACTTCCCCGGGGCCCCTGGTCTTCCAGCTGGGCCCCTTTTCCCTGCGCTGGTACGGCCTGCTGATTGCGGCCGCCGTGCTTGCGGGGCTGGCCCTGGCCACCAGGCTGGGCCGCTCCAGAGGCATTGAGCCTGCCCTGATTGCTGATCTGCTGCCTTTGCTGGTGCTCGGTGCCGTGATTGGGGCACGCCTCTACTACGTGGCCCTCGAATGGCGTCAGTACGCCGCCAATCCAGTGGAAGCTCTGGCCATCTGGCGGGGCGGCATCGCCATCCACGGTGCCCTGATCGGCGGTGCACTCACCACGATCCTTTATTGCCGCTGGCGTCGGCAGCCCTTCTGGCCTCTCCTGGATGTGCTGATGCCGGCTGTGGCCCTGGGCCAGGCCATCGGCCGCTGGGGCAATTTCTTCAACTCCGAAGCCTTCGGACTGCCGACCGATCTGCCCTGGCGTCTGCAGATTCCAGCGGCCAATCGGCCGCCGGAGTTTCTTGATCAGCTCTACTTTCATCCCACTTTCCTGTATGAGTCCCTCTGGAATGTTGGGGTTCTTGTCTTGCTGCTGATGTTGTTCCGCCTGGCCAGTCGCGGTCGCATCAACCTGCCTGCCGGTGCCCTCAGCTGCATCTATCTGATGGCCTACAGCGCAGGCCGGGTATGGATCGAGGGTCTGCGCATCGATCCTCTCTGTCTGTTTGCCCAGCCGCCGTTCTGTGAAGGGGGCATTCGCATGGCCCAATTGGTGAGCCTGCTGTTGATTGCCCTGGGCGCCGCTGGCCTGTGGTGGCTGCTAGCCCGTCGTCGGCCGTTGCCTGATCCTGCCGGAGTGGCCCATTGAGCGATTCCGTTCATCCAGCCCCTGAGCGGCTGCCTGGCCCGCGCGTCTGGATCGTCGGGGCCGGGCCAGGGGCTCCTGATCTGCTCACCCTCCGTGCCGCCCGGGCGATTGAGCGGGCCGAGGTGCTGGTGGTGACCGACTCGCTGGTCAGTCCCCAGATCATCGCCCTGGCCCCCCCGGGCTGCGAGTGCATCCGCACCAGCACTCTCACGCTGGAGGAGCTGATGGCTCTGGTGGTCGAGCGGGCTGAGGCGGGTCTGCGAGTGGTTCGTCTGCACGATGGCGATCCTTGTCTGTACGGGGCGCTGGCCGAGCAGATCTGTTGTCTGGCCGATGCCGGCATCGGCGTTGAGGTGGTGCCGGGAATCAGTGCTTACCAGGCAACAGCCGCTGCTCTGCAGACGGAACTGACGGTTCCAGGCCTGGTGCAGACCATCGTGTTGTCCCGCGTGGGAGGGCGCACCGGCGTGCCGGCGTCTGAATCCCTGGCTCGGCTGGCCGCCCTGCGCGCCTCCCTCTGCCTGTATCTGTCCGCCCGCCATGTGGAGGAGGTGCAGGCTGAACTGCTGCAGCACTATCCCGCCGAAACCCCAGTGGCGATCGGTTATCGGGTGAGCTGGCCGGATCAATGGCTCACCGTTGTGCCCCTTTCCGAGATGGCGCAGGCAAGTCGCGAGCGAGCCCTGATCCGCACCACGCTCTATGTGGTGAGTCCTGCCCTGGCGCCCCCCGAGCAGGCCCGTTCCAGGCTCTATTCGCCCAGCCACCGCCATCTGTTCCGCGGTGGTGCACCAGAGGATGGCCCCCCGGACAGCTCGGTTTCCGCCGGCAGGGCCCGATCTGCGGCCACGCCGGCGGATTGAGCTGCGGCTCCATGAACCCCGCCGACTCAGCTGCCGGCGCTGGACTCCCCGTACAGCTCACGGGCAAGACGTTCGTTGTCGAAACGGCAGCCGAGTCGATCGACAATCGCCTCGAGATCTCTGGCCGCATTGCCCAGGCAGCAGGTGCCTCCCGGCGATGGCGTGACATTGAACACCAGGCCAGGCAGGGCGGGGATGCTGGCTTCGCCGAGCATTAGCCTGCGATTGCGCTTGTCGATCAGTTGGGGGCGCACGCCGCCGTAGCCCTCGGCGAACCGCAGATCGGCCAGCTTCATGCCGGGCACAATCTTGCGGGCATCGGCCAGAAACAGCCGCCGCCGCAGCCAGGGCACTTCAAACAGCAGGTTCTTGAGGATGTAGTTGCGGATATCGGCGATCCGCAACAACTGCCAGAACACCGCCAGCACGGCCCAGTCGAGCCGCAGCACCTTCAGAAACTCCCAGAAGGAGGCGGGTCTGTAACGCTCCAGCAGGGGCAGCAACAGGGCGGTGGGGCCGAAGCGGGTCTGGCCGGGGGCCCGCACGTCGGGATCGCCGTGGATGGCGGCGAAGGGCAGTTTGTCGTTCTGCACCGTGTAGACCTTGCCCCTGAGCAGGTCGGGGGTGAAGTAAAAACTGCCCGCCACCGGCAGACAGGAGTACTCCAGGCCGAAGCCCATCCGCTGGGCCATCAGCAGGCTGTGGGCGCCGGCGTTCACCACCACATGGCGTGCCCGCAGCTCCGCTGGGGCCAGCGCCGTTCCGTCGGCTGCCTGGCCGGATCGGCAGCCTGGGGTCGGGGCCAAGGTCACCCGGAACAGATCACCGTCCTGGGCGATCTCCAGCACCGAGGTGCCCAGATGCAGATCGAGCCGGCGAGCTCCAGCCGCACCGTCGGCGCTGGCGTTGCTGACCTCGATGGCCGCCCGGGCCTGATCCACGAACGACTGAGACAGCTCTTCATAGTCGACGGCGGTATAGGTGCTGCGGATGCCGATCGCCACCAGCTCCTCGGGCCGCAGCTGCCCATCCACCAGGGCCACATTCGGCTCCCACTCGGCGATCTGCGGCTTCTCCAGCAGTTCCATCGCCGGGAAATGGGGCGAGAAGCGCGCAAAGCGCTCGCGCAGGCCGGCGCACTCCCTCTCCCCCACGGCCAGCACCATCTTGGGGGTGCGGAACACGCACCGCTGCCGCTGCTCAGGCGGCAGCAGCTCGGCGTAATGCACGATCATCTCGGCCGTGCGCTTGACCTTCACAGCCTTCTCCAGGGTGTAATTGGTCTCGATGTCGCCGCAGTGGATGGTCTGGCTGTTGTTGGTGGCCCTGGAGTTCACCCGCGCCAGTGCGTCGTAGCGCTCCACCAGCGCGATCCGGCTCAGATCGGTGTAGCGGGCCAGCTCAAACAACAGAGCCGTGCCGCAGACGCCGCCCCCCACGATCAGCACGTCGAGCGGCGCCGTGGTCGCCGCCACCGGTGCACCGCCCGCAGGAGCGGTGGCGGGAGCGGGCGCGTCGCTGGTAGAGCCTGGGGCGGTGGGCAAGGCCGGAATGGTGGTTGCTTCCCTATGGTGATGGATCGTGGCACGACCTTGGTGAGGCGCTGTTGGTCGGCAGGCCTGCCGGAGCGGTCATGAGGTACGATCAGATCGTCGTCAGACAACGTCCAAGACAACCGTCTCAGACAACAGTCTTAGATGGCGTCTCGGGTAAACGTCTCAGACAGCTGTCTGCAAGGCAGCTGTGATCCGGCAGTTCGTCTCTCGGATGGATCCAAGGCGGATTTTTCTGCCCCATCCAGCAAGGCAGATTTTTCTGTCTTATCCCACCCAGAGTTCTCTGCCCGGCCTGCTCCCCGACAGTTCTGCCCAGTGGCAGTCCTGAAACTGGTTGAGGCGCCACCTGATCTTGACGTGTCATCGATGCGAGTTAGTCAGCCTTAGTTGAACCGGTCAACTAAATTGTTGATGAACTCAAAAAAATCTGTCGACCCATAGTCGTAGCAGATTTTGCATCAGTGATTGACGACAACAATGGGCGATTAGCACAGCGGTAGCGCACTTCCTTCACACGGAAGGGGTCACTGGTTCGAATCCAGTATCGCCCATATTTTTAACCCTCAGGCTGCTTCTTTGGTTTGTGTCTAGAAGCGCTGAGAATCTTTTTTGGTTGCGGCCCTGAGTTGTGCCGATCAACGCGGGTGACGGGGGCAAGCCACGCTCTGGACAGGGGCTTCACAATGCGTTCATTCCGCCTGGCGGGTTTGCCCCTGCCGGGTTTGTGCCATCGGAGCCTTGAGCGCAGCGCAGAGTCCTGAACTTCAACGGTTAGGCCAGTCCCTTGAACAGGCCCGCCTGGCCAGAGGCGTGTCGCGCGAACAGATGGCGGCTCGGCTCCATATGGGGGTCGAGCAGTTGCGGGCTCTGGAGGAGGGGGATGGAGAGGCCCTGCCGGAACCGGTCTTCGTGGTGGCTCAGGCCCGTCGGGTCGCCGCCAGTCTTGGCCTGAATATCGATGCGGATGTCGCCGCTCTGCGGTCCGGCCAGACCCGCTCGGCCCGTCCTGCTCCCGTGCCGCGCCGCGAGCCCGCCGTTGTTCCGCCTGCGGCCGCTGCCCCCGGGGGCGTCGGGCTGCCGCTCACCGCGCTCCGTGCGATCGCCGCTGCCGCTGCCCTTGGTCTGGGGTCGGCAGCCCTCTGGGGTGTGGTTCAGAATTGGGGCAGGCAAGCCCAGCCGCAGGCGCCGGCGAGGACTCCCGCTCCAGCGACGACGCGACCACCTGTCGCAGCCAGGCCGCCCGAACTGCGGCTGCAGGCCAGCGAGCCCAGTTGGTTGGAGGTGCGGCGCAGCGACGACACCGTCCTGTTCCGGGGAACCTTCCGCGGTGAACGTCGGTTTCCTCTCACCGGCGAGCTGCAGGTGCTAGCCGGCCGCCCTGATCTGGTCACCGTCAGCGTGAACGGTGCGGCCCCCACACCGCTGGGCACGATCGAATCGGTGAGATGGAGCCGCTTCAGCCAGGCTCGCCCGTCGGCTCCAGCACCCTGAGCTGCAGACCGCTGGCCTCCATCACCACGTCGCTGCAGGCCCCCAGGCTCCACCGCTCCAGGCTGAGATCCACGGCCGGTTCACCCGGCGCCCCTTGGCGGGGCACCAGCTCCACCTCCAGACCGCGATCGCTGCCGGTCGCGATCGGTCGCACCCGGATTGTCGCGATCCCGTCGGCCGGGCGGCGGTCGAGGGCGGCGGCCAGCCGCAGCAGCAGTGCCATCGCAGCCACGCAGCGACGCTGCTCGCGGCCCGTGATCAGCTGCCACGCCTCGTGCCGCTTCTTGGGCAGGCTGCGGCGGTGGTAGCGGGCAATCGCCGCCACCATCAGGTGTTCCATGTGCGAGTACCCCAGCAGCTCCCCGTGGCGGATCAGGTACCAGCTGTGTTTGTGATAAGCCGAGATATTGATGCTCTTGCCGCAGGTGTGCAACTGGGCTGCCGCCCAGAGCAGCTGGCGCCCCTCTTCACCGCAGCCATCCGCGCTGTCGTCGTCATGGAGCAGGCCCCGGGTCTGGTCGTAGAGGCTCAGGGCGTAGCCCGCCACCCGGTCGGCCCTGCTCCTGTCCACCCCGAAGCAGCGGGCCAGATGGAGCACCGTGCGCTCCCGGATCGTGCTCTGAAACGAGAAGCGGTCGCCCAGGAGCTGGTTGCGCAGCATCCAGTCCACGATCAAGCCTTCCCGCAGGGCCCGGTCGCAGACCACCAGATCGCGTGCCCCCAGCATCGCCATCGTGGTCTGCAGGATCAGGGCCCCGGGCACGATGATCTCGGCCCGACGGTCGTTGATCGCCGTCAGCGCCCGCCGTTGCTCGGGCGTCATGGTCACCAGGCGCTCGACCAGCTGGTCGATGCGGTCGCGGCTGAGCCGGAAGCCCTGGAGCTTCAGGGGCGGGGCCTGGTCTTCGGCGGCTGCGAGAGCCGCCAGAGCCATCGCCGTTCCGCTGGTGCCCACGAGCTGGGGGATCTCCCCGGGCCTGAGGGCCCGTTTCAGTTCGGCCACCGCAGGATCCATCGCTCCCTGGATGTAGGCCTGCAGGAATCCGCGACGCTCCGCTGGGATCGGATCGGGCTGGCAGAACTCACGCTGCAGCCGCACGGCGCCGATACGGGTGCTGGTGAGCACGCGGGCGTCGGAGCCATCGGCCAGCACCAGTTCGGTGGAGCCGCCGCCGATGTCGATGATCGTGTGCGGCCGGTCCCCGAAGCTCATGCCGGAGAGCACGCCCAGGTAGATCAGCCGGGCTTCCTCCGGGCCGCTCACGAGATCGACGTCCAGGCCGAGCTGGTCTTGCAGGGCCTGCAGAAACTCGCGACCATTCGGCGCCTCGCGCACGGCGCTGGTGGCGGCGGTGACGATCTGCTCCACCCCA
>Ga0208432_1000252_pt1 | contig 11719 bp, 10 predicted proteins | sample Wag4_2014_7_11_2_FD_187361 | JGI IMG/M metagenome (GOLD analysis project Ga0208432, IMG submission 187361) | Lake water microbial communities from Ohio, USA - Utica-2 Time Series LW 2014_7_11 (SPAdes) (version 2) | ecosystem: Environmental > Aquatic > Freshwater > Lake | place: USA: Ohio...
GTGGTCGGCTCGGCATCGGGCACGGCGCCGCTGTCGCCCTCGGTGGCGGTCGCGCAACTCGCCCTGAACACCGCGTCCGCCGGCATCGCGTCGGGCATCGTCACGGTGACCACCACCGCACAGGCCGCAGCCAACCCGACGATCCAACTCCCGGTGTCGGTGCAGGTCAGCGCCCACGCCAACCCTTCGTTCTCGACGACGGCCGACCAGGACACGCGCGCGCTGGCGTGGGCGTTCCCAGCGGGCACCGTCAATGCAGAGATCGACGTGACGATCGCCAACTTCGGCTTTGCGGGCACGGCATCGCTCCTGGTGATCGATGGCATCACCTCGTCGGGGCAGGCGATCTCGGCCGTCTCCGGCATCGGCTCGCAGGTCGGTGCCATGCCCGGCACGATCCGCCTCCGCCTGCCCGCCAGCGCGGCCCTCGCGCCGGGCTCGTACCCCGCCACGGTCCAGGTCCAGTCCAGCGATGAGAACCTGCCGGGCCGGCAGTCCTATTCGAGCACCATCAACGTCACGATCACGGTCGAGGGTTCCTCGCGTCCCGAGGACATCAACCAGGATGGCATCGTCGATGGCGGTGACCTCGCGGTGCTGCTCTCGCAGTGGGGCACGACCGGCGAGGCCGACATCGACGGGAGCGGTCTCGTGGATGGGTCGGACCTCGGCATGCTGCTGTCGGCGTGGGGCTGAGCCATGCGCCGACCGTCGCTCCTCGTGCTCGCCGTCGCTGCGCCGTGCATGGGCGCGCGTGCCGATTCGATCTCGCTCGGCTCGGCGGCTGATGCCACGCTCATCCAGGAACCGACCGGCGAGTACGCGCTCGGTGCCGCCTACAACGTCTACGCGGGCCGCATCGGCGACAACGGCGGCGCCACCATCCGTCGCGGGTTGATGCGCTTCAATCTCGGCGCGATCCCGGCCGGCAGCACCATCACGAGCGTCACGCTGCGGCTCTACATGAGCCAGACCCAATCGGGTTCACAGAACGTCGGACTGCACCGATGCTCGCTGCCCTGGACCGAGGGGACGGCCTTCGCGTTCGGTGGGGCCGGCACCAATGCCGGCATCGGTGACAGCACCTGGAACTACCAGGTGTACCCCTCGGTTCCGTGGCCGACCCCGGGCGGCGTGTACGCGGCAACCGCGAGCGCCACCAAGGCCGTTGCGGCCGTCGGGTTCTACACCTGGAGCTCCACGGCGTCGCTCGTGGCGGATGTGCAGTCCTGGGTCGACCGGCCCTCGACCAACCACGGTTGGGTCATCAAGGGCAACGAGGCCGCGTCCACCACGGTGAAGCGCTTCGAATCCCGCGAGGCCGCGGCGAACCAGCCCCTGCTGGTCGTGAACTACCTGCCCCCATCGAATCGGCCCGCTGACCTGAATTCCAGCGGTGCGGTGGATGGTGCGGACCTGGCCATCCTGTTGGGGCAGTGGGGAGCCGGGGCGTCGAGCCCGGCCGATTTGACCGACGATGGGGTGGTCAATGGCGGCGACCTGGCGGTCCTCCTCGGCGATTGGGGCTGATTTTCACGCTTCCCTGATCACCACTCGGGGCCAGTGTGGCCCGGGCTCGGGTAGCGTCCTGCGATCCGAGGTGCACCCATGTCCAACATCGAAGATCGAATCGCCCAGCTCGAAGCCACGGTCAGCCGTCAGCGCACCACCATGAACATCCTCACGGTGCTCGCGATCGGGGCATGCGTCGTGGCCTACGTCGCGTCGAGTCGCGATGAACTCCGCGTCCGACGGCTCGAGATCGTCGATGGCAACGGGATGGAGCGCTTCGTCGCGTATGCCTCGGCCGACGGCACGGCCTCGACCGAGTGGTACGACGCCGATGGTTCGCTGCGCCTCGACGCCTTCACGACCGGCGAGGGTGATGCGGCCATGCAGCTGAGCGATGCCTTCGGTGGCCTCCGCATGGACCTGTTCACGCTGGCCAGCGGCCAGTCGAGCATGCAGTTCTTCGACCAGGACCAGTATCGCCGCGTCGACCTGGGCACGCTCGAGAATGGCCAGGCCAGCCTGCAGTTCTTCGACCGTACCGGGATGCGCAGGCTCGATGCCTTCACGCTTCCAACCGGTCAGGCGAGTCTGCAGCTCTTCGGCATGGACCAGACGCCGGGCATGGACCTTTCCACGCTGCGTGATGGTCAGGTCAGCCTGAAGTTGGCGGATCGTTCGGGCCAGAACCGTCTCGAGGCCTTCGTCCTCGGTGATGGCATCTCGAGCCTCAAATGGACCGATGGCGGCGGTCGCGATCGGATGGAGGGCTTCACCACGACCGACGGCCAGGCGAGCATGCAGTGGTTCGACGACCGCGAACGCCGTCGCATGGACATCTTCACGCTCGCCGACGGCCAGGCGAGCCTGCAGTGCCTCGATACCGCGGGCAACCTGCGCATGGACGCCTTCACGCTCTCCGACGGCGGCGCCAGCATGCAGTGGTACGACACCAACGAAACGGTCCGGGTCGATGTCTTCACGTTCGCCGACGGCCAGGCGAGCGTGCAGTGGCTCGATCCTGAGGGCACGCGCCGGCTGGATGCGACGACCCTGCCCAACGGTCAGTCGAGCCTGCACTGGTTCGACGGGGCGGGGCGCCTGCGCATGGATGGGTCGACGCTCGCCGACGGCCAGGCGAGCATGCAGTGGTTCGACACCCGCGAGCGCAAGCGCCTCGATGCCTTCACCCTCACCGATGGCGTGGCCAGCCTGCAGTGGTTTGACGGCGGCGAGAATCGTCGGCTCGATGCGTTCACGCTCGAGGATGGCCAGACCAGCCTGCAGTGGTTCGACCAGGGCGGTACCCGGCGCATCGATGCCAGCACCCTTGCGGGCGGACAGGCCAGCGTGCAGTGGTTCGACTCCAACGAGCGCATGCGGATCGATGCCTTCACGCTGCTCGACGGCGCCAGCGGCAGCGTGCTCTACGACTCCCAGGAAAAGCCGCGAGCGGGCTTCGACGTGAATCCGTCGGGGCAGGTGGGCGAGGTCCGCAACCGCTGAGACGTGCGTGGACGGCCCCGGGCCGGGGATCGACGGTCCATCAAACGCAACGACCCCGCCGGTTGGCGGGGTCGCTTCGTGAAGGCCGCGGTGGGATTTGAACCCACGAAATACCAGATTTGCAATCTAGCCCCTTAGGCCACTTGGGTACACGGCCGGTGTTCCTGATGAACCGATATAGTGGCATGCCGATGATGGCGCGTCAACACTGGTTGCTGGTGCAGTACGCGGTTATCGCAATCGGTGCCGCCGCGTCGGCCCAAGCTCCTTCGAGCCCTCCGCCCACACCGCCCGCCGCACCGGCATCGTCAAACGTCGCCACGCCGAGCGTTCCGCCCGCAGCATCGTCCGGCGTCACATCGGCATCAGGCCAGTCTCGTCCGCCGCTGCTTCCCGATCGGAGCGACGTGGTTGGCCTGGTCGTGCGCATCGAGCGCACTGATGCAGGCGGCCTGGTGGCATTCCCCCAGCGCAAGTACCTCGGCACCATCGAACGACGCGCGCCGCTCCTGCCGAGCCCCGTGCTCGAGGATTTCCGTGCAGCGATGGCGCAAGCCAAGGGCCCCGTCTGGTTCAAGCTCAATGGCATCGTGACGACCTATCGAGGCATGAACTTCATCGTGCCCACGTTCGCCACGCGACTGGACGGCGAGCCGCCCGCGGCCGTCGCGGTGGCCATCGTGCCGCCCGGTGGCAGCGCTCCCGTCGATGTGGCCCGCGTGGAGCGCACGCCCTCGGCCAAGAGCCCGGCTCCGGTCGCAGACGTTGCTCCCGAGCAGGCCGCGGGCTCCGCGGAGGCTCGACTGGATGCGGCGCTCGGCGAGGGTGCGAGCGCTCCCGAGGACGTCGCGGCTCGGCTCGAACGCGCGCTCGAGCAGCGCGTGGGCACGGCACCCAAGAGCGGCGCGGTCGCGAGCCCGGGCGGGCCGCCGCCGGCGCCCGTGCGCTCCTTGCAGCGGCAGCGCTGCACGATCGAGCGCGATGCCTTGACCGGCGCGTGGTACGCACTGACCTTCGACAACGACCTTGGCCTGCAGCGACGCCTGCAGTTCGTGCCCTGCACCGCGCTGCAGCGGATCGAAGAGGCCGCCCGCCTCGCGCCGGTGGGCACGGCGATGCTCGTCAGCGGTGCAAGCTGGGAGGCCGACGGAGCATGGTGGTTGCTGCCTGACCGCGCCGAGACGCTCAAGGCCGGTCGCGGCGTCACGCCCTGACGCCGTTGGCCCGTGGCGGGGCGGTGCTCGGCTCGTCCGCGCACACGAGCCTGCTACAGTCCCGCGACCATGGCCTACCCAACCTGCACCGTCGAGACCGACCACGGCACCTTCGAACTCGAACTCTGGAATGACGTCGCCCCCGGGCACGCCGAGAACTTCCTCAAGCTCGCCGGCAAGGGCTTCTACGACGGACTCTCGTTCCACCGCATCATCCCCGGCTTCGTCATCCAGGGCGGCTGCCCCAAGGGCGACGGCACCGGCGGTCCCGGCTGGAACATCAAGGCCGAGTTCAACGACCGTCAGCATGTCCCCGGCGTGCTGAGCATGGCGCGCAGCGGCCACCCGGACAGCGCGGGCAGCCAGTTCTTCGTGTGCCTCACGCGCGAGCAGTGCCAGCACCTCGATCGCCAGTACACCGCGTTCGGCAAGGTCACCAAGGGCATGGACGTGGTCGAGAAGATCGCTGCGACGCCGCTGCGTGATCCGCGCGGTGGCACGCCGGCGAAGGCCCCGCGCATGACCAAGGTGACGGTGAACGCGAACCAGCCGGCCGGTCGCTGACCATGGACGCGGCGCCTGATCGGCTCGAGTCGATCCGCCGGGCGATCCTGGCCTTCCGCGACGAGCGCGACTGGGCGCAGTTCCACGACCCGAAGAACCTCGCGCAGGGCCTGGCCATCGAGGCCGCCGAGCTGCAGGAGGTCTTCCTGTGGAAGACGACCGAGGAGTGCAAGCGGCTCGAGGCCGAGGACGTGGCCCGCGTCCGGGAGGAGGTCGCCGATGTGTTCCTCTTCTCGATCCTGGTGGCCGAGGCCTTCGGCATCGATCTCGCCGAGGCGGCGCACGCCAAGATCAGGCGCAACGCCGAGAAGTACCCGGTCGAGAAGGCACGCGGCCGCCGCGACAAGTACACCAAGCTCTGAACGGGCGGCTCAGCGCGTGTCGCGGTCCGGTGGCGGCGCGCTGGCGCGATCGATGCGCTGGCCGGTGCGGTCGATCCCCACGAGCCGGGGCGGCGACGGCACGAGCCGCATCGTGGTGATGCGCGGTGCCTTCACGGGGCGGCCGCTCGCCGGATCATCGATGGGCAGCGCGGCGATGCGGTTGATCGTCGAGGCGCCGTCGATCACGTAGGCAAAGGCGCAGTACTGGCCATCGAGCCGCGCGGTGCCCTCGCGCGAGAGGCCGATGAAGAACTGGCTGCCGGCGCTGTGCGGTTCATCGGCGCGGGCCATGCCGACCACGCCGTAGTCGAAGGGCAGCGAACTCGGTTCGAGCGCCATGTTGAAGCCCGGCGTTCCGTTGCCGGAGCCATGCAGGTCGCCGCCCTGGATCACGAATGGATGGCCCTGCGCATCCTGCGGCACGATGCGATGGAAGCTCGTGCCGTCGAAGAAGCCGTCCTGCGCCAGCTGCACCATCGTCCACACGGTGCCGGGGGCGACGTCGGGCGCGAACGCCATGCGGATCGGCCCCTTGTCGGTCTCGAGGATGGCATCGCGCTCCGGATAGACGCGCCAGCCCGAGGTCACGACCGGATCACCCTCGATCCAGGTCGGCGCGACCGCAGCGGCTTCGTCCTCGCAGCCCGGCAGCACCGACGATCCCCAACCCACCACCTTGGTGTACGGGCCGCGCGATCGAACACCGGTGGACCGGACGGTTCGGCACGCCGGTGCCGCGCGCAGCGGCTCGAGCACCAGCGGCGAACCAACGGCTTCCTCGCCGATGAAGGCCTGCACGAAGACCGCCCGTTCGGGCGCTTGCGCGGGCGTGAACGCATCGCGGAGGTCGACGGCGGGTGCGCCCGGGATCGCCGATCCGACGCGCTGCCCGATCGCATCGAGCACCTGCACCGACAGGCCCGGACGATCGGATCCATCGACCTCGATCGTGATCGGCGCATCGGGTGCGATGTACCGGCGGCTCGGTCGAAGGGCGATCTCGGCGATCGGGCGTGGGGGGTCGTTGGTCAAGATCAGCACGGCAGCGAGGCAGGTCGGGTCCATGGGGCCTCCGTCGGTGCCTCGTATCATGCCACGAATGGCCACGACGCAGACGCCCGAGATCACTTCGACCCGGCTGATCATCGGCCTTGAGATCCACATCGAGCTCGCCACGCGGACCAAGATGTTCACCCGCGCACCGAACGTGGCCCATCCGAGCCGGTACGACTCGGCGCCCAACACGCTGGTCGACCCGCTGGTCATGGCCCTGCCCGGCGCGCTCCCGGTCATGAACCGCCGCGCGGTGGAGATGTCCATGAAGGTCGGCCTGGCCCTCGGCTGCTCGATCGCCCGACGCTGCCGATGGGATCGCAAGAACTACTACTACCCCGACCTTCCCAAGGGCTACCAGATCAGCCAGTACGACCGGCCGCTGTGCACCGATGGCGCGTGGGAACTCGCCGGCAGCGGCCGTCGCATCGGCATCATCCGCGCGCACCTTGAGGAGGACACCGGCAAGCTCGGCCATGAACTCCCCGGCGGACTGGACTACGCGGGCTCGTTGGTCGACCTCAATCGTGCCGGCACGCCGCTGCTCGAGGTCGTCACGGCGCCCGACTTCACGACGGCCGACGAGGTCGTGCAGTTCGCGCAGGAACTCCGGGATCTCTGCCGGTACCTGCGCGTGACCGAGGGCATCATGCAGAAGGGGCACATGCGGTTCGAGCCCAACGTGAACCTCGCGCTCACGCTCGACGACGGTCGCGAGGTCCGCACCCCGGTGGTCGAGGTGAAGAACCTGAATTCGTTCCGTGCCCTCAAGGGCGCGATCGAGCACGAGGCCATCCGGCAGGTCGAGGCGTGGCAGGCCGACGGGCGCGTCATGGGGCGCGGCATGAAGGCCACGCGTGGCTGGGACGACGTGCGCCTGGTCACCGTGCTGCAACGCGAGAAGGAAGATGCGCACGACTACCGGTACTTCCCCGATCCCGACCTGGTGTGGGTCGAGGTCGATGAGGCCTGGCTCGCGCGCGTGCGCGGGGAGCTCGTCGAACTGCCGGGTTCGCGCGCACAGCGGTACGTGGGCCCGTGGGGGCTCGCCCGCAAGGATGCCGACCAGCTCCTGGCCGAGCCCGACCTCAGCGACTTCTTCGAAGCATGCGTGGCAGCCGCGGGCGGCGCACCGGCGGCTGCGGCCGCGATCGCCAAGCTCCTGCTCAACGTCGGCATGAAGCACGCCAACGAACGGCAGAAGCCGCTGCACCTGGCGGGCATCACGCCGGCGCAGGTTGCCGGGCTCATGGCACTGCGCGACGAAGGCACGGTCAATGCTGGTTCGGCCGACGCGCTCTTCGGCATGCTCTGCGACGGCGACGACGAACCCCGGGCGGCTGCGGAGCGGGCCGGCATGGTGATCGTGCGCGATGACCGCGCGCTCGATGCCTGGGTCGATGCCGCCCTGGCCGCGAACGCGCAGGCCGCGGACGACCTCCGGGCAGGGAAGATGGCCGCGATGGGCCGCATCATGGGGCACGTGATGAAGTCCTCCGGCGGCACGGTCGACGCCAAGACCGTCCAGGCGCGCGTGATGGAGCGCGTGGGGAAGGGCGCATGACGCCCCGCTCGCCGCGCCTCGACCACGACATCGAGCGCGTGCTCGTGGATCGGGCCGCGATCGAACGGCGCGTGGCCGAACTCGGCGCGCAGATCGCGGCGGAGTACGCCGGCCGGGAAGGGCGCTTGCTGCTGGTCCCGGTGATGACCGGCGGCATCGTCTTCGCAGCCGACCTGATGCGGCAGCTCCCGCATCGATTGCGCCTGGGCCTGGTCACGGTCTCGAGCTACCCGGGCACCAGCACCGAAAGCAGGGGCGCGGCCATCCGAGGCGCCCTGCCCGCGGGACTCGAAGGCGCGCACGCCCTGATCATCGACGACATCCTCGACACGGGGCGCACGCTTGCCCTGCTTCGCCACGAGATCCTCGCCAAGGGTGCAGCGAGCGTCGCCACGTGCGTCCTCGTGCGCAAGGACAAGCCTGAAGCCATGGCGACGCCATGCGAGTACTCGGGCTTCGACATCCCGGATGAGTTCGTGGTGGGCTACGGACTGGACTACGACGACGAGTACCGGAACCTTCCGTACATCGGCGTGCTGCGGCGCGAGGTGATCCGGTGAGCCCGCAGGCCCCGACGGCCGGGCTGGCGCTGGACGTCGTCGCCCACCCGGGCGTGCAGGAGTGCCTTGACGATGGCGAGATCATCCTGCTCGCGGTCAAGCCGTCGGCGCTCCTGATCCTGCTCGTCAGCGTCCGTGTGGCGTGCATGGGCATCGTGGTCGCGTTGGGCCTGCTGGCGGCGACCTCGGACCCAAGCGTGCCGTGGGATGCGACCCATGCCGTCGGTGCAGGCGGCGTGATCGTGGTCGCGCGGCTGGTCTGGGCGGCCAGCGACTGGTGGAGCCGCGTCTACGTGCTCACCGATCGTCGGATCATCGTGCGTTCAGGCGCCGTGCCGCAGGTGCAGTCCATGCCGCTGCGCGATGCCGAGTGCGTCGATGCAGGCGCCACGAAGCCCGAACGGCTGCTCGGCCTGGGCCACGTCGCGATCCGGCGCTCGCCCCGCGGGATGGCACGGTTGGCGTGGACCTGCGTCCACGATGCGCCGCGCTGCCAGGCGGCGATCGTCGATGCGCGTCGTCGCTACTCGCGCTGACCGAGCCGCCCGCGCATCGCCTCGAGCGCGGCACGATCCTCGACGTCGAGGTGCTGCGGGGCATCGATCTGGATGACCGCCAGGAAGTCGCCGCTGGGGCCTGCCGCACGCCGCACGCCCTGCCCGCGCACGCGCAGGCGCTTCCCGCTGCCGGTGCCGGGGGGAATGGTGAGCGTGACCGTTCCCTTCAGCAGGGGCACGTCGATCTTGGCGCCGAGCGCTGCATCGGCGATGGAGATGTGCACGTCACGGAGGACATCGTCGCCGTCGCGGCGGAAGTCCGGATGCGCAGCGACCTGCACGGTGACGATGAGGTCGCCGGCGGGGCCACCGTTGCTCCCGGGCTCGCCCTGGCCGCGCACGCGCAACTGGGCGCCGTCCTCGATGCCTGCCGGGATCTGCACGTCGATCGCCTGGTCGCCGCCGCCGATGCCATGACGCCCGCCGAGGATGGACACCTGGAACGGCACGGTGATCTCGGCGTGGCGATCCTGCCCCTTCGATGGTCCACGCGAGCGGCCCCGAGCACGCGCGCCGCCGCCCATGCCGCCGAAGATCTGTTCGAACATCTCCGGGTCGATCTGGGATGGATCGAAGCCGCTGAAGCCGCCACCGAACGGCTGCTCGCCGGCCTCCGGGCCCGCACCGGCGCCGCCTTGGAGCCCTGCGTGGCCGAACCGGTCGTACCGGGCCCGCTTGTCGGCATCGGAAAGGATGTCGTAGGCCTCCTGCGCCTCAGCGAACTTCGCCGCGGCTTCGGGGGTCTTGTTCACGTCGGGGTGCCATTGGCGGGCCAGCTTGCGGTGCGCACGACGAAGATCGTCGGCGGACGCGTCACGCTTGACCCCGAGCACCTCGTAGTAGTCGCGTGGCATCGTCATGAGTATAGATTTGCCGCGAGGAGCAAAGCCCATGCCATCGGACTGCCAACCCCGCCATGTCTCGCTCACGGTGCTCCCGGGCGGGGGGCATCGACCGGCGCCCGCGAGCCGGATGTCCCGCAAGCGCTTCGCCGTGCTGCTCGTGGTGCAGGCGCTCATGATCCTGCACGTGCTCCATTGGCTCTGGGCCGACACCACCCTGGCGCCCATCGAGCCGAGTGAATCCATGGAGACCGTCAAGGATGGCGTGATCACCGTCGGGGCCATCTTCTTCGCGCTGGCCCTCGGCAGCACGGCGATCCTGGGGCGTTGGTTCTGTGGCTGGGGGTGTCACGTCGTGCTCCTCCAGGATGCATGCGCTGCGTTGCTGGCGCGGCTGGGCATCCGCCCGCGGCCCTTCCGAAGCCGTGTGCTGCTCTGGCTGCCGTTCCTGCTTGCGCTCTACATGTTCGTCTGGCCGCTGGTCTACCGCTTCGCGCTGGCGCCGATCCTGCAGCCCGAGCTGCGGTGGCCGGGGTTCAGCATGAAGCTCGTGACCGACGACTTCTGGGCCACCTTCCCCGGTTGGGCCGTGGGGATCCCGTTCCTCCTGGTGTGCGGTGCGCTCACGGTCGTCTTCCTGGGCAACAAGGGCTACTGCACCTATGCCTGTCCCTACGGCGGGTTCTTCGCGCCGCTGGATCGCTTCGCCCGCGCGAGGATCCGCGTGAGCGATGCCTGCGACCAGTGCGGCCACTGCACCGCGGTCTGCACCAGCAACGTGCGCGTGCACGAGGAAGTGCGGGACTTCCGGATGGTGGTGGACAGCGGCTGCATGAAGTGCATGGACTGCGTGAGTGCGTGCCCCAAGCAGGCACTCTCGTTCGGGTTCGGTCCCGGCCCCGGCCAATCGGTCCCGGCGGCGGCCAGGCTCTTCGATCTCACCATCGCCGATGAGGCCTTCATCGCCGTCGTCGCCGGGGTGTCGTTCCTGGCGGCGTACTCGTTGCTGCCCTTGCTCTTCGCGAGTGGACTGGCGGCGTGCATCACGTGGGTCGTGTGGACCGGCTGGTGCGTGCTCGCCTCGCGGGATGCGGCCGCGCTCGGCGTCGTGCTGCGCCAGGGCGGTCGCGTGCGTGCCGCGGGCGTCGTGGCCGTGCTCGCCGCGGCGGTGGCACTCGGCCTGGTCCTGCCGACCGCTGCCGCCGGCGTGGCGGCGTGGACGGCCGACCGATTCGATCGCAAGGTGCTCGTGGCCGAGCAGATGGTCTTCGATGCCGACGGCGTGCTGCCCGACCGCGAGACCATCGACCTGGCCGACGCGGCCACCACCTGGTACGCACGTGCACGCTCGATCAGCCAAGGCGGATGGGCCGTGTTGCCCTGGCGGGACCGCGAGTTCAGCATGCGCATGGCCTGGCTGGCTGCGGTGAAGCGCGAGCATGGACAGGCGCTCGACATCCTCCAGGCCATGCACGCCGAAGGCACCAACGAGATCATCGCCGCGAGCGTGGCGCGGATCCTCCGGGCGGCGCGCAAGGGCAACGAGGCCCGTTCCTGGGTCGCCAGCGCGCTGGCGGAATATCCGGCGTGGGAAGCGATCCGCGACGAGGAGATCCTCTGGCTGATGTCCGAGGGCCGCGACGAGGAAGCGATCGAGGCCGCTCGCGCCTGGGTGGCTGCGCGCCCCGACAGCCTCAACGCGCTGCGCCGGCTGAGCGTGGTCCTGGTCGAGCGCGGCTCAGGCGACGGCGAGGTCCACGAGGGCATCGCGCTGGTGGATCGCACGCTCGAGCTGGCGCCGGGCAACGTGGGGGCCATGCTCGTGAAGGCCAACGGCTTCGCCCGTCTCGGGCAGAACGACGCTGCGGTCTCGACCCTGCAGGATGCCGTGCGGATGGCCCCGAACGAACGGGGGCTGTGGGAGGCACTCGCCGATGCCTGTGCCCGTGGCGGACGCGAGATGGAGT
>Ga0208432_1000265_pt1 | contig 11440 bp, 13 predicted proteins | sample Wag4_2014_7_11_2_FD_187361 | JGI IMG/M metagenome (GOLD analysis project Ga0208432, IMG submission 187361) | Lake water microbial communities from Ohio, USA - Utica-2 Time Series LW 2014_7_11 (SPAdes) (version 2) | ecosystem: Environmental > Aquatic > Freshwater > Lake | place: USA: Ohio...
GGGTGAGCCAGAGGCTGGTGCGCTGCCGGGCCTCGGCCAGTTCAGCCGTCAGCGCGCTCTGCTCGGCCTCACTCCAGACGCCGTTCGCCTGCAGCTGGGGTCCGTAGGAGCCCACAAAGTCGAGCAGCCAGCGGGTCTTGGCGCCGCTGGTGGGCGAGCAGGCCAGCAGGCTGCGGCAGTTCAGCAACCGCAGGCCTCGGGCTTCCAGCAGGGCGGGCAGGCGCGAGGCCACGTCCGGATCGCCGCCGTGGGCCCGCCAGTGGTCGATGCAGCGCGCCATGAACCGCCGCAGCTCGGTGCCGCCAGGGTGAACGCTGAACGTGTCCCACCGAATGTATTCATGCAGCACCAGGCGGCCGCCAGGCCGCAGGCTGTGCTGCACCAGATCGAGCAGGGGATCAAGGCGCGGCAGGAACATCGCCAGCCAGCGGCACCAGGCCCCATGCCAGCGGCGTGCTGGCAGATTCAGGGTCCGCCAGTCATCGGGACTGGCCAGATCGATGCAGTGGGTCTCCAGCTGGCTCAGCCCCCGCTCCTGCGCCAGCTGCTTCGCCGCCGCCACGAAGCGGCGGGCGCTGTCGAGACCAAGCACCCGGCCGTCGGGGCCCACCAGCGCAGCCAGGTCGGCGCTGGCGAAGCCGGGACCGCTGCCCAGGTCCAGCAGCCACTGCCCCCTGCCGAATCCCGCACGCTGCCAGGCGGCCATCGCCTCGTCCCGCCAGATGGCGTGCTGGCGACCGAGCCGCGCGTGCTCAGCGCCGTGGCTGCCGAGCACGTAGTCGGGTTGGCCAGGCCCCTGACCGTGGCGGGGGCTGGGGCTCACTGCGGTACCAGCTCCCCCTGATGGGTGAGCGGAAAGGGGTTGGCCAGTCCCCGGCCGGTGTGGCGACGCGCCAGCTGCTCAAAGCGCCGCTGCACCCGTTCCACCTCCGCAGATGGGATCGCCTGCCACTGCTCGCGGCTGGCCCAGTGAATCAGCAGGGTGCCCTCTTCTCGCTCGGGATCCCAGAGCAGCTGACGACCGAGGAAGCCGGCCTGGCGCTGCAGCCAGGGCTCCCAGCTGCCCTGTTCCGCCTCCAGCCAGGCCTGCCGAGCCGCCGCCGGCACCTTCAGCCGCAGATGCTCCACCACCTCGATCTGCACGCCTTCAGGTCCCCCCGAGCCGGTGGCCCGGGCGGCGCTGGCCGATGGGGGTGAGATCAGCAGCAGCATCCCTGCCAGCCAAAGGCTCGCAACCCTAAGGAAAAGCCGATGGATCCGGCCCGTCGGGGAGGAGTGAACGGATCGAGCCATGACCGTGGAACCCGGCGCCGGTGGCTCTTAGCGTGCCACCGCCTGTCGCATCAGCAGCGCCACGGCCTGGCAGGAGATCCCCTCCTCGCGCCCTTCAGCCCCCAGGCCTTCGTTGGTGGTGGCTTTCACCCCCACCTGCTCCGGCGTCAGCCCCATGCTGGAGGCGATTGCTGCGCGCATCGCCGCGATGTGGGGGCGCAGCTTCGGCCGCTCCGCCACCACCACGCTGTCGACGTTCACCACCTGCCAGCCCCGCTCGCTCACCAGAGCGACCACCTGTTCGAGCAGCTGCAGGCTGTCAGCCCCCAGCCAGCGGGGGTCGTCCGGGGGGAACCAGCGACCGATGTCGCCCAGCGACAGGGCGCCCAGCAGGGCGTCCATCACGGCATGCACAAGCACGTCAGCGTCGCTGTGGCCGTCCAGCCCCAGGCCGGCGGGATGGTCGAGCCTCTGCCCGCCGAGGATCAGGGGGCGGCCGGGCACCAGCCGGTGGATGTCGTAGCCGTTGCCGATGCGCAGCTCCATGGGGACCCCGGCGGAACGCTGATGTCAGGTGGCGGAGCGATCCTCGCCCGCCGGGCCTGATCCGGGGGAGAGGGCCATCACCTGCAGGCGGTTGCCCTCCCGGCCCATCACCAGCACCGGCTTTCCGGGGCCCAGGGCCTCAGGGGTGTCGAGGGCCTCCGCCGCCCAGCTCTGGCCCTGCCAGCGCACCCGGCCCCGCTCAGGAGTCGGGCCGTCGAAGCCGCTGATCACCGTGGCCTCACCGGCCGTTGCCGCCGGAGGGATCGCCCGCTCCCGCCGCCGCTGCGACCAGCGCTGCAGCGCCAGCAGCAGCAGGCCGGTGAGGGTGATGAAGGCCAGCACCTGAACGGCTGCGGCCAGGGGCAGCAGGGCCGTGGTCACCGACAGACTCAGGCAGGCCAGGGCCGCGGCCAGCAGGCCGTCGAACTCCGCGCCGAGGGCCTCGATGGCCAGCATGGCCAGGCCGAGCGCCAGCCAGAGCAGGGCGGGAGGCAGGGCGAGGAGCGGGGCCATGGCTGCAGTCAGCTCAGACCATGCTGCCTAGCCTGGGCGGGATTTGCCGCGGGGCGATTCCGATGGATGTCTTCCTTGGTCTGCCGGCCCTGGCGGTGATGGCCGTGCTCGGCATCAACAGTGTGAAGGTCACCAGTGGCGGCCAGTCGCGGCTGGTGGAGCGCCTCGGCAAGTACGACCGCCAGCTGCAGCCGGGGCTGTCGTTCGTCCTGCCGGTGCTGGAGAAGGTGGTGAGCCACGAGTCGCTCAAGGAGCGGGTGCTCGACATTCCGCCCCAGCAGTGCATCACCCGCGACAACGTGGCCATCGAGGTGGATGCGGTGGTGTACTGGCAGCTGCTGGAGCATGCCCGCGCCTACTACGCCGTCGACAACCTGCAGTCGGCGATGGTGAACCTGGTGCTCACCCAGATCCGCGCCGAGATGGGCAAGCTCGACCTCGATCAGACCTTCACCACCCGCAGCGAGGTGAACGAAGTGCTGCTGAAGGAGCTGGATCAGGCCACCGATCCCTGGGGCGTGAAGGTGACCCGGGTGGAGCTGCGCGATATCCACCCATCCCCTGGCGTGCAGCAGGCGATGGAGCAGCAGATGACCGCCGAACGGGAGAAACGGGCCGCCATCCTGCGCTCTGAAGGGGAGCGCGAGTCGCAGCTCAACGCCGCCCGCGGCCGGGCTGAGGCGCTGGTGCTCGACGCCAGGGCCAAGCAGGAGGCGCTGGTGCTGGAGGCCGAGGCTCAGGCCAAGCAGCAGGCCCTGCTGGCGCAGGCCCGCGCCGATGCCGCCACCCGCCTGGCGGAGGCGATCCAGGTCAGTCCGGCCGCCGCCGAAGCGATGCGCCTGCTGCTGGCCGGTGACTGGATGGCGATGGGCGAGGCGATGGCCCAGGCCAAGGGCGGCAGCGTGCTGATGGTGGATCCCCAGAGCCCGGCGGCGCTGCTGGCGGCGCTGCGGGGGCTGCAGACCGGCAAGAGCTGAGCGGAAACCCTCAGGGGGCGGGGGGCAGGCCGGGCGCTGGCAGCGGCTGGGGCCCGGCTGGGCCCAGGTTCACCGCCGTGCCGGTCGCGCAGGCCATCAGCATGCCGCCCGCCTGACCGAGCACCTCCACGTCGATCCGCACACCCACCACCGCATCGGCACCCAGCAGCCGCGCCCGCCGGCTGAGCTCCTCCAGCGCCATCTCCCGAGCCCGCACCAGGGTGGTTTCGTAGGCCCGGGCGCGCCCCCCCACCAGGTCGCGGATCGAGGCGAGGATGTCGCGGAACAGGTTGGCGCCGAGAATCGTCTCGCCGTGCACCAGACCCAGGTAGTGGCGGATCGGCCGCCCCTCCAGGCTGGGTGTGGTGGTGAGCAGCATCGCCGGCGGGGCAGCGTGGGGGACGTCCAGCATGGCGCTACTGCTGCGCCTGCTGCTCCTGCCAGCGCGCATACAGATCGGGCCGGCGCTCGGCTGTGCGCTGCTGCTGCTGCTCGAGGCGCCAGCTGGCGATGGCACCGTGGTCGCCGCTGCGCAGCACCGCCGGCACCTCCATCTCCCGGAAGCTGGCGGGGCGGGTGTAGTGGGGGTGCTCCAGCAGGCCGGCGCTGTGGCTCTCCTCCTCCAGGCAGGCCTGGGTGCCCACCGTGCCGGGCAGCAGCCGCACCACACCGTTGATGATCACCGCCGCCGGCAGCTCGCCGCCGGTGAGCACGAAATCGCCCAGCGACACCTCTTCATCCGCGAGGCTGCGGATGCGCTCATCGAAGCCCTCGTAGTGGCCGCAGATCAGCACCAGCTGGTCGGTGCCCGTGGCCCAGCGGCGTAGGTCAGCCTGCTGCAGGGGCCTGCCCTGGGGGCTCATCAGCAGCACCCGCCGCCGCGGCAGCACCGGAATCGCCTCCACCGCGGCGTAGACCGGCTCCGGTTTGAGCACCATGCCGGCGCCGCCGCCGTAGGGCTCGTCGTCGACCTTGCGGTACTTGTCGGTGGCGTAGTCGCGCGGGTTGTGGGTGTGCAGGGCGGCAATGCCGGCTCCAAACGCCCGGCCGATCACCCCCAGGCTCAGCAGGGGCGCGAAGGCCTCCGGCGCCAGGCTGACCACGTCCAGGCGCATTGGCTCAGCCTGCTGGCCGGCTCACCCGGCGGATCTCGGAGCTGAAGCTGGCCCGGCCCGGTGTGCCGTCGGCCCGGCTCTCCACCGTGCTGCGCAGCCGCAGGTTGGGCTTGGTGAACCAGATCCGCTCGCGCACCGTGTCGCCACCGGCGCAGAGGGTGAGCTCCAGGCTGCCGTCGGGCCAGAGCCGCCAACGCCCCTGCCGGTCGCCATCGCGGCTGTTCACCGTGAAGTCTCCGGCGCCGCTGAACTGCAGCTGCTGGGCTCCCCCCTCCTGCGGGGTCACCTGCAGGCCGCCAGGGGCTCCGGGGTTCTCGGGCTCCAGGTAGCGCACCACCAGCTCGCCGCGCTCGCTGCTGTGCCACGCGTCGCCGTTCTCGTCCTCCAGAGCGGTATCCAGGGCGAAACGGCTGCGCAGCCCCATCCACTCGCCGGCGCAGAGGCGCAGGAACGTCTCGATCGTGGCGGGCGGAAAGGCGGCGGCTGCGTCGGTCATCGGTGGATTCTCTCAGGCGCCAGGGCTGGTCTTGCCCAGCCAGACCACCTGGGGCCCCTGAGCCGCTGAGCAGGCCCGCTGGCCAAGCCAGCCAGCGGTCTCACTCCCCCCTGTAGCCCAGCTCGGCCAGGCGGGCGGCGCTGCGGCGCCAGCCCGGTACTACCTTCACGAACAGCTCCAGATACACCGGCCCGCTGAACACCTTCTCCATCTGCAGGCGCGCCCCTTGGCCGATGGTCTTGAGCATGCGGCCGCCTTTGCCGATCAGGATTCCCTTCTGGCTGGCGCGCTCCACCAGCACCGTTGCGAGCACGGCGGTGCGGGGGCCGTCGTCCACCACCCGGTCGATGCTCACCGCCACCGAGTGGGGCACCTCCTCGCGGGTGTGGCTGAGCACCTGCTCGCGGATCAGTTCGGCCATCAGCAGCTGCTCGGGCTGGTCGCTCACCGCGTCGGCCGGGTAGAGCTGGGGCCCCTCGGGCAGATCGGCCGCCAGGGCCCCCACCAGGGCCTCGGTGCCCGCGCCGGTGAGGGCGCTCACCGGATGCAGGGGCCAGGCCAGCGGCGGCCGCGGGTCCTGGCCGGCAGGTGTGGGGCCGGCGAAATCGCCCCGACCCTCCAACATCTCGCGGTAGCTGGCGGCCAGTGCTTCAGCCTGGGCCGGATCGACCAGGTCGTGTTTGTTGAGGGCCACATGCACCGGGGCGCGGCAGTGGCGCAACAGTTCCACGATGAAGCCGTCGCCGCGGCCGGCCGGCTCGCTGCCGTCCACCAGCAGCAGCACCACATCCACATCGCCGATCGCCCCTTTCGCCGTCTTCACCAGGCGCTCCCCCAGCAGGTGGTGGGGCTTGTGGATGCCCGGGGTATCGAGCAGCACCAGCTGGGCCCCGGCGGTGGTGAGGATCGCGCGCAACCTGTTGCGGGTGGTCTGGGCCACCGGCGAGGTGATCGCCACCTTTTCCCCCACCAACTGGTTCAGCAGGGTGCTCTTGCCCACGTTCGGCCGGCCGATCAGGGCCACAAAACCGGAGCGGAACCCCTCGCCGGCCGCGGCCTGGTTGGCGGAGCCCAGCAGACGGGCTGATTCGGCGGGATCGGGGATCGGCAGCAGCTGGCCCTCGTCGCCGCTGGGCATGGGGCCGTCTGTGGTGGGAGTGTCGGGCATCCTTCAACAGTGGCAGCCCGGCGGCTGCCCCTGCCAGTTTCATCCGGCTGTCCCAGAATCAATGAGGCCGCTGATCGGATCGGTCTGCGCTTTGCCGCTTCCAGGCTTTGCCATCGGTGCTCACCCCGCCTCTCCGTTCCCGTCTGCGTGCCGCCCTGTCGCTGCCGGCGGCGGTGGCGTCGATTCCGCCGCTGGGCATGGCCCTGTCTGCCCTGGTGCTTCTGGCGGGATCTGTTGCTTCCTGGCAGTTGCAGCAGCAGCTGAGCGAGCAATTGCAGCAGCAGGCCCTGCAGGCTCAACAACTGAAGGTGCAGACCGATGTGGACCGCTTCAACGCCTCCCTGAGCGCTGCCGAGAGGAGTATCGCGGATTTCGCCGAGCTGGTGTCGGCGATTGATCCGGCAGCCCCCTTCCAGTCGCTGGCGCCGTTGCCCTTCGGCACGCTGGTCCGCCAGGACCCTGACGGGGTCTGGCGAAGCGCAGCGGACCGTTTTCAGCCCGACCGACAGGCCGGCGTCTGGATCCCCCCCTCCGTGTCGCTTACGGCTCCGCTGCGGGCGTTCTTCAGTGAGGCCCAGGCGATCACCACGGTGTACGGACTGGGTGCGTCCGAAATGGTGGTCGAGAACACCTGGGTGCTGCCGCTCACGGGTGGAGAAGTGATCTTCTGGCCCGCCAGACCCGCATTCGTGCGCCACGCCACGGCACAGCTCGATTACAGGCCCACGGAGTGGGTGCAGCTCACGGCACCGAGAGTCAATCCCAGCGGCAAGCCCCGCTGGACCCGTCCCCAGTACGACCCGGCGGCCAGGGACTGGCTGATCAGCGTGGTGGCGCCCTTCGCCCAGCGGGGACGCTGGGCTGGTTCCGTGGGCCACGATCTGGTGCTGCGCGATCTGCTGCGCTGGCTGATGCCTTTGGAGAGTCGGAGCCGCAGTGGTTTGCTGGCCCAGCCGCTTTACATGGCAGCGATGGATGGGAGTTTGCTGGCACGCGAAGGCGTCGCGATCGCGCCCGGTGCTCTCCTGCCCGCAGACCACGCCCCGGTGCTTGGTGCGGCTCGGGCTGATGGTCAGGTGTACAGCCTGGACCTCAAAGGTCAGCACCTGCTGGTCGCCCCGCTCCCCCGACTGCAGGCCAGGGCGGTGTTTGCGGTTGATGGAACGGCCATCGACCGCCTGGTGGCTCAGGAGTTGCTTGGGCTGCAACTCGCTCTGGCGGTGTTCATGGGTCTACTGCTCGGGGCCGCTCTGTTGGTGTTGAGCCGGGAGATTGGGTTCCGCCGGCGGGAGCAGCGGTTGCTGGAGGACCGCAACCGTGATCTCGAGCAGCTGGTGCAGCAGCGCACCGAGGCGCTGGAGCGGGCCAACCGCCAGCTCACCCAGCTGGCTGGAGAAGATTCCCTCACCGGCCTGGCCAATCGACGCAGCTTCGAGCAGGCCTTGGCCCGCGCCTGGGGGATGGCACGACGAGGGCGTGAATCCCTGGCTTTGGTCATGGTGGATGTGGATCACTTCAAGGCTTACAACGACGGCTTCGGTCACCCAGCCGGGGATGGCTGCCTGCGGGCCGTGGCCCAGCAGCTCCGGGCCGGGCTACGGCGCCAGGGGGACAGCGTGTTTCGCTTCGGTGGCGAGGAGTTCGTGCTGCTGCTGCCCGACACCGACGCCGAGCAGGCCCTGCACTGCTGTGAACTGCTCCGACAGGGGCTGGAGGACCAGGCCCTGCCCCATCCGCTCGGTGTGGTCACGATCAGCCTGGGCGTGGCGGCCACCCGGCCGGATTCCGGGAACGACGCGGGGATGGAGGATCTGCTGGCCCGCGCCGATGCGGCCCTTTACCAGGCCAAGCGCGAAGGCCGCAACCGGGTGATGCTCGCCCGGGAGCCTGGTGGGTCTGCATCCCTGCAGCAGCTGAACGGGCCGCCCCCTCAGCCGCCGCTGCCGTCCCCGCCGCCTCAGGCTCTCCGGTGACTTCTAGGCTCGTGCCAGAGAGCAGCGCTGCCCGAAGCATGAGCGAACCCCTGCGCGAACCCTCCTTTCAGCAGGCGATGGAGATCACGGCCCAGTGGCTGGGGCTGTGGGAGAACGGAGAACTGAGTGATGAGGTGCTGGCCGACCGGGTCGGCGAGCTGGTGGCCAGCCGCGATGGGGCCCGGGGCTTCTTCGTGGTGAGCCTGGCCGGCGACTGCCCGCTGATGGACCGATTGCCCGAGCCTCTGGTACTGCAGCTGCGGGCTGCTGGCGAGGGGGTGGTGGATCTGAGTGCGCGCAACCTGGCGATGAGCACGGCCATGGCCCTGCAGCATGGGCGCCAGGGCGACGGCGGCCAGCAGGCGGGTTCGGAGCGGGTGCAGGCCCGCTGCACCGAGCTGCTGCGCCTGCTGGAACCCGGCGCCGTGAAGCAGCGCCTGGAGACCCTGCTGCAGGCCGCTGGTCAGGGTGCTGGCGATGACGTGGCCTTCCTGGATCGCTGGGGCTACGACGCCGAGCAGCGCCGGGCGATCGCGGCGGCCGTGGAGGCCGTGGCCGGCTGAGTTGGCCAGCCAGTCCCATTCCGCGCCAGCAAATCCCGGTTATCCATCCAATCCGGGCCATCAAAAAAGCCCACCGTTGCGGTGGGCCCTTTGTTCCTGCTGGATGGAGAGCTGATCAGTCGCGGCGACCGCCCCCCTGCAGGGCGATGATCAGGCGCAGGATGAAGATGAACAGGTTGATGTAGGTGAGATACATCCCCAGCGCACCAGCCAGGTACTGATCGTCGCGGTAGGTGCGGGGCATTGTGTAGAAGTCGACAAAGGCCGCTCCCACGAACAGCACCGTGCCGAAGCCGGCGATCAGCAGCTCGAAGCCGTTGCCGCCGAAGCCCGGCACGAAGATGCCGCCCACGACCTGCACCACCATGGCGATCAGCAGGCCGAGCACGCCCAGCCCCACCACGCCGCTCAGAGCCTGTCCGACGCTGTCGCTCATGCGGCGACCCATCACCGAAGCCACCACGAAAGTGACGCCGGTGGCCAGGGCAGCCGTGCCGATGGCGCCGATGCCGGCGGTGCCGATCGCCAGAGCCACCAGACCGCTGAGGGTGAAGCCGGTGAGCAGGCTGTAGGCGGCCAGCAGGGGCAGGGCCGTGCTGTTGTTGCCTTTCGTGGCCACGTTCTGGGCCACGAAGAAGAGGATGAAGTTGCCGATCAGGGCCACCCAGAACAGGGGCATGAAGGCGGCAGGGTTGCTGGCCATCATCGCCAGACCGCCCATCACCCCGCCGGCGGTGAGCACCATGCCACCGCCCACGAAGGGCAGGGCCTTGTTGACGACGTTGGGGCCGACGAGGCCGCTGGACTGCGCCTCGCGGATGGCCTCCTGAAAATTGCTGCTGGCCGGCATGACGCCACCCGTACTGTGAACTTTGTGCATTCTGGCAGGGGTGGCCAGTTCGGGCAGGGTTCAGTCCCTGCCAGCGCCGGTACGGATCCCCTCCCCGCGGTGCGAACCGGGCCAGAGCCGCACCAGCAGCACCGCCACGCCGGTGCCGATGCCCGATTCGATCAGGCGCAGCAGCGCATTCAGCAGCGGGTTGAGCCGTGGATCGAAGCTCGCCGTCACCATCACCACCAGAACGGTGATGGCAGCCAGGCGGGCGTGACTGGGGATCCGGAGCGCCGTGCAGATCGTCACGGTGGCGAAGATCACCACCGCCATGCCCAGCGGATGGAACGGCAGAAGCAGCAGATATGCCGCGCTGGTGATGGCACCGATCGCCGAGCCGAGCATGCGCAGCGAAGCCTGTGATGTGGTCTCCTGTCGGGTCGACTGGGTGACCACGACGGCGGAGATCGCCGACCACAGCCCGCCGATCTTGGGGAGGTAGCCCGGAAACAGGGCGGTGACCTGGAAGCCGATGACGTAAGCAGCCAGGCAGGCCAGGGCGATCTCTGCGGGGATGCGGAAGCGCGCGAGCTGGGTCATCCGATGGATCAGCAATGGGCTGTTGGACGGTCGGATTCTGCTCCGCCAGGTCAGCTCAGCGGCTGCGCCGGTCCCGCTCGGCGTAGGCGTTGACCAGGCGCTGCACCAGCGGATGGCGCACCACATCGGCGGCAGTCAGGTGGCAGACGGCCACGCCGTCCAGCCCGTCGAGCACCTGGGCGGCCTCGCTCAGGCCGCTGATCACTCCGGGTGGCAGGTCCACCTGGGTGGGGTCGCCGGTCACCACCATGCGCGCGTGTTCGCCCAGCCGGGTGAGCACCATGCGCATCTGGGCGCAGGTCGTGTTCTGAGCCTCATCGAGGATCACAAACGCATCGGCGAGGGTGCGGCCGCGCATGTAGGCCAGCGGCGCCACCTCAATCACCCCCTTCTCCAGCAGAGCGGCCGTGCGCTCCGCCCCCAGCAGGGTGTGCAGGGCGTCATAGAGGGGACGGAGGTAGGGATCCACCTTCTGCTGCAGGTCTCCGGGCAGGAAGCCGAGACGCTCTCCGGCCTCCACGGCCGGGCGGGTGAGGATCAGGCGCTCCACCTTGCGCTCCTGCAGCATGCGCACCGCCAGCACAGTGGCCAGGAAGGTCTTGCCGGTGCCGGCGGGCCCGAGCGCCACGGTGAGGTCGTGGCGTTCCATTGCCTCTACGTAGGCCTGCTGCCGCAGGGTGCGGGGCCGCAGCAACTTGCCGCCCTGGCTGCGGGCCAGGACCTGATCGCCCAGGGCGCGATGCTGCTCAGCGCGGCCGCTGTCAAGGGCATGCAGAGCCGTGTTGAGATCGACCTGGCCCACCGCCTGCCCCTCCTGCCAGAGGGGCCGCAGCAGTTCGATCAGAGCGCTGGCGCGCTCCAGTTGCCGGGGCCGCGCCTTCACCAGCAGATCCAGACCCCGCAACACGATCGAGGCTCCAGTCAGCTCCTCAAGGTGTCGCAGGGTCGCTTCGGCCTGACCGGCCAGAGCTAACGCCGCTTCCGGGGAGGGAAGCGTGATCGTGGCTAAGGCGAGCCCGCCGGATTCGGCCGTGGAGGAAGACCTCAAGCCTCGGCGGGCTCGGCCTCACCCTCAGCGGAAGCTGCGGCGGCGGCCTCAGCGGCTGCGGCGGCCTCAGCAGCCTTGGCTTCAGCTGCTTCCTTGGCGGCCTGCCTGGCTGCGGCTTCCCGCGCTTCGGCCTGTTTCTTCTGGCCCACCAATACGGAGGGGCGCACGGTTTTCTCGACCAGACCGCCGCGCTCCAGCAGGGTGAGCACGCTGCCGGTGGGCTGGGCTCCCTGCGCGAGGCGGGTGCGGATGGCCTCGGTGTCGAGGCGGGTTTCCTTGGTGCGGGGGTTGTAGAAACCCAGCTCCTCGAGCGGATGACCGTCGCGGCGGGAGGTGC
>Ga0208432_1000270_pt1 | contig 11386 bp, 6 predicted proteins | sample Wag4_2014_7_11_2_FD_187361 | JGI IMG/M metagenome (GOLD analysis project Ga0208432, IMG submission 187361) | Lake water microbial communities from Ohio, USA - Utica-2 Time Series LW 2014_7_11 (SPAdes) (version 2) | ecosystem: Environmental > Aquatic > Freshwater > Lake | place: USA: Ohio...
GCACCGAAAAGCTGCGGCCGTCGCCGTTCGGTGTGGCAGCCGCCAGGATCTTCTGGATCACCTCGGCGGTGCGCACCGGCAGGGTGCTCTTCTCCACCACGATCGTGTGGCCCCGCGCGGCCCGGGCCACCGAGCGGGCGCTGGCCTCCACCCACTTGAGGTCGCTGGCCTGGCCGGCACCCAGGCCCCTGGTCTTGGTGGGGGTGTTCACGGAGATGAACACCATGTCGGCCTCGCCGATCGCCTCGTCTACGGCGGTGCTGAAGTGCAGGTTGCGGCCGCGGGCGCGGGCCACCACGCCATCCAGCCCGGGCTCGTACACCGGCAGCCTGCTGATGTCTGCGTCGTTCCAGGCGGCGATGCGCTCGGCATTCAGGTCCACCACCGTGACCTGCACATCCGGGCAACGGTCAGCGATCACCGCCATGGTGGGACCGCCCACGTAGCCAGCGCCGATGCAACAGATGCGCTGGATAGCTGGGAGGGTCATCCGAAAGCAGTCAAAGCTGCCACGAGATTACGACGGTTCCCTTGGTGGAACCGACCTCTCGGATGATCTGACCCCGGGAGCGGGCGCAGCGAACGTGCGCCAGGAATAATCATTAGCTGCGGCCAGAGGGGCAAACGATTGGCGAGGCAGGGCAATTTCCAATAGATGGGGTCGACCGGAGCGGATGCGGAGACCATCACCGAGGGGGAGAACAAGTTCCTGACCCTGTTGCAGCGTGCCCTGGAACACGGAGGTGCCGTTGAGCGAACGCAATTCCAGCCACACCTCACCTCGGGCCCTCAAGCGCAACTGGGGGATGCTTGCGGGTGGGTAAGCCGCAGGAGCGCGTGCCTTGTTGGACTTTGGCTGGCCGGGTACAGGTTGAACCAAAGGCGGCGAATAACCCTTGGAGAGCCGAGTAGCCAGATGGATCAAAAGGGCCAGCACAAGGGTGCTGGCAGCAGCCGCCAGAGCAAGCTGCCAAGCCTTCAGGTTCACCAGACGCCTCTGAGCGCCTGCAGCCAATGTCGATAGCGGCCACGAAGGCCGGGGCTGACTGGACATCACCACGTCGGAAGAAGGGGCCTGCCCCTCCAGACAGTGCTGCAGCTGACGCTGCAGGTCATGCCGCTCCTGCATGAGCAGGCGAATGTCCTGCGCCACGTCGCGCAACTGAGACCCGAATTTAACTTCGTAGATCCCCGGCATTTCATCAATCAACCGCTGGTATTCCTCTAACTGAGCAGTAGCGGTGGCGAGCTCCTGCTCGAGCCGAGCCAAGCTGTCCTGACAATGATCGGAGGAGCTAAAATTAATCACCACTAGCTACCAGACAGACATCTCCAAAGCATTGGACTCATTAAATATAAGCCAATTGCAAATCCCGTGGATCAAAAGCAAGCAATACTGGCAGAGAGGTAATAACGCCTCCACCCCGTCCGAAGCCAGATCCACTGCCATTACCATTGTATGCCAGCTCACCGGTAAGCCGGGCGTATAGAAAAACAGCCTTGGAGCGATCGGAGCGGTCAAGTGTGTCCACCGTCTCAAAGGCGGACTTTGCGCCAGCTGACTGAAGCGATGTCTTGCCACCAAACGCAGCGGCAGCCAAGGAGTTGCGAGGCACGCTCTCAACACGGATCACATCAGCGCCAGGGCGAAAATCTGTAATCACATCACCTTGATTCAGGCCATCACGCAAATTGAAGCGGAAGACATTGGAGCCACCACCTCCCGTAATCAGGTCTGCTCCCTTGCCCCCATAAATCACGTTATTAAATGAACTTCCGACGAGAACATCAGGCCCAGGCGTACCGTTAATAACCTTGCTCGGGGGTGGCTGAACCGAACCGTCATCTCCTCCATTATCGGGCGGAGGCTCGATGGCAGGCTTGGAGGTATCGACGATTGCTGTGCGCACTCGACTGGCGGAAGGCTTGATCCCAGGAGAGCTGGAGGTGAGTGAAACCTCGACAGCCTCGCCCTTCTCAATCAACTCATCGGCATTGGTCTGAACCCGAAACTGCACGAGTGCCGTGCCGACGGGGATCGGCTCCGATCCCCCATTCAACAGCTGGAGCTGCAGACCGCCATTTCCAAGTTGCTGGGATTCGGCAATGGACAACCCAGTAGCCAGCTGTAGCTCCGCGGTCGTCAGCGGTTGGTAGTCCTTGGAAACAGACGCTCCTCCCAGACCCGCTATACCAAGGGTCAGTTCGAGTTGCTGACCCTGCGCCAAGGCGGCTGTTCCAAGTTCAATGGAAAAAGGCTGAGTCAATGCACCCTCGTTCACAGATGCAGGGCCGCGCAAAGCCAAGCTGGCCTTGTCAAGATCAGCAATGCTGACAGGAAGCTGCTGCTCCGAAGAGACCGAACCCTGCAAAGCTGCATGAAGGCTGAATGATTCTGCTCCCTCCATCAGCTTGTCTGCCAGAGGATTCAACTGAAACGAAAGCAACTGGGAGCTGGGAGCCAGGTCACGCTTGCCTCGATTGATCAGGCTGAACAACAGAGTGCCATCCGCAAGCGTTTTGCGATCACTGATCGACAGACCCGAAGCCAGTTCCAGTTGGCTGAAACCCAGCGGGCTCAGATCAGAGCCAGCCTGCGCTGAGCCTGAACGCAACCCAATCTGCAGAGGAATCGATTGATCGACGGCCAATCCAACAGGGCCAAGCGAGAGGGTGTAGGGCTGACTGCGTTGACCTTCCGTCAGGGAGCGGGGACCACCGAGTTGAATTGACAATGGGTCGTCGTCGCTGATGGTTGTCGATAACTTGGCCGGCCCTGCCACCACAACCCCCGCTCCTCCAGCGAGATGGAGCGAGAAGGTCTCATTTCCCTCGGCAATGCGGTCATTGATTGTGCCAACACGAAAGGACATGAGCGCTGAGCCAGCGGCCAGATCGACCCCGCTGCTATTGCTGGCGGTGACCAAAATCGAGCCCTTGGGGCCGGCGGTGATCCCGCTCAGGGAGATGCCGCTTGCGGCACTCAGCCCGGCGGCCGTGAGCGCCGCAAAGTCGACCCCTTTCGTGGCCGTGCCGCTGGCGGTATCGATTGAGAAGGAAATGCGGGCACCGGCGCCAAGGCCGACTCCGCTGCCCAGGGAAAGCTTGTAGGGCGAGGTGGTGTTACCTTCGAGCACGCTGGTGGGTCCGGCCAAACGAATGGTTACCTGATCCTGATTACGGATCGTGGTGGTTACCTTCTGGTGATCAATGAAGCCGCCTAGGGTGAGATTGAAGGTTTCATCAGGCTCAGCCAGCAGGTCGGACTTAATCGGAACAGCCAAAGTGGCGATGGGGGCCCCAGTGCCGAGATTTTTGCTGGTGGATGCGACCGCCCGGATCAGCCCCGTGGCGGCATCCACGCTCAGATTGCTGAGCACAATGCCGGCCGCTGCCTGCAGCGATCCCTGCACCAGCGCCGCCAGGTCGGCGGAGAACTGGGCCGTGCCGTCGCCGAGCTGCAGGCTGAAGGCCACGCTGTTGCCACTGGCCAGACCGCTGTCGCTGAGGGCAATGATGTAGCTGGCGTTGGCGCCCTCGTTCACCGGGGTTGGCGGCCCGCTGAGGCTGAGGGTCTGCAGAGCATCGAGGTTGATGTCGCTGAAGCGGATCATCTCGAATCCGGTGATGCTGTTGCCGAAGGCGTCGTTGAAGGTGACGACGGCTGCCTCAATGCTTGAGGTGAGCTGGTAGGAGGTGAATGTTCCTGGCAGAAGCAGCACATCATTACCATCACCGCCATCGAAGCTGGTCTGGCTGGCAGATGTGGTCACTTGAACAACATCATCTCCCGTACCACTGTTAATGTTGGAGCTGGTGATGACTGAGAGAATGACACTGTCAGCACCCCCCCCACCGATCGTGCTTGAGCGTGTGAACAGATCATTCACCTTCAGCTGGTCATTGCCTTCGCCGAGATCTATGGAGGCATCCTCAACAGCTGTCTGGCCGGGGGTACCGATCTCAACAATGTCTGTACCAGCCTCAGTGTTCAGCGACGCAAAACGAAGTGCCCCAACGAGGAAGGGAGTGTCATTAGCATCACCGGTGAAGACTTGCGTCTGATCGGTCGCAGACCCCGTGATGCCTTGGAGCTTGGTGCGGTTGAAGCGGAAGGCTTCCCACAGCTGGGATCCAGAGGCAATGGTTGAGTTCAGCTCAGGGGCCTGATTTTCAGCGCCGTTGAGATAGTAATCAGGCTGGCCAAAAATTGCGCTGCTATCCTGCTGGCGCGCAAGAACCAGGTCGAACAGAATATCGCCAAACAGGATACGCTCAAAACCATAGATACGGTTATTGTTCGAAACAGCAATGTAATCACGCTCATCGAGAATCGAAGCCAGGGTGACCCGCCCGTCCCCATCACCATCTTTGAACTCAATATCCCAATCGAATCGGGATCCCTTCAAAACAATGAGATCGCCATAGGGAACTTCTTCCAGGGTGATCTCGTCATCCAGGGTCACCGGGATGCCGCCCCCAGGATCCGTGCCAAATACTGCGTCGTAATAGATAGTGTTGCTGCCACCTTTGAAGAGCGACTGCCAGGGCATCAGCACCGACAGGTAGTCGTCCCCGCCACCAGCAAAGATGTTGGACTGGAATATGTAGCCTTGACTGGCTTCCTTGTTGACTTCAGCGCTGAGAGACTGGGTGATTCCCTGGCCGATCAAAGCGAATCTGTCATCCTCATCACCAAGACGGATAGTGGTGAGATCAAGGGCGTTGATATAGACGCCGCTGCTCAGGACGCCAGGGGGATAACCAATGGCTCGCAGGTCGTCCACTCCGGATGGCGGAGCTGAATAGGTCGCCAAGCCGGAGGAGATCTTCAGGCCATTGTCGTCCAGTACGAAAGTGCCGACACCGGCTTCGACCGTGAACTTAAACCCGAGCCCGAAATCGTTCTTTCCATCCAGATTGGCTGGGAGTGCCACGCCTGTGCGGGCAAACCGTTGCGCCTCTGTTTCAGGAATCAGAAAGAACCCTCCTGTATCGATCGTGCGGTTGCCGACCGAGGAGCCCCAGTTCAGGAATGTTGCCATGGCGTGCAGGTCAGCGAAGGTTCATCGGCGGTTGGCCTGCCAACCTTTCCCTGGAGAATATCTAGATCCAAGCCAGATAATAGCATTTGTCACTCTCGCATGCCCTGCAGGGCTACAGATAGAAACAGAAGCCTACACATGGCTTCGAAGCCTGGCAAAACGACTTCACGGTCTTGGTGACATCAAAACAAGAATGATCAGGAAGCTCGAATCATTGATCATGACAAATCAACAAAGGCTTGCTCAAAAAATAGAGACATGCGTGAAAGAAGCAAAGGATCTTCCTGGGAAAATAGCAAAATGAGAGGTAGATATCCGACGTGATTGCAGATATCAAAAGTTTCGGCCCCCAAGAAACTCACGAGCAGGCAGCGAGGATGGCTGATACCCATACCCATAAACCCCGCCCTGTTCATCATTCACGATGCGGGGTGTCACCATGATCACCAGTTCTCGCTTCTCCTTGCGGCTGGTCGTTGCCCGGAAAAACTGACCAATCAGTGGAATGTCGCCGAGAATGGGCCACTTGCTCACTTCCTGACGATCAAAGTCTGAAATCACACCGGTCAGAATCAGGGTTTGTCCATCTCGCACCCTTAGCGCACCCGTATCCAGACTGCGGATACTGAGAATATTCAGGTCTGAGCCACAGCCCTGGGGAGCAGGTTCCCGATCCGTAATCGCCGAGACACTGGGGGATAGAACAAAGGTAACAAATCCATTGTCGTCGATTTTTTCAACGCGAGCACCCAGCACAAGACCTGCAGTGGATAACTCCGGCGTGCACACCACATTGCCTCCCTGGGACGGCGTTTCAGTTTCGTAGGCTGTCACCACATTGGTCCCAACACGAACCACCCCTTCATTGGCCCGTCTCCGACCGATGGGACTATCCAGGCCAATATTCACGATTCCCTGGTTTCCCTGCTGGGTACTTGAGGATCCAGACGACTGGCTACCGCCGCCCCCCGTGCTCCCGCCCGACTCAGAACCCTCGCGCAGCAAGGATGGATTTTCCTGCAGGATCAGGGTTGGGCTGGCCAGAAGCTTGGTGGACCCGGAAACAATCTGAGCACGCACAAAATTGAAAAAGTTGTTGTTGGGGTAATCCAGGCCGGGGTTGGGCTGCACCGAAGACTGGCGTGACGAGGACAAATCAGAAGAGTTTCTCGCAGATGAACTGGTACTGGAACGAGATCCCGTATCAGCAGCATTGGCACCAGTACCAACAACCGTGTCTCGTATGGCATCCACAACACTTGAAGAACTCTGGCTCTGGTTGGTTGTACGCCGCCCAAAAAGCGGATTGAACGCCGCTTCACCGGGAGGCATCAAGTCGCCAAAAGCACCAAGCAGCTGACCATTGTCATTGACAATAAAGTTATTTCCCCACCGGATTGCAAAACTGTTTGCGATGTCCGCAGCGTTATCCAGATTCACATCCAGAATTTGCACGCCCAACGCAACCTGCCGCTGCCGCAGATCAAGCTTCTTCAGATACTGCTCGGCAATCGAAACAATGGCCGGATCACCGACCAAGGTGATCGTGCCCAGGCGGGTATCGGTCGTGGCGCGCAGGCCCAGCAGCGGGCCGCTGGAGGCGCCGTAAGCTTCCACGCTGGTGATCGTGCTGCTCTGGGTGGTCTGGGAATTCGAGGACGATGACACCGCCTCGCCCTGGGCCACACCTTGCGTCACCGCGGTGGTGATCGTGTTGGTCTTGGTGATTGAGGCGCCGAGATTGGCGAGATAGTCGGCGGCTGCGTTGGGCCCCACCTGGTTGAGGCGGTAGATCTTCGACAGCTGGGGGCCGAAGGTCTTGGAGAGGGCATTGGGGCCGGCCAGGATCATCCGGCCTTCGCGTTTGCCCTGTAGGCCGGCGGCCAGAAGGGCCGTATTGAAGGCACGGCCGAAACTCTCTCCGCGGAACGTGAGCGAGATCGGCCTGCTTCCCGGATCAGAGGCCCCAGCAGGTGCCGCAGGTGAAGCGGGCGAGGTGGGTTCAGCCACATAGGCAAAGCCGTAGCCACCCACCTGGGCCAGGGCCATCAGGGCATCTTTGGCCGGCGCGTTCTTGAGTGTCATCGTCACCGGCGGCCCGGAGAGCTCCAGATAGCCGGGGTTGCGCAGGGTCATCGTGCCCACGGCCATGTCCCCCAGGGGCGGGGCCACGGCCCGCGGCTGCAGGGGCGGCGCGAAGGTGGGCAGGGGCACAGCGCCTGGCTGGGCCAGGTTGGGGCGGCTGGTCTGCAGGCTGGCCTGGGGCACCGGCGAAGCGAAGGTCACGATCAGATCACGGCCATCGGAGCTCACCACCGGCCGGCCCAGGTTGATCCCCTGCACCGGGGTCACAGAAAGGGCAAACGACTGGCCACCTCCCTCGAAGCTCACCGACTGCAGGCCCACCTCCGGCAGCGACAGGCGCTGGGGGCCCACCCGCAGACCCGCCGGCACCGCCGTGAACAGCTGCCCCTGCCAGCTCCCACCGCTGCTGCTCTGCTGCAGCTGGGGCGCGGGGCCGGTGCCCTCGATGATCAGCTCGATGGCATCCGGCAGGCGGCGCACCTTCAGCTGCAGGCTGATCAGCGGGTCCACCCGCTGCGACTGGGGAACCTGACTCTGCGGAGGCTGGAATGCCCCGGTTGCCTGGGCGAATGCCGGGGCCGAACCGATCAGCTGGACAAGACCTGCGGTGGCGACAGTGAACACATGGGCCGAACGCAACATCCCTGCCAATTCATGGGCCATGTTTGCGGGAGCTTAACGGCTCCAAAAAGCCCAGACTGGATTCAGAGGTCGGTTTGCCCACATGGCCGATTCGGGCCTGTTCGCACCCTTACGGCTTCTGCTCCACCGCAGGCGGCGGCTTCAGGCCACCAGCAGGAGTTTTGTAAAAGGTGAGGGCCAGCTTCATCTCGGGAATCTTTGCTTTGGGGGCGTCCGCAGGGGCAGGAGAAGCAGCATTGGCACTGGAACTTTCCACCAACTGCAAAGCAAAATCACTGGGCACAACCAGCAGGCTGAGTTGTTCTACGGAACGCATGAAGGCCAGCAGGCTGGGATAGGTGCCACGGGCAGACAGCAGCACCCGCTCAGCCTCCAGCCCCGCAACCTGAAGGGGTGCCTGGACAGGCGGGGGAGGCGCAGCCGGAGCATTCGGCTTGGCCCGTGAGCCTGCCTCAGGAGCCTCTGGCGCAGGGGCGGCGGGTCCAGCGAGCCCCGTTGGTTCAAACAGCTCCAGCTGCAGGCCGTTGCGCGTGGCCTCCAGGTCCAGCTGGGCCAGGAAGGTGCTGAACTCGCCGCTGCCCTCAATCAGGCGCAGCAGCTTCACCTGCTGGCGCTCAGTCCGCTCAATCTCCTGGCCGCTCTTGGTCAGCTGATCCCTGAGCAAAGGGAGCTGCTGGCGCAGGGCCTCAAGCTGCTGAAACCTGGCACTCTTGGCCTGCAGTCCCAGCCATTGGGGCACGGTGAACAAGCCGGTGAGCGCTGTGGCCACCACCCCACCGATGGCGATCGGCAGGCCCAGCAGCAGCCGTTGACGCCAGCGCAGCTGCTGGGTGTTGGCGGCCTCCTGCAGATTGGTCATGGCAGCAGCTGCTCCCGCTGGAGCAGGGCCAGGCGCTGGGCAAGGCCATTGGCCCCGAGTTGCTCCAAAATCTGCTTTTCCGCCAGGGGCTGGATGGCGGGCCGGAACTGCACCGTGATCTCAAAGGTCACATCGCGCCCGGAGCCGGCCTGCTGGGCATCCGCCTCCTGCCGCGCGGCCCTCGTCAGGGTGACCCGGTTGGGATCGAACAGAGGAGAACGCTTGAGTTCCAGTTGCAGGGCATTGATCAACGCAAAGGGCTGGCGACCCACCGCCACTCCCTTGAGCTGCAGGGTTCGGCCGCCTTCCCCCTGTTTCACGTCCGTGAGCTGGATGCCGCGGGGCACGCGCAACTGCAGATCGCGGAGCACGGCCGAACCGGAGCGAACGCTCAGCAATCCCTGCACCAGCGCCTGGTTGGCCGCCTTCACGGTACCTAGCCGGGCCTGCTCAGCCTGCAGCCTGGACTCGAAGGTCTTCACATCGGCCTCCACGGAGGAGAGATTGTCGATCTCGGCGGTGAGCATGCCGCGGCGCAGCAGCACCAGACCCGCCAGCCCCAGGGCCAGGCCCACCAAGGCAGAGCCGATCACCGCTCCCTTGAGCAGGCTGTCGCGGGTCTGGCGGGCCTCCTCCACGGGCTCCGGCAGACCCAGGGCCTGGCGCTTCTCGCGCAGTAGATCAAAGGGTGTGGAGCTCATGGGCTGAGGTCCAGGGCCGCCAGGCCAGTCAACCGCAGGGATCCGTAGCCGCCTCGCTGCACCAGTTCCAGCGGCAGCTCCAGCTGAGCGCGGATCGCCTCCATGCTCTCCAAGGGATCGCTGCACAGGAGCCGCACCGTCTCAGCTCCCAGGCGGATGCGGCAGAACCGTAGAGCCTGCTCCAGGGCCGGCACGAGCTGGGAGGGCTCAAGCGGCAGGCTGCGCTGGAATTCAGGCACCCCGGCTCGCCACACAAGCAGATGACAGACCTGGCTGTCGGGTTGCAGCAGCGCCACCAGCTCCTTGTCTGCGCTGGCCTCCAATTGCTCGCGGATCGCCAGCTGCTGGCACACCTGGGCAGGGATCAGGTGGCGAAGGGTGCCACCGGCGATGGCAAACACCTCGATCCACGACTCCAGGGCATCCAGCGACATCCCCACCGCCAGGGAACAACCGGGAGCGTTGGCGAGGGGTTGGACATCCAAACTGCCGTCCTCCAGGTTGAAGGGCCAGCCCAGGTCGGCGTGACGCTCGCGCAGCTCATCGGTGGCATCCTCCGGCTGGCCGCCATCAGGCCATTCCACCACCCGCCAGCAGGCGGCCTCCCAGGGCAGCGCTACCACCAAGGCAGCATCGGGGGTGCTGTGCTCGAGCAACAGATCGCCGATGAAATCGCCCAGAGCATCCAGGGCCACGGGCACCCCGGCGCGGCAGGTGCGGGGCGGCACCGGGGCCGCCCAGGCCTCCCCCCTGGGCTTGCCCCCCTTGAGCGACTGGCCCAGCAGGGTCTGGGGGTCGCTCAGGTCGAGCAGCAGCACCTGGGGGAACAACAGGGCTCGCAAGGGGCGCCACTGCGCCTCGATTCCCGCCAGAACCAAGACCGAACGAACCCGATTGGGGGAAAACTAACGAATCAGGCGCTCCAAGGCAGTCCACGACCAACCGCTTCGCCGATGTGGCCCAGCCCATGGCGCTGGAGCTGCCGGCCCAGACCCTCGAGGATCTGGGGCACCAGGGCAGGCCCCCCATAGATCCAGCCGGTGTAGAGCTGCACCAGGGATGCACCGGCAGCGATCCGCTCCCAGGCCACCTCGGCCGAGTCGATCCCGCCCACGCCGATCAGCGGCAGGGCCGGGCCGGCGGTGGCCCGCAGGCGGCGCAGCACCTCCAGCGCCCGATGGCGCAGGGGGGCACCACTCAGGCCGCCGCTCTCCTCGCTGAGTGGCTTGCCGGTCTGGGGCAACAGGCGCCCCTCCAGGCCCAGCCGGTCCAGGCTGGTGTTCACCGCGATCACCCCGGCCAGCCCCTCCTGGTAGGCCAGGCGCGCGATCGCGTCGATGGCATCGTCCTCCAGATCCGGGGCGATCTTCACCAGCAGCGGCGGGCAGCCCGGCAGGCGCCGCAGCCGCTCCACCAGCCGCCGCAGCAGCACTTCGTCCTGGAGCTCGCGCAACCCGGGGGTGTTGGGTGAGCTCACGTTGATCACCGCGTAATCGGCCAGGGGGGCCAGCAGCTCCAGGGAGACGGCGTAGTCGTCGGGCGCCTGCTCCAGCGGCGTGATCCGCGACTTGCCCAGGTTGATCCCCAGCACCGCCGGCCGCCGGCCGGGCGCGCTCAGCCGCTGGCGCTCCAGCAGGCGGCGGCAGGCCTCGGCGCCCAGGTTGTTGAAGCCCATGCGGTTGAGCGCGGCCCGCTCGGCCGCCAGCCGGAACAGCCGCGGACGCGGATTGCCGGCCTGGGCATGGCACGTGATGGTGCCCAGCTCGGCGAAGCCGAAGCCGAACAGGTGCCAGATCCCCGCCGCCACCCCGTTCTTGTCAAAGCCGGCCGCCAGGCCCACCGGATTGGCAAACCTGCAGCCGAACAGGGTCTGCTCCAGGCGTGGATCCGGGCGGCGCAGTTCGGCTGCCAGCCCGGCAAGCAGGCCCTGCAGCAGGGGCCAGTCCCGGCGCAGGCTCAGTTGCCCCAGGGCCGTGAGGCTCAGTTGGCTGAGCTGCTCGGCGTCGGCCCCGTCGTCCTGACGCAGCAAGGGGCCCACCAGCCGTTCATAGAGC
>Ga0208432_1000290_pt1 | contig 10877 bp, 10 predicted proteins | sample Wag4_2014_7_11_2_FD_187361 | JGI IMG/M metagenome (GOLD analysis project Ga0208432, IMG submission 187361) | Lake water microbial communities from Ohio, USA - Utica-2 Time Series LW 2014_7_11 (SPAdes) (version 2) | ecosystem: Environmental > Aquatic > Freshwater > Lake | place: USA: Ohio...
CCCAGCATTTGTGAAGATGTTATTTGCTCTCGAGGTGCCAGAGATTAAAGATCGAGTAGTAGATATTGTTGGCATAGCCCGCGAGGCTGGAGCTCGTACCAAGTTGTCAGTCAGAACTCATCGCGCAGGTGTTTCACCAAAGGGTGCGTTAATTGGTCCACAAGGATCAAGAGCTCAAAATGTGATGAATGAATTAAATGGGGAAAAAATTGACATTATTGATTACTCTGATGATCCAGCGATTTATGTTGCAAATGCATTAGCGCCCGCAAAGGTTAGTTCAGTTGAGATTGTTGATCTAGAGAGTAAATCTGCCAAAGTAATTGTGCCAGATTATCAACTCTCCCTGGCGATCGGTAAAGATGGTCAAAATGCCAGATTAGCCGCACGCCTTACGCAATGGCGGATTGATATCCATCCAGATAATCCAGTGGTGCAAATTAAGGCGGAAAATTCACCTGCTGAGCCAACCATTTCACCTACTGAAGGGGCTTAGGGTAGAGTTTAGATGTCTAAGAAAAAGCTGCGGCAGCGAAGTTGTATCGCATGTCGAAGTCTTGAGAATTGGACAGATTTAATTCGCACGGTGTTGGTCAATCAGCAGGTTAAAGTTGACCTTAACCATCGAATGCCAGGTCGGGGAGCATGGCTTCACCGAAATTGTATTCAGATGGCGGTTGAGCGAAAGGCTTTTAACAGATCCTTCAATATTGAAGGTGAAATAAAGGTAGATGAGTTAGAAGATTACTTAAAGAATTTAAGTGATTATTAACAGTACGGAGCGAGCGAGAATGACACTCTAATGAGCACTACAAGATTATGAGTAGGTCAATTTAGGCTCGAGAAAAAAATAAACTCGGGCCAGGAGATGGAGAAGTGTGGCCAAGGTCCGCGTTTATGAGTTAGCTAAAGAGTTAGGGCTAGAAAGTAAAGAGCTGCTAGCTAAGCTACAAGAGGTCGGCGAGTTTGTTCGCAGCGCCTCATCAACTGTAGAAGCACCAGTTGTGCGCAAGTTGATGGATAAGTTTCCTGATTTAGTTCCGGCTGAAGTAGCGCCAAAAGCAAAAAAAGCCCCTGCTAAAAAAGCAGCCGCTAAGCAAACGGTCAAGGTGGAGGATTTACCACCTGAGTTACAACAAATGATTGAAGATGCCACACCAACCACACCAGCTGCGCGCCCGGTAACACCACCTGCTGCTGCGCAACGAATTGGCAATAATCCATTTTCGGCAACACCGACATCACCAAATGCTTTGCCACGTCCGCCAAGGGCGGGTAATAATCCATTTAGCTCTGGCGCCGGACCAAGACCACCAGCTAGACCAATCAGACCAGGAGAGAGTGGTAGGAGTGGCGATAAATTAAAACCAGGACAGCGCCCACCAATGTCAGGTGCTCGCCCTGGATCAGTTCGTCCAGGATTTGCAGCTCGGCCTGCACAAAGTAATCCACGCACCGGTTCTGGTGCACCAACAAATAGACCAGCTAACTCTTCATCACCATATCGCACACCATCTTCCTCACCATCTGGTGCACCATTTGGTGGCAAAGGTGGCGGCCGACCACCGCAACGTGGTGGCGCAGCTGGGGCCTTTGGTAAAGGTGGAAAAGGAAAAGGTAAAGGTCGCGGACAAAAGAGTAAAAAAGAAAGACGTGAAGATTTTGAAAATCTACCAGCACCACAATTAGGTGGCGCGGTAGTACCACGTGGTGATGGTAAGACTGTGGTGCGCATGCGCAGGGGTGCGACTTTGATGGATTTCGCTGAGAAAATTAAGGCAGATCCAGCCGCATTAGTTTCAGCTCTTTTTCACTTAGGTGAAATGGTTACGGCAACTCAATCAGTTGATGAGGACACATTTACGCTCCTGGGCGCAGAGCTGGGCTTTGTTATTCAAATTGTAAGTCCAGAGGATGAGGACCGAGAGTTACTAGAAGAGTTTGATATTAACTTAGAGCAAGAGTTAGAGCAGATTGATCCAGAGGATTTGGTTGTGCGCTCGCCAATTGTGACGGTAATGGGTCACGTAGATCATGGTAAAACTCGATTATTGGATGCGATTCGATCAACTGAGGTTATTAAATCTGAAGCTGGTGGAATTACTCAGCACATTGGTGCATACCAAATTCATCATGACCATAACGGTACTAACCGAGCAATTACATTTATCGATACACCAGGCCATGAGGCGTTTACAGCTATGCGTGCTCGAGGTGCAAAAGTTACTGATATTGCTGTTTTGGTAGTAGCAGCTGATGATGGAGTTATGCCACAGACTATTGAGGCATTAAATCACGCACAAGCTGCTGATGTTCCAATTGTGGTTGCAGTTAATAAGATCGATAAAGAAGGGGCAAACCCAGACAAGATTCGCCAACAATTAACTGAGTACAACTTGATCGCAGAGGAGTACGGCGGTCAAACAATGTTTGTTAATGTCTCGGCATTATCTAATAAAGGTATTGATGAGTTAATTGATGCAATTTTACTTACCGCAGATGCAGCAATTGATCTACGCGCTGTGGCAGATGGAATTGCACGTGGTGTGGCAATTGAAGCAAATTTGGATAAAGGACGTGGTCCAGTTGCAACTGTTTTAGTGCAGCGCGGAACATTACATGTTGGTGATGCAATTGTTGCCGGTGGCGCTTATGGCCGCGTGCGAGCTATGTTGGATGAACATGGTGAAGCAGTTGAGGTAGCAGGTCCATCAAGACCAGTACAGGTCTTAGGTTTTACTTCAGTTCCAAGTGCTGGTGATTCATTTATGGTTGCAGAAGATGACCGAACCGCCAGACAGATTGCAGAAAAGCGACAATTAGCTTCACGTAATGCTTCTTTAGCTAAGGCACGCAAGAAGGTCTCACTTGAAGATTTCCTAGAACAATCCAAGGTAAGTACTTTGAATTTAATTCTTAAGGGAGATGTTTCTGGTTCTGTTGAGGCATTAGAGGATGCATTAGTTCAATTAGATGTTGGAACAGAGGTTGACTTAAGAGTTATTCACCGTGGCGTTGGTGCCATTACAAAAAATGATGTCACTTTGGCATCTGCTTCAACTGCGGTAATTATTGGCTTCAACGTTAAGCCTGAACCTCAAACTGCCATATTTGCCGAACATGAAGGTGTTGAGGTTAAGTTCTACACCGTAATTTATAAGGCAATCGAAGATATTGAAGCCTCTCTTAAGGGACTACTTAAGCCAGAGTTTGAAGAAGCAGTTCTTGGCAATGCAGAAATTAGAGACATCTTTAAATCTAGCAAGTTTGGAAATATTGCTGGATGCATCGTCTCTGATGGAAATATTAGAAGAAATGCCAAGGTACGAACTATGCGTGCTGGTGTAGTAATTGGTGAGAACTTGAGTATTGAATCTTTACGTCGATTTAAAGATGATGCCACAGAGGTGCGTGAAGGATTTGAGTGCGGAATTGGACTTGGATCTTTTAAAGACTTGCAGGTAGGAGATGTAATTCAAGCTTACGAAATTCGTGAGAAAAAGAGAGCCTAGTCATGCCAAGTAAACGTCCGTTGCAGGTTGCTGATCGAATTAAAGAATTGATCGCGAACACTCTTGAGTCAAGAGTAAAAGATCCAAGGCTTGGATTTATTACTATTACAGATGTTCGTGTAACTGGCGATCTACAGCAAGCTTCAATTTTTTATACTGTTCTTGGTGATAACGCAGCCCGCGAATCAACAGCTGCAGCATTAAACAGTGCAAAGGGAATGCTCAGATCAGAGGTTGGTAGATCTTTAGGTTTGAGAATTACACCTTCACTAGAATTCTTTTTAGATGGCATGGCTGAGTCCGCATCTGCCATGAATGATTTAATTGAGCAAATGCATAAAGCAGATGCAGAAGTAGCTAAGTTACGAGCAGGTGCTAAGCCTGTTGCTGAAAACCCATATAAAAATCACGACCAAGGGTGATGTAATGGATGGCTTTTTATTAATTGATAAAGCCGGTGAAATGACTAGCCATGATGTGGTGGCGATTGCTAGAAAAAAACTGAATACTAGAAAAATTGGTCATGCTGGCACCTTAGATCCAATGGCTACTGGAGTTTTAGTTCTAGGAGTTGGAATTGCTACTAGATTGCTGCCATATATTACCGATGGTAAAAAATCATACCAAGCAACAATTTTGCTTGGTAGTGCAACACATACTGATGATAAAGAAGGTAATGTAACTTTTACTGCAAAAGATGATGTAATCAAAGCGATTAATAACGAAATTATTTTAAGCGAGCTAGAAAAATTTAAGGGAAAAATAAAGCAAAAGCCAAGTGCTGTTTCTGCGATTAAAATCGATGGCAAGTCAGCTCATGCCAGAGTTAGGGCTGGCGAGAATATTGATATTCCAGAACGCGATGTTGTAATTGATGAAATTTTGGTCAATGAAATCAGACATAAGCACCCAAGTATTGAGGTGGATATCTCAGTAACCTGTTCGGCTGGCACCTATATTCGGGCCATCGCAAGAGATTTAGGAAATGCTTTAAATTGTGGCGGTCATTTAATAGCACTTAGGCGAACTTTAGTTTCGCCATTTTTGCTTGATCAATGTAGGTCAATTAATGACGCACAACTAATCCCGATAGCTGATGTGGTTGATAAAATTTTTCCAGTTCGAACAATAAATTCAGCTGAAAAAAGAGAAATTCTATTTGGTAGAAGTATTGATCAAAGTTCAGGGCAAGGAGTAATGGCTGCAATTGATAATGATAAGCAGTTTGTCGCTCTTTTGGAGAATAAAACCATAAACGCAAATATTGTGGCCTCACCAATTTTAGTCAATGGTACGGGTGAGAAATGAATTGTGAAATAATATGAGTATGAAAAAGGTTGTTGCAATTGGGATATTTGATGGTGTGCACGCTGGGCATCAGCAGATTATTTCAGCGGCCAAACACCATGGAGAAGTAATGGTGATTACTTTTGATCCCCATCCAACCTCAGTTATTGCGCCAGAGCGAACTCCAACACAGCTTGTCAGTTTAAAAGATCGGAGCTTGCTACTTAAAAAGGCTGGTGCAAATTCTGTCGAGGTTATAACCTTTAATAAGGATTTCGCATCGCTATCTCCAGATCAATTTATTGAGGACGTATTAATTGGTAGATTTTCTGCAGAGCATGTTGTTGTTGGTGAGAACTTTAATTTTGGCTTTAAAGCCCAAGGCACTCCAAAGTATTTATCTGAGGTTGGACCAAAGTATGGTTTTGGAGTTTCAATTATTAAGCTTCAAGAAGATCGTGGTTCAACAATTTCCTCATCGCGAATTAGAAACTTGATTATTGATGGTGAAATCGAGCGTGCAAATGAGCTGTTAACTAGAAACTTCTTTTTAAAGGGTCCAGTTATCCATGGTGAAAAACGAGGACGTGAAATTGGATACCCAACTGCAAACATTGGCCTAACTAACTTAGCAACAATTCCTGCTGATGGGGTTTACGCTGGCTGGTTAAGCGTTGGAAACCTTAAATGGCAGGCAGCAATTTCAATTGGAACCAATCCAACTTTTCCCGGAGTTAGAGGCCGGCAAGTTGAAGCATATGCAATTGATCAAGTCGGTTTAGATTTGTATGATCAAGAAGCAACGATTGAGTTTGGTTATCGACTACGTGATACCTTGAAATTTGACGGATTAGAACCACTTCTAGCGCAAATGAAAAAAGATTGCGATCAGGCTAGAGATTTAACTAGTAAATAACGCTCAAATTTGAGCCGATTTTTAGTATCAAGTACTGCGCTGGTAATCTTGCCCTACTAAAGCGAGAAAGTGCGCCTTCGTGAGTAACACCGAGGCCCTCGTGACAGACAGAAGGAGCAATACAAATGGCATTAACGCCACAAGCTAAAAAGGAAATAATTAGTAAGTACGGCTCATCTGCAACTGACACAGGTAGCCCAGAGGCTCAGGTAGCACTTTTATCAAAGCGTATTGATGAGATAACTGCACATTTGCAGACAAATAAAAAGGATCATCACAACCGTCGTGGTTTGTTATTGATGGTCGGTAAGCGTCGTCGGATTTTGCAATACCTCGCCAAGACAGACATTGAGCGCTATAGAGCGATTATCGAAAAGCTCGATCTTCGCAGATAAATAAAATCAGCAAAAAACTTTATCGTTAAGAGTTTTGGTCCTCGGTAGTGGTTTCCGGAAAACGATTTTCCGTGAACTTCGATCGAAGATCCATTCTCTTTGTATAAAGTGTTGAGAAATGGAGATGACCCATGGAGGGTCAAGATGTTAATTCAGCCGTTGCAAAAATAGATAACGGTAAATTTGGAAAGCGGGAGATCCGCTTTGAAACTGGCCGACTTGCTCGGCAAGCAGCAGGAACTGCTGTTGTGTACTTAGATGATGACAGCATGTTGCTATCTGCAACTACTGCTTCAAAAAATCCGAAAGATCAATTTGATTTCTTTCCACTAACCGTAGATGTAGAAGAGAGAATGTATGCTGCCGGGAAAATACCTGGCTCTTTTTTCCGTCGTGAAGGACGTCCATCTGAGGATGCGATTCTTACCTGTCGACTAATCGATCGACCACTACGCCCGTCCTTTATTAAGGGACTGCGTAATGAAATACAGATTGTTGTAACAGTTATGGCATTAAATCCTGATCACATGTATGACGTGATCGCGATTAACGCTGCATCTATGTCAACACAATTAGCTGGACTTCCTTTTTCAGGGCCAATTGGTGGCGTTCGCGTTGCACTAATTGAGGGCCAATGGGTTGCTTTTCCAAATCATTCTGATTTAGAAAAAGCAGTTTTTGATATGGTGGTCGCTGGTCGCATCTCAGATAATGATGTTGCAATTTTGATGGTTGAAGCCGAAGCAACAGTAAAGACAATTGAATTAATTAAGGGTGGCGCAACTGTGCCAACTGAGGAAATTGTCGGTCAAGGACTTGAGGCAGCTAAGCCATTTATTAAGATTCTTTGCGAAGCGCAAATTAAATTGGCAAAGCAAGCCGCAAAGCCAACTGGTGAATTTCCAGTATTCCTTGATTACCAAGAGGATATCTATGCAGTTGTTGAAAAGGCTGCAAAAGATGACCTAGCTAAGGCTTTAACAATTGCTGGTAAGCAAGAGCGCGAGACAAAGCTAAGTGAGATCAATAGCGCTGTTACAGAAAAACTAACTGTTGATTTTCCAGAAAGAGTTAAGGAAATATCTGCAGCACTTCGCTCAGTCACTAAGAAATTAGTAAGACAAAGAGTATTACGAGAGAAGATTCGTATCGATGGCCGTGGTCTACGAGATATTCGTGCGCTAACAGCTGAAGTTGAGGTAATTCCTCGAGTTCACGGATCTGCAATATTTGAAAGAGGTGAAACTCAAATTTTGGGAATCACAACTTTGAATATGTTAAAGATGGAGCAACAGTTAGATACGCTCTCACCTGAAGATCACAAGCGGTATATGCATAATTACAACTTCCCACCATATTCAGTTGGTGAAACAGGAAGAGTTGGCTCACCAAAGCGTCGTGAAATTGGACATGGAGCTCTTGCAGAGCGCGCGCTAGTTCCAGTTTTACCAACACGCGAAGAGTTTCCATATGCAATCCGCCAAGTTTCTGAAGCATTAGGTTCAAATGGATCAACTTCAATGGGTTCAGTTTGTGCTTCAACAATGTCACTGCTTAATGCCGGTGTTCCACTTAAAGCTCCAGTTGCAGGAATTGCAATGGGTCTAATCTCAGATGAGGTAGATGGAAAAACTGAGTATGTAGCACTAACTGATATTTTGGGTGCAGAAGATGCATTCGGAGATATGGATTTCAAAGTTGCAGGAACTAAAGAGTTTGTGACTGCACTTCAACTTGATACTAAGTTAGACGGAATTCCAGCATCAGTACTTGCTGCGGCTCTTTTACAAGCTAAAGAAGCACGCCTAGCAATTTTAGATGTAATGAATCAAGCAATTTCAGTTCCAGATGAGATGTCATTACTTGCTCCAAGAATTATTTCAATAAAGGTGCCAGTCGATATGATTGGTGCAGTTATTGGTCCTAAGGGCAAAATGATTAATCAGATTCAGGATGAAACTGGCGCTGATATCACAATTGAAGATGATGGAACTATTTATATCGGTGCTACCGAAGGTTCTGCTGCTGAGGCTGCAAAGGCACAAATCAATGCAATTGCTAATCCAGTTCAATTATCTGTTGGCGATAAGTTCAATGGTTCGGTTGTTAAGTTAGCCACTTTTGGTGCTTTCGTGAATCTTGCTCCAGGTAAAGATGGCTTGCTACACATCTCGCAAATTCGCAAGATGCATGGTGGAAAGCGAATTGAAAACCTTGAAGAAGTAATGAAGGTTGGCGAGAAGATTGAAGTTGTAATTAATGAGATAGATCCAAAGGGTAAATACTCATTAGTTCCAGCAAATCTTCCAGAAGAAGCTAAGTCAGAGTAATTTGGCTAGAACAGTCTTGCCAAGTGGCTTACGAATAGTCACTGAGGAAGAAAAATCTGTTCGCTCAGCAGCTTTTGGTATTTGGGTCAATGTTGGCTCCCGTGATGAATCAAATTCAACCGCGGGAGCTTCACACTTTCTAGAGCATTTATTGTTTAAAGGAACCAAGAAGAGAACTTCACTAGAGATCTCATCATCAATTGAAGCAGTTGGCGGAGAGACTAATGCATTTACTTCTAAGGAATACACCTGCTTTTATGCTCGTGTAATTGATAAGCATCTACCACTAGCAGTTGATGTAATAAGCGACCTAATAACCTCATCCGTAGTCAAAAAAGAGGATGTTGATGCAGAGCGTAAGGTAGTGCTAGAAGAAATTGCTATGCGTGATGATGATCCAAGCGACTTAATACATGATTTATTTCTAGAAAAATACTACGGAGATACACCACTTGGCCGACCAATTCTAGGGACTGTACAGTCTATAAAAGGTATGAGTAGGGATACTGTTTTTAACTATTATCAAAATAGATATAAACCAGAAGATTTAGTTGTAGCTGTTGCTGGAAATATTAAGCATAGAAAAGTAGTAGATATGGTTGAAAATGCTTTAAGTAAGGATGGATTTTTAGATCAATCAAAAACCGATTATAAATTGAGAAAAGCAGCCAATGTTAAGGTTTCAGGAAAAGGTAAAGTTACCTTGCTTAACAAAAAGACCGAACAAGCACACATCATTTACGGTGTACCAGGTGTGGCAAGGGATGATAAGTCAAGGTTTGCATTAAGTATTTTATCCTCAGCAATAGGAGGAGGAATGTCATCAAGATTATTCCAAGAAATTCGAGAAAAGCGCGGGTTGGCATATTCAACCTATGCATACAGTCAACAATTTGCCGGAAGCGGCGTCCTGTCTTTCTATGTTGGTTGTAAGCCAAGTAAGGCTGAAGAATCAGTAAAAGTAATTCAATCAATACTTTTTGATATTGCCGAGAATGGTTTAACTCTGGAAGAGATTGATAGGGCAAAGGGATCAGTCTCAGGCGCCTTAGTGCTCAGTCAGGAAGATACTGGCTCCCGTATGACTAGAATTGGTAAAAGTGAACTGGTGTATGGCCAAGTTTTAAGTTTTGATGAGATTTTGAGTGAGATTGCAAACGTAACACCTGAACAAATCAGGGAAATTGCCCGCAAAACCCTACCTACATCTCCTACGCTTGCGGTAGTGGGACCATTCACGTCAATAAGTAAATTTGAAAGGTTAATAAAATGAAGGTTGCAGTGCTTGGTGCCAAAGGCAGAATGGGCACAGAGGCGGTCGCAGCTATTAATGCTGCCAGCGATTTAACTTTAAGTACTGCCTTAGATCTTGGCGATTCTTTAGAGCAATTGACTAAAACTGGTACTGAAGTTGTCGTTGACTTTACAACTCCTGATTCTGTCATGAAAAATTTAGAGTTTGCGATTACAAATAATATCCATGTAGTTGTGGGCACTACAGGTTTTGATGAGGTGAGGTTAAATAAACTAAGAGATCTGCTTAACAAGCATCCAAAAGTAGGTGCACTAATTGCTCCTAATTTCGGTTTAGGAGCTGTTTTAATGATGCAATTTTCTAAAACTGCTGCTAAGTATTTTGAAAGCGCAGAAATTGTTGAAATGCACCATGCACATAAGGTTGATGCACCATCAGGAACTGCGATCAGAACTGCTGAATTAATCTCAACTGCGCGTAAAGAAAATAATAAAGAGCCTATGCCGGATGCAACAAAAAGCTCACTCGCTGGTGCCAGAGGTGCGATAGTGGGTGATGTACCTGTCCATTCAATTAGAGCTCACGGATATGTTGCACATCAAGAGGTAGTTTTTTCAGATTTAGGTGAGACTTTAACTATTAGGCATGATTCAATTAATAGATCTGGCTTTATGCCAGGGGTGTTAATTGGCGTAAGAAATGTTGCAAAGTATCCCGGCTTAACAGTTGGATTAGAAAACTATATGGAGGCAATAAAATGAGTGAGATCACAATGTATGGTGCTGAGTGGTGTGGAGATTGTCGTAGATCTAAGAAATTCTTAGATTCAAATAATGTCAAATACAACTATATCGATGTCGAAGCGGATGCAAGTGCTTCTGACAAAGTTATCGAAATTAATGGCGGAATGCGTTCTATTCCAGTTATTTTATTTTCAGACGGAACTCATCTAACAGAGCCATCTGATGCTGCGTTGAAAGAAAAACTAGAAGCTTTAAAAGTTCTTTAGAATAAATTGTAAACCGCTGCAGATGAAACAGCTGCAGCGAGTACCACTATCGGAAAAGAAGCTTTTAGTTTTAGGGCAATTAGAGCAACACCAACCCCTACTAAGCGCTGATCTATTACTAACTCCTGCTTGTTGGCAAAGGTTTGGACTCCAATTAATGCACTTAGTAAAAC
>Ga0208432_1000295_pt1 | contig 10746 bp, 10 predicted proteins | sample Wag4_2014_7_11_2_FD_187361 | JGI IMG/M metagenome (GOLD analysis project Ga0208432, IMG submission 187361) | Lake water microbial communities from Ohio, USA - Utica-2 Time Series LW 2014_7_11 (SPAdes) (version 2) | ecosystem: Environmental > Aquatic > Freshwater > Lake | place: USA: Ohio...
CCGACCCCTCAAAAGCCTCCAAAGCGGCTTTCCGCTTTGGAGGCTTTTTCCTTTATCGCAAGAACGCTTTGTTGTTTCCGGCGCCCAAACACCCAGGCACCTGTGCACACTGGTGAGCAAGCAGTTCGACGCCTGCCTCTCCATGTTTTCCTTGAACCACACCTTCACCGAGCGCGCCCACGGCGATTTCCGGGTCGACGGAGCGTCTGGTCAGCCGGAGCCGGTGCGGCCAACAGCCACCACCCCGGCCGACTCCGCGCCGATGAAGCGGCTCTCGCTGCAGTTGAGCGCCACCCTGCATCGCGAGGCCAAGCTCGCCGCCCTCGAAGACGACGAAACGCTCAACAGCATGGTGGTGGGCCTGCTGCGCAACTACCTGCGCGACCGTCGCACCAGCCTGCAGCCCCGCAGCCAGCAGCGGGGCTGACCGCCTGGCAGCACAGGCATCTCAATCGTTTCACAGCAGCGTTAGCGGCAGGTTCATGAGCTATCTCGAGCACTACCTCGGCCAATCCAACAGCAACGAACAGACCAACCCGGAACTGGCGCTGCACGCAGAGCAATTCCCCAATGGCTTGCCGGTCGCCCCGAAAGCTACTGTTGCAGCTGGCAATTCAACTGTCCATGGTGCCGGCGGCGTTTCAACCTTGATGACAGACACCACTCAGGCAGCCAGCACGCGGGCAGCCAGCACGCGGGCAGACGCCAGCCCTGTGCGGCATGCGGGTGGCCGGCTCTCCCCGCATCCCGCAGCAGCGCTCGATTCACCAGATCTGGAATCACCGGCCAAATCCGCCCAGCGCCGGGTGTCTCTGCAGCTCAGCGCCTCCCTGCACCGCCAGGTGAAACTGGTTGCCCTGGAGGAAGAGGAAACCCTCAACTCCCTGGTGGTGCGACTGCTGCGCCGCTACGTGCAGGAGCGCAACCAGGCCCTGGAGGCCCAGCAGAGACAGCGGCGGCGCCTTGGCCACTGACCGGTGCTGACCTGACGTTGAGCCGGGAGATTGGGGCGAACCCTGTTGTGCCTGGGCAGGAGCTGTCCCAGGCACAACAGGGTATGCCGATTGGATTGGCTCTAAAGTGCACGATCTGCATAGTCTTGCCCTCCTCTTCAAGCGGGCTGTCGCCGATTCTCCATGTCCAGCAAGAAACTCTCCCTGCTGATTCCTCTGGAGATGCATCGGGCCCTCAAACGCCAGGCCCTTGAGAGTGACACCACCATTTCCTGCATCATCCAGGAGCTGATCGTTCGCTTCCTGGCCGAACATGGCACGATCCTTGAAAGTGGATCGCCTCCGCTGCAGTCCGGGGTTCGCCAGAGCTCCGAAGCAGACCCGAGCGCGGGCGATCAGCAGGCCGGCCCAGCCGTTCGACAGCAGACCGCCTGATTCCCTGCCCCGATAGCCATCCCTGCACGCGATCCCCTGAGCAGATCCCCCCACCGGATGGCAGGCAACACCGACGGCCCAGAACAGACCGGCCGCCAGCTGGGTGCCCAGCTCCGCCAATGGTTGGCCACGGATCACGCCACCGACCACGCCACCAATCACGCCACCGATCGCATCACCGATCGCATCACCGATCCTGTCAGCGACCTCAACCCCCAGTGGCTGGCCAACCGCTGGAGCGATGCCCTCGGCAGCGATGAATCCCTGAAGGCACCGCTGCGCGATCTGGCCGCACGCCCCCTGTTCCGCCAGTGCCTGCGGCAGCAGGGCCTGGCCCGCCGCACCAGCCTGGAGCAGCTGGGCCGGGAACTGGCCGCCACCTACAGCCCCGGGGTGCTGGCCCAACTGCTCGACCTGCTGGAGGAGTTCGGCCAGATCAACCTGCCGCGCGACGGCTTGCCCCCTGCCAACGCCCCACGGCGACGGCAGGTGCGCTGGCTGCCGCTGGGCCGTCGCCTGCGCCCCCTGGCCGGCGGCATCGCTCTGGCGGCCGCTGCTGCCCTGGTGTGGATGTGGAGCGGTGCCGAACTGGACCGCCTTCTGTTTGAAGACTGGGGCTGGAGCGGCGGCGCCGTGCTGGTGCTGGTGCTGGCCCTGATCGAAGCGCTGCTGCTGGCACCACCACTGCGCCACTGGCGCCGCGACGCCCTGCTGGCCAGCGATCTGGCGGGCGACAGCCGGCATGCCTGGCGCTGGCTGAGCGCCGCCTGGGTGCAGCCGCGGCGCGGTGAGGCCGTGCTCAACCTGATCATGCTGGCCGTGATCCTCGGCAACTCCGCCCTGCAGCTGCCCGATGTGATCCTCCGCTACGCCCTCACCAGCCTGGCCACCCTGATCGCCGTGGCCCTGGTGCAGCCCGCCGCAGCCCCGCCCCGCTGCTGGGGCGGCGCCTCCGGCGCGGTGGGGGCCCTGATCGGTCTGGCGGGGAGCCTGAGCCTGCTGCAGCGTCGGGATCTGGGCTACACCGTGAATCCGCTCACCATCCCCGCCTGGGTGCTGCTGCTGATCTACGCCGGTCTGCAGCTCTCCTGGCAGAGCCGGGAGCGCCATCAAGCGGCGGCGAGCGGCGTGAGCGCGGACCGCTGGGGCGAACTGCTGGCCAGCCCCTGGTGCTGGGGGCTGCTGTTCGGCGCCGGCTGGGGCCTGGTCAGCTGGTTGCTGCAGCTGCTCCACAGCCTCCAGAGCGCAGCTCAGGCCTGAAGCAGGCGGGCGGCGGCCTGCATGTAACGGCCCCAGAGTTCGGCCACCAGGCCACCGCTGGCCGCAGCCGCCGGCGTGTTGTCGTCGTTGCCCATCCAGATGGCGGTGAGCACCCCCAGCGAGGGGGAGTAACCCACGAACAGGGCATCCACCCCGTCGTTGGTGGTGCCCGTCTTGCCGCGGGCATCCGGCACCAGGGCCGCCGCCCGGCCCGTGCCGCGCTGCACCACCTGCACCAGCAGGTCGTCCATCGCCGCGGCCAGCTCCGGGCTGAGCAGCTGGCGCGGCCGTTCGCCGAGCGGCACCGTGACGCCCCGCTCCGGGCAGCGTTCCAGCGCCAGCACCGACTGGCAGATCCCCAGGTCGTAGATGCGGCTCACCCCATGCATCGGCACCGAGCGGCCGCCGTTGGCCACCACCGCATAGGCGCGCGCCAGCTCATAGAGATAGGTTTCACGGCCGCCGAGCACGGTGTTGGTGTCGGGCTCCAGCGGCGTGGAGATGCCGAGGCGGCGCGCCTGCCGCAGCACCTGATCGAGGCCGGCCCGCTGCGCCACCCGCACCGCCACCACGTTCTCCGAGCGGGCGAAACCATCCGCCAGCGACACCGCCCCTGCCCCGCCCGAACGGCTGCAGCCCTCCACGTAACTGAGCGGAGCGCAGGCAAACGGATCCGACGGCGCCGCCCCCGCCGCCAGCGCCGCCAGGAACGGAAACAGCTTGAAGGTGGAGCCCGGCTGGCGCAGGGCCTGCACCCGATCAAAACTGGAGCGGCTGTAGTCGCCGCCACCCACGTAGGCCAGGATTTCGCCGCTGGCCACGTTGAGCGTGATCAGGGCGCCCTGGCTCAGCCCGGCCGCCGCCCCTGGCCCCTCCAGGAACCGCTGCAGCTGCTGCTGGGCCAGCTGCTGCAGCTGCGGATTGATCGTGCTGATCACCGCGTAGTTGCCCGTGGCGGCAGCGCCGCTGAGGTTCAGGCCGAAGCGGGTGCCCTCCAGCTCCCCCACCACGTAATCGCTGAAGTAGGGATAGCTGCTGAACAGCGACTCCCGGCAGGCGGTGGCGTCGATGTTGAGCGGCCGGCGCTGGGCATCGATCAGGGCCTGGTCGCTCAGCCAGCCCTGCTCGTGCATCAGGCCCAGCACCAGGTTGCGCCGCTCCAGCCCCGCCCCCGGATCATCGGGATTGCAGGGGGAATAGCCATTGGGGCTGGGCAGCAGACCCACCAGGAACGCCGCCTCCGCCCGATCGAGGGCACGGGCCGATTTGCGGAAATAGAGCTGGGCTCCCTGCTCGAAGCCGTCCGTACCCTGCCCGAGATGGGCGCGATCGAGGTAGAGCTTGAGGATCTGATTCTTGCTGAAGCCCACCTCCAGCTGCAGCGCCACCCACAGCTCCCGCAGCTTGCGGCTGATGCTCACATCGCGACCCACCTCTGGATAGACGAGCCGCGCCACCTGCTGGGTGAGGCCGCTGCCGCCACCGCTGCGCAGCAGGGCCGAGCGCACCGTGCCGAACAGGTCGATGCCGCTGTTCCAGCCGAAGCGCGCCTCCTCCGAGGCGATCAGCGCCTGACGGAGATGCAGGGGGTAATCCTGCAGGCTGGGCAGGGCCGTGGCCGACCCCTGCCGGGCGTCGATCTGCTGGCCGCTGGCCGCAAAGATCTTCACCGGCCCGCTGATCGTGCGGATCTTCGAGCCGCCGCCCACACTGGCCGCCACCAGCATGCCGCTCACCAGCAGGGCCGAACCGGCCAGGGCCGCCACGCCGAGGCGGTGCACCGCCCGCTCCAGGGCGCTGCGGGGGTGCAGGTAGCGCAGTTCCGCCGCCTCCCCCTTGAGGGGCGAACCCAGCTGCACCGCATCGCCATCGCGCAGCTGAATCCAGCGGATGCGCCGGTCCCGGTGGAACAGGCCGTTGGCGGAGCGGAAGTCCTCGAGGGCGAAGTCGCGGTCGCTGGGGCGCGCCTTGGCGAGGATGGCGTGCACCCGGCTCAGGCCCGGACCGCTCAGCACCAGATCGCAGCCGGGATCCCGGCCGATGCGATAGCGCCGCTCAGCCAGGGGCAGCGCCTGTTGACACCGGCCGGCCGCCCACAGCTCCAGCCGCGGCGCCCGCGCCGCCAGCGCCTGCCAGGCCCGCCGCACCGCCGCCGGCCGCGCCGCCCAGGGGCCGCGGGTCAGGGCCCGCGCCAGGGTGCCCCAGCCGTCGCGGGGTTCGGGGCCGACCGTGGGACCGGACTGATTCAGGGTGAAGGTTCGGGTGCGGATTAGGCTACGAGCCCTGTCGTGCGTCGGCCGGTGCAGCGCCAGCGGGACCCCTGGGAGCCCTTCCGGCTCTGGCTCGCCCTCACGATCGGCCTCTACGCGATCCGGGCCTTCTTTGCGGCCCAGTGGCCCGGGGCCATCCCGGGCTGGGTGCTGCTGGTGATGGTGCTGGTGGCCCTGGCTCTGGCCAGCAAGGCTCTGCTGTGGCCCGGCCGTGTCATCGCCTGGCGGCAGGGGGATGGGGGCTGGTGGCAGGACCGGCGCGACGACTGGCAGCTCTGGTGGCAGCGCCACTCCTTCACGCACCGCTCCGTCCCCCGTTCCCGCCGCAGCGAGAGGCCGTGATCGCCACCCCTCAGGCCAGCCTGCAGCTGGAGAGCGAGCCCGCCAAGGTGGCCCCGCTCGACCCCGCCACCCCGCTCACGATCGGCCGGGCCGCCGGCAACCGGCTGCAGCTGACCAGGGCGGCGGGCGTGGCCGATCACCATGCGGTGGTGCGCTTCTCCGCCAGCCAGGGCTGGCTGGTGTGCAACTGGCAGAGCGACACCGGCACCTACCTGGCCGGGCGACGGATCCAGAGTTGCCGCCCCCTCGCCGATGGGGACCGGATCCAGCTGGGCCCGAATGGCCCGGTGCTGCTGTTCCGGCTGGAGCACCCCGGAACGCCCCCAGCAGCCGCCGTGTCCGCAGGGCGCACTCCAGCAGCTCCCGTGTCCGCTGGGCGCACTCCAGCAGCTCCCGTGTCCGCTGGGGCCTGCCTCGATTTCGACGGCCGGTCCCTGCCGCTGGCCAGCATCCAGTCGGCCGGGGTGATCAGCGAACCGCACTACCCCCAGATCTTCAGCTGGTGGCTGCTGCTCTGCCTGGGCGGGCTGCTGCTGCTGCCGTTCCCGCTGCTGTTCTGGCCCTTGCAGATCGGCGCCCTGGCGGGCTGGATCCTGCTGGGGTCCCGCAAGGAGCACAGCCTGCAGGTGGTGCTGCACGACGGCCAGGCCCTGACGCACCGCTTCGCCAACCGCCGCACGGCGCTGGCGCACTGCGGCGGCATCCGGCGCGCCATCGGCCAGAGTCTGGATTCCAGCGGAGCGTCGTGACCTGGATCCTGCCGGAGGGAGCCTGGCTGCAGTTCGAGGCCTTCAGCACACCGGTGCAGGTGGTGCGCGGGCTCGGCAGCGGCAGCCAGGGCCAGGTGTACGAGGTGGCGGTGCAGAACGAAGCGCTCGCCCTCAAGTGGTACCTCCCCAGCTGCATCGCCCGCGATCCCCACCTGGAGCGGCGACTCGCCGAGAGCATCCGCACCACCGCACCCAATCAGCACTTCCTCTGGCCGATCGCCCTGCTCCATCCCACCGCCGACAGCCTGCCGCTGGTGCGCTGCCGACCGGCCGGGTTCGGCTACCTGATGCCGCTGCGGCCCGCGGGCTATGTAGCGGCGGTGGAGCACATCGCCGGGCGGATCGCCTTCAGCCTCGGGGAGGCCCTGCGGGCGGCCTTCCACCTGGCGGAGGCATTCCACGCCCTGCACAGCAAGGGGCTCTGCTACAAGGACATCTCCCTGGGCAACCTCTTCCTCGAGCCCGGCAGCGGCCGCATCCTGATCTGCGACAACGACAACGTCGATGTCGACGGCCGCGATCTCGGCAGCGTGCTCGGCACCCCGGGGTTCATGGCGCCGGAGATCCTGATGCGCCAGGCGAAACCCGGTGCCGACAGCGATCTGTTTTCCCTGGCGGTGCTGATCTTCCGGCTGCTCACCCGCCACGATCCCCTCAAGGGCAAGCTGGAACTGGCGATCCGCTGCCTCGATGAACCGGCCCGCCGCCGTCTCTACGGCGAAGATCCGGTGTTCATCTTCGATCCCGACGACGCGCGCAACCGGCCCGATCCCGAGCTCCACCAGGCGGCGCTGGTCACCTGGCCGCTTTATCCCAGCGACCTGCAGGCGCTGTTCCTGCAGACCTTCGTGGCCGGCCTGAAGGCACCATCCCGTCGCGCTCTCACCGGCCAGTGGCAGGAGGTGCTGGCCCGCAGCCTCGACCGGCGCCAGCTCTGCGGCGTGTGCGGGCAGGAGACCTTCGGGACCCAGCCGGCCTGCTGGCACTGCCACACCCCCCTGGCCGCGCCGCCGCTGCTGCACACCCCCCACGCGGCCGTGGTGGTGAGCGCCGGCAACGCGCTGCATGCCCATCACTTCAACAAGCGCGAACTGCCGGCGCTGGATCGACCGCTGGCCCGGATCGACCCCCACCCCGGCGATCCGGCGCTGCTGGGGTTGCGCAACCTCAGCGACAGGTCGTGGCGGGCGGAACTGGCAGACGGCCGGATGCTGACGCTCGATCCCGGCAGGAGCTGTAACCTCGCCGGGCTGCGCCGGCTCGAGACCCATCTGGGGAGCGTGAGCCTGAGCCAGCCGGCGGCGGCAGCCACCGCCGGCCCCCTCCGCGAATCCGCCCCCTGATGCCCAGCTTCCCCAACGTGAAACTGGCCAGCCGGCCCCTGCACTTCATTTACCTCTGCGACTGCTCCGGCTCGATGGCAGCCCAGGGCAAGATGCAGGCCCTCAACCAGGCCATCCGCCAGTCGCTGCCGGGCATGGCGAACGTGGCCCGCGACAACCCGGAAGCGCGGGTGCTGGTGCGGGCCGTGCGCTTCGCCGACCGGGCCCACTGGCACATCAGTGAGCCCACCCCGGTGGAGCAGCTCTTCTGGACCGATCTGCAGGCTGGCGGCGTCACCGCCATGGGAGAAGCGCTGGAGCTGGTGGCGGCCCAGCTGGCCGCACCGCCGATGGAGCAACGGGCCCTGCCGCCGGTGCTGGTGCTGATCTCCGATGGCCAGCCCACCGACGACTTCGAAGCGGGCCTGCGCCAGCTGATGCGACAGCCCTGGGCCCAGAAGGCCGTGCGCCTGGCGATCGCCCTCGGCCACGACGCCGACCTGGAGGTGCTGCAGGCGTTCATCGGCCCCGCAAGCGGCGCCGTGCTGCCCGCCGGTGAAGTACCGGGCGCAAGCGGCGAGATGCCTCGGGCCGGACGCTCGCCGCGTCGTCCCCTGCAGGCCAGCAACGCCACCGCGCTGGCCCAGTACATCCAGTGGGCCTCCACCGCCGTGGTGGGGGCCGCCTCGATGCCCACCAGCCGCGTCGGCAGCCCGGAGATCGCTGAGGGCAACATCCCCCTGCCGGATCTCCCGCCCACCGCCATCGACCCGATGGATGACATCGGACCGGTGGTCTGGTGAGCGAGCCGGCCCTGGCGGCCTGGCCGGTGTGGTCGACACCGGTGCACAGCAGCCGCTGCGGATCCGCCCACCGGCGCCGGGGCGTTCCCTGCCAGGACAGCGCCCGCGCCGCCCAGAGCTGCAGTGCCGATGGCCTGCCTGTGCAGCTGATGGCGGTCGCCGATGGGCACGGTGGGGAGCGCTACTGGCTCAGTGCCGTGGGCAGCGCGCTGGCCTGCCGTGTCGCCCTCAGCAGCGCCGCCGCCGCGCTGGCGGAGCTCGAGCTGCAATGCGGCGTCTCCGCCCACCAGCAGGAGCGGCTGCTCGCCTGGCTCAGCCGGGAGCTGCCGGCGCTGATCGTGACGCGCTGGCTCGAAGCGGCGGCTGAGCACTGGCAGTCCGGCGCTGCCGGGCCGCGGGGCGAGGGGCCCTTCTCGGCCATCCCCTATGGAACCACCCTCGGCCTGGTGCTGCTCACGCCGCTCTGGTGGGCCCACACAGGGCTGGGCGACTGGGATCTGGTGCTGATCGACGGGCGGCAGCGGGCACGGATCGTGAGCGAGGAAGCCGCGCCAGCCGGAGGGGGGGAAGCCACGGCCAGCCTCTGCCTGCCGGAGGCGGCACGGCTGTTCGCAGATCGCACCGCCCTGCACCCCCTCGGCAAGCCAGACGAGAGCCTGGCGCTGGTGTTGAGCACCGATGGCATCCGCAAATCGTGCGCCACCGATCAGGATCACCTCCGGTTGTGCAGCTTTCTGGCGGCGGTGGCCGCCAACGGCGAAACGGAGCAGCTCGATCCCGGTCTCGACCGGATCAGCAGCGAGGGCAGCGGTGATGACGTGACCGTGGCGGTGGCCCTCTGGCCCGCCCCGGCCGCAGCCGCTGTCCGCCCCGGCCGGGCCCGGCGCTGGCCCGGCCGGGGGGTGCTGCTGTTCGCCGCATCGACGCTGCTGCTGGCAGGGGGCCTGGCCCTGAATCCCCCCGACTGGGTCGGCCTGAGCACCCATCTGCCCCTGCCGATCCACACCCGAGCGGCCCGATCAGGCCCGACAGCGCTCCGCCGGGAGGTGCAGCGGCTCTGCGACCAGCCGGCCCTGATCAAGCCCACGCTGAGTCAGCGCAAGACGCTGTTCCGGCGCCTGCTGCAGGATCCCCGGCAGGCGGCCGTGATCCTGCGCAGCGGCGATGCGACCGGTGCCCTGATCGTGGCCAGCCGCACGGGTCGCAGCGGATCCCAATCCCCACCCCTGCAGCTGCCGCCGGCCTGTCCGGCACTCACCGAGGCTCTGCAGCGGCACTGGCAGAGTGCAGCAGCCACTCCCTGAAGCCGTTGGGCTGCGATGTCTGACCAGTCGCTTGGCCGGAATCTGCGGGCCGCCATCGAACAGCAGCGCCACGAACCGGGTGGGCAGGTCGACCCGCGACGCCTGGAGAACGGCCTGGCGGCACGGGTGACGCCCGATCAGCAAGCGCTGCTGCCCGCGCTCAGTTATCTGCTGCGTTCCCCCCTGGTGGCGAAGCTGCTGAGCCAGCCTGCAGAGCTGACCGGCACCCGGGGGGAAACGCTGGTCACGGCCCTGCGGCAGGAGTTGCACGCGCTGTACACGCCGGCGCTCTGCAACCGGCTTGAAGCGGTGCTGGTCGGTCTGCTCAGCCTGCAGTCGGCACCGGCACCGGCCCCTGGCCCTGCCCAGGTTCCGGCAGCGGCTGCGGCCCCTGCCCAGGCTGCGGCTGTGACTGCGGCTGCGGATTCGCTGTCGGCACCAGCTCCGGCACCAGCTCCGGCGGCCACCCGCGTGCGTGGGGCGGGGCCAGGCCCGCTGGTGGCCGTGCTCTCCTTCCTGGTGGGAATCCTCGGTGGCGCCCTGGTGCTGCTGTGGCTGCAGCGCCAACCCCAGCTGCCACCCCGGGATGCGGACAACGGCACACCACAGGGGCGGCTTGCCCCGCCGGCACCGGCTCTGCCCGGCGATAACAGCACGCGGGGCATCACAGAGGGCAGCGCCGCGGACAGCACCGAAGCCAGTACAGAAGGCAGCGCCGCGGACGGCGAACGCCGCAACGAACCGGCGGATGCAAGCAGCGAACCAGCCACCGCCTTCACCACCGGTAACGCCACTGGCGCGGCTACCGCCACAGCTGCCGCCACAGCTGCCGCCACGGTGGAGCGGCTGTACGCCGCCCTGAATGCCCGCGATACGGAGGCCGCCCGCAGGTTGTTCACGGCCGCGGCCGCTGATCAGTTTGATCCAGCCTTTTTCAACCAGTTCAGCCGGGTCGCGGTGACCCAGCTGCGCCCAACCGCCACCAACGGCAGCCAGGTGATGCTGGAGGGGCTGGTGACCTTCACCTACCCCGATGGCACACGCCAGATCGAAACCCGCAGCTTCAGGGTCGACACCGCCACCGATCCAGCCCAGATCGTTGCCAGCGGCTTCGGCCAGGTGATTCAGGCCCGCTGAACGGGCCGCAACCCGATCAGGCGGTCCCGCAGAAGGTGACTTCCGGAAACTTGAGCTTGGCCTCGTCGAGGCTCTTGCCCTTGCCCTCCTCCTGCCAGTAGTTGATCACCTCCGTGGCCTTGTTGAGAATCTCGACCCGCTCGTTCTCGG
>Ga0208432_1000297_pt1 | contig 10734 bp, 8 predicted proteins | sample Wag4_2014_7_11_2_FD_187361 | JGI IMG/M metagenome (GOLD analysis project Ga0208432, IMG submission 187361) | Lake water microbial communities from Ohio, USA - Utica-2 Time Series LW 2014_7_11 (SPAdes) (version 2) | ecosystem: Environmental > Aquatic > Freshwater > Lake | place: USA: Ohio...
CCCCCAGCCCGAGGCGGGGGCAGTCTATGCCCACAAGATTTCTAAAACGCAGACCTGGCTCGATTGGCGCCAATCAGCAGTAATTTTGGCGGCTAAGATTCGTGCCCTTGATCCAGCGCCCGGGGCCCTTACGCGCCTTGATGGTGAGACGATTAAGATTTTTAAGGCCCAAGCGCAGCCCTTGCGCCAGCCAGAGGCCTTGAAAACTCTGGTACCCGGCCAGATTATCGAGGTTGACAAGCAGGCGATCCGAGTTGTCTGTGGCGAGGGCATCCTGTCTCTCACTGCACTTCAACGCCCCGGCGCAAGACGGCTTGAAGTTCGGGAATTTTTAAATGGAAAACGGGTCGTAGCTGGTCAATCATTTTTACCTTATTCGGAGTAGGCGCACATGTTCAACTGGTTTAAAACTGCAATTCTGATGTCGGCTATCGTAGCCTTGTTTGGAATTATCGGCGCATCGCTCGGTGGCTCAAGCGGCATGATCTTGGCACTCGCCTTTGCCCTGATCATGAACGTCGGGGCTTACTGGTTCTCCGACAAGCTGGTGCTCCGGATGTATAACGCCAAGGAGGTCGATGACACCACCGCCCCAGAGTTTTACAACATGGTCAAAGAGCTTGCGCTGAAAGCCGACATGCCGATGCCCCGCGTCTACATAATTGATGAGCAGGCACCCAACGCATTTGCAACTGGCCGCAACCCCGAGAATGCAGCTGTTGCGGCAACCACGGGCTTGCTTCGAATGCTATCGGCCCGAGAGACCCGAGGCGTAATGGCCCATGAGCTCGCCCACGTTGCCCACCGCGACATCCTAATTTCAACCATCTCCGCAACAATGGCGGGTGCAATTTCTGCAATCGCAAACTTTGCGATGTTCTTTGGCGGGCGCGATTCCTCCGGCCGGCCTGCGAACCCAATAATTAGTATCGCGGTCATGATTTTGGCGCCGCTGGCCGCGAGTCTTATTCAAATGGCAATCTCTCGGGCCCGAGAGTTTGAGGCTGATCGCGGAGGCGCAGAGATGTCGGGCGACCCGCTTGCTCTGGCAAGCGCACTCGAAAAAATTGATCATTACGCACGTGGCATCCCCTTCGAAGCGGCTGAGCGTCATCCTGAAACCGCCCAGATGATGATCATGAATCCCCTCTCCGCAAGGGGGGTAGCCGGGCTTTTTTCTACACATCCCGCTACACAGGACCGTGTCGATCGATTGCGAGCAATTGCCCAGGCCATGAATGGCTGATGCGAAATCCCGTCCGCTTCGCGCAGATATTGCCCAAGCGGCCCGGGAGATTGCGGCAAACCTATCTGCTGATTCCTCAACACAAGGAGAGTCTCGCGGGCCGATATCGCCAGCGGTCTCTGATTTAATTTATCGCGGCACTCGTTTCTGGGGTCTTACCCAGACAAGGCTCAAGCGGCTCGCGAGTAAAAGCCCAGAGCCCCAAATTGCAGCCCTCTTATCAATCGCCTGGGCCGCCCTCCATTGCGAAATGCGGCCAAGCCACTTAATCGTTGACGAGAGTGTCGCGGCAGCAAAGGCTTTAACTGACACCAAAGTGGCGGGCTTCGTAAATGCCTTGCTGCGAAAAACATTGTCTGATCCAGACGCCAGCCGTAGAGATTTTGAAGACCCGGTAGCGCGCTGGAATGCGCCTAAATGGTGGATTGAGAAGATAAAGCAAGACTATGCCGGTCAGTCTGAATCAATTCTCGATACCTTAGTGCAGCGGGCGGGTCTAACGATAAGGCTATGCGGCAGGCATGCGCCATCGATAGAGGCCTACTGTCGGCTGGCCGACGCCTGCGGCCTGAAGGCCAGGCCCCTGGGCGCTGCTGCTGTCGCGCTCTTCCCGGCCGTAGGCGTGGAGAAAATACCGGGATTTACTGAAGGCTGGGCAAGTGTTCAAGATGCAGCTGCTCAGCATGCCTGCAACATTTTCGACGACCAAAAAAGCCCTCCTGACCACCGGCTACAAATACTCGATGCCTGTGCCGCCCCTGGAGGGAAAAGCATTGGTCTGGCGCAACGGTACTCGGGGGTGGTCTGGGCTGCCGATAGCTCTGCGGCGCGGCTTGCCCGCTTAGCGCGGGATATGGCGCGGGTTCGCCACACGCTGTTGGCAGAAATTAGGCCTGTCGTGATCAACATTCTGGACGCGGGCGCCTTAGAAGCCGCAGAGATGCCGAAGTTGTTCGATTTTATTTTGCTTGACGCACCCTGCTCTGCTTCTGGGGTAACCCGTCGCCACCCCGATATCGCCTGGAAGCGCACACCGCTTAGTATTGCGTCTGTGGTTGATACCCAACGGCGAATGCTAGATATTCTTTGGCCTAGGCTTCGACCCGGTGGAGAATTGGTTTTTGTCACATGTTCAGTGTTTTCAGAGGAAGGCGAAAAACAGCAGCAGGCATTTCTTGATCGCACCCCCGGGGCCCGTCTTTTAACATCGCCCGGCCGTTGCCTGCCGCAGGCAAGACCTGATGCGGGCCAAGATCAAGACGGATTTTTCTTTGCAAAATTTCAAAAACCACCTGATGAAACCCTCCCGTTATCTTCTGTCGCTACTCTTTGTGATTCCACTGATAGGTCTCACGAGCTCCCCATCGCTACGGGCAGATGATGTTGAATCGATTCGTTTATCGCAGGCCACCTTGTCGTCTACGAATGACAACACCTGGCTAATTGACGCAGAGGTTCAGGTTTCCCTAAGCAGCGTACTCGTCGACGCCGTCAAGCGGGGTGTCCCTCTTCAGTTTGTCTCTGAGTTTGAGGTTCTCAAAAAGCGCTGGTACTGGTTTGATGCCAAGGTATTGGCAAAAACAAAATCAGTTCGGATCAACTATCACGCGTTAACGCAGCAATACCGAGTGTCGATAGGGGGGCTTCACCAGATGGCCTATCCCGACCTTGGCGAGGCGCTGGTTGCTGCAGTAAATCTCCGAAGTTGGCCTGTGGTGGGCGGCGCAGAGGCGCCAGCATCGGCTGTATTGCAGGAAGCAAAAAAATCTCCCAAGTCGTTTGATATTCGGCTGCGGGTACGTCTTGATAGTGCGCAGCTTCCAAAGCCACTTCAGATTAATGCGCTCACCAACCAGGACTGGAATCTCTCAAGTGACTGGATAGCACCCCAGCTGGCGAGTGATCTGACGGGAGCCGCACCGTGAGCCTCGCGCTCAGACTGGCCTTGGCTTTAGTGTTCGTTTCTGCAGCAGCCTTAATGCTGCTCCTTGCTGCCGCAAGCTCAAGCAGTTCCGCATTTGATCAGTTCTACCCCTGGCTCGTTGGGGCGAACTCGCTGCTTGCTGCAATTATGGCGGGACTCACCGGCTGGGTGGTGGTGAGAGTCTGGCGGCGATATCGACAAAAGGTGTTCGGCGCTCGCATTATGGTGCGGCTTGCACTTGCCTTTGCACTAATTGGTGTGATCCCTGTCGCCTTGGTCTCGTTTATCTCGGCCCAGTTTCTTGCCAAGACGATCGATAGCTGGTTTAGCCAGGGGGTTAATGTCGCGTTGCAGTCGGGCATTTCTCTGGGCCGTGCCTCGCTAGATGCTATTCAGGCCGATGCCATGTCGAAGGCAAGGCGATTAGCAATTTCGATTGAAGAGGTGATACCCGCCCAGATGATTGGCCATATTGAGAAGGTTGTGGATGGCCGAGAAGGCGTGGATGTCTTGATCCTGAGTGGCTCCGGAGCTGTGTTGGCGAGTCGGAGTGCTCAGCTTTCAACGCTCGTGCCAGAACTTCCGCCCAAGGAGGCTTTGAATCGGGCTCGCGCAGCCCGACAGTTTGTCTCAGTAGAACCTCAGACCGGTTCCGCGGAGCGTACGCTTCAGGTCCGAGCCATCGCGATGACCACGAGGGTCTCGTCGTTTGGAGACGATTCCCGTTTTGTGCAGTGGGTCGAGCAGATCCCACCCGGGCTTACCAAAAACCTAGAAGCCCTTAACGACGGCGTGCGCGACTATGAGCAGCTCGCCTTGGGCAAACAGGGCCTTCGAAAGATCTATGGCGTAACGCTCTTGCTAACCTTGTTGTTGGCATTCTTTGGTGCTTTGTTAAGTGCGGTGTTACTTAGCGGCTGGCTGGCAGGCCCACTGCGACAACTCGAGCGGGCCACCAAAGCAGTTGCTTCGGGCGACTATCGACCACTGCGATTCGATCCGGCTTCTACCGATGAATTAAATGTCTTGGTGGGCTCCTTTAACGAGATGACCGGGCAGTTAAACGAGGCCCGTGAAATCGCGCAGAAAAGTAGGCTGCGGCTAGAGGAGTCCAATTTGTTTTTACAGCAGGTATTAGCCCACCTGTCTGCCGGGGTTCTGATTCTTGATAACCAATGGCGGCTCTTAGAGTTCAATACAAGCGCTGAGCGCATCCTTGCCGCAAGTCTCTCGGCAGAGAAAACGAAAACCCTTTCAACCCTGCCGGGCCTTGGGGGATGTAGTGATCAGTTGATACGCGGATTGGTGGAGCATACGGATACCCAGTTTCAGCACGAGGCGGCCCGCAGTGATGGCAGCGTTGTAACACTCCTCGTGAGTGGTTCGCGATTGCCGGGAAAAGCGCCCCAATATGTCGTGATCTTTGACGATATTGGCGAGCTACTCTCGGCACAGCGCTCACGGGACTTTGCTGAAATGGCGCGCAGGCTCGCTCATGAGATCAAAAATCCGCTCACCCCCATCCAACTTTCTGCCGAGCGACTTCAGCGACGATTAGTGGATAAGTTAGGCCAGGAGGATGCCGATCTCTTAGGCCGCTCTACCGAGACAATTGTTGAACAGGTTGCCGCCCTAAAGGCCATGGTCGACGAATTTAGGAATTACGCACGACTGCCTGCAGCCAACCCCGAGCCCGTAAATCTCGCGCTTTTGCTGCGAGAGATGCAGACTCTCTATGCGACGGATAAGCGAATTCATTGGGCTGAAACTGGGGGGGCCTTCTGGGTATCGGTCGATCGTGCTCAGATGATTCAGGTCATCCATAACCTTATCCAGAATGCGCAAGATGCGGTTGGCGAAGACCCGCAGGCGAAGATTACGCTGATGCTCGAGGCTCTCCAGACCCCAGCGGGGGCCCAGAGAATACGCTTTGCTGTGCTCGATAGTGGCCCCGGGATTGCGCCTGAGGCACGCGCACGGCTCTTTGAGCCCTACTTTACAAGTAAGGCCAAAGGCAGTGGTCTGGGCCTTGCGATTGTGAAAAAAATTGTTGAAGAAAATTTAGGAAGAGTAAATCTTACAAATCGAGTAGACCTATGGCCATCGCATCCGTCGGGGGCGGTCGCGACGGTTGAATTTGCGAAACTTGAGAATGCATCAGACAATCAGACCGTGAGATCAAAACCGCAAAAACCTGGTAACGCGCATGGCTGATATTTTAATCGTGGATGACGAAATCGGCGTTCGTGAATTACTGAGCGAAGTGCTCCAAGACGAGGGCTATACCGTCTCGTTAGCAGAGAATGCGGCGCAGGCGCGAAGCCTGCACATTAGTAAGCAGCACGATCTTGTATTGCTTGATATCTGGATGCCTGACATGGACGGGGTTTCACTGCTCAAAGAGTGGGCAGCCCAACAACTACTCACTGCTCCGGTCATTATGATGTCGGGTCACGCAACAATTGAAACCGCCGTTGAGGCCACCCGTATTGGCGCGATTGATTTTTTAGAAAAACCGATTGCGCTCACAAAATTATTGCAAACGATAGAGTCTGCGTTAGCCCGCGGCCTGAAAAAAACCTCAATGCTACAAGCGCCTTCGGCATACGCTCTTGATCAAGAGCCAGAGACCGAGTATCGATCCTTAGAACCAGTAAAGATTGCACCTCTAGCAGAGGCAGTGCCACCGGTTATGGACCAGCCAAAGAGCTCCCACGAGGTTGCGCAGCAAGCCTTATTAGATATCGATCTAGATGCACCACTCCGTGAATCTCGAGATGCGTTTGAACGCGCCTACCTGATTTATCATCTGGAAAATGAAAACGGCAGCATGACGCGAATCGCTGAGAGCACCGGCCTTGAAAGAACACATCTGTATCGCAAACTTAAACAACTAGGTATCGATAAGCGGTAATGAAAATTCTAATTCTTGGCGCGGGCCGTGTTGGCGCAAGTCTTGCAGAGCAGCTTGTTTTAGAAAAAAACGATGTCACGGTGGTCGACACGGAGCCCGAGAATTTGTCAGCGCTTCAAGAGCGCTTTGATCTGCGAACACTGCAGGGTAATGCGACATCGCTTACGGTGCTCGAAGAGGCCGGCGCTAAAGACGCCGATATTCTGATTGCGGTCACGGCAAGCGACGAGGCCAATCTCGCCGCCTGCTTATTAGGCCACCGGCGGTTCAATATTCCAAAACGCATCGCACGCTTTCGATCCACCCAGTGGGTCCAGAACCCAGATCTTCTTGGCCCCGATGCATTTGCCGTTGATAAGGCAATTAGCCCAGAGCAGACTGTTACCGATTACCTAATTAAGCTAATTGAGATCCCAGAGGCCCTACAGGTTATTGAGTTTGCCCACGGCATGGTGAGCCTCTTGGCGGTGAAAGCGGATTCGGCCAGCCCCTTGGTCGGCCATCCGGTTCGGGATTTAAAAGAGCACCTTCCCCATATTGAATCCCGCATCGTCGCGGTATTCCGAGGCAGCAGTGCGATTACCCCGGATGGAGATACCCAGATTGAGGCGGGAGATGAGGTGTTTTTTGTGGCCTCTACTCGGCACATACGGCAAATCACCAAGGAGCTGCGCCAAGAAGAGCGCAGCGTAAAACGCATGATGATTGCGGGCGGCGGCAATATTGGGCTGCGGGTTGCCAAGGGGGTTTCAGGCTACATGACACCTAAGATCATTGAAGGCAATCGAACGCGTTGTAATTTCCTTGCCCAAGAACTTAATGGTCAGGCCCTTGTTTTACATGGCGATACGACCGACGAGGAACTGCTTGCCCAAGAAAACATTGGCAGCATGGATTTATTTCTCGCCCTCACCAATGACGATGAAAACAACATCATGTCAGCCTTGCTTGCCAAAAAGATGGGCGCAAGGCGGGTCATTGCCCTGATTAATCGCCGCGCCTACGCTGAGCTCATGGAGGGCGGGCGGCTAGATGTCGCGATCACCCCCTCCCATGCCACTATTGGCGAGCTCCTGAGATACGTCCGTCGCGGCGATGTTGCTGCAGTGCACAGTTTGCGGCGGGGTGCGGCCGAGGCCCTAGAAATTGTCGCCCACGGTGACTCCGCTACCTCGAAGGTAGTGGGCCGCCGGATTGAAGAGGTTGGACTGCCCCCAGGGGCTAGTATCGGCGCCTTGGTGCGAGGTATCGACACTGACTCTGCCCAGGTGCTCATGGCTCACCACGACACTGTGATTGAAAGTGATGACCATTTAATCGTTTTTGTGACTGACAAGCGAATGATTTCGAGGGTCGAAAAACTCTTCCAGGTCACAGCAGGCTTTTTCTAGAAACCTACGCCAATACTGGGTTTCGGGGGTTTTCCCTAGCCGAGGTTTCGAGGCGCCTGTCCCATAATTAGTGGGCAATACCCTTTTTACTAGGAGATCAAATGGAGCATTCCAAACAAGAACAAACTGCAGTGGCCACAACGGTCGAGCAGGCAACACAGCAGGGTCGTCGTAAATTCTTTAGCAAGGCTGCAACTGCGGCGGTTGCTGCACCAATCGCCGGCTTTCCTATGATTTCGGTGGCTCAGTCGCCAATCGTATTGAAGATGCAAGGCTCTTGGGGTGCCAATGAGATCTTCTCAGAGATGGCCCAAGAGTATGTCACCCGGGTTAATGAAATGTCTGGCGGCCGTCTGCGGATTGAATACCTACCCGCTGGCGCTGTGGTCAAAGCCTTCGAGATTATGGATGCGGTTAGTAAGGGCGTCTTGGATGCTGGCCACCATGTGTCCGGCTATTGGTATGGTAAATCAAAGGTTGCATCACTCTTTGGCACGGGCCCAGTTAGCGGCGCAACGCCGGAGATGGGCCTTTCATGGATTCATAAAGGCGGCGGCCAGCAACTCTGGGACGAGTTAGTGGCAAAGCTAAACTTGAATGTGGTGGGCTTCTTTACCTTCCCGATGCCCTCGCAGCCACTTGGATGGTTCAAAAACCCCCCACCCAAAAAGGCAGCAGAGCTCAAGGGCTTTAAATACCGCACCATTGGTTTGGCAGCCGACCTCTTGCAAGAGATGGGTATGGCGGTTGCGCAGCTTCCCGGCGGCGAGATTGTGCCAGCCATGCAGCGTGGCGTGATCGATGCATTCGAGTTTAATAACCCAACCGCGGACATGCGCTTTGGTGCTCAAGACGTTGCGAAGTACTATTCCATGGGCTCGTTCCACCAGGCCCAGGAATTCTTCGAGATTATTTTCAATAAGACCAAGTTCAATGCCCTGCCCGCTGACCTGAAGGCAATCCTTAAGTACTCTGCCGAGGCTGCATCAACATCAAGCACCGCAACCGCGCACGACAACTACTCTAAGGATCTCCAAGAGTTGATTGTCAAGCACAAGGTTCGGGTGTCGCGTACCACGACCGACGTCTACAAAGGCCAGTTGGCTGCATGGGACAAGGTTGTTGGTAAGTTAGAAAAAGAAGTCGATATGTTTAAAAAGGTTAACGACTCATTTAAGGCCTGGTCTAAGCGTGTTGCTTTCTATCACTTCACCAACGAAGCTGATTACAAGCTTGCCTACGAGCACGTTCAGAAAGTTAAGCTGCCGAAGTGATTTTTATGTAGTTCAGAAAAGCTGCCGAGTTTTCTCGGCAGCTTTTTGTTTATGAGTGATACGTTCAGGTGAAAAATGGAAAAATTTATAAAAGTTTCGGATATTTTCAATAAGAGCGTAGGTCACATGTTCGCCTGGTGCGTAATGCTTTTGATGATCAGCACCTGTTATGAAGTGTTTATGCGTTATGTCTTAAATTCGCCGACCGTATGGGCCTTTGATATGAGCTACATGTTTTACGGGGCCCTATTTATGATGTCTGGCGCCTATGCGCTTTCAAGGGGCACACACGTGCGCGGGGACTTCCTCTATCGCAGCTGGAAACCCCGCAACCAAGCAAAAATGGATTTACTGCTCTATTTCCTGTTTTTTTTCCCTGCAATATTCGCCATGATTTATACGGGGGCGGGTTACTCCTTTGAGGCCACCAGAATTCTCGAGTCCAGCGTTAACAGCCCCGCAGGGGTCCCTGTCTGGCCGCTAAAGCTCATTATTTTTGTAGCCGGCATTACCCTGCTGATCGCGGGTATTGCTGAGGTTATGCGATGCATCATTTGCATTCAGAGGGGCGAATGGTTGGCCCGCGAAGGTGACGTTGAAGAGTTAGAAAATGTCTTAGTTCAACAGCACGCTCTCCAAGAAGAGCAAGGGAAGGTCTGATTATGAGCGGTGCCGTTTTAGCCATCATTATGTTGGCGTCCTTTATTCTCTTTATCGCACTCGGGTTTCCAATTGCCTTTACCTTGATGGCCCTTGGCATTATGTTTGGCTTTAATGCCTTTTATACGCCGGGCCAGGAGTTCTGGGATAACCGAATTTTCTATCTATTCACCCAGAATACGTTTAGCGTTATGAATAACGATGTATTGATTTCAATACCATTGTTTCTCTTCATGGGCTACATCATTGAGCGGGCCAACATTCTGGATAAGCTCTTTTTGAGCCTGCAGGTTGGGCTCAGATTCTTGCCGGGTTCTATGGCCGTAGCCGCATTAGTCACCTGCACCTTGTTCGCTACGGCGACAGGTATTGTGGGCGCTGTTGTAACCCTGATGGGCTTGATTGCCTTGCCTTCGATGTTAAAGGCTGGGTATGACCAGAAACTCTCTACCGGAACGATTGCGGCCGGAGGGACTCTCGGGATCTTAATTCCGCCATCTATTCTATTGATTGTCTACGCTGCAACAGCAAGTGTGTCGGTGGTGCGTTTATATGCCGCAGCGCTCATTCCCGGGCTTGTGTTGGCTGGCCTTTACATGGCCTATGTGATTGGGCGTGCAACCTTAAATCCGTCCCTTTGCCCGAAGCCTAAAGATGTTGGCAATTACGGAGTCTTAGACAGCGCCCTTCTGGTTTTGAAGGCGTTTGTGCCGCTTGCGGCATTGATCCTTGCGGTTCTCGGATCGATTCTCTTTGGTTTAGCTACGCCGAGCGAGGCTGCCGCAATGGGCGCCCTTGGTGGATTGATCCTTGCGGCTGCGTATCGCTCGCTCACATGGCAGGGATTGCGTGAATCTGTCTATTTAACGGCACGGACCTCGGCCATGGTCTGTTTCTTGTTCGTGGGTTCGGCTACATTCGCCTCCATATTTTCTTACCAGGGCGGAGAGGCCTTAGTTAAAGACTTTCTCGTGGGGCTCAACCTCACCCCGCTCGAGTTTCTGATACTTGCCCAGATCATTATTTTCGTTTTGGGTTGGCCTCTTGAGTGGACAGAAATCATTATTATTTTCGTGCCTATTTTTCTTCCCTTATTGCCGATCTATGGAATTGACCCAATCCTCTTTGGCATCTTAATTGCCGTGAACCTTCAGACGGCCTTCCTAACGCCACCGATGGCGATGTCAGCGGTCTACCTAAAAGGTGTCGCGCCCAAGAATGTTGAGCTTGGAACAATCTTTAAGGGTTGCATGCCATTTGTTTATATGGTCCTGATGACACTTGTTTTGACCTACACCTTCCCTCAGATGGCAACCTATCTCCCA
>Ga0208432_1000329_pt1 | contig 10214 bp, 11 predicted proteins | sample Wag4_2014_7_11_2_FD_187361 | JGI IMG/M metagenome (GOLD analysis project Ga0208432, IMG submission 187361) | Lake water microbial communities from Ohio, USA - Utica-2 Time Series LW 2014_7_11 (SPAdes) (version 2) | ecosystem: Environmental > Aquatic > Freshwater > Lake | place: USA: Ohio...
GTTCAAATTGCAGATCCGGGGTGAGGTGCCCCTCGAGCATCTTCGTCATTTCATTGCCCTCGATCTGCGTCGGCAGGGCCAGCTCCTGCAGATGGAGGCCATTGAGGTGCTGGCGCCTGTCAATCAGCGGGGCAACCGCGGTGGCAAAGGTCGCCGCGACGACCGCCGCCCCGCGGGTGGCGGTCGGCGGGGCAGTGAGGCCTCCAACGGCGGTGCTGCCAGAACGCCGGCGCCCCGCGCTGTCGTGAGGCCGGGCCGCTGATCATGAGCGACAGTTGGCGGGCTCTGTCATGACGTCGCCGCTGGCCGCAGGTCTGGCCGTTGCTCTGATCACCCTGCTTGCCGCCTTCGGCCCGCTGCTGGGCGTCTCTCCCTGGCTGATTGCCCTTGGTGTGGCCCTGGCCCTGACGGCCCTCAGCCTGGATGCCGCGCTGCTCTCTGGCCGTGGTGGCCATGTGCTGGCTGAAGCCTTGCCTGGCGGCCGCCAGCGCCTGCGTCGGGTGGCCGTGCATGAGGCGGGTCATGTGCTCGCTGCCGCTGCAGAGGGCTTGCCGGTGCGACGGGTGCTGGTCGGCAGCCTGAGTTGCTGGCGCGCCGGCCTGGCGGCTGGGGGCAGCACTGAATTCGATCCACCCGACCACGCCAAGCTGTCTCTGGACCAGCTGCGGCGTTGGAGCCGGGTGCTCCAGGCCGGCATGGTCGCGGAGGTGCAGCTGTTCGGGGCCAGCGTGGGCGGCGCCGACGATCGGGCACTGCTCGGGCGGATCTGGGGCCTCTCCGGCCAGGACGTGGCCACGGCGCGGCGTGAGCAACGCCAGGCCCGACGGGAGGTGGAGGCCCTGCTGCGCCGTGAGAGCTGTTCCCTCGACGCCGAGGCGGAGCGGCTGCTTGCGACCGCCTCCCGACTTGGCCGACCTGATGGCCCCATTGTCCAGCCCCTGGTCCCCGAGGGCTGAGATGACACTGGCCCTGGTCGACTGCCCGACCGGCCTGGCCGGTAACATGCTGCTGGCCGCCCTGTTCGATCTCGGGGTGCCCAGGTCGGTGGTGGAGAAGCCCCTGGCCGCCCTCGGTCTGCAGGGCGCTTACAGCCTGGTGATTGAGGAGCGCCGCAGCCACGGTCTGCGTGGTCTGCACCTGGCGGTGCAGTCGCTGGAGTCTGAGCCCCCGCATCGCCATTGGCGCGATCTGCGCTGCCTGCTGGAGCGGGCCCCGCTGGAGCCCGGCCTGCAGGCGCAGGTTCTGGCTGTGTTCAGCCTGCTGGCCGAAGCAGAAGGGGCGGTGCACGGCCACGACCCCGCCCAGGTGCACTTCCATGAAGTCGGGGCGATCGATGCCCTTGTTGATGTGGTGGGGGTGTGTGCCGGTCTGCGCCATCTCGGGGTGGACCGGTTGCTGTGCAGCGTGCCGCCGGCGGGCCATGGCAGTGTGAGCACTGCCCACGGGGTGCTGCCTGTTCCGGTGCCGGCGGTGCTTGAGATCGCACGCCGCCGGGGCATCCCGCTCGCCGGCAGCGGGGAGCTGCCTGCCGGGGAGCTCACCACGCCCACCGGCCTGGCCCTGCTGGCCACCTGGGCCGAGAGCTTCGGTCCGGCGCCGACCCACCTGCCTCAGGCCTTGGGAATTGGCCTGGGCAGCCGTGATCTGGATCGTCCCAACCTGCTGCGGCTGGTCCTGGCCTGCGGCCTGGATGGCCTCAAGGTGGGCGGTGCTGCCGCGTTGGAGAGCGTGGTGGAGCAGCAGGCCCAGATCGACGACGCCACGCCCGAGGACCTGGCGGTGCTGCTCGAAGGCCTTCGTGAGGGGGGCGCTCTGGATGTGTTCTGTCAATCGATCCAGATGAAGAAGGGGCGGCCCGGCTGGTTGATCACAGCGATCACCGTCCCAGGCGCCGCCGCTGCTCTGCGCCAGGTGTGGTGGCAGCACGGCACAAGCCTGGGCGTGCGGGAATCGCTGCAGCAGCGCTGGGTGTTGCCGCGCCGCACCCTGACGGTGCACACGCCCTTCGGGCCGGTGCGTGTCAAGCAGGCACGGCTGCCGGAAGGCCGCTGGCGCTCCAAGCCCGAGCACGATGATCTGCTGGCTCTGGCCCGGCAGCATGGGCTCGCCCTTGATCAGGTGCGTGCCACCGTGGACTATCAGATCGATCAGATCACCCCTCCCTCCGCCCCGTGATGCGGTTTCCGAAGCTCCTGAAGCTGCCGGTGGCCGCCAAGGCGGCTGCCCTCATCCGCCGGCCCGGCGGCCTGCCTGCACTGTCCCTGCCCGGGGGGGTGTCTCTCTGGGTCAGTCTGCTGAGTTTCGGCTTCCTGCTGGCCGCCCTGATCGCCCATGGCCGCCAGATGCTCCAGCTCAGTCTGGATCTGCAGGGCTGGCTCTGGCTGGTGCTCGGGGTGGGGCTGAGCCTGCTGAGCCTGCTGGCCAACGGAGCTGGTCTGGGGGTGGTGCTGCGCTGGCTGGGGCTGCGGCCACGCTGGGCCGGGCTGCTTGCGTTCTATCTGGCCACCAACCTGCGCAAGTACCTGCCAGGCGGCATCTGGCATCTGACCAGCCGGGTGGCACGGCTTCAGGATCCCGATGGACCGCTGCTCAACCCCGCCACCCTGCCGGTGGCCCTGGCTGCCGTGCTGGTTGATCCCCTCACTGCGGCTGTCGCCGCTCTCGTGCTGGTGGCGGTCGCCGGCTGGCAGGGCGGGCTGGCCCTGTTGGCCCCCCTGGCCCTGCTGCTGCTCTGGCCCCGCTGGCTCACGCCGCTGCTGCGTCGGCTCGAACAGCGTCAGGCCCGCCGGCTCAGGCTCGATGCGGCGCTTGCCGCCCACCCCAGCGATCCCCTGCCGGTGCGGCTGAGCCAGGCGCTCGGCGGATATCCGCTGCTGCCGTTGCTGGCCCAGCTGCTGTTCGTGCTGCTGCGCTTTGCCGGCTTCGCCTGCTGCGTGCTCGCCTTTGACCTGCAGGCCTCCCTCAGCTGGCCGGCCTGGCTGGCCGGGTTCGCCCTGGCCTGGACCGCCGGCCTGGTGGTGCCTGGTGCTCCTGGGGGCCTTGGGGTGTTCGAGGCGGCTTTGTTGTTGCGGTTCGGAGCGGCCATTCCCGAGGGGCCCCTGCTGGCCATCGCCCTCAGTTACCGCCTGGTGGTGAGCGTCGCCGACCTGCTGGCGGCGGGGCTTGTGACGCTCGACAGCCGTATCGATCGCTGGCTGGGGGCCCGCAGCGGCACCTGAACCCTGGCCCCCATTCGCAACAGCGATTATTGTTGAGAATCCATTCCCGGGTGTTGCTGGTGCCCGCCCCCTCAGCCGAGCCCAGGGATCCCTCGATCCTGCGCGACAGCCTGCACGATCGCGGCCATCGCCTCACGCCCCAGCGGCAGCGGGTGCTGGCGCTGTTCGAGCGGATCGGTTCCGGCAGTCACCTCAGCGCCGAAGAGGTGCACCAGCGGCTGCTGTGCGACCAGGAGCGCGTGTCCCTGGCCACTGTGTACCGCACACTTCGACTGCTTTCTTCGATGGGCCTGCTTCAGGAGCTGGAACTGCCGGAGGGTGGCCGCCGGTTCGAGCTCACGGGTGATGCCCATCGCGATCATCACCATCTGGTGTGCGTGCGCTGTGGCTGCACCGAGGAATTTGAAGATGAGGCCGTGTTGAGGGCTGGTGCTCAGGCCTGCGAACAGCAGGGCTTTCGGCTGTTGGAGTGTGTGCTGACGGTGCGCGCGCTCTGCCAGCGCTGCGTTCCCCTGGCTGCGGGCGCTCCAGATCTGTCCTGCTGATCTCTGCAGCGGGATCAGCCGGCAGGGTCGAGGCGGGTTGACGCCAGCTGGCCCCGGTCGAGCCGAGCCCCTGTCAGCCTGGCGCCACGCAGATCGGCTCCATCGAGGTTGGCGTCGGAAAGATCGGCATTCAGCAGGTTGGCCTGGCGCAGATCGGCACCGCGCAGGTCTGCCCCTCGCAGATCAGCGGCCTGCAGATCAGCGGCCTGCAGGTCGGTTCCCACCAGGTTCACCTCGGGCCAGCGCACACCGGCCGCTCGAAGGCCATGCAGGTCGATGCCGCTGAGATCGAAGCCGTCGAAACCGATGCCGGCTTCACAGAGCATTTCGATCGCTTCGTTGCGCGCCAGGCTGTAACGGATGCCTGCCTGCTGACAGGAGAGGATCAGTTCCACCGCTTCGATGTGCTGGCGTTGGCGTCGTTTGCCCCCTTCGAGCACGAACAGCAGCGAAGCGGTGACAATGCTCAGCGCCTCCAGGTTGTCGACGCTGATCACGCCACCGGCGTCATGCCAGAGGCAGCCACGGGCCAGGTTCTGATCGCGGCATTGCTCCCAGCGGTTCACCGCGCCCAGGGCCAGGATCGCGCCAGCCAGGGCGACCAGCAGTCGCAGTGGAAAGGAGCGGTCCAGACGCCGCAGCAGGGGTGAGCGGAGCTGTTGCTGCCGCCGCTCGATCCAGTGCTCGCCTCGGGGGGTCATGTTGGTTCGCCGTGACGTTTGCCTTCGCGCAGCACCTGGGAGGGGCGCAGGCCGAAATGGTTGCGGAAATCGCGGCTGAAGGCCGAGAGGCTGCTGAAGCCGTAGCGGTTGGCCACGGCCGCCACCGTGTCGTTGGGGTCCGGCCGCAACAGATCCTGGCGGGCCTGCTCGAGGCGCTGCTGGCGGATCCACTGGATCGGGCCGCAGCCGAACCGTTGCTGAAAGGCCAGCTGCAGGTTGCGCCGGGAATAGCCGCTGCGCTTCTCGAGGTCGCTCAGGTTGATCGGCTGGTGGAGATGGGCGCGGGCCCATTCCACCACCTCCTCGAAGATCTGCTCGCGGGGGCTGCGTGGCTTCGTATCGCTCTGCAGCAGAGTCTCCAGGCGGGGACAGAGCAACAGGGCAAGGGTGCGATAGATCAGTTCATCAATACCGAGGTGATCAAGATCGCCGGAACTCTCGAGCTCGGGGTGATCGAGCATGCTGAAACTCTGGATGAGAATCTTCAGCAATTGCTGGGTGCGCCTGTCGGTTGGTTGGATGGCGCGCATGGATTCGAGATCGACGGCAAAGCGCCGTTCCGACACGCCAAGCCCGGCCATTGCAGCGGCTGTTCGACGCAGGCGCTGCATATTTACGTCAAAGACAATGCCGTTGAAGTGATCAGAAATTGTATAATTGTACTCTTCGCCTGGTGAGAAAAATAATGGGCGTTTCGGGTCGATTGGATATTGATTTCTACTGCTCTCGTAGCGCACTGCACCGCTGATGATCAGATTGATCGATCCCACGCCTTCGCGTTCGCCGATGGTGCCCTGGATGGGAGTGGTGTACCCGCACGAGAGCAGCAGTTCGCCGGCGCTGCAGGTGCTGGTGCGGTGCAGAAAATTCTTTTCGTGACCTTGACGAGGGGCGAAATCCAGGACGCGGTAGTGCTGGGACAGACGCTCGGCAAGGGCCTGGGGATCTCTGTCCACGACAGCCATCTGGTTGTGAAACAACAGTCGCTGGTTGCCGGACTCTGCGCCCTGCCCTGGCTGACCTGCCGCCATTCCCGTCTTCCACCACTCCACTGGCCAGCATTTTGAACCAGCCAAGGGGATGCCCACCGCCTCGTAGCGTCTTTTGTCTAAACCGGCGTAATCGGTGCGCCGGAGCGCCATCTTCGTTGGCGCCAGGTGACATTCTGGGCTGATCAGGCCGTTTCCTCGGCCTTGAACTGCCGATCTGGGGCTGCCTGGATACGATTTCGACGACCGGTTCAATGGCGGAGCGTCGGGGCCGTGGAGCATCTCGTATCGACCTTTGCTCTGCTGTTGCGCCAGACGCTTGAGGGCCTCTCGCTGCTCACCGTGTTTGCGGGCGTGTTGCGTTGCCTGCAGCTGGTATCGCGCCATCGGCTCGGAGCGGTGCGCCTGACCCTGGGGCGCTGGCTCTCGATGGCCCTGGAATTTCAGCTGGCGGCCGACATCGTCGCCACCACGGTGAATCCCAATGGGGAGCAGTTGATTCAGCTGGCGGCCGTCGCCTTGATCCGCACGTTTCTGAATGTTTTCCTGGCGCGGGAAATCGCTGAGGAGCGCCGTTTCCAGCTGAACGGCGCTGACCGGTCCGCCGAGCCTCAGCCCGGCAGCGCCGGGCGACCCGCCCCGTCTCCCCTTCCCGCGGATCTCTGACCGTGACTCAACCTGTCAACCTCACCAATGAGCTGGCCCGTCAGCGCAACCGCGATGCCGCCGAACGCACCCTGATGGCCTGGGTGCGCACCAGCCTGTCGCTGATCAGCTTCGGCTTCGGCCTCGACAAGATCGTCGGTGCGATCGACCGGGTGAGTGGCACGCCGGGGCCCCGTCCGGGTGTGGTGGCCGTGGCCGTGGCCTTCATCTTCACCGGCATTCTCTCGCTGGCGGTGGCCACCCAGCAGCACCTGCGCGAGCTGCGGCGGTTATCGCGGGCTGATTACGTCTATGTCGAGAGTCCCCGGCTGGCGGCGGCCACCGCCACCCTGATCAGCCTGATCGGGGTGATGGCCATGACCATCCTCATCGTTGGAGTGCTGTGATGACCTTCGCCAAGCTGGTGCCCCTGCTGGTGCCCTGCACCCTGTTTGCAGTGATGCTGGCTCTCGGCGCCGGCCTTCCCACCGACAGCACCGCCCTCTGGCGGCGGCACTGGCCCCTGATCCTGCGGGTGGAGCTGGCCACCTGCGTGCTGGTGCCGCTGCTGGGCTGGCTCCTGTTGCTTACGCCCCCCGCCCGGGCCCTCTCGGCGGAGGTGCGCCATGCCATCGCCCTGATGGCGGTCTGCCCGAGTGCGCCGCTGATCCTGCGCAAGGCCGGCAAGCAGGGGGGGGATGCGGCCCTGGCCGGCGGGCTGCAGGTGGGGGCCGCCCTGCTTTCGATCATCACCGTGCCCCTGCTGGCCGATCTGGCCGAGCGGCTCTTCGATGTGGATGGCTGGGATGTGCTGCCCCGTCAGGTGGCGCTGCAGGTCGCCACGATCCAGCTGGTGCCCCTGCTGCTTGGCCTGAGCCTGCGCCGGCTGTTCCCGGCTGGCACTGAACGGCTGCTTCGTCCTCTGGATCGCCTCGCCAACACCCTGTTGTTGGTGCTGGTGCTGGCGGTGCTGATCCGCACGGCTCCCCTGCTCTGGCAGTTCGGCATGGCCAACCTGGCGGGGGTGCTGCTGATGGCGCTGCTGGTGCTGCTCAGTCTGGCGGTGGGCTTTGTGCTGGCCGGCGATGGGCGGGAGCGGCGCATCACCGCCTCGCTGGTCACCTCGATGCGCAATCCCGGGCTGGCTCTGCTGCTGGCCAGCCGCTTCGCCCCCCAGATGCCTGGGGTGAAGATCGGCATCCTGGTGTACGTGCTCGTGACCGTGCTGGTGTCGCTGCCGGTGCTGCGTCGCAGCCGCTCATTGGCAGCAGCGCGCTGAGCTGAGCAGATCGCGCTGTCTCACTTTGCAACGGGGGTGCTCTCCTTTCTGGCAGCAGCTCCTGGTCGTTTCCACGATGTTGAGGACACCTTCTGCAATCCCATGCCGAACGGCAAGCCCAACATCCTGATCCTCTGGGGCGATGACATCGGCCAGAGCAATCTCAGTTGCTACAGCCACGGCCTGATGGGGTACCAGACCCCCAACATCGACCGGGTGGCCAACGAAGGCGCCAAGTTCATCCACTACTACGCCGAGCAGAGCTGCACCGCCGGCCGCGCCGCCTTCATCACCGGCCAGAGCGTGTATCGCACTGGCCTCTCCAAGGTGGGCCTGCCCGGTGCGGAGCAGGGCTTCAAGGCTGAGGATCCCACCATCGCCGAATTGCTCAAGCCCCAGGGCTACCGCACCGGCCAGTTCGGCAAAAACCACTTCGGCGACCGTGACGAGCATCTGCCGACGATGCACGGTTTCGATGAGTTCTTCGGCAACCTCTATCACCTCAACGCCGAGGAGGAACCGGAGCTGCGCGATTACCCGAAAGAGGACGATCCCGAGTTCCCGAATTTCCGCAAGCGTTTCGCCCCCCGCGGCGTGCTGCACTGCTGGGCCAACGGTGACGGCACCCAGCGGATCGAAAGCACCGGCCCCCTCACTCGCAAACGGATGGAGACGGCCGACGATGAATTTCTGGTGGAGGCCAAGCGCTTCATCCGCGATGCAGTGGCGTCTGGGGAGCCCTTCTTCGTGTGGTTCAACACCACTCACATGCATTTCCGCACCTACGCCCGGCCCCAGGACATCGGCCGCAGCGGTCGTTGGCAGTCGGAATACCACGACGTGATGATCTATCACGACGAGTGCATCGGTGAGATGCTCAACCTGCTTGATGAGCTGGGCATCGCTGACGACACGATCGTGATGTACAGCACCGACAACGGCCCGCACATGAACAGCTGGCCCGATGCCGGCATGACTCCCTTCCGCAGCGAGAAGAACACCAACTGGGAGGGTGCCTTCCGCGTACCGGCGATGGTGCGCTGGCCTGGTCACATCCCCGCCGGCATCAACATCACCGGCATCTGCAGCCACCTCGACTGGCTGCCCACCCTGCTGGCCGCCGCCGGTGAGCCGGAGATCAAGCAGAAGCTGCTCGATGGCCATCAGGTGGGGAACAAGACCTTCCACATCCATCTGGATGGCTACAACATGCTCGATTACTGGACCGGCAAGGCCGACAAGAGCCCACGCAAGGAGTTTTTCTACTTCTCGGATGATGGTGATCTGGTGGGTCTGCGCTATGACAACTGGAAGTTTGTGTTCCGTGAGCAGCGCGAGCAGGGTACCTGCCAGATCTGGGCCGAGCCGTTTGTGGAGCTGCGCGTGCCGAAGATCTTCAACCTGCTCACCGATCCCTACGAACGGGCTGATATCACCTCCAACACCTACTGGGACTGGATGTTCGATCACGTCTTTCTGATCGTGCCTGCCCAGGCCTATGTCGGCGAGTTTCTCAAGACCTTCGTCACGTATCCACCGCGCCAGAAGGCCGCCAGCTTCTCGCTGGAGCGGGTGATGGAGAAGCTCGAGCAGGCCGCCAGCGGCGCGGCTTGAGCTGACCGCCTGACCCGAGCGGGCATGACGCGCTGCAACATCGGGCCCGCTCCGGCGGGCCTTTGTTGTTGGCCCTCTTGCCGCTGGTGCTCAATCTGCTGCGCGCGCTGCTTGCCGCTTGCTCCAGATTGAAAAGGGGGTGGCGATCACCAGACTCACCAGCGCATAACCCAGGATGGTGGGGGTGATCTGTTCTGCCGATCCGCTTGATTCGGCGATCAGGAGCGCCAGCCCGAGATTGCGAGCGATCGTCGCAATGGCCAGGGATGACTGACGGCAGCGTTGCCGTGGTGGTGCCAGCAGCACTCCCAGGCCCAGCCCCGCCACCACCAGCAGGGCGAGCAGGGCCAGTGCGATCGCGCCGATTGGCCAGATGAGCTGCACCACAGCCCAGAGCACCACAGGGAACAGCATCAGAGCTGCCAGGGCCACAAAGGCTGCATCGGCCAGACGCGACAGCGGCTGGCGAAGCCTTCGGGCCAGCCCGGGCGCCTTCTGCAGCAGCAGGCCGATGCCGATCGGCAGGATCTGCACCGCAGCCACCTGCCTGGCCACTGCCATGACGCCAACGCTGTTCTGGAGGTTCAGATGGAACACCGCATCGAACAGACCCAAGGTGGCGGGGGTGATTCCCAGGGTGAGGAGGGCCAGGCTGATGTGCAGGCTGCTGGTGTAGGCCGGATTCCCCCCCGCCAGGGCTGCGCGTTTATAGGTGACTGGCGCGCCCGGACAGGCAGCCAGGATGGCCAGGCCCGCGCTCACGCCAGCCGCCGTCGGCATCAGTTTGATCACCAGAATGGTCGTTAACGGGAACAGCACAACAACACACAAAAGTGAGCGCAACAGCAGGGCGTGGTTGCGCCATAACCGCCTCAGGTCTTCTGGTGACTGATGGGCTCCCAGTGACAGCATCATCATGAAGATGATGGCTCCCAATGCATTCTGAATCAGCGGTGCTGGCATGGTGCTGGATAGGGATTGGTCAGATCTATCACGAAATCCAGGCGTTGAAGTGTCGTTTTATTTCAGTTGTATTCGAGTTGTGTTTTGGTTGTTTCTTGGTTGTGTTTTGGTTGTTTCTTAGTTGTGTTTTGGTTGCACCGCGGCAGTACTACGTTTCTGCCGCGGCTGTGCATCAGGTGCGCCCCAATGGCACAATCCCAGCCAGGATGATCGGCTGATGCAGTCTGGATTGACTGGCT
>Ga0208432_1000331_pt1 | contig 10141 bp, 11 predicted proteins | sample Wag4_2014_7_11_2_FD_187361 | JGI IMG/M metagenome (GOLD analysis project Ga0208432, IMG submission 187361) | Lake water microbial communities from Ohio, USA - Utica-2 Time Series LW 2014_7_11 (SPAdes) (version 2) | ecosystem: Environmental > Aquatic > Freshwater > Lake | place: USA: Ohio...
GTGTTCCCCACGCCAGCAGGTCGCCTAGATCATCGGCGGCCGGTGGTGCTGCGACTGCAGCCGGTGCGGGTGATGGGGTCGTCTTGGTTTTGGTTTTCGCGTGGTGCCCCAGCACTGAAAGGCCGTGCCGCTCCTCCACCATCACGCGGCCACCTGCGCGCCGCACCTTGCGGGGGCTGATTCGGTGCTCCTTTATCGCCGTGCTGACTGCTGCGCGGGACACGTCGCAACGGCGGGCCAATTCGGCGCTGGTGATGTAGTTTGCGCTCACTTCATTGCCCCTAGTTTTGTGATCTCGACAATGCACTTACGGGCGCCGTCAAAGTCGCCAACCTGCAGCATGTTGGCGTAGATTTTTCTCAGGCTGAGCAGCGCCCAACCTCGGACGGCATCTGCTGATGGGTTGCCGGCGGCGGCGAGCTGCTGCTGTGCCTGGGTCATCACCTGCCGCCTGTTGCAGCCGGGGTATTTGGCGGCCAGGGCTTCCGCAACCTGGGATTCTGTGGCGCCGCTGAGCAGCCAATCGACCACCGCCAGGGGGGGCGGTGGCGTGGGCGTGGTGGCCAGGGTCTGGGGCTTAGCCATGGGTGTTGAACCACTGGGTTTGCTCGGTGTGGCTGCCCTCGGCCAGGCGGCGGGGCTGGTTACGCCAGACATCGTCCATCACCTGCTCCAGCCATGCGCAGAGCTGCGGATCGTGGCCTATTTCGTAGGACTCCATCCGTGGATTCTGGTTGATGTTGGCGGAGGTCCGAATCGCCACCTGCCACGATTCGTTACTGATAGTGGCAAACTTTGCGTGCGTTCGGGTGACTCTAATGGCGTCATCCCCGAACGACCGGCGGATTTCGGCCACCAGCTGTGGCACGCGGCGGACAAAGGTCGTGTCTACCAACCACCTGCAGCCGGTGATCTTGCCGCTTTGTAGTAGCTGCAGCATTGTTGCCACACTGCTATGGGCTGCGGTCCATGTTGAGATTGACAGACTAGCTGGGCCTGTCTTATCTAGGATCGCTTCGATTAAATCACTCAGGCTGAATTGCCCCCTGGTCAATCCGATCAGCTCGCAGCCATCGCGCTCCAGCTGCGCGATGGCCTCGGCGGCGCTCTGGGCGCGGCGCTGGTCTTCGATCAGCCGGCGGGATGGGATGGCACGCCTGAGCACCGGCGTCTCGATGCACAGCGGATCGACCACTGGCGGCGGCGCATCCCTGAGTAGCGGGTTGCTGCAACCCACGTTAAGGGGCGGAGAGGTTGCGAAACTGAACAGATCAGGCACTGCAGCGGGTTTGGGCTATCTCAGGCTATGGACGGCCGTTAAGTGTTCAGTTCCGGGCGGATAGGTGAATGTTTGGGGTGTTAAACGTTTGAAACTCGTTATCTAGGGAAAAAACGAGGCACGAACTCACCCCACGCCGCTTTAGTTAGAAGAACCTAGACGCCCAAATCATCCCCATTAAGTATAAAGAACTCCGCCCAGGTCGGCTGCAGCGCAATCGGTCTGGGCGATGATGCAGGTTCTGCATCACTGCGGGGCATGGCGGCGGGTGGTCTGGGCCTGCTGCTGCCGACCACGGCGGCGGCTGATTCGGCGCCACCTGCGGATCAGTGCATCCGTGGTGCGGTTGATCCTGGCCACTTCCGGGCAGGCCAGCAGGCCCGGCGGCGGAACGGCGGCCGGTGCTCCAGCTGGGCACTCTGCGGCCACCAGCGCCACCAGCTCGGCCGGCAGGGTGACGCCCGGCGGCAGATCGGGCACCGGGCCACCACGGCGCCATGCGGCCAGCTCCTGGCCCAGCTGCAGCGGATCAGCGTCAACACTGCCGGCGCCGATGATCTGGCTCAGCCACGGGCCGACCACGGCGGCGGCAGTCGGCGGCGGGATCGGGCGGGGCATCAGGCCACCGCCGGGCGGGCGCCCACGGCGGCCGGCCACGGCGGCGGGTCGCTGCTGCTGGAGCACGGCACCGGGCCGGGGCGGTCCGTGGTCTGGTGTGGTTGCTGGGTCGGGCCGGGTGGGTCTGTCCCAAAATCGCCCCCTTTATCTGTAGGGGATTTTTTGGGACAGGCGGCCTGGCCCAGGCCGTCACACCACGCGGCGATCACCTGCTCTGGCGTCACCCGATCGGGCAGCGGTCCGGCATCCTTCGGCGGGCTCCAGGCCAGCGGATCGACCACCACCCTGTAGCTGTAGGCGCGGTCTGACTCGCCAGCATCACCAGCCGGCAGGCGCACCCTTCGGGATTCCAGCCGGGCGCCCACCAGCGCCAGCAGGCGCCGCAGGGTGGTCAGTGACCGTTTGGCCGTGGTGACGCCCAGCACCTGGGCGATCCCATCGCTGTGTGCGGTGACGGCCGCCACCAGCTCGCGCAGCTGCCCATCGTCGGGGCCAAACCAGTCCGACCGCTCCAGCCACTGGGCCAGGCCCAGGGCACGGGCGGCGGCCACCTTCGGGCCCAGTGCGGCGGCTGTCAGGTCCGGCGCCCAGTTGCGGCCGTCTGCGGCCTGCTGCTGGGCCTGCTGCCGGTCGTGGGCGGCCACCAGCAGATCGGCGGCCTGATCGGTGACGGCCCACCTGAACACCACGCGGCGGGCTGCCCCATCGTCGTGGGCATCGAGCAGCAGCGGCGATGGGTCGGAACCCTGCAGGCCCCACGCGCGATCGACGCGCCAGCGGGCCAGCTGGGCGCGTTCTTCCTTGCTCAGTCGCTGGCGGCTGTCTTTGAGCTGGGCGGCCTGCTGATCGGTGAGCACCGGCGCGGCGATGATCCGCTCCTGTTCGGCTTCCGCTTCGGCCTGGGCGATCTCGCCCAGCATCTCGGGCCGTTTGGCGCCGGTTTCGGGTGCCTGCTGCACTGCGTAGCCTTCACGCGCCAGCAGGCCCAGAACGGTTGACGCAAACGCCAGCCGGGCGCCGTTCTGTTGCGCGGCGGCCTGGGCCCACAGCTGCAGCCAGGGTCCGGCGCTGTTGCTGGTGACGCTCCAGCCGGCAGCGGCCAGCTGCCCCACCGTGGCCTGTTCGTGGTGCCGCAGCTGGCGCATCACCCGGTCCGGGAACTGCGAGCCGCAGCCGATCTGTAGGTGGTTTCCCGGCGATCGGTCGGGCGCGTAGACGTGGCGCGGGCAGCCAGCGCGCACACGGCCGGCGGCCTGGGTCACGGCGCCGGGGTCGGTGGTGCCGCCAGCAGCGACAAACACGGCGCCGAAGTGATCGGCCAGGGTGACGCTCAGGCCGGCGGCGATGGCTGGCGATGCGATCACCACGTCATGGGCACCGGCGATGCCGTCAGGATCGCGGGCCAGGCGGTGGGCATCGTGGTCTGGGTCGGCCACGGTGTCGGCATCGGCCACCAGCACACGGGCATCAGGCCACTGCCCCCGCACCCATACGGCGATGTTCTGGGCGCTGTTGGCGCTGGTGGCTTCGGCGGCGGTGGTGCTGATCCACACCGGCCGGCGCTGCTGCAGCTGCTGGCCCAGGGCCTCATACCAGCTGCCCCGCGTCTCGTGATACGTCAGCTCACGGCCGGCGGCGGGCTGGTGTTCGCTGCCGATCAGATAGGCGCGCTCACCGGCGGCGGTTTCGATCGCGCGCAGGGTGTGATCGTCTAGCTGGGCATCGGCCACGATTACCAGCGACGCGCGCGCCAGCAGCTCGCCCAGGGTCTCCAGCACAGCGACGCGGCGCCGGCTGATCGCGGTCCCCTGGGCCATCAGGGCATGGCGCAGCACGGCGGTCACTTCGTCGAGCACCACCACGGCGCCGGACCAGTCGGCAGCGTTGAACCTGAGCCGGCTGGTGGGGCACAGCGAGTCAACGCACAGGCCGATGCCGGTTTGCCGCAGATCGCAGCCGGGTGCGGCTTCATCGGCCCAGGGCAAACCCAGATCGGCGGCTGTGCTGGCGCCCAGGCTGCGCCGATGGGTGATGAGCACCACGCGGCGGCCTTCGCTCTGGAGCGGGGCCAGGTGCTGGGCGATGAGCTGGGTTTTGCCGCTGCCCATCGGGCTGGCCAGGGCCACCACGCGGCGACCGGGCGGGATGGTGACGGATTCGCCCAGGTAACGGCTCTGGGCCACGGCATCGAATCGCCGCAGCACCGGCAGCACCGGCGCGGGCCGGACCTTGCGCAACGCGGCGCGCAGCTGCTCCCACGTTCCGCCGTTGGCCAGGTGGTCGTCTGCCCCTTTGCCGTGGCTGCCGGGCACGGTGCCCACCAGCACCTTTGCACCAGCAGCCGCCAGCAGCCGGCCCAGGCGCGCGGCGGCTTTCGGCTCGTCTGGGTTGCGGCGGCCAGCCTTCGGGCAATCGAACAGCACCCAGCAGCGGCGATCCTGCAGGGGCACGGCGGCCAGGTCGGACAGCAGCACCGGGCGGCCGGTTTCGGCATCCTTTGGGGTGCCGTTCCAGATCCCCGGCAGGGCCACGGCCGGCAGGCCAGCGGACAGCAGGGCGGCAGCCTTTTTGGCGCCTTCCGTCACCACCAGCGGCAGGCCCGGCGTGCTGGCCCACCAGCGCCAGAACGCGCCACCGGAGCCGTCCAGGTCGATCAGCACCGAAACGGGCAGCTCCAGGCCGAAGCGATCCGCCACCAGCAGGGCCACGGCGGCCGGCACCCTCAGCCACCAGCAGCGGGTAGGGGTGCCGATGGGGTTTTCGTACGTCTGGAGCTTGGGCTCCCCGAATCCCTTCCATTCCAGCTGGCCATTTTTCCGGCTCTGGCGCGGCGCCTTTGGCTTGAACGTGCCCCATCGCATCGGCGCCCAGTCGGCCAGCGAATCCAGGCCAGAACACCACCAGCCACCAGCAGCGGCGATGGGCTCCAGCGGCTTCAGCAGGCGGGCAACGGGGCCGGTTGCGTACTGGATTCGGTCGCGGCGCTTTTTGCCTGTTCGCCGGTCTGTTTCGTGATTCAGCTGCTCCAGCCGATCACCAGCCAGCAACTCCAGCACCGGCGCACCGGCCAGGCTCTGCAGGTTGGCGGCGGCCAGCTCGGGATGGCAGGCGCTGCCTGTGACCCACTCGGCCAGGTGCTCGGGCAGCGGCGCATCAGGCCCGGCGGCAGTGTCCCAGCTGCTGCCGATCGGTCCGCTGTAGGGGCTGGCCTGGGCTTCGGTGGCCTGCTGCTGATCTGCCCCGGCTGGTGGCCCAGGTTGCACCCAGGATGGGTGCAGATCCGGTGCCTTTTGGGTATCATTCGGGGAGCAGGCCCCTTGTGGGTCGGCGGCTGATCCAGGGGCCTTACACCCTGGGTTTGTCGATAACATGGGATGACGGTCCTGTGTTGATCCCAGATCCCGCTTCCGGTCTCAAACTTCGGCGGTTCTGGGTTGATTTTGGGGAGGGTCTCGGCTGCTAACCGGGGCCCTTTCTGCTGTCTGGGCTTAGCCCTGTTCAGTGCCCCACAGCGGCACGCCAGCGGCGGCCAGTGCACTGCGCACTAGGTCGCTTTGGGTGACGCCCCGGCGCTCCGCTTCGGACTTCAGCGCCAGCCGCTGGGCGGGTGTGGCGCGAATTGCAAAAACGGGGCAGCTGTAGGCGGTGGCTTGGCTGGCGGTGGCGGTGGCGCTCATTGGATCGGATGATCGCAACGGGTATGCACAGGCTACGGGGCAAAATCCGGCGCGCAAGTGATGCGGCCACCATTGGCGGTGCGGCGGCCTGCTCCAGCCGCCACGGGTGGCGCCGTCAGTGGCTGGAATGACGGCAGCCGGTGCCGTCACTGATCGCCGCGTTTTGGATGCCGCTGCTGGCAGCCGGTGCCGTCACTGATCGGCCGAACTGACAGCACCGGGTGCCGTCACTGACGCCCCACCAGCCACCAGACGGCGCCGGCATTCTTGCGGCGCTGCAGGGTGAATCCAGGGCGCGGGCTGTGCCCATCGGGCCAGCGGCTCACGGTGGAACGGTGCACGCCCAGCACCTGGCCCAGCTCGCCGGTGCTGAGCCAGTGGCCACCTTCGGCGGCTTCGGCCAGGCGGCGGGGCACGGCCAGCGGATCGGCGGCAGGCTCCGGGCGCATCGCGGCCACCATCGTGGCCACCAACGCGCCCAGGGCGTCACTGCTGGCAGCCGGTGCCGTCAGTGCAGCGCCACGGCGGCGGTCAGTGCCGGCAGCCGGTGCCGGCATCGTCTGGGTCTCGCTGGCGTCACTGCTGGCAGCTGCTGACGGCAGCCGGTGCGGGAAGTCGGCCAGCTTGCCCCGGTTCTGCAGGTGCTCTGCCAGGGCATCGCCCAGGGCCACATGCTCACCGGGCCAGACCGTACAGGTGCTGGAGATCGCCACTAGCTCGACGCCCAGGGCTCGGGCGCGGGCCTTCACGCTGTTGCGCGAGCTGACGCCCCATCGCTCACAGCACTGGGCCAGGGTCAGGTCTGGCAGGGCTTCGCTGGTGGTCACTGACAGCACCGGGTGACGGCAGCCGGATCATGCCGCATGGGTTTCGTTTCTGCATCTTTCCGGTTCCCCCGCGTACCTGCACCTGCCGCAGGTACGCGGGGCTCCTCCACCAGCTTCGCCACAGCGTCGCCCAGGTGCTCGGGCAGATCGCCAGGGCTGAGAACATTTCACTCGATCAATTCATCAACGGCATCCGCCACCGCTGCCGGCAGGGCGCCGCTGTATTGCTCCAGGACGGTGGCATCATCCGGGTGCAGCTGCAGAGCCAAGGCCAGCAGCCGCAGTGCGGCCAGGGTGTCGGGGTGAATCACTTTGACAGCTTCAGATCCACCAGCTGCGCCATCAGCAGTTGGCGAATCCATCCGCTCGTTGTCATCCCACGGGCCGCGGCGGCGCTGCTGATCGCCCGCCGTTCCCCCGCGCTCACCCGGATGGTGAGCAAGGCGGGGCGCTGGGGGTCAATCACGGGTCATTTTCCGACGCCCACCTAGCAGCTTGCGGGTGCGCTCCTGTGCTTGCCGGTGCTGCTCCGTGATCGGATCGCGGGCGCGGTTGCCCTGGCGGATCTTGAGCAGGATGCGGGCGGCGTCGGCTTCCGGATACAGGCCGTTGGCATCCGGGTCGAGCAGCATCCGGAGCTTGAGCAGCTCCTCGCCGGTGGCGCCCAAATAGGCGCGTAGCTGGTGTTCGCTGATCGTTCTCATTGTCACGACTCCACAGTTGCGACGGTGAGCAGTTCGCGGCGCTCGACGGCGTAGCTCACCTGCTGAAATAGTGTTAGCTCCAGGATGCCAGAATCGCTTTTTGTGTAGGGGTTCACAGTAAGTTGCGGCGGTCCCACATACTTAATTGCGATTCTTGACCAGTCAGCAACTATAACATTGCCGCTCGGGATGAATGGGCTAAATGCACACGGCACCCCACCGATTCGGCGCCTACCGTCTGCGGTGATCTCCACAACCGGGGAGCTGCCCGCCTGGCCTGCGTCGTAGTCGGCGCTGCTCACCAGCATCGTGATGCTGTCCACGTCGGCGCCGGCTTCGGCGATCTCGGCTACCAGCTCACCGGCACGGGCGCGGGTGGGCAGCTGGCCGCCGCTGTAGGTGCGGCGCTGCAGCTGCTGATCCTGCAGCAGACCCATTGGCTCAGAGTTGGCGCCGCTGCCGTTCAGAATCCCCTTTTCTACAGTTTCACTGATTGAACGCTGCAGAATTGCTCGAAACTCTTGCTCTGAAATGCTGCCCGATTGTTTCCACAACCGCCGGGAAGTTTCGATCCTTACTGCTGCCTCTCTGGGTGTCCTAAGTGAAGCGCCGAACATTGCCGTACTTTTCGGCGTGTCTTGATCTTCACCGACCCAGAAACCGGCGACGGTGCCGGGGCTGCTCACCAGCTGATCGCCCGTCTGGCCTTGAACGCGGCGGGCGCCCAACCTTTCGATCATCAGCACCGGCTGCAGGGCCTCGGCCAGGGTGATCGAGCCGGTGCTTACCATCGCCCCACCTGCGGCCAGGCTGCCAGTGTTTAGCCCGCCAGACTCGGCGCGGGTGACGGGCAGGACGTGGCCACGGATTAGGGCGCCGCTGTTGCGGGCCAGATGTTCACCTGCGACGGCGACGGCGGCCAGCTCGCTCCGGCCCTCACCGGGCAACAGCTCCGCATCACGGCAAAGCGATCGAATCAGGCTGGTGATTTGAAACTCTGCCGGCGGTGATTTCGGCCGGGTGGTGGTGGTGGGCATCGTGTCTAGACAGTTGCCCTTCGGTCTAAGGACCTCACTCCTGCCGCCATGCACGCCTGGCCTGGGCGCTGGCCATCGGGCAGGGCTCGGGCAGTTCCGGCGGCGCCGGGGTGTCATCATCCCGGCCACCGACATACCAGCCGCCCCGCCAGTATCGTTCCCGGTTTTGTTGGTGTTGCTCCAAGGTGCAATTCATGCCTGGTGTCTAGATCCTGATAATCAGGTTATGAAGGTCTTTACACTGAGTTGGATCATCGGTTTTCAGTCCGCAATCCCCGGCTTCACAGCCGGGGATTTTCTCTATGTGGCGATCGCTGGAACTGGCCACTTGCTTCAGCAAGCAAAAGAGCGGCTGCCGCATGGCGAGTACCTGCCCTGGGTGCAGCAGGCGTGCGGGTTGAAGCCTCGCTATGCCCAGCAGCTGGTACAGGCTGCGGAATGGGTAAATGCGCAATCCATTGCGCATTTGGATGGTGTCACTGACATTACGACCCTGTTCATACTCAGCGCCGACACCACGCCTGAGGACGTGCGCGAGTGGTTTATGGAGCGGTGCGCGGCTGGAGATGTCCCGAACCGTGCCGAGGTGCAAGAGCGCAAGCGCTCACATGCAGCGCACTGGGGCGCAGAAGTTGATCAAAGCTGCCGATTGCGCATCAAATGCGCAGCATGCAGCGCATTTGGAGTCCAATCCGCCGTGGTGAGCCACCGGGCAGGATCAGTCGCTTAAATCCTCCGGCTGGGAAGTCGGGGGATCTTTTTATGCGGTCTGCTGCTGCATTAGCTGCTCTGCTGCATCGGGGCTGAAATAGAACTGCCGCCCACACTTCCGCCAGTCGGTGCCCTGCTCACCACATCGGCCAGCCTTGCGCCAGCGGCTCATGGTGGTTTCGCTGATCTCCAGCAGCTGGGCCAGATCCGCTGCTGTGAACCAGTCCGGCGGGATCGGCTCAGGCGCGGGCGCTGCTGGCGGTGGTGGATTTGCTTCGGGCTCTGGGTCCGCCGCTGCATGCTCTGGCGGCGCTGGTGCTGGCTTTGGGGCCTTTGCTGGCCTGCCGGTGCGGCGCGGTGCCGTAGGTGGCAGATCGAGCAGCGGCGGCGCGATGCTGGCCACTGCCGCCGATGGGTCGTGCTGGGCCTGCTGCCAGATCCGATCGAGCCGTTCTCCGATCTCCTGAACCTGATCCGCCGGGGCGCTGCTCACCACCACCCCTGGGGCGCCCAGCAGCAGCGACGCCCGGCACGACCCGGCCACCAGTTCGGCGCTCAGGGTTGGCCACATCAGGCCGCAGAACCAGACCGCCAACTGAGCCTGATCCTGTAGCGATGGGCGCCGGCCCACTTGGGCTTCGGCGGCTTCGGCCAGGGCCTCCACAGCGCCGCTCCATTGCTGTTCGGTGAGCGGGTGCCGGGGCCAGGGCACGCTGATCTCAGTCATCGCTCACCCTCGCGGCGTAGGCGGCGAGAGCTGCATCCACTGCGCTCTGCAGCTCGGTCGTCAACAGGCCACCAGCGGCCAGGCGCTCCAGCTCCGGCCGGCTGTGCTGACAGCTGCCGTCTCTGACATCGGACTCCTCGAGCAGCGTGCGGGCGGACTCGTTGGCCCACTGGGTCGCGTCCCACCTGGCGCCGGCGGCCACGTCGTCTTCCGCTTCGCGCAGCTGGTACGCAAGCTCAGCCAGGCGCTCCTTCGTCATCTCGAGCGGCTCGCCCAGCATCGCCGCAGCGATCTGCCGGACGTGCTCCCAGTACTGGGCGTCAGTCAGCGGCGGTTCATCCGGGCCGGCGATCCTTCCCCAACTGATCCAGAACGGGGGGCCGCCAATGGCTGACCTGAGCTGCTCGGGGATGTGCCCCCAGGGGTCAGGGTCGGGCGCCGGTTCATCGTGCTCGCTCACCTGTGTTCCCCACGCCAGCAGGTCGCCTAGATCATCGGCGGCCGGTGGTGCTGCGACTGCAGCCGGTGCGGGTGATGGGGTCGTCTTGGTTTTGGTTTTCG
>Ga0208432_1000332_pt1 | contig 10131 bp, 7 predicted proteins | sample Wag4_2014_7_11_2_FD_187361 | JGI IMG/M metagenome (GOLD analysis project Ga0208432, IMG submission 187361) | Lake water microbial communities from Ohio, USA - Utica-2 Time Series LW 2014_7_11 (SPAdes) (version 2) | ecosystem: Environmental > Aquatic > Freshwater > Lake | place: USA: Ohio...
GATCCATATCGCAATGGATCGCGTCGAATCCATGCATGATCTTCGCGGATTCGTGCTGGAGAGTGCTTCGAGCCGTGTTTTCGTCGCCGGCGCCGACTTGGCGGAGATTGACGCGATGGACGATGCGGCGCTGCACCACTACCTGAAGCGGGCGGCGGATGCGTTCTGGCGCATTGCTGCCCTGCCCTGCCCCAGTGCCGCGATCATCGGCAAGGCCGCCCTCGGTGGTGGTCTTGAGATCGCCATGCACTGCGATGGCCTCATTGGCGTCGCCCAACCCGAAGGCGAGAAGCCCTTTCGCGTTGGGCTGCCGGAAGCTGGGCTGGGCATCTGTCCGGGCTGGGGCGGAACCCAGTGCCTGCCGGCGCGGATCGATCCCCTGCTGGCGATCAAGGCCACCGCACTCGGCGAGACCTTCCCGAGCAATGCCCTGCCGTCCTGCCTCTTCAATGCGGTTGCCCCGTCGGCCGAGACTGCTCGTGCCACCGCCGTGTCGTGGCTGGCCAGCCAGACCAAGCAGCACCCCATTCGATGCCTTCGCGGCGACCAACGACCCGCACTTCCCGACGTGGCCGAGGCCGTGGCCCAAGCCCGCAAGGACCTGCCGAGCACCCCTGCTGCCCTGGCCGTCTGTGACCTGGTGGAGTACGGGCTCGAGCATGGGTGGAGCGCAGCGTGCGAGCGCGAGCGCCACGCGCTGGTAGGCCTGCGCCACACCCCGCAGGCGCGCGAGAAGCTTGCGGCGTTCCTGAAGAAGTGAGTCGCGGGGGGGCGCACCTGCTCCGCGCTTCTCCTCCCGCGGCCTCGGGTCCTGCTCGGCGCCAGTCCCCCGTGGTTTCCCGCGGGCAGGATGCCGCCCTACACTTCGTTCCCGCGGGCGGCCCGGTCGGGTCGCCCGCTCCATTTCACGACGAACCACCACAGAGGATCCCCCCATGAGCTCCACCAACCTTGCCGACATGAAGGGCATCGCTGAACGCGACCGCAAGCAGATCGAAGCCGCCCAGGAGATGCTCGGGCCGGACCCATCGTCGATGGGCGCGATCAAGAACGTCTTCTGGGGCAACTTCCGCGAGGAACTGATGTTCCCCTATCCGGAGGGCAGCGCCGACGAGACCGCGCGCTGCGACCAACTGATCGCCGAGCTTGACCGCTACATGCGCACCGAGCACCCCTCGCACCTGATCGACCAGGAGCAGCAGATCCCGGATTGGGTCATCAAGCGCCTCTTCGCGCTCGGCGTCCTCGGCATGACCGTGCCCAAGGAGTTCGGCGGCGGCGGCTTCGGCATCACCAGCTACAACCGCGCCCTCGAGCGCATCGGCCGCAGCTGCGGCTCGACCGCCGTGCTCGTGAGCGCGCACCAGTCCATCGGGTGCAAGGCCGTCATGCTCTTCGGCACCGAGGAGCAGAAGGCGCGCTTCCTGCCCCGCATGGCGCAGGACACGCTCAGCGCGTTCTGCCTGAGCGAGCCGAACGTCGGTTGCGATGCGGGCGGCCAGGAGACGCGTTGCGAACTGTCCGCCGACGGCACGCACTACATCCTCAACGGCGAGAAGAAGTGGGCCACCAGCGGCGCCCTCAGCGGCCTCTTCACCGTCATGGCCAAGCAGAAGGTCACCGACCCCAAGACCGGCAAGCAGAAGGACGTCGTGACGGCGCTGATCTGCACGCCCGACATGGAAGGCGTCGAGATCTTCAGCCGCAACCGCTCCAAGTGCGGCATCCGCGGCACGTGGCAGGCGCGCATCCGCCTGACCAACGTCAAGGTGCCGGCCTCGAACCTGCTCGCGAAGGAAGGTCAGGGCTTCAAGATCGCCATGACCTGCCTGAACTACGGACGCTGCACGCTCAGCGCCGGCATGCTCGGCGGCGCGGGCCATGCCTATGAGCAGGCGCTCAAGTGGGCCAAGTACCGCCACCAGTTCGACCGTCCGCTCGCGGACTTCGACCTCTGCAAGGAGAAGCTCGCACGCATGGCGGGCTACGTCTACGCGATGGACGCCATGCTCTACATGACGACCGGCTTCCTCGACCGTCATGACGACGACATCATGGTCGAGACCGCGATGTGCAAGGTCTTCTGCAGCGAGATGGGCTACCGAACCGTGAACGATGCCCTGCAGATCATGGGCGGCGAGTCGTACATGACGGAGAATTCCGTCGAGCGCATCTGGCGCGACAGCCGCATCAACATCATCGTCGAGGGCGCGAACGAGGTCATGCACTCGTTCATCTGGGCGTACGGCGGCAAGCAGCTGGGCGAGTGGATGAAGGGCATCAAGGATCGCCCCTTCTCGAACCTCGGCAGCGCCATGCAGATCGGCTCGGAGCTCTTCCTGGGCTTCCGCCGCGGCATGCCGTCGTTCACCTGCCAGAACCCACGCATCGCACGCCACCTCGATGAGTGCATGATGCGCATCCGCGAGTTCAGCCACCAGGTCAAGATGATGTTCAAGGAGCACGAGGAGGGCATCGTCACCGCGCAGACCATCCAGTCGCGCCTGGCCCTGGGCGCGCTCTGGATCCACGCCAGCCTCTGCACGCTCTCGAAGTTCGAGCGCAACATGCGCCGCGGCCTCGAGGGCCGTGAGCTCGAGCACGAGGCAGCCGTCGTCGACCACTTCATCGCCTTCGCCGGCGAGCAGTTCGACGCCGAGCTCCGCGCGCTGCGTCAGAACTGCGACACGACCATGAAGCGTGCCGCGGATGCCGTGCTGGCCTGGGCCGACAGCCTTCCCAACGCGGACTACGTGCTTCCCGAGCGCACGCCCGTCGTGGCGGTGCGCGGCACCGGCAAGAAGCCCGACCAGTCCAACATCCCGCAGTTCGGCTCCGGCAGCGTGTTCGCCGGCATCAAGGTCGGCACGGGCGCGGGCACCTGATCCGTTTCGTCCACCCACGAACGCGCACTAGCATCCCCGCCTTTCCCCACCACCCCACGGAGTCACCATGGATCTGCTCAAGACGATGCACACGATGGGCCACGAACGCGTGGCCTTCCACCAGGATCCCGCAAGTGGCCTGAAGGCCATCGTGGCCATCCACAGCACGGTGCTCGGCAACGCGCTCGGCGGCACGCGCCGCTGGGCCTACGCCAGCACCAACGAGGCGCTCTTCGACGTGCTGCGCCTGTCCGAGGGGATGACCTACAAGGCGGCCGCGGCCGACCTGCCGATGGGTGGCGCGAAGAGCGTGATCATCCTCGACGAACCCGGCCAGCAGCCGACCGAGGCGCAGGGCCGTGCGATGGGCCGCTTCGTGAACACCTTCGACGGCCAGTACATCGCTGCCGAGGACGTCGGCGTGAGCCCGCAGTTCTGCGACTGGATGGCACGCGAGACGCCGCACATCATGGGTGGCGAGGCCGTCAGCCGCGGCGGTGACCCGAGCCCGTGGACCGCACAGGGCTGCTTCAACTCGATGAAGGCGTGCCTGAAGTTCCTCGGCAAGCCGGTGAGCTTCGCCAACCTCACCGTCGGCGTGCAGGGGTGCGGCGCCACCGGATACAAGCTCGCGAAGCTGCTCCGTGATGCGGGTGCGACCGTGCTGGTGACCGATGTGCACGTTCCCACGATGAAGCGTGCGGTCGAGGAACTCGGCTGCGTGGCGCTGGGCAACGACCGCAACCTCTTCACCGAGAAGCTCGACATCCTCGCGCCGTGCGCCCTCGGCGGCGTGCTCGATGCGAAGACGATCGCCGGCCTGAACTGCTCGATCGTCTGCGGCACCGCCAACAACCAGCTGCTCGATCCGGCGGCCGACGGCGTCGCCATCAAGAAGAAGGGCGTGCTGTACTCGCCCGACTTCGTGGCCAACGCCGGTGGGCTGATCCGCCTGGGCGGCCTCTACCTCGGCTACACCGAGGCGATGGTCGACCAGAAGGTCGCCAAGATCGAGGAGACCACGCTGGCGGTGCTCGAGGAGAGCCGTACCCAGGACTCGACCGCCAACGCCGCCATCGCGTACGCCAAGCGACGCATCGCTGCGGGTCGCGCAAGCGGCACGAAGAAGCCCGCGACCGTGGGCGTCTGAACGCACCTTCACCTCATGCGACCAAGGGCCGCTGTCCTCCACGGGCAGCGGCCCTGTTCATTCGATCGACGACCGCGGGGCCTCGGACCCGTGGCCCGCTAGCCTGATCGCGTGCGTGACCACGCGACACGACGCGAGTTCCTGAGCACGGCTGCCGCCGTGGCGACCGCCGGGATCGGCCACGCCTGTTCCACACGGCCCGGGACGGACGCATCGGGCCGCGTCATCACGACGAGCCCGCCCCGGGAATCACGATCCATGCATGACTTCGCACCCCCATCGCCCGAATGGGCGCTCCCGTATCCATCCCAGCGCATGCCGACGCTCGCGCGCCGGGGCATCGTCGCCACCAGCCAGGTGCTGGCGGCGCAGGCGGGCACCGAGATCCTTGCGCAGGGCGGCAACGCCGTCGATGCGGCGATCGCGACCGCGGCATGCATGACGGTGCTCGAACCCACGACCAACGGGATCGGCGGAGATGCCTTTGCACTCGTCTGGTCGCCGGCCGAAGGTGGTCGCCTGCACGGCTTCAACGGCTCGGGGCGAACGCCGCGCGCGCTCGATCGATCGAGCTTCGGTGGCGGCACGATGCCCACGCGCGGCTGGGATCCGGTCACCGTGCCGGGCCAGGTGGCGCTGTGGGCCGACCTGCACCGGGACTTCGGCGTCCTGCCGTTCGAGTCGCTCATGGCGCCCGCAGCGATGCATGCGCGTGACGGCTACCCGGTGGCCGTGCAGACCGCGCGTCTGTGGGATCGCGCTGCAGCAGCGCTCGGCGCGAACGACGAGTGGCGACGCACCTTCACCATCGACGGTCGCGCGCCGCGGGCCGGCGAACTCATGCGACTGCCCGACCATGCACGCACGCTCGAACTCCTCGGCGCGAGTGGCGGTCGCGCGCTGTACGAAGGCGACGTGGCACTCGCGATCGATGCCATGGCTCGCGCAGACGGCGGCGCACTGCGGCGTGAGGACCTGGCCGCCCACACGACCGAGCGCGTTGCACCCATCTCGATGGGCTTCCGCGGCGCACGGCTGCACGAGATACCGCCCAATGGCCAGGGCATTGCCGCGCTCATCGCACTGGCACTTCTGGAGCGCGTCGGCATCGACCGTCATGGCGTCGATGATGCAGCCGGCACGCACCTGGCGATCGAGGCGATCAAGGTCGCGTTCCGCGAGGCGCACCTGCATGTGGCCGAGCCTTCATCGATGGTGGAGTCGACCCGCACGCTGCTCGATCCCGCGCGGCTCGACGCCCTGGCCGCGCGCATCGATCCCGCACGAGCGCAGGACTTCGATGCCGGCGTCCCCAAGCCGGGCGGCACGATCTACCTGTGCACGGCCGATGCCTCGGGCTTGATGGTCAGCCTGATCCAGAGCAACTACATGGGGTTCGGCAGCGGGCTCGTGGTGCCCGGCACGGGCATCGCCCTCCAGAACCGCGGTGCATGCTTCAACCTCGTGCCCGGTCACGCGAACGAACTCGCGCCCGGAAAGCGGCCGTACCACACGATCATCCCGGGGTTCCTCTCGCGCGATGCCGGCGCGCCGACGGTGCACGCTGCGAGCGAGTCGGTCGCCGAGCCGATCGGACCCTTCGGGATCATGGGCGGTTTCATGCAGCCTCAGGCTCATGCGCAGTACACCCTTCGCACGATGCTGCACGGCCAGAATCCCCAGGCGGCCCTCGACGCGCCCCGCTGGCAGTGGATGAAGGGGCTCGAGGTCCAGCTCGAACCGGGTTGGCCCCAGGCGACGATCGACGGTCTTCGGGCGCGTGGACACACGATCACGATCGCCGCCGAGCGCTCGGTGACATTCGGTCGCGGTCAGGCCATCGCGCGCCTCGATGATGGCGTTCTCTGCGGCGCGAGTGATTTGCGCGGTGATGGATGCGCGGCGGGTCGATGAGCGGGTCGCAGGAGCGCCGGGCCCCAGCGCTGACCATGGCCAGCCCATTCACGGGGGCCACCGCCCTGTGGGGGGGACTGCGGATCGGCCTTCAGACGCTGGAATGATTGAAGTTATGGCGCGTATGGCTGGATTGTAATAGTTTCTCGCCAAAACACTCACAACCATCGGGTCCTCTGGCGCCAGCGGCCCATGGGAGCTCGTGCCAGGCGGCCAGCCGCGGCGCCCTTCGCTCCCCGGCGTGCGTCAACCTGAGCAGGCGTCGGAGCGCTCCAACGCGGTGGGTCCGACGTCCCGCGCTGCTACCATCCCGCGCGACACGGCCGTCGCATCGAAAGAGCGGCGGCCGTTTTCTTTCCCCAAGGTCCCAGCCCATGCCCATCACCAACGCCCTGACCACCACCATCGAGCGCGTCTCCATCCTGGACGAGCACGGGAACTTCGACGAGAAGCTCGGCAAGGGCCTGATTCCCGATGCCGACCTGCTCAAGCTCTACGAGACGATGGTCACGTGCCGCATGATGGACGAGGTGGCCTTCAAGCTGCAGCGCTCGGGCCGCATGGGCACCTACCCGCAGAACATGGGCCAGGAGGCCAACAGCCTCGGTGCGGCCTACGCGCTCAACAACGATGACTGGCTCGTCACCTGCTACCGCGAGAACTGCGGGCTGATGTGGCGCGGCGTGCCGATCGACAGCATCCTGCTGCACTGGATGGGCGATGAACGCGGCAACGCCATGCCCCGTCCGCACCACGCCACCCCGATCGCCGTGCCCATCGGCACGCAGATGCTCCATGCGACCGGCCTGGCTTGGGCCGCCAAGTACCGCGGCGAGAAGCGCATCTCGTGCACCTTCTTCGGTGACGGCGCCACCAGCGAAGGCGACTTCCACGAAGCCTGCAACTTCGCCGCCAACCTCGACATCCCGGTGATCTTCTTCTGCCAGAACAACTTCTGGGCGATCAGCGTGCCCGGGCGCATCCAGTGCAGCGCGCCGACCGTGGCCCAGCGCGGCATCGCGTACGGCATGCCCTGCCTGCAGGTCGACGGCAACGACCTCTTCGCCGTCGTCTACGGCATGCGCAAGGCGATCGAGCACGCCCGCACCACGGGCAAGCCCTACTTCATCGAGGGCGTGACCTACCGGCTCGGCGACCACACCACGGCCGATGATGCGCGCCGCTACCGCGACCAGGCCGAGGTCGATGCCTGGAAGGCACGCGACCCGATCACGCGCCTGCGCAACTACATGACGAAGAAGGGCATCTGGTCGGATGCCAAGGATGCCGCCCTGCGCGAAGCCGCCGAGGCCAGCTGCATGGCCACCATCGAGCGCTGCGAGCAGGTCGAGCCCCCCGTGCGCGGCGACGTCTTCAACTACACCTTTGCGGACCTGCCCGCCGATCTCGTCACCCAGCGCGAAACCGGCCACACCCACTCGCTCGGGCAGGATCCGAGCCAGCTGCCCAGTGCATCCACCACGCGCTGATCGGCGACCTCTCCACCGCACACCCACCAGGACCACACCATGGCGAACCTCACCCTCGTGCAAGCCATCAACCTCGCCCTGATCCAGGAAATGGAGAAGGACGACCGCGTCATCCTGCTCGGCGAGGACGTCGGCGCCAACGGCGGCGTCTTCCGCGTCACCGAAGGCCTGCAGAAGCGCTTCGGCGCAAACCGCGTCGTCGATACGCCACTGGCCGAGAGCGGCATCATCGGCACGAGCATCGGCCTGGCCATGGCCGGCCTGCGCCCGGTACCCGAGATCCAGTTCGAGGGCTTCCTCGGGCCGGCGTACGACCAGCTCTGCAGCCATGCCGCACGCATGCGCACCCGCACGCGCGGCGCCTTCACCGTGCCGATGACGGTGCGCGTGCCGGTGGGCGGCGGCATCCACGCGCCTGAACTGCACAGCGACAGCCCCGAAGCCTTCTACGCACACCAGCCTGGCCTGAAGGTCGTGATGCCCAGCGGTCCCTACGACGCGAAGGGCCTGCTCATCAGCGCACTGCGCGATCCCGATCCCGTCATCTTCTTCGAGCCCAAGCGCATCTACCGCGCCATCCGCGAGGAAGTGCCCGAGGACGAGTACACCATCCCCATCGGCAAGGCGCGCGTGGTCTGCGAAGGCACCGACCTCACCGTGGTCAGTTGGGGCGCGAGCGTGATCCAGTGCATGCAGGCGATCGAGGCCTGCGGCCGCAGCGTCGAGCTCATCGATCTGCGCACGATCTACCCCATGGACATGGAGACGGTCGAGGCGAGCGTGTCCAAGACCGGCCGCTGCGTCATCGTGCACGAAGCGCCGCGCACCTGCGGCGTCGGCAGCGAGGTCGCGACGCAGATCATGGAGAAGTGCTTCCTGCACCTCGAGGCTCCGGTCCAGCGCGTGACGGGCTTCGACACGATCATGCCGTACTACAAGCTCGAGCTCGAGTACCTGCCCGACGCCGCGCGCATCCAGCGCGGCATCGAAGACTGCCTTGCCTACTGAACCCACGCACGGAGGCGAACCATGGCCGGCCTGAAGCAACCCGACGACAAGAGCCACTTCCTGCTGCCCGACCTTGGCGAAGGCCTGGTCGAGGCCGAACTCATCTCGTGGAAGGTGAAGCCCGGCGACGTGGTCACCACCTCGAGCATCCTCGCCGAGATGCAAACCGACAAGGCGCTGGTGGAAGTGCCCAGCCCGTGGCCCGGCACGGTCAGCGAACTCTGCGGCAAACCCGGCGAGATCATGAAGGTCGGCAAGCCGCTCGTGCGGTATGCCGTGTCCGGCGCGGCAGCCGCAACGCCTGCAGCCGCCAAGGGTCCGGCCTGCGTCAGCGCCTCCGTGGCCGCGGGCGTCCCCGAGGCGGATGGCGACCAAGGCACGGTCGTGGGCACCATGAGCGGCACGCTCACCGTGAGTGACCGTTTCGCCCGCAAGCCCGAGCACGCGGTCGCGGCACCCACGCGCGGCAAGGCGCTCGCGACGCCGGCGGTTCGCCGCATCGCGCGCGAGATGGGCATCGACATCAACAAGGTCGCCGGCACGGGCCACAGCGGCCGCGTGACGGCGGCCGATGTGCATGGCTTCTCCGGCGGCTCGACCGCGCCGGCGGGATTCGCACCCCGTGCCGTTGCCGCGCCCACGCCGCTTCCCGCGGTCGACAAGGACGGCGTCGCACAGCGCATCGCGTTCCGCGGCGTGCGACGCAAGATCGCCGAGGCACTCGACCGCAGCGTGCGCACCGCCGTGCATTTCACGGTGGTGGACGAGGCCGACGTCACCGAGCTCGACCGCAAGCGCCGCGAGTACTCCAAGGTCGTGGGCCAGAAGCTCAGCATGATGCCGTTCATCATGACGGCGATCTGCCGCGCGCTGCGCAAGCACCCTGCCCTGAACGCCAACGTCGACGACGCCAACAGCGAGATCCTCATCAAGGGCGTGATCAACCTCTCGATCGCCGTCGACACCGACAGCGGTCTGATGGTCCCGGTGGTCCGCAACGCCGACCAGTGCACACTGGTCGACCTGGCCAACCAGGTGAAGGTGCTCGCGGGCCGATGCCGCGACCGCACCATCAGCCGCGAGGAGAGCATGGGCGGCACGTTCACGCTGTCGAACGTCGGCAGCTACGGCGGCATGTTCGCCACGCCGATCATCAACTACCCCGAAGTGGGCATCCTCGCCGCCGGCCGCACCAAGGAGCGCGTGCTGGTCAAGGACGGGCGCTTCTACGCGGGCCTGGTCCTGCCGTTGAGCCTGTCGTGCGACCACCGCGTGGTCGACGGTGCGGAGGGCGCACGCTTCCTGAACACGGTGGTCGGCCTGCTCGAGGATCCCTCGTCGCTGGTCTGATCACGCCGTCGGCCCGCATGCGCATCGCTACGATGCGTCCATGAACCAAGGGACTCCAACGGGGAACGCCGCTGACGGCGTCGCATACGACGAGGGCGCGATCGACGTGGTGGGCTTCATCAGCCGCCACCGCGCGAAGGTGGTGCTGGCCACGATCATCGCGGGCCTCTTCACGGTCGGCCTGTACGCCATCGCCCAGGCACTTCCGGGCACGAGCGTGGCCAGTTACCAGTTCACGCTCACCTTCAGGGGTGCGGCGCAGGGCCAGTACCCGAACAAGTCGCCGTTCAGCCCGCAGGACATCATTGCCAACAGCGTGCTGGAGCCGATCTGG
>Ga0208432_1000343_pt1 | contig 9914 bp, 8 predicted proteins | sample Wag4_2014_7_11_2_FD_187361 | JGI IMG/M metagenome (GOLD analysis project Ga0208432, IMG submission 187361) | Lake water microbial communities from Ohio, USA - Utica-2 Time Series LW 2014_7_11 (SPAdes) (version 2) | ecosystem: Environmental > Aquatic > Freshwater > Lake | place: USA: Ohio...
GCCTGCGACAATGAGCGTTATGAGGACCTTGCGTCGAGAAAATAATGTTTTAACCAAGGTGTCGCCTTGTTTCAAAGAGCCGATCTTACGCCTAGTGTAAAAGATTCAGTACTGTATTTTCAACAATAGCTAACGCACTCAGGAATCGCCATGAAAACCTCCCCCTCCTCCCGCCGTGGACGCGCCTCCAGAGAGGCTGACCGCTTGGTTGAACTGGCCGAGGGCCTCGCACAATCAGGCAGTCGCGCTGAGGATCGCTTCTGGGAAGCTCAGCTCGATCTTGAGATCGACGGCCTGCTCTCAAGTTCCGATGAGAGTTCGCTCAATGCAGCCCTTGACCGGCTCGCGGATCGTGAGTCTCGCGCCTATGAGGAGCTTGCGGATGCAATCGAAGGACGAGTTGAACATGGGCAGGTTGCGTCCTCAGACGGAAGCCGCGACATTCTGCTGATCGCAGCACCAGTCCTCGCATGGTCGCGTATGCCCCTTCCCACACGCACGCTCGGCAAGGAAACCCTTCAGGCCCTGCGCGCCGCCATGGCCGAACAGGTGTTTGCTCAAGGAACCGACATTGTCCTTGCAGACTATTTCTTTTCGCCCGACCAACTCCCAGAGAGCTTTGGCGAGACCGCAGAGCTTCGCCAGACGCTTGTGCAGCACATTGCCGAAGGACGTATGCCCGTCGACACCAAGTCTCTCAACGACACCGCGCAGTTTCTTGCGGACCAGCGCTACATCCTCGGGGTTGTCTCTGCTCCCGCTGGCAGCCCCATTTTTAAATGGCAAGAGGGCCTAGTTACGCGCGATGAGGTTGGTGCTGCATGGAGACAGGCCTGCCAAGAGAGCCTAAGCAGCCTACTGCCCGCATGTGGTTTTGAGCCCATGATTCCCCGGGCGTATTACGTCGCCTGCCGCGATGCAGACCGCGCTGCGCGACCCTTTTCGCTCTCGGCGTCCGTTGCCTTTCTGTGCACCACCCTGTCTATTGCGCCCAACAATTTGGTTGCGGTCATTGCTGGCTGCTACAACCGCCAGCTCGAGGAGTACCGCGTCGGATTTCAGGTTGGCCAGGAAGAGGAAGTCATTCATGGCGTCATCTGGCCACTGCTTGGGGCAGAGGACGAGATGAGTGACATTGTTGAAGACATTGAGGCGGTGCTCAAGGAATCAGGCTTACAGCGCATCGAATTTCTACGCGCCCGAATGCCCATGGAGTACTGCGAGGACTGCGGTGCACCGCTCTATCCGAACCTCGAGGGTGAACTGGTGCATGCAGAGTTGCCCGACAGCTCCGAGCCGTCGGGGCAACACCTGCACTAACCTCAGGCGCGGCAGGGCCTATCCCTGCCAGCGCAGCGTGAGCAGCACGCGCCTTCCCTGGCCTGGGTAGCCCGCAGCCAAAATGTAGGATTGATCGAGCATGTTCTCAAGCATGACCTGCATGCCCAGACCGTTGCCCAGCGCTCGGTGTGCACGCAAGGAGACCAGCGCATAGCCAGGGAGCTGCCTGGAGGTCTGAGGATCTGAATCGGTGTTGCGACGGGGGCCCGCGCCAGATACCTTCAGTGCCAGGTCATGGCCCTGCCATCGTCCCTCTAACGCAAGATCGCCGAACCAGCGTGCCCTTCGCGCACTCTGAACCCAAACAACCGGCTCGACGACCGCGCCGAATACGGAGAGCGGACTGCGGGGATCTTGAGCGGTCAGTGCGAGCCGAAGCTGCCAACGGGCATCCAATGGAAGCGAGGCATCAATCTCAACCCCTTTATTTTTCATCTCGCTCAGGTTGCGCGCCACATAGGTCTCGTCATAAAGGATGGGGTTATCGGTTCGGCCCCGGAAGGCAATCACCGATAGTCGTTCTCCCGAGGGCTGCCCCCATCGCATGCCAACCTCTGCGCTGCGTGTATCTTCCGGAACGAGTTGTGGGTTGGTAGAGAGTGCATAGCCATCTGGCACCCGATAAGCGGTAGAGATGCTCGCAGTGAACCGTGTAGATGCGCTCAAGCGCCATCCCATGCCAATAAGGTAGGTTGACTTAGACGACAGACCCCCTGAGTCATCCCTGCGAAGCGCAAACTGGGCCGAGGCCATTGAGGACTGAGCGTCGTACACCCAAGTGAGGAACTGCGCTTGGGACACGCGCGCTGCGGTGTCTCCGTCGGCGGGACTGCGCGCATCTCTCCGACGCTCGAGCCCGGTAAGCATGCGTCCCCCGCCCAGAGGGCCGCTGATCGACCAGCCCACCTGCTCGGTTCGCGAGGTATTGCTGCTGCCGGTATTGGTCTCAATTCGATGCTCACTCGCCTGAAGGCTCAGCGACTGTGCATAGTGTTCGGTGAGCGGGCCGCTCCAGAGAAGGCCAGAGAGGTCGGACGCACTCGCTTGGCGAGGATCTGTTCCCATCCAGTCGTTATCAAATCGCAGGTGGGCACGAATGGATTGCTGCGATATCTGTAACTGACCGCCGAAGGCAGCGGTCTGCAGCCCCAGTTGCATTGCTGTCCGCTCATAAGGATCGTTGTCCGCATCCGAAGGGTCGGCACTCAGGGTCTTTTGCGGGTCGGTTGCAGAGGCACCCCGATCGGCAACATGCGAGAGACCCATGCGAATCTGAGCCCCAGAGAGCGATGTGCTCATCGCGAATCCAAGCTCCCGAGCCGCTTGTGTTCCAAGACCCACCACGATTCGCTTTCGGGCTTGGCCGTCTCTCTCGGGTCGTGTGGTCACCAAGATCACACCGCCTACAGCACCGTCGCCGTACAGTGCTGAGACATTACCCCGGATGACTTCAATTCGCTCAACCAGTTCGAGCGGAATGTTTTCCGCAAGCGAGGACTGGGTGACGCCATCCCGCATGCGTTGACCATCGACCAGCACTAGCACGTTCTTGCTCTCTGATCCGCGCAGGAAGAAAGAGGTCACCGCACCCTGCCCTCCGTTGCGTCCCATCTCTACCCCCGGAGTTCGGGCGATGAGGTCGGCGAGCGACCATGCGCCAGACGCCTCAATATCCGAGCGATCGTAAACGCTGACAGCCGGAATTACAGACGAGGCAAGGGTTGGAATTCGGGTCGCCGTAATGACGACCTCTTGAGCCCAGGCCGGGCTTATGGCGAGTAGGCCACTGACTGCGGCACGCAGGGGAGTCCATCGTGACATCGGTTCATTTCCCATTCGGAAGCCTTACACCCGAGGCCACGTTGAGTTGGCGTCTGCGGCCGGTCTCCAGGCTTGAGGACACTCCACCCGAGATCTAGCCTTCCCACCCCAAAAGGGGCAGTGACCGAGAGGCGCACTGGAGCGCTCTCTACGACCTCGGATGCATCCTCTGACTGTTTCGGGGAAAGCGCTGGACTCGAACCAGCTTCCCGTTTAACCCGCGCGATGCGGGCACCAGCAGACGTGTTCGTCAAATAATACGAACACTCAAATTGTAAAGCTAATTTGACGTCGCGCGTAAACCCTGACGATGAACCCGAAGAGAGCTAAATGCTGTCAAACTCGGAGAGCAAATCCTTGCCGAATTGCAAAAAGAGGTGAGGCAGATCGATGAAGACCCAGTTCTCTGTCAACAGCCCCTGATCAACTCTCCACCAGTCCATAACTCGCATCGTGATCGGCAGGCCGGTAGCAGCATGGCCGAGGTAAGCGCCTTGGTGGGTCGCTCGAATGCTTGGCCACCCAGTGGAGCAAACATACGGTCCATCGGCAAAGCGGGCACTGTGGTTCCCGCCCTTTCGGTTCGGAAAAGCATGAAGAAACGGCCGCTGGTGAACGTCTTGAAATCCCTTGAGGCCGGATGAAGATCCAATGCCCCAAGGCCCATGCCAAAGCATATCCTTGGACCAGAAGCGCTCCATGCCCATGCTCTCCAAAGAGGTTCCGTCGTAGGCCATCAGGCCAGCAATCATGTCCTCAACAAGCCGCAACGACGCCAGCGTTTGCCCCTCGTCAGCAGGATTGCGCAGCACGCCGTCTTGCGACATGGGTCCTGGAATAAGCCATTCACGTCCCGACGACGGCCGAAAAAGCGGCCTACCAGCCTGCGCGCAAAGTGCGGGAAGGTCCCATAAGATCTTCCCTGCCACGATGCGGCCATCCTCAATGCGATAAAACTCGCCGAAGCGAATGCTTCCAAGGCGCTGAGCAGATGGAATACTGAGAAACGCCGAGTGCTGTTGTCCGATGTAATGGCCGGTGAGAGAGATCCACACCTGAGCGCGATCGCCCGCTGGAGTCCACTGCCCTGTCATTGCTATGTCTACTTTTCTGCGAAGCCCACTGAATGCAGCGTGCAAAGGTCGAGCCACCCTCTCGAAAAAAGCCTCTGCTCCAAGACACCTGTTGATCGGGTGAAAGCAATCAAGGACCGAGTCTGGGTGAAAGAGGTTCTGATCCCCCACGGACGCATCGAGGAGCGCGCGGTCCAGCCGCTCGATAAACGACGATAGGCAAATGCTTGGTGGTGAGTTGCTCATGACCAGTCTGCAAACCTATGCAAAAAAGAATTTTGCACCAGTCTATCCGGGAATTTCGCCTAAAACTAGCGACTATGGCTTTCCCTAAGTTCTCGGGATGGGGCAAGACAAAAATTTGCATACGCATGCATACTAGAGAAAACGATGCAAAGGACGCAACAAATGATTCGTTACCTCAAACACGGTAAGACTGCTGCCCAGCTTGCAGCCTCAGATGAAACCACACGCACAACCGTTGAGCGCATTTTGCTCGATATATCGGTTCGTGGCGATGAGGCCGTTCGCGAATATTCACGGAAATTCGATCAGTGGGATCCGGCCGAATTCCGACTGTCCCAGCAGCAGGTCGAACAGGCGCAGAAGGCATTGAGCGCTCGTGAGATTGAGGACATACAGTTCGCTCAGACACAAATCCGCAGGTTTGCTCAGATACAGCGGGAGAGCATGCGCGATGTGGAGGTCGAGACCTTGCCAGGAGTCGTACTTGGGCACAAGCACGTGCCCATTCAAAACGTGGGTTGTTACGTGCCGGGCGGCAAGTATCCGTTAATTGCATCCGCACACATGAGCGTTCTCACTGCAAAGGTGGCAGGTGTAAAACGCATCGTCGCAACGGCACCGCCCTATCAGGGGGCACCACACCCAGCGATTGTCACGGCAATGAGTATGGCGGGGGCTGATGAAATCCTCGTGCTTGGGGGGGTCCAAGCGGTTGCGGCTATGGCGATCGGAACTCTCTCAATTAAGCCTGTCGACATGCTTGTGGGGCCGGGCAATCAGTTCGTCGCTGAGGCCAAGCGCCAGCTTTTCGGCAGAGTCGGTATTGATTTGTTTGCCGGTCCTACTGAGACCTTAATCATCGCAGACGACTCGGTTGACGCAGAAATGTGTGCGGTCGACCTACTTGGTCAGGCGGAACACGGCACAAATTCCCCTGCGGTGTTCCTCACAACATCCGAGGCCCTTGCCAAGGAGGTGCTGATTGAGGTTGAGCGACAACTGACCATACTTCCGACAGCACACATTGCCCGGGTGAGTTGGGCGGAATGTGGGGAGGTCATTGTTTGTGACAGCGACGAGGAGATGCTGCAGGTGGCTGACGAAATTGCCTCTGAGCATGTGCAGGTCATGACGAGGGACCCAGACTACTTTTTGCATAACCTCCAGAACTACGGAGCGCTTTTTCTTGGCCCTCGTACAAATGTGAGCTTTGGCGATAAGGTCATTGGTACAAACCACACTCTGCCAACTAATAAGAACGCCCGCTATACCGGTGGGCTTTGGGTAGGAAAATTCCTAAAGACTTGTACCTATCAGCGAGTACTCTCCGATGAGGCCAGCGCACAGATTGGCGCAATATGCTCTCGGCTTTGCCACATGGAAAACTTCGCAGGGCATGGAGAGCAGGCGAACTTGCGGGTGCGCAGGTTCGGTAAGCGAGATGTTGAGTGGTACAAACCGGTGAGCGCGTAAGTTCAGATCGTGACACCAATATTCAGTTCATCTAGCTTTAATCTGAGCGGTAAACGCGCCTTCGTTGCGGGAGGGAGCAAGGGCATCGGTGGGGCAGCGGCTGAGGCGTTGGCATCAGCGGGTGCACATGTCACGGTCTCCGCCCGAGGAGAGGCAGATTTGAGTGCTGTCTGCAAGCGTATTCGAGCAATTGGCGGAACGGCCGATTTCGTCTGCTTAGATGTAACGCACTCAACAGCTGTTCAGAACTTCTTCGAACACCATGAGGCCTTCGACATCCTGATCAACAGCGCGGGATCAAACCGGCCCAAGTTACTCGTTGAGACACCAGATTCAGATATCGACGAAATTCTCGCGCTGAATTTAAAGGCCGCCTTCTATCTCACCCGAGAGTTTGCCAAACGTGCGATCGCAGCAGACCGGCCCGGCTCCATCGTGCATGTTTCATCACAGATGGGCCATGTAGGGGGTGCAAAGCGCTCCCTCTATTGCGCGAGTAAGCATGGACTGGAGGGCATGACTAAGGCACTGAGCTGGGAGCTTGGGCCCTATGGCATACGGGTGAATACGCTCTCTCCAACCTTTATTGAAACCGAGATGACTGCGCCTTTTTTGAGCGAGCCGGGATTTCGAGACGATGTGATCTCCAAGATTGCCTTGGGTCGATTGGGCACACTGCAGGATATTGTCGGCGCTGTTGTGTTTCTGGCCTCAGATGCATCGTCGCTCATGACCGGAACAACCCTGAAACTTGACGGAGGATGGACCGCCGTATGAGCAAAGCCCCCCGCACCGTAACCTCGTTTGACGTCGCACGTGTTGCACAAGTCTCTCAATCTGCGGTGAGCCGTGCATTCACCAAAGGAGCCAGTGTCTCAGAGGAGACTCGCGAGAAAGTGCTCTCTGCGGCTCGTCTGCTCGGTTACCGACCTAATGCTCATGCACGCAGCCTCATTACCAAAAAATCGCGCATCATTGGGCTGGTTCTCTCCTACTTAGAAAACCTGTTCTACCCCATCGCAATACAGAGGCTTTCCGAGCGTCTCCAGCGAGATGGCTACCATGTGCTTCTGTTCTTCTGCCCCCAGGCAAGCGCCGATGAGGTTGTCGACGAGATCTTGCAGTACCACGTGGACGGGATTGTTCTAGCATCCGTCACCTTGTCCTCTACCCTCGCAAGGCGTTGCGCCGATGCAAGCATTCCCGTCGTGATGTTTAACCGCGTGCACTCGGTTACGGACCGACAAGAGGCGTCCTCTGTCACCTCCGATAACTACGCAGGATGTGCGGAGGTTGCAAAGCTTTTGGTTGACGCGGGCCACGAGAGAATTGCCTTCATTGCTGGTCAGGAGGAGTCCTCGACGAGTCGCGAGCGAGAGCGAGGATTTCGAGAGGAGCTCGCTCGTCTTAACTCGCGGATATGGTCTCGGGGCGTCGGGAATTACGACTTTACGCAGGCCCGCGTTGCAGCACGGGACATGTTCTCCCGTCCAGAGCGCCCTGACGCTGTTTTCGTCGCCTCAGACCACATGGCATTTGCGGTCATGGACACGATTCGGTTCGAGCTCAAGCTGCGCATACCAGAGGACGTGTCGGTCGTTGGATTCGACGATGTCCCCCAAGCCTCTTGGCTCAGCTACAACCTTACAACCGTGCGTCAGCCGCTAGACGAGATGGTCGAACACACAGTCCAAATCCTCCAGTCTGCGCTTCGAGACGATGACGAACTCAGGCGCGAGACCATCGTGGTGCCTGCATTGCTCGTCCAACGTGCCTCTGTAAGGCGATAAGGACTGTCGATGATGAAAGGTTTCGACACCCAATTCACCTCGATTGAGGACTATATCCTTCGGATCACCGAGTCGATCTGGGAGGGGGGCCAGCTGTCGGATATTGAGCGATACTACGCGCCAGATTGCATTGTGGAATCCCCGACTGGGATCTCCCACGGTATTGAACCCGTTGTCGAGGGTACGCGAGCAACGCTCAGCGTATTCCCAGACCGACGACTCCTGGCCGAAGCGATTCTCGTGAGTGGTAACGCGCAAACGGGATTCCTCTCTTCGCATCGCATTCTGAGTCCTATGGTTCACGCAGGACCGGGGCGTTTCGGTGTCCCAACGAATAAGCCAGTCTTCGTCCGTACGATTGCGGACTGCATTTGTAGAGAGAATAAAATTCAACATGAATGGCTCGTGCGTGATCATGGCGCAATCGCTCGTCAAATCGGCATACTTCCTCGAGCGCTGGCCAATGATTGGTTGCGGTTACACACCGGTTGGAAGCATCCAGACTCAACCGTCGCACCTCAACCCTATCGTTCCCAAATAGAGCAAAGCCGGCGTTGTAACGACTACCTCCAGGAACTTCAGCGCACCTGTGAGCGTCTAGGAGCACGCAGTGCCGACCGCACCCTCAGCCTCTATGCCGACGATGTCATTGCCTGGCATCCGGGCGGATTCACATCTGTCGGCAGGCAGCAGCGTCAAGGACGTATCTATTCTTTACTCGATGGTCTTAGTTTTCATAGTCTTGAGATTGACCATTGCTCAAGCCATCCCCACGTCAAGCCCGGCGTTGAATCAATCTCCTGCCGCTATCGTCTTAGACTGGTCCATAACCAATACGGACACTACGGAGAACCAACGGGTGCTTTCATCTCCGTCCTATCCATTCAACACGCTGACCTCCAAGACGGCGCCATTACTCGAGAGTGGATCCTTATGGATGAGGTCTCTATTTGGATGCAGGTCCTTTCAGCGCGAAGGGGATCCTTTTGAGCGCGCTGACGCTCGAGCAATTGGAGAAGACCTGGGGAGAGACCACGGTTCTCCACCCCCTAACTCTTGACATCCGGAGCGGAGAATTCGTTGTGCTTCTTGGCCCGTCAGGCTGTGGAAAAACAACTACCATGCGTATGATCGCCGGCCTTGAGACTCCCACCAGTGGGCGCATACGGCTAGACGGGAGGGATATCACTCACCTTGAGCCTCGCGATCGAAATGTGGCCATGGTCTTTCAGAGCTACGGCCTCTACCCAAACATGACCGTCCTCGAGAACATTGGGTTTCCGCTGAAGATGCGAGGAGAGTCGCGCGAATCCATTACGACTCAGGCGATTGCTGCCGCAAAGACAGTTGAAGTTGATGGCCTACTCTCTCGTAAGCCCAAGGAACTCTCGGGCGGTCAGCGTCAGCGGGTTGCATTGGCACGCGCCATCGTGCGCCGACCCTCGCTCTTTCTGCTGGACGAGCCTCTATCGAATCTCGATGCACGACTGCGCGCCAGTATGCGGACGTATATCAAGCAATTACATCGCCAACTGGCCATTACAACCGTTTATGTGACCCATGATCAAGTCGAGGCCATGACGCTTGCAGATCGCGTAGTCGTTATGAGCGCAGCACGGGTGCAGCAGGTTGGAACTCCCCTCGAGATTTATCACCAGCCTGCGAACACGTTTGTGGCCGGGTTTGTGGGGTCTCCACCCATGAACCTCCTGCGCGGCGTCGTGGACCCCATGGGATTTTTCTCTCTGCCGGGCCATAACGACAAACTGAAGGTTGCTCACGACGCACGTATCGGTCTCGGAGAGATGGTCATGGGCGTACGTCCGGAGCACATCATGCTGCGGCCAGCAAACGAAGCGAATGGGTTCGGAACCTTATTGTCGGTAGAAACAACCGGAGACTTAACTTGGGTCACCCTACAGTGTGGTGAGCAGCAGTTAACCTGTCGGGCCGAGCCTGATTTCTCTGGTTTGTATGGAGAGCGTATTCCTTTTGAGCTCTCCTTGGGTTCAGTCTCGTGGTTTGACGCTGAGACGGGGCAAAGGAGATGACTGCCGGGCTTGACCGGGCCAGGAGAGGCGCACTCCTCGGACTCACGGCAGGCATGGCCGCACCATTTGGTTGGGCTGCATGCCCAGCGGATGTCCGGGGACGAGTGGACATCCTGAGT
>Ga0208432_1000345_pt1 | contig 9899 bp, 10 predicted proteins | sample Wag4_2014_7_11_2_FD_187361 | JGI IMG/M metagenome (GOLD analysis project Ga0208432, IMG submission 187361) | Lake water microbial communities from Ohio, USA - Utica-2 Time Series LW 2014_7_11 (SPAdes) (version 2) | ecosystem: Environmental > Aquatic > Freshwater > Lake | place: USA: Ohio...
ACGCCTCTACGATGCCGGCAAGGCGGTCAAGCAATCGGCTTACGACGTCCAGAAGCAGGCCTGGTCGAAGGCTGAAGTGGCCGACCGGACCGGTCGGCTGGCCAACGCCAAGGCGCAAGCCTCTGTCCAGTTCGACAGCGACCTCAGCGAAGCCGACCTGAGGGGCCACGCCGCCACTCGGCGCCCCACTGGCGGCCCGGTCGAACCGCACTACAGCCAGTCCGTGATCCGGGCCGTCGCCGTGGCGGCCCTGGCCATTCTGGGCCAGGCCGGCCCGGCCCGGAACGACGCTATCGGCACCGTCATGCAGGACCCGAACATCAGCACCTGCACCCGCATGACCAAGCTGAACCTCAACCAGTGCCTGGCCGTCTCCAAGCCCCATTACGAGGATATCTTCTGTCTCGGCCAACACATCATGATGGACAGCGGCAGGTGCGTCATCAAGGCGTCCGGCCAGAAGGAACCCTACGAGGCGCGCTTCGTTCCGACGGTGAAGCCGAACAAGCCGGTCAAGGCCGCCGCACCGGCCAAAAAGCCCGTAAAGAAGAAGTAACGCGCCGCCCAGGGTCGGCTGGCCCGTTGCAAGCCGCCGGGGTTTTGTGTATCTAGCCGCACCTTTCGGCCCTTTCCGGGTCGTCCGTCGCCGCGCGGCGTCCGCGCGGCGACTTCGTTTCGAGGCAGGGTCATGGCCGATATCATTCTGAACGTCGAAGTCCGCGAGCGCACGGGCACGGGCGGTGCGCGCGCCACCCGTCGCGAGGGCAAGGTCCCTGGTATTCTGTATGGCGGCGGCAAGGATCCCGTAGCCATCGCCGTGAAGGCCAATGAGTTCCGCAAGGCTCTCCATACGGGCAAGCTCCAGGGCCACCTGGTCACCCTGAAGCATGGCGATGAGACTCAGCCGGTGATCGCAAAGGTCGTGGACATGCATCCGGTTACGGATGACCCTTGGCACTTCGACCTGTACCGGGTCGACGCCCACCAGCAGATCCGCGTCGCCGTCCCGGTCCACTTCCGCAATCCGGAAGCCTCACCGGGCCTGAAGCGTGGCGGCACGCTCAACGTCGTCCTCCATGAGATCGAGCTGAACTGCCCGGCCGACCACATCCCCGAGGAAATCCTCCACGACCTGACCGGCCTGGATATCGGCGAGACCATCCGTGTCAGCTCGCTTAGCCTGCCCGAAGGCATCACCGCCGTGGCTTCCGGCGATGTTGTCGTCGCCACAGTGGCCGGTTCGGCGGCCGCCAGCGCCGAGGGCGCTGAGGCCTGAGGCCCGGCCTGACGGCCCCGCATGCTGATCCTTGCCGGCCAGGGGAACCCGGGCCCGGCCTATGCCGGAAACCGGCACAATATCGGCTTCAGAGCAGTCGACGCCATTGCCTCGCGCTGGGGCTTTGGCCCCGAGCGTAGCCGCTTCCAAGGCCTGGCCCGGGAAGGTGTCATCGAGACCCCGGAGGGGCCAGTCCGGGCCCTGACCCTGAAGCCCCAGACCTTCTACAACGAAAGCGGTCGCGCGGCGGCAGCAGCGCTCAAGTTCTTCAAGCTGTCCCCAGCGGACCTGGTCCTGTTCTACGACGAGATCGACCTTGCTGGCGGCCGCTTCCGGATGAAGACCGGAGGCGGGGCAGCAGGCAATAACGGCGTCCGCTCCGTCACGGCTCATGTGGGGCCAGATTTCCGGCGTGCGCGCCTGGGCGTGGGGCACCCGGGGCACAAGGACCGGGTGCAGGGACATGTTCTTTCGGACTTCCACAAGTCGGAGTTGGCCTGGGTCTCAGCCCTGGTCGGTGCCGTCGCCGATGCCGCACCCCTGCTCGCCGCCGGGGAGGATGAGCGCTACCAGGCCGAAGTCCTGCGCCTTGCGCCTGCCGAGAAACTGGACCCCCGCAGGCCCGGCGATCTGGCGTGACCATTTCGCAGGCGCGTGCTAGTCGCCGCGCCTGCAGTTCCAAGGAGTTTCCTGAATCATGGCCCTGAAAGTTGCCATTGTCGGCCTGCCCAATGTGGGCAAGTCGACCCTGTTCAATGCCCTGACCCAGACCGCCGCCGCCCAGGCCGCGAACTATCCTTTCTGCACCATCGAGCCCAATGTCGGCGACGTGGCCGTGCCAGAGGCGAGGCTGGAGGCCCTGGCCGGTATCGCCGGGTCGAAGGAGATCATCCCCGCCCGAATCAATTTCGTGGATGTTGCCGGCCTTGTCCGCGGCGCCTCGCAGGGCGAGGGCCTGGGCAACCAGTTCCTCGCCAACATCCGAGACTGCGACGCCGTCGCCTTTGTCTCACGCTGTTTCGTCGATGATGACATCACGCACGTCGAGGGGCGGGTCGACCCCATCTCGGATCTCGACATCATCGAGACCGAACTCATGCTCGCCGACCTGGAGAGCCTGGAGAAGCGGGTGGTGAACTTCGAGAAGAGGGCCAAGACCGGGGATAAGGAGGCCGCCGCCACCCTCGCCCTGATCAAACTCGCCCTCGCCCAGCTTAACGAGGGACGCCCGGCCCGGGCCGCCCAGGTACCCGCCGAAGAAGAGAAGGGCTGGCGCATGCTCCAGCTGCTCACCGCCAAGCCAACCCTCTATGTCTGCAACGTCGACGAAGCCTCCGCTGATCAAGGTAATGCCTTCTCGGGCGAGGTGGCGGCGCGCGCGAGCCGGGACAAGGCCAAGTCGGTGGTCATCTCGGCCCAGATCGAGTCCGAGATCGCCCTGCTGGATGCCAGTGAGCGCGCCGAGTTCCTCGAGACCCTGGGACTGGTCGAACCGGGGCTGAACCGACTGATCCGGGAAGCCTACGCCCTCCTGGGGCTCCAGACCTACTTTACAGCCGGCCCCAAGGAGTCCCGCGCCTGGACCATCCCGGTGGGAGCCACGGCGCCCCAGGCGGCGGGCGTGATCCACACCGACTTCGAGAAGGGCTTCATCCGGGCCGAGACCATCGCCTTTGACGACTATGTAAAGTTCAAGGGTGAGGCCGGCGCCCGTGAGGCGGGCCGCCTGCGATCGGAAGGCAAGGAATACGTCGTCCAGGACGGCGACGTCATGAACTTCCGCTTCAACGTCTGAGCCCCTGGAAGCGGCCGGTCGCCCTTGGGCGACCAACCGTGGGCCCAACGAAAAAGGCCGGCCGCACTGGAGGCGACCGGCCCTGGTTTCGCGCGGAATTGGACCCTAGTGGGCTACGTTCCGCCAGATCCGCTTGTAGCTCACGTAGAGCAGGCCGGCGAGGATCAGCAGGTAGATCATCGCGCCGACGCCGAAGGCCTTGCGCTCCTCCATCTTGGGCTCGGAAGCCCAGGTCATGAAGGCGGCGACATCACGGGCCTGCTGGTCGATCGTCGACTTCGTATCATCGTCAAACGTGACCTTACCCGCTGCAAGTTGCGGCGGCATGGCGATGAAGCCTCCGGGAGGCGCATGCCCCTCGCCCTTCCAGAACGCCGAGACGTCCCCGAGCATGTAGGGGTTGTAGTACTGGCCCGAGGGGACCTCGAGGCCCGCGGGCGGGGTCGAGTAACCGGACAGCAGCGAGTAGATATAGTCCGGTCCGCCCATCCGCGCCTTGGACAGGGTCGAGAAGTCCGGCGGCAGGGCACCGCCGTTGCCGGCCCGGGCCGCCGCCTCATTCGGGTAGGGGTTCGGGAATCGATCGGCCGGGGTCGCCGGACGCTTCACGATGTCGCCCGTCTCCTGATCAATCTCCGAGGTCTCGAAGTCCTTTGCGATGGTCTTCACATAGGGGTTGTCATTCGGGTTCGGGTACTTCGGGTCGTAGAAGGGCCCTCCCTTCTGGCCGAGGTTCCGGAACGACATCAAGCCCATCGAGTGGCAGGCCGCGCAGACCTCCCGGTAGACCTTGAAACCCCGCTGAAGCTGAGCACGGTCAAACTTGCCGAAGGGGCCGTTGAAGCTCCATGCGACCGTACGGGGCTCCTTCTGGGAGCCGGCGGCGAGGGCCGGCCCGCCCGCAAGGGCAAGACCGAGCGCCGCAATCGCGAGACACTTGCGAAGCATCAGGCTCAACCCCTCTTCTCAGGCGAAGCCGCGGCACCCACAGGCAGGGCGGCAGAGTGCGAAAGGACTGGTTCGCTGATCGATTTCGGCTGCGACAGAGGATTTTCGGTCAGGCCCATCACCGGCAGGATGATCAGGAAGTAGGCGAAATAGTAGGCGGTCGCGAAGCGCGACAGCCACACCATGGAGTTCAGGTCCGCATCCAGCAGCTGGAAGGTCTTCAGCCCGGGGATGACATAGTCATCCGGCAGGCGTCCGCCGCAGAAGCCCAGCACGAGGCATGCGACCACGAAGATGAAGAAGTACATCCGTGTGGTGGGGCGATAGCGGAGCGACCTCACCCTTGAGGTGTCCAGCCAGGGCAGGATGAAGAGGACCGCGATGGCACCGAACATCAGGAGCACGCCCATCAGCTTGTCCGGAACCGCCCGGAGGATGGCGTAGAAGGGTAGGAAGTACCACTCCGGCACAATGTGGGCGGGCGTCACCAGCGGGTTGGCCGGGATGTAGTTGTCCGGATGGCCGAGGGCGTTGGGGGTGAAGAACACGAAGGCCGCGAACATCAGCATGAACAGGGCGATCGCGAAGCCATCCTTCACCGTGTAGTACGGATGGAAGGGAACCGTGTCCGCCTTGGACTGCACATGCACGCCGGTCGGGTTGTTGTTCCCGGTCACGTGCAGGGCCCAGACGTGCAGGATCACCACGCCGGCGATCATGAACGGCATCAGGTAGTGCAGGGAGAAGAAGCGGTTCAGTGTCGCGTTGTCGACCGCGAAGCCGCCCCACAGCCAGGTGGTAATGGACTGGCCGATCAAGGGCAGGGCACCGAACAGGTTGGTGATCACCACTGCGCCGTGGAAGCTCATCTGGCCCCAGGGCAGGACGTAGCCCATGAAGGCGGTGGCCATCATCAGCAGGTAGATCACGCAGCCCAGGATCCAGAGGAGCTCGCGAGGCGCCTTGTAGGACCCGTAATAGAGGCCGCGGAACATGTGGGCGTAGACCGCGATGAAGAACATCGAGGCCCCGTTGGAATGCATGTAGCGGATCAGCCAGCCGTAGTTCACGTCGCGCATGATGCGCTCGACCGACGCGAAGGCGTGGTCCACGTGCGGCACGTAGTGCATGGCCAGGACAATGCCGGTGACCAGCTGGATGCCCAGGCAGAGCGCGAGGATGCCGCCGAAGGTGTACCAGTAGTTCAGGTTCTTCGGGGTCGGGAAATCAACCAGGCTGTCGTAGGCCAGACGGGCGATCGGAAGTCGGGTGTCGAGCCAGCGCTCGAAACCGGTCTTGGGGATGTAGTTCGAATGTCCACTCATGTCGGTCAGCCCACCTTGACCACAGTGTCGGAAAGGAAGGCGTAGTCCGGAACCTCGAGGTTCGTGGGCGCAGGGCCCTTACGGATTCGGCCAGAGGTGTCGTAGTGCGAACCGTGGCAGGGGCAGAACCAGCCGCCATAATCGCCGCCGCCGAAGGTCGGCACGCAGCCCAGGTGAGTGCAGGTACCGATCAGGACCAGCCACTCTGCCTTGCCAGGCTTGTGGCGCACCTCGTCGGTGGCGGGGTCCCGAAGGGCCGCCTTGTCGTCCTTGATGGCCGCGGCGATCTCCGCGCCGGTACGGTGCCGGATGAACAGAGGCTTGCCGCGCCACTTGATGGTTACGGACTGGCCGAGCTGAACCTTGGTCAGGTCGAACTCTACCGAGGCCAGGGCGAGGGTATCGCCGGCGGGGTTCATCTGGTCGACGACTGGCCAGGCCACCGTCGCCGCCGCACCGAGCGCCGCGACGCCCGCCGCGATGTGAATGAAATCGCGCCGGCTGGGGTCGTCCCCATCCGCGCCATGTTCGGGGTTCGCGCCCGTCACGCTGTCGGCCACTTTGAAGCCACCCTTCGCTTGGGGACTGCGCTGGAAGGGCGCGGTCCGTTCTCGACCCCGCCAGTCGATCTGGTAAGGGTCACCCGGACTGAACGCGCAGATCGCTAACGAACCGTCCGGGAAGCCATCTCGCCAAGGGCGAAGGGACTCCCGCCGATTCGCTTCGGACCGCGCACAGCCCGTGGCTGGATCACCTAGAATGCTGCTCGCGCTTTTTCAACCTGACATTCCGCAAAACCTTGGCGCCGCCATCCGGCTGGGGGCTTGCCTGGACACCCCAGTGCACGTCATCGAGCCCTGCGGCTTCCCCTTATCAGACAGGGCGATCCTCCGGGCGGCCATGGATTATGGCGATCCGGGCGAGGTGGTCCGCCATCCCAGCTGGGACGCCTTTCGGGCCGCGGCCACGGGTCGGATCGTCCTGTTCACCACCCGGGGCGCGGCCCCGCTGTACGACTTTGCCTTCAGGGCCGACGACATCCTCCTGTTCGGCCGGGAAAGCGCGGGCGTGCCAGATTTCGTCCACGACGCCGCCGACGCCCGGGTCATCATTCCCTTGAGCCGCGGGCGTCGATCCTTCAACCTGACCGTCTCGGCGGCAATCGGCCTGTCCGAGGCCCTTCGTCAGACCGGGCAGTTTCCCGCTTTTCATCCGCAAGATTTTCCCAGCCATGATTGATCCCGCCGTCCTGGAGTCCCGCAATGCCCGCGCGCGCGCGTGGTTCGACGCCCTGCGGGATCGCATCGTCTCCGCTTTTGAGCAGCTCGAGGTCGAAGCGCCCGCAGACCTCTTCCCCGGGGAGCCCGCGAAGTTCGAACTGAAGCCCTGGGTGCGCGAGGCCGGCGGCGGCGGGGTGATGGGCTTCCTGCGCGGCGGCCGCTTCATCGAGAAGATGGGCGTGCACATCTCCCTGGTACACGGGACCTTCACCCCCGAGATGGCCGCCAACATGCCCGGCGCGGACAAGGACCCCCGCTTCACGGCCACCGGAATCAGCCTCATCGCCCACATGCGCAGCCCGAAGGTCCCGGCGGTGCACATGAACACCCGCTTCCTGGCCACCCAGACCGGCTGGTTCGGTGGTGGCGCTGACCTGACCCCCACCCTGGACGTCCAGCGCAGCCAGGAGGCACCGGACGCCCTCACCTTCCACGCCGCCCTGAAGGCCGCCTGCGATCGGCACGATCCGGCCTGGTACCCAGACTTCAAGGCGCGCTGCGATGAGTACTTCTACCTGCCCCACCGCAAGGAACCGCGCGGCGTCGGCGGCATCTTCTACGACCACCACAATTCCGGAGACTGGGACCGGGACTTTCAGTTCACCCAGGATGTGGGCGAGGCCTTGCTGGAGGTCTATCCCAGGATCGCCCGGAGCCGGATGCACGAGCCCTGGACTGAGGCCGACCGCCGCGAGCAGCTCATCCGCCGCGGCCGCTACGTGGAGTTCAACCTGCTCTACGACAGGGGCACCATGTTCGGCCTCAAGACCGGCGGTAACGTCGAGAGCATCCTGTCTTCCATGCCCCCCGAGGTCATCTGGCCTTGAGTCGACGCAAGGCGATCAGGTCCGCCCGCCGGCCTCGATGAAGCTGCGCAGCCGGCGGCCTACCTCCAGCCGGTCATTGCCCTGCGCGTAGCTGGCCGCCGCAGCGTCGGCCTGCGCATCGGTGTAGCGGTTCCCGCGCCGCGCCTCGATCAGGGCCAGGGCGTAGTCCGGCTCGAACTCGGGATGAAGCTGTATCGAGATCGCCCGGCGCTCGGGATAGGCCAGGGCACCAAACGGCGTGAAGTCGCTGGCCGCCGCGAGCCGGGCATCGCCGGGGGGCTCCACCACCTGATCCTGGTGCGAGGCCGCAACCGCCAGGGTCGGGAGGCCCGAGAGCCAGCCGTCCGGACGGGCCTCGTAGCGGTGCAGGCCCACGCCCCAGCCCTTGGGCGACTTGATCACCCGTCCGCCGAAGGCTTCGGCCATCACCTGGTGCCCGAAACAGACGCCGACCAAGGCGGTGCGCCCGGAGGCCGCGTTCAGGAAGGCCTTCAAGGGCGCGATCCATGGCAGGGGATCGTAGACCCCGGCGGAGGATCCGGTCACCAGACAGGCGTCCCAGGCGGAAGGGTCGGAGGGTAGCTGTCCCAGGGCGACGTCAAAGGTCTCGGCAGTATCGCCCGCCTTCAGGAGCAGCCGCCGGAACATGGCGGGATAGTCCCCGAATCGCCCGGAGAGGTCGCCCGGCGGCGCGCCGGTCTCAAGTATGGCCAGCCTCAAGCCTCAGGCCCCCATTCCGCGAAGGACCGCGGCCAGGCGGGCGCGTACAGCCTCCCCGTCTGACGGGAAGTCCTCGTCCATCCACCAGGCCTCGACCTCGCGCAGGGCCTCCCCCACCTTTGGGCCAGGACGTGCGCCGGCCGCCACGGCGTCCGCGCCGGACACCGGAAGCGACCTCGTTCGCCAGGCCCCGGCCTCGGCAACCAGGGCGCGCCAGTCACCCGACGCCTCGCCGTCCGGCGATCGGGCCCAGGCCAGGTGAAGCCGGTCCAGGGCGGTCCCGGAACCCAGAATGTGAAGGGCGCGGCGAAGCTGCCGGGGCGACATCCAGCTGACCAGCCGGGGATCGCGCCCCGCGGCCGCCACAAGCCGCTCCCTCTGGGCACCTGACAGGCGCAGGCGCGCGGCCTCCCGGGCGACATCCGTGGCCCCCTCGGGGAAAAGCGCACCCAGCCGGAGCAGGGCATCGGCGGGACGGCCCTCCACGGCCTCGACCCGGCACAGGCCCTCCAGCCGGGACAGGTCGCCGGCGAAGGGCAGGACCTGGGCCAGCACGCCCGTCGAAGCCATCAGTCGCAGGGCGGGCCGGGGATCGGGCGCGCCCAGCAGGACGACGATCTCCTTCAGGACACGTTCCGCCGCGAGGGTGGAAAGGCTCCCGGCCTGGGCCGCGCAAGCCTCGACCGCCGCCGGGTCCGGCTCGCCCTGGCCGTACCAGGCGAGGAATCGGAAGTAACGGAGGATACGGAGATGGTCCTCGCGGATCCGTTGCCCCGGGTCTCCGACGAAGACAATCTGGCCCGCTCGGGCCGCGGCGACGCCGAGGCCTGTAGGATCGATCACGCGCCCGCTGCGGTCGGCGTAGAGAGCGTTCAGGGTGAAGTCCCGCCGGGCGGCGTCCTCTGCCCAGTCATCGGTAAAGGCCACGATGGCGCGCCGGCCGTCGGTCTCCAAGTCGCGCCTCAGGGTCGTGATCTCGAAACCCCGGCCACCGCTGACCGCTGTCACCGTACCGTGCTCCAGGCCGGTGGGAACCGACTTGAGCCCCGCCGCCTCCAGTGCTGCAACCACGACGGGCGGCTCGAGGGATGTCGCCAGGTCGATGTCGGCGATGGCGCGTCCCATGACGGCGTTACGCACGCAGCCCCCGACGAAGCGCACGCAAGCCGGACCGCCCGCCGCCTCCAGGGCGTCCAGGACGGCGGTCGCGGCCGGATCAGACAGCCACCCGGCGTCCGCCAGGACCATCTCCGCAGGCGCGCCCGTCACGCTGGAACCCCGAACAGGCGATGGGACAGGATCCGCAGCATCCCCGCCGTCGCCCCCCAGATGAAGCGGTCGTCGTGGGTCATGGCGTAGAAACGGCGCTTGCCGCCGTCCGGTAGTTCTCGCTCGTGGGTCTCGTGGTTGGTACCGTCCATGAGGAAGCCGAAGGGCGTCTCGAAGATGTCCGCAACCTCGTCGGGATTGGGCTCTAGGCTGAAACCGTCCTCGATAAAGGCGACCACCGGGGTGACAAGGTAGCCCGTCCCCGTCCGGTAGGGCGTCGAAAGGCCAACGGGTGTGACGAAGCCGGGTGCCAGTCCCACCTCTTCCTCGGCCTCGCGCAGGGCCGCCTGCCAGGGTGTCTCACCCGCGTCGCAGCGCCCGCCCGGGAAGGCGACCTGGCCCGCATGCCGCCTCAGGGTGTCCAGCCGGGTGGTCAGGAGAACGGAGTAGCCGTGCGGC
>Ga0208432_1000347_pt1 | contig 9879 bp, 7 predicted proteins | sample Wag4_2014_7_11_2_FD_187361 | JGI IMG/M metagenome (GOLD analysis project Ga0208432, IMG submission 187361) | Lake water microbial communities from Ohio, USA - Utica-2 Time Series LW 2014_7_11 (SPAdes) (version 2) | ecosystem: Environmental > Aquatic > Freshwater > Lake | place: USA: Ohio...
CCGTAGCTGGCCGGCACCAGGGCAACGGGGTCGCCACCGTCGGCCCACGGCAGGTAGTGCACCTGGCCATCCGCAGGAAGGATCCCCGCGCCACGCTCGCCGGCACCCGGTGCCTGGGCCACAGCCCCGGCCCGGCGCTGCGCCTCGCCACGGGCGAACTCGGCATGGAGGGCGTGAAGGGCGTCGTGCATGGGCGGAGCATGATAGGTTTCCCGCCCCATGGACATCTCCCTGCTGCAACGTCTCTGCGAAACCCCCGGCATCCCTGGTCGCGAGGAGCGCGTGCGCGCGCTCGTGCAGAAGGAGACGAAGGGCCTGTTCGATTCGGTCTCGGTCGATCCCATGGGGTCGCTGCTGTGCACGATCAAGGCCCGCAAGCGCTCGGGCGGACCGATCCTGGTCGCGGCGCACATGGACGAGATCGGCTTCTACGTCCGCCATGTCGATGACCAGGGATTCCTGTGGCTGAACCCGGCCGGCGGATTCGACGCGCGCAACCTCTTCAGCCGCCGCGTGCTGGTGATCACCGAGAAGGGCGACCTCAAGGGCGTGATGAACCCGGGCGGCAAGCCCATCCACATCTCGAGCGAAGCGGAGCGCAGCAAGGTGCCCGGCACCGAGGAGTTCTTCATCGACCTCGGCCGTGACGCCGGCGACGTGAAGAGCCGCGTGCAGGTCGGTGACTACGTGGTGATGGATGAACCGTTCCTCGACCTGCCCACGGCGGTCATCAGCAAGGCGCTGGACAACCGTTTCGCGTGCTTCATGGCCATCGAGTCGATCCGCGCCATCGCCAAGCGGCGCAGCCAACTCTCACGCGACGTGGTCGTGGCCTTCACGACGCAGGAGGAGGTCGGTCTGCGCGGAGCCATGACGGCGGCCAACGCGGTCGGCGCCGAGATCGGCATCGGGCTTGACGTGAACCTGGCGTGCGACACGCCCGGCGTGCCGGATTCGCAGCGCGTGACCAAGCACGGTCTGGGAGCCGCGGTCATGGTGCAGGACGGCAGCATGATCAGCGACTACGGTCTGCTCAACGACGTCTGCGCGATCGCCAAGCGCAAGAAGATCCCCCACCAACGCGCGATCCTGCCGCGCGGCGGCCAGGATGGCGCTGCCATCCAGCGCAGCGGCAAGGGTGCCCGGTGCATCGCGATCGGCGCGGGAACGCGCTACATCCACACGGTCACCGAGTCGATCAACAAGAAGGACCTCAAGGCCGCGATCGACCTGCTTGCGGAGTGCCTGATCGCCCTGTGATCGTGCGCGTGATTCGCGTGGCACGCGTGGTCTGCGTGGTCTGCGTGGTTCGCGTGGTTCGCGCGTGAATCGCGTTTGGTCCACGCCTCAACTGCGGGCATGACCCGCCGCGTCAGGTGATCGATCCCGCGCCAAGCAGGAACCGGGCGATGCGTTCGGCAGCATCAGGCTCGGTGCGTGCCTCGAGCCGCGCGCGCATGGCGCGCCGCGCAGCGTCGTCGCCCATCAGCCGGAGCATCGGCTCGCCCAACGCCCGGAGGTTGGCTTCGGGCTCGATCGCATCCATCGCCAGGATCGCCGCCCCCTGATCGACCAGTGGCTTGGCGTTGTGCATCTGGTGCAGGTCCGCGTGGTACGGATACGGCACGAAGATCGTGGGCACGTGGTTGGCCGCTGCCTCGCCGACGCTGTTGGCCCCCGCGCGGCTGAGCGCGAGATCGGCCGCGCCCCACGCCAGGCCCATGCGGTGCAGGAACGGCAGGACCACGGCGTGCACACCCGCTGCGCGGTAGCCGGCCTCGAACCTGGCGGCACCGCCGCTCGCGCCCGGGCCACAGAGATGCAGGATCTGCCAGTCCTTGAAGGCTCCGGGCTCACGTTGGGCCTGAAGCAGCAGGAAATCGTTCAGGCTGTTCGCCCCCTGGCTTGCACCCGTGACCAGCAGCGTGCGCACACCAGGCAGCAGCCCGAGCTGTTCACGACACGAGGCCTGCTCGGCCGGTGCCAGCGCCAAGCGCCGAAGCGGCATGCCGATGATCTCGCGCGCGAAGCCGGGAAGCGATGGGGTCGGGATCGCGCTGACCACCTCGCGAGCCCGACGGGCCACCCATCGGTTCGCTCGCCCCGGCGTCGCATCAAGGTTCACCAGGAGCACCGGCACGCCTCGGGCCCGAGCCGCGTGAACCACGGGTGCGGTGACGAAGCCACCGAGCGACACCACCCAGGACGGGCGCAGTCGATCGACCATCCGCAGCACCTCAGCCCTGCCGCGCATGAAGGAACGCGCGCACCGCAGCAACTTCCGGGGGCGAAGCGACATGGGCTCGGCCGGGATCGCCGCGTACTCGGCTCCAGCCTCGCCGAGCATCTGTGCGTCGATCGGTCGTTGGCTGCACACGAAGACCGGCCTGCACATGGGGTCGATGGCCTTCATGCGCTCGGCAATCGCCAAGCCCGGGCTGATGTGACCTCCGGATCCGCCTCCGGCAAGCAGCACGCACTTGGGCGCCACGGCGAGCGACGGGCTGGACGACACGCCTGCGCCCGACGCGGCAGCGGTCATGGTTCCGCCGGCTCCGGCATGCCACCCGATGCAGCCAGGTCAACCTGCTGCGGCTCGGGGCTCGGTCGATCGCTCGACATCCCGCCCCCTTCCGCAAGGGCTTCCGCACGCGCCACACGGCGATCCATCGCGATCACCATGCCCAGGCAGAGTGCCGTCATCATCCATCCGGTACCGCCGCGCGAGATCAACGGCAGCGCGATGCCCTTGGTCGGCGCCATGCCCGTGACGACGACGACGTTGATGACCGCCTGAAGCCCGACCGTCGCGCCGATGCCCAGGGCAAGCAGCCGGCTCATGGGATCAAGCGTGGGCCGGGAATCCGTCGCCACCCGGCTGGAGACGACCTGCACGATGCACCAGACCAGACCCACATAGAGGAGCAGCACCGCCACCGCACCAAGCAGCCCCATCTCCTCGCAGATGATCGAGTAGATGAAGTCGGTGGTGCCCTCGGGCAGGTAGCCGAACTTCTGCACGCTGTTGCCAAGGCCGCGACCGGCCACCCCCCCACCCGAGATCGCACCCATGCTCTGGATGATGTGGTAGCACGACCCCTGCGGATCGCTGTACGGATCGAGGACGGAGAAGATCCGCTTGAGTCGGTAGGGGCTGATGAAGACCAGCGCGATGAACCCGGCGGCGCCAACCGGCAGGAAGGCCACGGCGTTCCACAGGTTGGCGCCACCCGCGAGCAACATGATCACGGCGACGCCGGTGACCAGCACGGCCGTTCCCAGATCCTCACCGGCGATGCCCAGCGCCACCACACCAACGATCGCCATCGGCAGCAGGAAACCCGGCACGAAGCGCTGCATGCGCTCACCGGTCCGGGCGATGTACCAGGCCAAGCCGATCGGCATCAGCCACTTGGCCAACTCACTCGGCTGGAAGGTCAGCGGACCAAGGCTGACCCAACGGCTTGCTCCATTGACTTCCTTGCCCAGGCCGGGCACGTGCACAGCCAACAGGCCCAACAGGCTCAGCCCGGTGGCCCAGACCAACGGGGAGCGCCATCCGGACCATGCCGCCAGCCGCTCGATCGGCAGCACCATGCCCAAGAGCAGGCACCCCGTCGAGGCGATCGCGAAGATCGTGTGGCGGTCGAAGAGGACGGCAGACAGCGTCGTGCGGGTGTCGCGCGCGACGGTCACTTCGGCGCTGTTGACGAAGACCACTCCGATGAGGAGCAGGGTCAGGGCGAGGAGGGCAATGCCGTGGCCAGCGCGGAGCACGTCCAGATATCGGCTCGTCGGGGTGCGATCCTTCAGTTCCCGCGGAGGGTCGCGCTATCCTCGCTCGACCGATGCGCGTGTACCTCGAAACCTTCGGCTGCCAGATGAACGAGCTCGACAGCGAGCTCGTTCGGGGCCAGCTGCTCTCGCTCGGCCACGAGTTCGTGCCCCATCCCGATGAAGCGCAGGTCGTGCTGTTCAACACCTGCAGCGTGCGGGAGCATGCGGAGCAGAAGGTCTACAGCCGGCTCGGGCTTGCCGGGGTGCGCAAGAAGCAGGGTGAGCAGCTGATCGTGGGCGTGATCGGGTGCATGGCCGAGCGGGATGGCGTCGATCTGTTCAAGCGTTACCCCCAGGTCGACCTGATGTGCGGTCCCGGCGAGCTGGATCGACTGCCGCTCTTGATCGACAATGCGGCTCGCGCCGATGCCGCCGATCGGTCGGAGCGGGTTGCCCTGGCGGGCAACAAGAGCCGCCGGTCAGCCACCCTGCAGGCCGCCGAGGACAATCTCGAACTGCTTGACCTGAGTCGGGCGTTCGAGCCGGTGGCCAACGACGCGAAGTCCCGGTCGGCCTATGTGCGCATCACCCGCGGCTGCAACAAGTTCTGCACCTACTGCGTGGTCCCGCACACCCGCGGCGCCGAGGTCCATCGGCCGCCGTCCCACATCGTCGATGAGTGCAAGCGATTGGTTGAGGCTGGCGTCCTCGAAATCACGCTTCTGGGGCAAACGATCAATCATTATCGGTACACCCATGGCACGGCCCTTACGGTCGATGGCCACGAGGCGCCCCAAGTCGGGCCTGGGCTGGCCGCCTTCAGGAAGCCGCCGGCCCCTGGCGCGCGCACGACAACCTTCGCCGACCTGCTGCACCGCATTCACGAAGAGGTGCCGGCACTCCAGCGACTTCGGTTCGTGACCAGCTACCCGCGCGACTTTGGCGACGACATCCTGCAGGTCATGCGCGACTCCCCGCGCATCTGTCAGTACCTGCACGTGCCTGCGCAAAGCGGCAGCGACCGGATGCTCAAGGCGATGAATCGCGGCTACACCGTGTCGGAGTACCTGGAGTTCATCGATCGCGTCACCACGACCCTGCCCGACTGCACCATCGGCGGGGACATCATCGTGGGATTCTGCGGGGAAACCGACGAGGATTTCGAGCAGACCTGCGAGCTCGTCCGCCGCGTGCCGTACAAGAACAACTTCATCTTCAAGTACAGCCCGCGTCCGGGCACCGTGGCCTTCGACAGGCTCGCCGACGATGTGCCCGACGAGGTCAAGCGGGCACGCAACAATGCACTGCTGGCCCTTCAGAACACCGTCAGCGCGCGGGTCCACGAACGGTGGGTCGGGCGCACCGTCCCAGTCTTCCTCGAGGACATTCGTGAGCGCGCAGCACCCACCGGGCCCGCCAACGGCCATGTGGCGCTGAGCGTGGCGGGCCGAGCACCCGCAGCGGCCACCCCACGCATTCGCCAGGTTATTGGACGAACACCGGGCGACTTGATCGTCGCGCTTCCGGCACCGGACAACGTCGAAACCATGCTGGGAACCATCCAGAGTGCAAGAATCATTGGCTCGAAGCCACTTCTGCTTGACGGTGTGTTCTCGACAACCTAGGCTTGGAGGAACTCACGATGCGCGGGCTGCGTATCATGAGGCAATCACGGTCTTTGGCTCTGGTCCGAGTGAAGTGGAAAAGGGACCAAGTTGTTTGTTTTTGGCTTTTCGCTGCCCGCCGCCTTGACCACCCCCAACGCTGATCTAGGCTGAACCTGCTTCCGGCATCCCTCGCCGCGAAGCAGTTCCCTCCCTCCCCCTTTTCCCTAGGTTTCGAAAGGAAGAAAGATGAAGAAGTCCCTCGTTGCGGGCACCATGCTCGCCGCGGCCGTCGCCTCGGTCGCCTCCGCCGGCTTCACCGGCTACTCGGTTCAGCGCACCATCACCGCTGGTGGCAACATTCAGTATCAGGTCTTTGCGAACTGGGACCAGAGCGGTCTCGTGTTCCTGAACGCCTTCAACTTCGCGACCCAGTCGGGCACCATGAACGCCCGTCACCAGGACTTCTTCGTCGACGACGGCGAAGTCGGCACTTGGCAGGCTGGCTCGTCGGTTTCGGTCGCTGATCGCGGCGAAGACAGCTGGGTCACCGCCAGCGGCCTGGCCACCGCCTCGGGCTGGGGCAGCGCTCTGGACCCCGGCTTCGCCAACGGCGGCACCGTCGGTGACATCAACAACGGCGCTGGCTGGTACGACGCCACCCCCGGCACCCCGAACGCGATTGCGGCCGGCGGCACCCAGGGCGGCTACCGCATCCTGCTCGCCCAGATCGTCCGCAACGGCAACGATGCCGACGCTCTCGCCACCTTCTACCTGAAGAACTCCTACAAGGTCGCCGGTACCACCACCGCGCTCTTCTCGGAAGGCACCTTCAGCATCGGTGTCGTCCCCGCCCCGGGCGCCGTGGCGCTCCTCGGCGTGGCTGGCCTGGCTGGCCGCCGTCGTCGCTGATCCGCGACGAGTTTCTTCCTGCCTAGCTGGTGGCCGTCCGCAAGGACGGCCACCTTGCTTTTTTGCCCGGCTACGGGCGGGGCCTGCCGCAGTTCCTTGCGCCAAAGCGCTTCCGAAGCGCTTATTCGACCAGGTCCACGAAAGCTTTTGCGCCGCTCGCACAAAAGTGTGCAACGACCGCTTGCGCCCGCTCGTATGGAATCGACGGTAGGGATGCCTGTGGGGATGAGTATGCCCGCCAGGCAGTCTGCATTCGTGATTCACATACAGGAAGGGAAAAGGATGAACGCTTTCTTTGTTTCGTCGGTTGCTGCTCTCGTCGCCGCGTCGGCCGCTTCGGCCGGTTTCACTGGCTTCACCGCTGACCGCGTGGTGTTGAGCAACGGCAACATCCAGTACAAGGTCTACGCGAACTTCGCTGACAACGACCTGCCGGCAGGCCAGTCGTGGGTGTTCCTGAACGCCTACAGCCACGCCACCGTCAGCGGCACCATGAACGCCGTGCACAACGACTTCTTCGTCGATGACGGCGAAGTCGGCACCTGGCAGGCTGGTTCGTCGGTCTCCGCCGCCACCCGTGACTTCGACAGCTGGGTCACCGCCAGCGGCCTGGCCACCGCCTCGGGCTGGGGCACCGCCCTGGACCCCGGCTTCGCCAACGGCGGCACCGTCGGTGACATCAACAACGGCGCTGGTTGGTACGACGCCACCCCCGGCACGGCCAACACCGTGACTGGCGGTCGCATGCTCCTCATGCAGATCGTCCGCACCGCCGCCAACGACACGCTCTACACCGCCAACCTCTCGATCACCTACAAGGTGAGCGGCTCGAGCACCGCGATCCAGCCTGGCGCGTTCCAGTACTCGATCGGTGTCCCGGCGCCGGGCGCCATCGCCCTCGCGGGTCTCGCCGGCCTCACCGGCCGCCGTCGCCGCTGAACCGTTCATCAGCACTCCTGCTCCGAACGCCACTCGGAGCAACTCCTCTCGCACAGTCCCCGGGGCGCGGCCGTCGTCGCGCCCCGGGGGTGTGCCTCACCGCTCACACCCCTCACACTCCAAGGAACACACATCATGATGCCTCGCTCAATCGTCCTCACTGCCGCCTCATTGCTTGCCGCCCTCAGCGGCGCTGCGCACGCCGGCTTCACCGGGTTCTCGGTGGTCCGCGGCCAGGGAAACCCCAACGGCAACGTCGTCTGGGAGATCCGCGCCAACTTCGATTCGACTGGACTGTCCGCCGGCCAGCAGTGGGTCTTCCTGAACGCCTACAACTGGACCACGCTTGGTGGCTCCCTCAGTGCCCTGCACAACGACGGCGTGTCGTCGTGGGACGCGTCGTACACCGACGCCGGGAACTCGAGCACCGACTCATTCGTCACCGCAACTGGCACCTATGGCTCAGGGACCGCACTCGACCCGTACTTCAACCCGTCCACCGGCAGCTCGATCCCGGCGCTGGCTGGCTGGTACGACTCCACGCCGGGCGTGAACAACGTGATTGACTCCAACTCGATGTCGTTCATGGTCGCGCAAATCGTCCGCTCCCCGACGGCGTCGCTGTATGTCGGGTCACTTGAACTGACCTACAAGGCAACTGGAACGGCTGTCGGGATCTTCGGCAACGGCACCTTCGTCATCCCGGGGATCCCCGCCCCCGGCGCCGTCGCCTTGGTTGGTCTGGCGGGCCTCACCGGCCGCCGTCGCCGCTGAGCCGGCGCGGCCCTGAGGGGCCCCCGAAGGCCCTAGCGCCCGAAGGCCCCACCATCCGCCGCTTCACAACCAATGCACGCCCGCCTGGCCCCCCAGGTGGGCGTGCTTGCTTTGATCCAGATGCCGGGGGGGGCCTGCAGGCCTCCCCCGGGAGGAAACCTGCCCGCCCGGGCAACTGGTCCGGCCAGGCTCGCCCGAGCGCGATGGATCACCCAGAAAATAGTGATTCATGGCACGAATTCGAGGGTCTTCCTTCCCGAGACCCAGTGCTGGGCTAAAGTCAGAGTGTCGTGCCCACGAGCGGAGCAGGTGTCTGCCCACTCCATTCAGCCTTGATTGAAATCAGAGGAGAAGCACCGTGAAGATTGGACTTACCCTTGGCGGCCTCACCCTTGGTGGCGTGGCCCTGTTCCTCGGCCAGTTGAACGCGACCACCGCCATTCCCGGCACCGAAGGCGATGGTGGCCTGTCGGCCGGTCCCGACGTGATCGTTGGCGCCATCCCCGATGTGGCCCGCTACACGCCCGCCTCGGTTGGTGGCGTCGAGTACGCGTCCTACGCCATCGGGACGACGAGCTGCAACATCGGCACGACCCAGCTCCAGTGGCAGCCCATGCCGAGCACGCTGCACCCCACGATCCCGCAGAACTTCTACCGCTACAAGAACGGCCGCTTCGAGCAGATCGGCATGAGCTGGATCAAGCACGGGTTCTGCGCCCTGCAGCAAACGCTGTGCGGATCCTGCACCCCGGCCGGCTCTGGCTGCCCCACCGTCCTTGGCATTGGTTGTTCGGACCCCTACACCGCTTCGTTGAACGGTGCCCAAGGCGACCTCAAGAGCCGGCGCGGCGTCAATGCCGCGACTGGGGCGTTCGGCAGCAACTACACGGACCCGTCGTCGAGCGAACCGAGCTCGTTGAAGGAGCGCCTGCGCGTTGCTCGTGCCGACTTGGATCCGGCCCAGAACACCGGAGCGCAGTACTTCGTCGAAGGCCAGTACATCCACCCGGATGATGCATCCAGCGGCAATGACAACAACAACTGCTCCTACCGCAAGGTCACCATCGGTGCCACGTGGAGCACCACCCAGGGCTACCCCTTGACGCTGAGCGGCGCCACGGTCCAGCAGCAACCCGCGATCAACGCCTGGAAGACCATCCAGCCCGACGTCGAGCAGCGCGACTACCAGGTTCCCGGCGACGGTCTGTTCGTGGTCGCGTACCGCGCCAGCGACAACGGCAACGGAACCTGGCACTATGAGTACGCCATCTTCAACATGAACAGCGACCGCAGCGGTGGCTCGTTCAGCGTGCCGGTTCCGGCGGGCGTCAACGTGACCAACATCGGCTTCAGCGCTCCGCAGTACCACTCGGGCGACCAGAACGCCGGCGCCTCGGGGTACAACCAGAACACGCCGTGGACCGGCAGCCGCACCGCCGATGCGGTCACCTGGGCGACCACCCCGTATGCACAGGACGCAACGGCCAACGCCCTGCGCTGGTCAACCATGTACAACTTCCGCTTCGACGCCAACGCGGCTCCGGCCCAAGTGGCGGCTACGATCGGCACCTTCAAGGTGGCGGGCAATGTGAATACGACTGTTGACGGCCCCGGTGGCAGCACCGGCCCGGTTAGCGGCGCGTTCTGCTTCGGCGACGGCTCGGGCCTCGCCTGCCCGTGTGGCAACAACTCGCCGGCAGGTGCTGGTGAGGGTTGCCTCAACTCGCTGGGTACCGGTGGTCAGCTGACCGTTGCGGGCACCGCCAGCATCGCGGGTGACTCGATTGTGATGACCGGCTCGGGCATGCCCGACAGCTCGGCTCTCTACTTCCAAGGCACCGCTCAAGGCGGAGCCGGCGCCGGTACCGCCTTC
>Ga0208432_1000348_pt1 | contig 9878 bp, 9 predicted proteins | sample Wag4_2014_7_11_2_FD_187361 | JGI IMG/M metagenome (GOLD analysis project Ga0208432, IMG submission 187361) | Lake water microbial communities from Ohio, USA - Utica-2 Time Series LW 2014_7_11 (SPAdes) (version 2) | ecosystem: Environmental > Aquatic > Freshwater > Lake | place: USA: Ohio...
CTGGCAGTATTGGAAGCTTTCCTGGGTAAATCTTCAGGAATTATTGACATCATGGCAACTGGTAGCGATGCTGCAACTAGAAAAGACCAACAACTCTTGGCTCATCAAAAAGAAATGATTGATGAATGCAAGAAGACGCATAAACTTTAAGTTTTTTATAAACCTGTTTTACTTTCAAAATTTCTTAATTAGTTAGCCATTCCAAGACCCCACCGTGTCTGGAACAAGTTCCACTACGGGTTTTGGAGAAGGAATAAGTTCCGTCTTTGCATTTAGCAGTTGATCCTTTTGGTGCTCCGGTTTCTGAAACCACCGGACCTGACGTTTTAGTTGGTGAAGTTGTCGCTGGGTTAGAAGTTGTGGGATTACTACTTACAGGGGTCCCTCCATTGGTACAAGTATTAAGAGCATTTACTAGAAAATCTTTTTCAACTTGATCAACACTTAGATTCCAGCGTTTTTTAACATCAACCCAATCAATTAAGTATTGGCACACATAACTACTAGTAGGTAACCAGTTTTGAGGTTCTTTACTGCCTTTACTTCTATTGGTGCCAAGAGTGACGGCAATTAAAGAATTGCCTTCAGATAAATCATTAGCAAAGTCTTGTCGTTTCTTATTACTCCATTGATCTGCTCCTGATTGCCAAGCTTCTTGCAAAGGAACTAAATGATCAACATCAAGCTTTGCCGAATCTGTAATAGTTTTGTTGTCATAAACCGAAAACCATTCACCAGTTGATACCTTGCAGCGGGATTTAAATTTAGGCCAGGTTTTTGATTCAGCAATGAGAACTTCAACTCGGGTGTCAAAGCAGTCTTTGTCAGCATCTATCCAATGTTTAAAAAGAGCACGTTTATAAGTAGTTGTTGATTCTGGCGAAACCGTTAAATCATTAACACTGGCAAAAGAGGAATTAGGAAAAAGGACAAATAGAACAGTAAGGAGAATACTGAGTTTGTACCTTTTTTGGAACATACTTACACAGTAGCGTAGAGTGATTTATTATGAAAAAATCGCACAGAAAACAGCCAAACGCCAAAACCATTCAAGCAATGAAAGACGCCGTGAATGGCAAATCTATAAAAGCCAAGGATAAAAAGGATTTGTTTAAGAAATTAAATAATTCCTAATTTGATCGATTCTCTAATTAGTAGAATCAATCCTGCCACTAGGTTTCTGGCAAATTTAGAGTTGTCTTCTTCCTAAAACCAAGAGCAGCAAGTAGTCAAAACTAGAGTCAAATAGCACTACTTGGTTTTCCCACTACAATCGAATTAAGCAGCTTTCTTTTGTAGCAGAATATGGGCTAAACATCATCAAAAGTGCAAGATCTATGAGAAATAAACTTTCCCCCAAAGATCGCTTATGGGTATTTGCTGACCCTGGTTTAAAAGAACTAATCATTAAATGTGAACTGCAACTAGCAACACCCATAACTGTGGAAGCTTTGAGCCAACTAGTTCAAGAAAGACTAATACAGAACTTTGAAAGATTTAGCTGGATTATTAACACAAAGGGTGAATACCGCAGAGTTAATAATCTTGATTTAGCTCAACACGTCACAGAAAATTCATCAATTGTAATAGATCCTCAAAGACCCCTGTGGCAATTTAATTTAGTAAATAATTCTAAAATTGAAATAGGAGTCCATCATGCTTTAGCTGATGGACTCTCTCTTGTGGCAATTTTAAGAAAGCTCACTGAGGAAAAACCAGTGGTGATTAATCCTGGGAAAACTAGAAATAGACCTAGTTGGTCGATGATTTTAAGAACGATTCAAGGAGTTTTTAAGGCACTCTTTACTATCTTTATTAGTCCAACTGTGAAGTTAGCTGATGCAGAAACTAATAAAAACTACTCATCTAAGACTTGGGTCAGACCAGATAAGTTAACTAATAGAACTGATTTTGAGACAATTTTAGAAGATTTGATATTAGATCCATCTTTAGAGATTAAAGAAAACTCAATTATTGCCGTTCCCATCTCTATTTCATCTTTAACTAACAGAATCAATAACGGGTTAGGCAATAAATTTGCTCTTTCTCCCTTACCAAAAAAGTCCCAAATATCTATTGTGGATGAATTTAGAACCATGAAAAAACAAGGGGAAGTCTTAGGTGCTTATTTCATTTCCGTCTTTATTGGTTCAATGCCTACTGTTATTGGCAGATACTTATCTAAGTTTGTTTCTTCCCATATCTTTGGCATTGTTTCAGGAGTTCAAGTATCCCGTTTAGCCCTTAATCTTTTAGGTTCAGAAATTAAACAAATAAAGGCTTGGGCCCCAATTCTGGGGGGCCAAAAGTTTTCAATTACTTCAGTTCACTACAAAGGTGAAGTTACTTTAAATCAAGTTATTAAGTCTTAAAATCTAGATCTTTCTTGTCACAGTCGAAGTCAAGTTATTTTTACCTACAGCTGTAATAGTGATTGTGGCACCTTTAGTTTCATCAGTAATGATGGAAAAATTCGGATCAGTCGTAGAAGCTGTGATTGATTTTCCATTTTCGAGTGTGATTTTTACAATATATTTCTTAACGGATTTATCTTTCTTCCATTGAGCTGTGATTGCCATTTTTTTGTTTTTGGTTAAAATTTCAGATTTTTGTGAAGCAACTCTGGCTAATTTTGGGGCATTAGGCTTGGTTTTCATAGTTACTACCTTTAATACAGTTCCATCTGTTGCCATTATGGAATAAGAAATACTTTGACCTGGTTTTGCCTTTGGTAGAACTAATTTTCCATTGACACTTTCAATGATTGTGGCTTTTTTGCTGCTGGAGTCATATTTACTGATCACGACTTTTCTATTTGGCTCCCAGTTAATTCTTCCGTTTGATACCTCAACATTTCTAATTGGCACAAAGTAATTATCTGGACCACTTGAATCACCTGTGGGAACTGCCGGGGCAACTGGAGTGACTGAAACAGAACTTGAAGCTGAGCTGTCACCGTTTGCGTTAACTGCTTTTAAATAAATTGTGTAGGAAGTTCCATTTGTTAAGCCAGGAATTGTTATTGGTGAGGAGGAATTAGTGGGGGATAAATCTGTGTAATTTGTGCCATCTGTTGAGTATTTGTAATTAGAAATTGTGCTTCCGCCATCGGATCCCGATGTGAAACTAATTGTTGCTTGACCATCTCCTGCCGTGGCAGATAATGAAGTAGGGGCAGAAGGTGTTGTGGAAGGAGTTACTGTCACTGAACTTGAAGCAGCGCTATCACCATTAGCGTTGACTGCTTTCAAATAAATAGTGTACGAAGTTCTATTGGTTAAACCAGGAATAGTGACTGGTGAAGAGTTATCAGTTGGGGAAAGTGCTGTGTAAGTGGTGCCATCTGTTGAGTATTTGTAATTAGTTATCGAACTTCCACCATCTGATCCTGGCGTGAAACTGATGGTTGCTTGCCCATCTCCTGCAGTTGCAGATAAAGAAGTAGGAGCAGATGGAGTTGTGGAGCTTGGACTTATTGAAATTGAGCGAAGCTTCCCCGTCGCTTCACCTATGGTGAGAAAAGCAGTTAACCCATCGGATGTAACAGCGGAATTATTCCAACCTCGATTAACCGGTTCGGTATTCCAATTCGCACCGCCATCTCCTGAAATACTTAAATATCCGTTGTATTTTCCAGCAACAATTGTGTTTCCATCCGCTGTTGATGAGAGATAGATCTTTTGCCCAGAAATTTCTGTTCGAGTTGTCCAAGTTGTACCACCATTGTCTGAGGTGTACACATAATTTTCCCAGGCTGATGCTGCAATTTTTTGGCCGTCATCAGCTACCGTTATTGAAACCCAATTTTTATTTCCTGCATTTGTAATTTGATTCCAGGTTGAACCATAATCAGTAGATTTGTAAATATATCCACCGTCTTGAGCAGCAACCGCATATTGACCATCACTCGAGGCAGAGAAAGTATTAAAATATGCAGTAGTTGAACTTCTAGTCCAATTAACTCCTGAGTCACTTGAAACATAAATTCCATTGTCATAGTTTGTTAAATAGATTCTAGTTCCGTCTGTTGACATTTCTATTTTGCACGAATTCCAACATTCATAACCCGATGGACGACTTGTGGTCCAAGAAGTTCCAAAATTTGTCGAAGTGTAAATATAGGAATTTTGATTACCGCGATTGGTAGCCACAATTTTATTTCCATCTCCAGAAATTGCCACACTGTTGAAATTAGGCCCGCTGTACTTTGAAGTCCAAGTTGTTCCTGAGTCACTTGAAACATAAATTGCACCGGTGCTTGCAGCAACTATCTTGGTGCCATCACTGGATATAGCTATAGATCTCCAATCTAAAGATGGTGAATTTAATTCAGTTGTAGTTAACGTTGAAGTAGTTGCAGCACCAGCAATTCCCTGAAATGCTAATTGGCTAGATAATATAGTGACAACAATAAGTGGCCTTAAAAAGTTTTTTACTTTTATAAAATTAAGTGATTTAAAAAAAGGCGCACTTTTGATACTTTGCACTATGAACAACCTCCTGTGTGCGCCTAAGAGGAAAACCGTTTGGATTACAGAATTACTTGGGGCAAATATTACCTAGTACTCATGAAAGGTGCACCCCTTGAACAACTAGGCAGGAATGAATTCCACGTAAACTTTTCCCACTATTGGCCTATTCCTGGGAAGTTTTAGGACTAAAACCCTAAATCTAAATCGTCTCTGCCCACATTAAAAGTATTAACTGGATTATCACTTGGGTAACCAAGGGACAATCCAACTATTAGTTTGTAATCTTGAGGGATCTCTAAATGATTTCTAACTGGACTTGCCCAGGTGGCTAATGCTCCTTGAGCACAAGTTCCTACACCTTGGGAATGAGCTGAAAGCATGATGGTTTGTAAGAAAATACCGGCATCTAGTGCTGCATAGGCTTTTAAGTCTTTGTGGACAAAGAGAAACAAAGCTATGGGAGCACCAAAGAATTCAAAGTTTTGTCTCCAAGCTTTCTCTTTGCCTTCTTTGTCATCTCTAGTAATACCAAGGAATTCATATAGGGCTTTGCCTGTTTTTACTCTTCTTTTTTGTAAAGTGTGAGGATATTTAAAGATGGTTCTAAAATCACCATCAGGCCAACCTTTTCTAAAGATCAGCAATTGTAGTTTTTTTAACCAATTACCATTCATTAAAGGCCAAGCTTGATCAAAGAGTTTCAAGTAATCATTCTTAATTAATTCCAGGGTTTCACCCTTTGCAATTGCTAGGTAATAGGGATGGGTGTTACTCCAGGAAGGAGACCACAGCGCATCATCAAGTATTTGTTTTAAGACAGATTCAGAGACCTGATCTGGTTTGAAATCACGAATGCTACGACGAGATTTGTTAAGAGCCGAAAAGTCCATATATAGATGTTAGTGGGCAAAAGAGGGATATAAAACTTGTTCAACCGTGAGGAAACAGCCCCCTTGGCAACACAACTTTTGAGGCGTAATCTCGAGAGTTACAGCAAGAACTAGGCACTAAGGAGATTGAAGATGATTTATTCAGTTCCTGGTACACCTGGTGCAGTGGTTAACGCAAAACCACAATATGAGAATTTCATTGGTGGTAAATGGGTTAAACCTGTTAAGGGTCAGTACTTCGACAATGTCTCACCAACAAATGGTAAGAATTTCACAAAAATTCCCAGATCAACTAGTGAAGATATTGAACTAGCACTAGATGCAGCTCACGCTGCTAAAGATGCTTGGGGTAAAACCAGCGTTGCTGCTCGAGCAGTAATTTTAAATAAAATTGCTGATCGGATGGAGCAAAATCTAGAACTATTAGCTGTGGCAGAAACCTATGACAACGGTAAAGGTGTTCGAGAAACCTTAGCTGCTGATATGCCATTAGCAATTGATCATTTTAGATATTTTGCTGGTGCAATAAGAGCTCAAGAAGGAAGTGCAGGAGAACTTGATGAGGACACAGTTGCTTATCATTTTCACGAACCACTTGGAGTAGTTGGACAAATTATTCCGTGGAACTTTCCTATTTTGATGGCGGTGTGGAAACTAGCTCCAGCTTTAGCTGCCGGAAACTGCATTGTGTTAAAACCAGCTGAACAAACACCTTGGTCAATTTTGGTGTGGATGGAATTAATGGCAGATCTTTTGCCACCAGGGGTGCTAAATATTGTTAACGGTTTTGGTGTGGAAGCTGGAAAACCTCTTGCTTCTTCTAAACGTGTTGCCAAGATTGCTTTCACAGGAGAAACCACCACTGGAAGATTAATCATGCAATACGCCTCTGAAAACATCATTCCGGTTACTTTGGAATTAGGTGGCAAAAGTCCAAACGTATTCATGGCCGATATTGCTGACAAAGATGATGATTTCTTTGATAAGTGCATTGAAGGCTTTGTCATGTTTGCTCTTAACCAAGGTGAAGTTTGTACCTGTCCTTCTCGTGCATTAATTCATGAATCTATTTATGACAAATTCATGGAAAGAGCATTAGCAAGAACAAAAGCAATTGTGCAAGGAAACCCATTTGATACCAACACCATGATCGGTGCCCAAGCTTCAAATGATCAACTAGAAAAGATCATGAGCTATATGGATATTGGTGTTAAAGAAGGTGCCAAAATTCTTACCGGTGGCAAAAGAAAGATAGTTCCCGGTTTAGAAGACGGTTACTATGTGGAACCAACAATCTTCACAGGCAAGAACTCAATGAGAGTCTTCCAAGAAGAAATCTTTGGTCCAGTAGTTTCTGTTACTACCTTCAAAGACATTGATGAAGCAATTGCTATTTCAAATGACACTCTTTATGGTTTAGGAGCTGGAGTTTGGACAAGAAGTGTGCACGATTCATATCGTCTAGGTAGAGCCATTAAAGCTGGACGTGTGTGGACAAATTGTTACCACGCATATCCTGCTCACGCAGCATTTGGTGGTTACAAAGCATCAGGTATTGGTCGAGAAAACCACAAGATGATGCTTGATCATTACCAACAAACCAAGAACCTGCTTGTTTCTTATGCACCTAAGAAACTAGGTTTCTTTTAAACAGCAACAAAAATAAGAACATTGAGAGTCGCTTCATCTTTTGAAAGGCGACTCTCAATTTCTTCTAAAATCGGTTAGGATTGATTAATGAACAGAGTTGAAATCTCACCAGAAGCTCTTTTGATGTTAAAAAAGATGCAAGGCATTCATGGAGCTTTAATGTTTCACCAATCTGGTGGTTGCTGTGATGGGTCAAGTCCTATGTGTTATCCGTTGAATGATTTTAAAGTTGGCCAAGCAGATGTTTTCTTAGGTTTTGTGGGAGATGCAGAATGCAGAGCTCCTTTTTATATGTCTGGTTCCCAATTTGAATATTGGAAACATACCCATTTAACTGTGGATATCGTTCCTGGTCGAGGTAGTGGTTTTTCTGTGGAAGCACCTGAGGGAGTTAGATTTTTAATTAGATCAAGATTATTTGAAGATAATGAGTGGGCTATTTTAGAAAAAGAACCAGTTTTAACTGGTCAAAATCACTAATAGAGAAAAACTAGCCTCTAGGCAAAACTGATTTTCAGGCGTAGGGTTTGTCTCACATATTTTTTACACATATGGATGGGGAGATGTTTATGACTGATCGTTCCAGATTAGATCCTGAAGCAACTGTTCCTTTGGATGGTTTATTACAAGCTTTACCTGGTGGATTCAATGCCATTCCAGATATCAATGCTCGTAGAGCAACTGTGACAGGAATTATGGCCACAGTTGAAGTTCCAAAGAATCCAAATGTGGAAATAACAGAACACGTTGCACCAGGACCAGCTGGTGAAATAAAGGTCAGAGTTTATTCACCTAAAAATGTAGCTGCTCCCAGACCTGCTTTGGTTTACATCCATGGTGGGGGAATGATTTTAGGAAGTATTGATGGTGAGCACGGTATGGCACAAATGATGTGTGATCAATTAGGAATGACTATTGCCAGTGTTGATTACCGCAAAGCACCAGAAGATCCTCATCCTGCTGCCACTAATGATTGTTTTGCTGCTTCTAAATGGGTTTTTGCTAATGCCAAATCTTTAGGCATTGATGCAAACAAAATTGGTATTTATGGTGCAAGTGCAGGTGGTGGATTAACACTTTCAGTAGCACTTAAAGCAAGAGATGAAGGTGGACCTGATTTTAAATTTATGGTGCCGATTTATCCGATGATTGATCATCGCAATGAATCACATTCTTCAAAGCTAGTTACTGATGTGGGAATTTGGGACAGAGCAGGTTCTATGGAAGCTTGGTCTTGGTATTTAGGGGGACAAAAACCAGATCAACATTCTTCCCCGGCAATGGCAGTAAATCTTAAAGGTTTACCACCTGCCTACATTGATGTTGGTGAAATGGATATGTTTCGTGATGAAAACCTAGATTTTGTGAAAAGACTGGGTGAAGCAGATGTCAGAGTTGAATTTCATTTGTGGCCAGGGGTTTATCACGGAGCAGAAATATTTGCCCCAGAAGCCACAATTAGCAAAGCAATTATGGCCACCCGACTTGCTGGCATTAAACGATTAGTGGAACTAATTAGTCGTTGAACAATCAAAAATATTGAGTGAAAGATAATTGCAGCTTTCAAAGCAATTACCGTTCATTAAAGGCCAAGCTTGATCAAAGAGTTTAAGGTAATCATTCTTTATTAGTTCTAGTTCTTCATTCTTTGCTATTGCTAGGTAATAGGGATGGGTGTTACTCCAGGAAGGAGACCACAGAGCATCTTCCAGGATTTGTTTTAACACAGATTCAGGAACCTGATCTTTCTTGAAATCATGAATACTGCGGCGTGATTTGTTTAAAGAGGAGAAGTCCATAGATATGAGGATAGTGGGCTTATAGCAATAAAAAGGACAGCCAGAATCTCAGACTGTTGATCTTGAGCCTAATTTGTGACAAGCTAAAAAAATGAGCGTTGAAGAAGAATTGAATTGGCGCCTTCAACAATATAGAGAATTGCAACAACATCCGAATTGGCCAATAATCCCTAATGCTGAGATTAACGAAAGAAAAATTTATTTTGGTGGTCGAGGGATCTGGTTTGATAAAACTAGAACTGAAAAAATAATTCCAGGAGGAATCGCAGTTGGTTTGCTTCACACGGGGCACCATTATCCAGACGATGTTTCGGAAACTTCAATTCTTTATCACTATCCTGAAACTGAAACAGTTGGTCGCGATATTTCAGAAGTAAATAGTATTAAAAACGCTGCAACATTAAAATTACCAATCTTTATTTTGGTGAATGAATCTGGTGGAAAAAGAGTCATGCTTTCTTGGGTTGAAGCTGTTGAAGATAAATTAGGCTACGTTCTTCTCTCTTTTGAAAGATTAGATAAACCAGCGGAAATAAATAGAAAATGGGAAGATCCGAATAGCCCACTTGTATTAAAAATTTCTAGACCCAAAATTGAATCAGCATCCATGAGAGCCAGAAGAGATCCAAAATTCAAATTCCATACGCTTCAAAGATACGATGGAAAATGCGCGGTAACTAATTTGAATATTACAAGAATCTTAGAAGCAGCCCATATCGTTCCTGTTGAAGATGGAGGGTCTGACGATCCTAGAAATGGAATTTTACTTTCCCCAAACGCTCATCGTGCATTTGATGCAGGCATGTGGACTATCCATCCCAAAACTTTAGAAATTGTCGAATCAGAGAAACACAAGGAGTTTGAAGTACTAAAAAATCTTAAATTCGAAAAAACAAATATCAAGGATTTGATTAACAAGCCAGCACAAGAGGCTCTAGATTTTAGATATGATCTATTTCAACAAGCTAATTAATTTTATTTCTTAAAATTAGGTCCATCTTGAATTCTAGACTCATTAATTGCAATTTTTTCGCGTATCGCTGAATTCAAGTCAATTCTAAGTAAAT
>Ga0208432_1000353_pt1 | contig 9826 bp, 8 predicted proteins | sample Wag4_2014_7_11_2_FD_187361 | JGI IMG/M metagenome (GOLD analysis project Ga0208432, IMG submission 187361) | Lake water microbial communities from Ohio, USA - Utica-2 Time Series LW 2014_7_11 (SPAdes) (version 2) | ecosystem: Environmental > Aquatic > Freshwater > Lake | place: USA: Ohio...
GTTAGCCTTTGCAGCTTTTGCTGAACACCCAGTAGATGTTGGTGTCATTGAAGTAGGTATGGGCGGCGAATGGGATGCAACCAATGTTGTTGATGCCGATGTATCAGTCATCATGCCTATCGGCTTTGATCACATGGAATACCTGGGCCACACCTTGCATGAAATCGCCTCAACTAAGGCTGGAATCATCAAAGAAGGCGGTTTTGTAGTACTTGCCCAACAAGAGCCAGAAGCGGCAAAAGAGTTGATTCGCAAAGCTGCCGAAGTTGGCGCTGATGTAGTTCGAGAAGGTGTGGAATTTTCTGTGCTCTCACGCGCAGTAGCAGTGGGTGGCCAGTTGCTAACGATTCAGGGAATTCACGAGACGTACGACGAGATTTTCTTACCATTACATGGACGTCACCAGGCAGCAAATGCAGCAGCGGCTTTAGTCGCAGTCGAAGCTTTCTTTGGGGATCAACCTCTAGATATTGACGCCGTTCGTGCAGGCTTTGCTGCAGTTACTTCACCTGGTCGCTGCGAAGTTGTACATCGTGATCCGACTGTAATTTTAGATGCCGCGCATAATCCACATGGAGCTAAAGCGCTGGCTGATACTTTGCTGAATGAATTCAATTTTGATGAAATCATCGCTGTTGTCGGAGTCTTTGGGGATAAAGATGCGACGGGGATTTTCCAAGAGTTAGAACCAATCGTTGACCATGTAATCGTGACGCAGAGTTCTTCGTCGCGTGCAATGCCCGCATCCGAACTAGAGAAAATCGCTTCCTCGGTATTTGGTTCAGATCGCGTCTTTGAGGTTTCAGAATTAAACTCAGCTCTAGATAAAGCTGTCGCCGATTCAATTCGACCTCTCAGCGAAGACACAGTTGGAATCCTTGTTACGGGTTCAGTTGTAACTGTTGGCGAAGCTCGAACATATTTGAGAAAGAAGTTTGCACGATGAAGATTCTCGGAGCATCTGTCTTAGTTGCAGAGAGTTTGACTTTGGGTTTTGCAATTTTGTTAGCGATGAAGGACCACTCTCAGGCTGCAATTATTTATGGATGCGTTGTTTCCTTCTTACTATTTGTTGCAGCAGGCTTAGTGCGTCGCCCAGGTGGTTTTGTGATCGGCTCATTGATGCAGATCGCCATGATCGCTTTTGGATTTGTTGAGCCATCCTTCTTCATTATTGGGGCGGTTTTGATTGGTCTTTGGGTGGCTGCCATCGTTGTGGGCCGTAAGGGTGAGGCCGCTCGCGCTGCCTTGCTGGCTGCAGGGCCTAAAAAACCCTAATAGACTAGGCGAGTGAGCACAGAGAAAACACTTATCCTCGTTAAGCCCGATGGCGTACGCCGCGGTTTAGTTGGCGAGGTTATATCCAGAATTGAAACTAAGGGTTATGCGATCGATGCGTTGCGCATGTTGCAAGCAGATGCCACATTACTCGAGAAGCATTACGCAGAACATGTTGGTAAGCCATTTTATGAACCACTAGTTGAGTTCATGATGTCAGGTCCAATTGTTGCAATCGTTGCTTCTGGAAATCGTGTTATCGAAGGATTCCGTTCATTAGCCGGTGTAACAGATCCAACCGTTGCAGCACCCGGAACAATTCGCGGAGATCTAGCTCGTGATCAAGGAACCAAAGTTTTGCAGAACCTCGTTCATGGCTCCGATTCACCCGAATCTGCAGCACGTGAAATTCAAATTTTCTTTCCGCAGTAGTTAATTCCCCACGTACAAAAAAGCACAAGGAGTAAAGATGTCACAAGGAAGCAGAATGTCATTCATCGGTCGCGATATGGCCGTTGACCTAGGCACAGCGAACACGCTTGTTTATGTTCGTGGACGTGGCATTGTTCTTAACGAGCCATCAGTAGTAGCTGTTAACCAAGACACCGGTGGAATTTTGGCCGTTGGTATTGAAGCGAAGAAGATGATTGGTCGCACTCCTGGCAACATCGTTGCTATCCGTCCCCTCAAAGATGGCGTAATCGCAGATTTTGATACAACAGAGCGCATGTTGCGTTACTTCATCCAGAAGGTTCACCGTCGTCGTTACTTGGCTAAGCCACGTATCGTTGTGTGCGTTCCATCAGGTATCACTGGTGTTGAGCAGCGTGCGGTTAAGGATGCTGGATACGCAGCTGGTGCACGTAAGGTGTACATCATCGAAGAGCCAATGGCTGCTGCGATCGGTGCAGGACTTCCAATCCACGAGCCAACTGGAAACATGGTTGTAGATATCGGTGGAGGAACTACAGAGGTTGCTGTTATTTCACTGGGTGGAATCGTAACTTCGCTATCAATTCGCGTAGGCGGAGATGAGTTAGATCAGTCAATTATTAACTGGGTTAAGCGCGAATTCTCTCTACTTTTGGGTGAGCGCACAGCTGAGGAGATCAAGATGGCTATCGGATCTGCTTACCCACTTGCTGGAGAAAATGATGCAGAGATTCGCGGTCGCGATTTAGCAACAGGTCTTCCAAAGACAATCGTTGTATCTGCAGCTGAGATTCGTAAAGCGCTTGAAGAGCCAGTGAACTCAATCGTTAACGCGGTAAAGAGCACATTGGATAAGACTCCACCAGAGCTTGCATCAGATTTGATGGATCGTGGAATTGTTCTCACCGGTGGTGGAGCACTTCTTAAGGGTCTGGATGAGCGCCTTCGCAAAGAAACTGGAATGCCAATTCACATCGCAGAGCGTCCATTGGATGCTGTTGCTGAGGGCTCCGGAAAGTGCATTGAAGAGTTTGAAGCTCTTGAGAAGGTTCTAATCTCCGAGCCACGTCGATAAGGCCAACTCTTTAATGCGTAATGGGGGTCGCGCACGTTTTTTGTTGGTGATCTTGATTGTCACCTCTTTGTTTCTCATCACCTTAGATCTTCGTGGCGTAAAAGTCATTGACGGTTTTAAGCAGGGAACTCAAACCGTGCTCTCTCCCTTTCAGCGTGCAGGTGCGGTTGTTCTCAACCCCGTTAAAGATTTCTTTTCAGATGTTACGCATCTTGGACGCACCAGAAGCCAGATCGAAAAGCTAGAGGTTGAAAACGCAAATTTAAAAATCAAGCTTTTGAATCGTAAAAATGCTGATGGACAGTTAAAGCAATTGGAATCAATCTTGGATTTAGCTGGAACAGCTGGCTACAAAATCGTAAATGCCAGGGTAATCAGCCATGGCTCGAGCCAATCATTTTCACAAACCATCACAATCGATTCTGGCAGTAATGCAGGCATCAAGAAGAATATGACTGTGCTTTCGCAGTATGGTCTTGCAGGTGTAGTTAAAGATGTTTACCCAAACTCTGCCTTGATTCAACTAGCTAGCGATCCAGCCTTCAAGGTTGGCGCACGTATTGCAGGATCACAGCAAATCGGAATCCTTTCAGGCCGCGGAAACCGCTCTGCGAGCCTGCAACTGCTTGATAATTCAACAACGGTCAAGGTTGGCGATGTTTTGTTAGCTCGTGGAAGTGTGGCTAATCGTCCATTTGTTCCAGGTGTTCCACTTGGATATGTGAGCCAAGTTGATAACTCTGCAGGTGCTGTCGCGCAATCGGCAACCATCCGTTATTACACAAACTTTTCAACATTAGGCGTGGTTGCAATTGTTGTCAACGGTCCAACCTCAGATCCAGGTGATTCATTGGTTCCACAGAAGCCTCAGGTCACACCTATTCCAACAGTTACCGTCACAGTTACTCCATCACCTACTGCAAGTAATTAACACCAATGATTACCCGTCAGATTTCGATTGCGACACCAATTTTCCTTTTGATCTTTGTAATACAAGAGGCGGTGATCTCGCAGTTTCGTTTACCTGGTGGGGGATTTTCAATCCTATTAATCTTTGCTTTAACCTGGGCGGTATTAAGCCAACCTGAGGTTGCAGCGGTCATTGGTTTTGCAGCTGGAATCTTTATGGATCTATCGCAAAGTGCCAGCGGTCCCTTTGGTCAATGGACTTTGATCATGTTGCTTGCAGGATATGCAATTTCATATATCGGTTATGGTGATGACAACATTCATGCAAACGCAATTGGAATTGTTTTCTTTGTTGTAGTTGCTAACTTCTTTGTCGAGATTGCATATTTGGTTACCGGAGCGCTGTTAGGTGTAGCGACGGGTTCATTTGGTCAGATAGTTCTAACTCTATTTGGAATGAGTATCTGGGCGCTGTTGGTCTCACCCATCATGCTTCCACTATTTACTCGCTTGCATGGATTGATCTTTGATTCACGGTCTGCGCTATGAACAATAGATCCCGTTTAGCGGTACTAGTTGTACAAATCCTGATTGTTTCGTTGATGGCAGCTTTGTTTGGCAGACTCTTTTATCTGCAGGTTGCAGCGGGACCAAAGTACAAAGATGCTGCATTAAGCATCCAAAGTCGCGATGTTGTAGCTCCTGCAACTAGAGGATTAATTGTTGATGGCTATGGTGTGCCATTAGCTATGAATAAAGCGGGTTTGGCGATCACTATCGATCGCATTGCAATCGATAAGTTAGAGGATCAAGGCGCAGATGTAATGAAGCGCTTAGCAATACTTCTGAACCTTAAATACAAGGATATATATCAAAACACACGATTGTGCGGCGAGCTTCCAAAGGGACAAAAAGCTGGATGCTGGCAGGGATCTAGGTATCAACCAATCCCAATTACAAAATCTGCCGATCCAGATATTGCTCTGCAAATAGTTGAACGCTCCGATTCATTTCCGGGTGTCGATGCGCAACCTGTAGCAATTCGAAATTATCCAAGTTATCTAGATGTTAACGCTGCCCACGTACTTGGATACGTTGGACCATTAACTGAGACCGATCTGCTTAAAGGAAATGGCAAGCAGTATTTCCGTAGTGAAACGATAGGCAAATCAGGTCTTGAGATTCAATACGATTCATTTCTGCGCGGCGAGCCAGGAATTAGAACAGTTATCGTTGATCGCAAAGAGTCCATTACTCGTGAAAGCCAAAACACCAAGCCTGTTGCAGGAGATCACTTAGTAACAAGTTTGGATGTTCGTTTACAAGCATCAGCGGAAAAAGCGCTCAAGGATGCGGTGATGCGCGGACGAGCTAATGGATACACCTCAGATTCAGGTGCTGCCGTTGTTATGGATATCAAGACCGGAAGAATCTTGGCACTTGCCTCGTATCCAACCTATGACCCCAATGCATGGGAAAAAGGGTTAACCGTTCAGCAGGCTGAGGATTTATTCAGCGAAAAGAAATCTGTTCCAGCACTTAACCGTGCGCTACAAGGTTTGTTTGCACCTGCATCAACCTTTAAAACAGTTTCAGTAGTTGCAGCAGCTGCTGCGGGTTATGACCTCAACGCCAACTACAAATGTCCTTCACAGGTACAGGTCGGTACCCGTGCGTTCCAAAACTTTGATAGTAAAAATCAAGGCACCATGAACATGAAAAAGGCTATTGCCGTCTCATGCGACACAATCTGGTACCAAATCGCATTTGATGAATGGTTACGTGATGGTGGCTTGAGACCAAAATCAAGCGCCAATGATTACTTCTTCGAGGCAGCTAAAGCCTTTAACATCACTCAAAAAGTTGGAATCGATATACCTTCAGAGTCATCATCTCGACTGGCAGATCGTGCATACAAAAAGAGCTGGTACCAGCAGAACAAAGATTTCTACTGCAACTACAAGGAGCGAGCGACTAAGGCACAGCAGACTCCGTTCTTGCTACAGCTGGCAGCTGAAAACTGTGTTGATGGAGACAAGATCCGTGCTGGAGATGCTGTGAACTTTTCTATCGGACAGGGTGACACAGTTGTGACACCTCTAAAGTTGACGCAGATGTATGCAGCGATAGCCAATGGCGGAACTATCTGGCAGATGATGGTTGCTAGAGCGATTGTTAAAACTGATGGAACGGTAGTTGAGAGTTACACACCTAAGAAGTTAGGAACGGTTAAAACAGCACCTTCGACACTTTCCTTCTTGCGTAGCTCACTTCGTGAGGTTGTAACCACCGGAACTGGAGCAGGGGTATTTGCGGGTTTCCCAATTGAAATTAGTGGCAAGACAGGTACAGGTCAGGTCTTTGGTCGCAATCCAAATGGCTCATTGAAAGATGACACTTCCTGGTTTGCTTCGTATGCACCAAGTAAGAATCCTCGCTACGCCGTTGTCATGATGGTGGGTCAAGGTGGTTTCGGTGCATCAACATCTGGTGTTGGAGTTCGACAGATTTACTCAACACTCTTTGGTGTTGTTGGAAACAAGGTTGTGCCTGGCGCGGCGTTGTTCCCAGAAGGTAAACCACCAACACAACTGCCTAAGATTTCACCAGCTACAAAACCTAAGGAGGCGAGCAAGTGAGTCAGATCCATGCCCGCCAGAGGTTATATCGACGTAGCCGGCAATCACTTTTGCATGGCTGGGATCCAGTTCTAACAGCTGTTGTTGCCCTCCTTTTAATTATTGGAACCTTGCTGGTGTGGGCGGCAACCCGCGATTGGTACATCCGCAATGGTTTAGATGGCCAGTACTACTTAAAGCGCCACATTATTAATATATTGATCGGTGGATTATTGGCATACGGTACAACCGTTGTTGACTACCGCTTACTGCGCGCTTACACACCATTTTTATGGGGTGCAGGTGTTATTGGATTAACTATTGTGTTAATTCCAGGACTTGGTGCTGAAGTAAATGGTGCACGAGCGTGGATTAATCTGCCAGGTGGTTTCCAGATTCAACCCGCAGAACTTGCAAAGATTGCGATCATCATTGGTATGTCGATGATCTTGTCGGAACGAACCCATGACAGTACTGAACCTACGAGCAAGGATGTGCTTCAGGCTTTAGCGATCGCTGCTATTCCGGTAATCCTGATTATTCTCCAGCCAGATATGGGAACAATCTTGATCATCGCCGCCTCTGTTGTCACAATCATCGCAGTTTCCGGTGCACCTGCTCGGTGGGTTGTTGGTTTGTTGCTGCTTGCGGTACTAGGTGGATTTGTCGCGGTCAAAGCTGGAGTTATCAGTGAGTACCAAGTTAATCGTTTGCAAACCTTTGTCGATCCAAATGCAGATACACAAGGTGCTGGTTATCAACTTCGCCAAGCACGTATCACCGTTGGTTCTGGTGGATTGCTCGGAACTGGATTGTTTAATGGTCCACAAACAAATGGACGATTTGTTCCTGAACAACAGACTGACTTTATTTTCACTGTTGCCGGAGAAGAGCTTGGCTTTGTCGGCAGTGGATTTATTCTGTTGCTCTATCTCATATTGTTGATGCGAGCCTTTTCTATCGCGCGCAGAACCTCAGATCCCTTTGGGCGTTTAGTGTGTATGGGCGTCATTGCCTGGTTCTCATTCCAGTTATTTGAAAATATTGGAATGACCTTGGGGTTGATGCCGATGACGGGTGTGCCATTGCCATTTATTTCCTATGGTGGATCATCGATGTTTGCCACCCTGATCGGATTTGGTCTTTTGCAGAACGTTCACGCTCGTTTACGAGGTTAAATAGGCAAATACGCCCTCAGATGCCATAATTAGGGCACCAGTTCAGCGCGGCTCGCGATCAATCGCGATACAAGCCCAGCGCGGACGGTACGGAAAACCCAACAGGATTTTTTAAGAAGATAGCTCCGCAAGGGGCATAAAGGATTTGGTGCCATGGCGATTGAGCCTAAAACACCGCGCAAGCGTGCGGTTAAAAAAGCATCCGCGAAAGCAGATGCTCCAGTTACCGAGGTAGCTGAAGAAAAGAAGACAACCCGTAAGAAGGCCGCAGCTATTCCGGTCCCAATTTTTCAAGCCGCACCTGAAAAGCCTGCTGCTAAAAAAGAGAGTTCAGATAGCAAGCCTCGTAAGAAGGTTGCTGCGAAGAAAGAAAGTACAGAAGTTGAAGAAAAGCCTGCAGCGGCAGATAGTGCAGCAGGAGATTCTGAAGAACGCGCTAATCGCAACCGCCGTCGCCGTCGTGGTGGCCGTGGTCGCCGTAAGCCAGGTTCTGCTGATGCAACCAACACAGGCAATGTAGATTCAGATTTGAACGATGAGAATTCAACAGAGGAATCTGGCGAAGAGGATTCAGCTGAAGGTGCAACCTCAACACGTCGCCGTCGTCGCCGTCGCGCAACCGGTGAAGGTGTAACTCCAGGGGAGACCATCGAAGAAGATGGCGTAATTACAGTTGTAAAGGTTCGCGAAAAACGTGAACGCCCAGAGCGTCCAGCTCGTAATGACCGCAATGATCGCAACAACCGTAACCGTCGTGACCGCAATGATCGATACGACCGCAATGATCGTGGCGGACGAAGCGAGTACCGCGAGCCATATCGCAAGCGCGGAACAATCATTACCGATGGAGAGTTCTTAGCACGTCGCGAAAATGTTGACCGCGAGATGCTTGTTCGTCAGATTGCTGACCGCACACAGATCGCTGTTATTGAAGATGGCGTCATGGTGGAGCATTACGTTAACCGTAATAGCAATGTTTCTTACGTTGGAAACGTTTACCTAGGTCGCGTACAAAATGTTCTTCCATCAATGGAAGCTGCATTCGTAGATATTGGTAAGGGCCGTAACGCGGTTCTGTATGCAGGTGAAGTTAACTGGGATGCTGCTGGTATCTCAGAATCACAACCTCGCAAGATCGAAACTGTTTTAAAGACAGGCCAGCCCGTATTAGTACAGGTAACTAAGGATCCAATCGGTCAAAAGGGTGCACGTCTGACTAGCCAGATTTCATTGCCTGGACGTTACGTTGTCTATGTTCCTGGCGGCGGAATGTCTGGAATTTCCAAGCGTCTTCCTGAAGAAGAGCGCGCTCGTTTGAAATCAATCTTGAAGAACCTAATCCCTGAAGAAGCTGGCGTGATTGTTCGTACAGCTGCTGAAGGTGTCAGCGAAGAAGATCTCACCAATGATGTCGCACGTTTGAAGGCGCAATGGGAAGACATCTACGCAAAGAGTCAGAATCCAAACTTCCATGCACCAGCTGCGCTGTACCAAGAGCCAGATCTTGCTGTTCGTGTTATCCGCGATATCTTCAATGAGGATTTCCGCAAGTTAACTGTTCAGGGATCAACCGCTTGGGATGAAGTTACAAACTACCTAGGCTTTATCGCTCCAGAGCTAACTCAAAAAATTGAGAAGTACACCGGAAGCGGCGATCTATTTGCTGATTTCCGCGTTGAAGAACAACTTGCAAAGGCCTTTGATCGCAAGGTGTATCTACCATCAGGTGGATCACTAGTTATCGATCGCACCGAAGCAATGGTTGTTATCGACGTTAACACCGGTAAGTTCATCGGTAAGGGTGGAAACCTTGAAGAGACAGTTACCAAGAACAACCTTGAAGCAGCAGAAGAGATTGCACGCCAACTACGTCTTCGCGACTTAGGTGGAATTGTTGTAATCGACTTCATCGATATGATTCTTGAATCTAACCGTGAAGCGGTATTGCGTCGTTTAGTTGAATGTCTAGGTCGCGATCGCACTAAGCACCAGGTTGCAGAAGTAACCTCACTTGGTTTGGTTCAGATGACACGTAAGCGTGTTGGCCAAGGACTTATCGAAGCCTTCTCAACTACATGTGATTCATGTAGCGGACGCGGAATTCACATCCACATGGAGCCGGTAAAGATGAAGGCTCCAATGCCTCAGCTTGATACTCCATCATCACAACATGAAGATGCGGATGAAAAGGATGCGACTGAGCATGAGTTTCACGAGACCATTAATGAAACCCCTGCGGCGGAAGCGCCACAGGCTGAGGTAAAGACAGGTGGGCGAAAGCGCCGCCGTGCAGCCTCCTCAGGGATTATCACCGCCTAACAGAAGCCCAATTTGAG
>Ga0208432_1000371_pt1 | contig 9627 bp, 8 predicted proteins | sample Wag4_2014_7_11_2_FD_187361 | JGI IMG/M metagenome (GOLD analysis project Ga0208432, IMG submission 187361) | Lake water microbial communities from Ohio, USA - Utica-2 Time Series LW 2014_7_11 (SPAdes) (version 2) | ecosystem: Environmental > Aquatic > Freshwater > Lake | place: USA: Ohio...
TAATTAGGGAGCTTCCCCGCTGCAAAAACGTTCTGGGGCTTGCCGGACATCGCGACGATTGACATAACTAGTTTGCCCCCGAAAAGTCTGCTCGCCGCTCGATGATCCAGCGGGCAAGTGAGTTCACGACCAAGGTAATTGCGAAAAGTATCAGACCCGAGGCAATAAGAGCATTCACGTTCAGGCCGTACGCCTCGGGGAAACTCAGCGCCACGTTGGCCGCAATCGTTGAGGGGTTGACGGAGCTGATGAGATTCAGAGTTACAACACCCGTGGCTGAGAGAACCATGGCCACGGCAAGCGTCTCGCCGAGCGCTCGACCAAGCCCCAGCATGGCGGCAGAGATGACTCCCCCTCGACCCACCGGGAGAACAACATCACGGATCATCTCCCACTTCGTTGCCCCCAGTGCGAACGATGCTTCCTCATAAAGAACCGGTGTCTGAATAAAAACTTCACGCGAGACCGCGGTAATGATTGGCAAGACCATCACCGCGAGGACGATAGCCGCAGTGAGAATGGTCCGTCCGGTGCCCGAGGCGGGCCCAGCAAAAAAGGGGATGAAACTAAGGTTTTCAGCCAGCCAGGAATAGCCGGGCTGCAATGCGGGGGCCAAAACAGCTCCGCCCCACAGGCCATAGACAACAGAAGGCACCGCGGCCAAAAGATCAACAATGTAGCCAAGCGGAGCGGCAATCCTGCGCGGTGCGTAGTGGGAGATAAATAGGGCGATACCAAGAGCCAACGGAAAGGCAATCAGCAAGGCCAGGGCAGAAGCCCACAGGGTCCCAAAGACCAGCGGACCGACCCACTCCCAGAAGGTCGACCCATCAAGCAAACCAATCTCGGCAGGATCCGCGGTGATGGCGGGAATGCCCTTGAGAAGCAGGAATGCAGAGACAGCCGCCAAAATGACGAGGATAAAGACGCCCGCTCCGCGGGCCGAACCTGAGAAGATCCGATCGCCCGGCCGCTCGAGGGATTTGGTCGACGCCGGCCCTGGTTGCGAACCTGAGATGTCTTTCGAAGCCATCGTCCTCAGTCTTTCCGTTGGGTCAAACGCAGAGAAGTCGCGTCGGTGGTCTCACTGCGAGTGTAGAGGGTGGTGGAGCTGGGCGATACCCGCTCCACCACCCTCCAATCACTTACTGAATGGTCGCAATGACCGCTTCAGCCTTGGCACGAGAGGCAGCCGAGATGGGGGCATTGCCGGCATTGGCCTGAGCCGCAGCCTGTCCCTCTTCGCTAACCACGTAGGTCATGAAGGCCTTGACAAGTTCAACGACAGAGTCGTCCTTGTAGTCGTTGCAACCAATCATGTAGCTCACGAGCACGATCGGGTATGTTCCGGTCGCTTCAGTGGCGCGGTCCAGTGCGATAGCGAGGTCGTTGTCCCCGCGCTCTCCTGGGCTGTCAGCGGGTGACGCGTCGACGATCGCTGCGGCCGCTTCTGGGCTGTAGGGAACGTACTCTTCGCCTACCTTGACAGATACAACGCCGAGGTCACCGGCGCGAGATGCATCCGCGTATCCGATGGTTCCCACGCCGTTGGTGACTGCGTCAACAACACCGGAGGTTTGAGGTGCACCCTCGCCGCCCCACTCTGCAGGCCATGCCTCAAAGTTGCCAGCGTTTTCGCCATTGAGCAACCAGGTGTCAGGAGCAGCCTTTGCCATGTAGTCAGTGAAGTTGTCGGTCGTGCCCGACTCGTCCGAACGGTGAACCGCGGTGATGGCGAGGTCAGGGAGCTCAACACCCTCGTTCTGGCTCGCGATAGCGTCATCGCTCCAGTTGGTGATCTCACCGGTGAAGATACCCGCGAGGGTGTCCGCATCCAGGTTCAACGTGTCGATTCCTTCAAGGTTGAAGATGACCGCAATCGGGGAAACATAGGCAGGAATCTCCCAGATTCCGGTGCCAGGCTCGCACGATCCGAAGTTGTCCTCGGCAATTTCATCGACCTTGAACGCGCGGTCGGAACCAGCGAACGACGATGCCCCGCTCTGGAACGTTTCACGGCCGCCACCGGAGCCGATGGGGTCGTAGGTCACCGTGACGTCCGGGTTGCTGGTCTGGAAACCAGCGATCCACGCCTCGGCAGCAGAACCCTGCGATGAAGCACCCGCTCCGACGAGCGTGCCACTCAACGTCGACTCTTCGACAGCGGCAGGTGCCTCTTCGACGGGTGCCACTTCCTCCGCAGCGCCTGCACATGCAGACAGTACAAGCAATCCGGCAGCTGCGAGAGCGGCCGAAGCAATGAAGTTTTTCTTCACTGGTATTTCTCCTCTTGGGATTTGGTGTGGACAGAGTTTTCTGTCCTGCGACCAGGGTTGTCAGAGCACCTAGACAGCAAGTAGTCGCATGGTTAACGCCAGGCAAACAATCCGGCAAACCCTCATCCAGTGGTCGAGCACTTAGTCTGGAGCCTCACGACATCACTGGGAGGAATCTTATGAAGGCAGTACTTGTGTCCCAGCACGGCGGCCCCGAGGTACTGGCCTATTCCGATGCGCCAGACCCCGTCATCAAGCCCACCGAACTGCTAGTGAGGGTGGCAGCCTCTGGCATCAACTACATCGACACCTATCAACGCTCTGGCATCTATGCCATGACCCTCCCCTACACCCCAGGCCTTGAAGGTGCCGGCACGGTGCTCGAGGTGGGGTCCGAGGTCACCGGCTTCGCAGTCGGTGACAGCGTTGCCTGGACCAGTAACCTCGGCAGCTATGCCGAGGTTGTGGCACTAGACGCCTCGAAGGCCGTCATGGTTCCCCCTGGCATTGAGCTGACCCAGGCGGCCCAAGCGATGTTGCAGGGCATCACCGCTCATTACCTGATCACCAGTGTCTTTGAGGTGAAACCGGGAATCACTGCTCTTGTTCATGCTGCTGCCGGGGGTGTGGGACTCCTGCTCTGCCAAATGATCACAGCGCGAGGCGGCAGCGTCATTGGCACTGTCTCAACCGAGGCCAAGGCGGCAGCGGCCAGCGCGGCTGGAGCAGCGCATGTGATTCGTTATGACCAAGACGACTTCATGCCCCGTGTTCGTGAACTCACCGAGGGCATCGGAGTCGATGTTGTGTATGACGGGGTTGGCGCCTCGACCTTCGAGGGAAGTCTGCGAAGCCTCACACCGCGCGGAATGATGGTGCTGTTTGGCCAAGCAAGTGGTCCAGTGGGGTCTTTTGACCCACAAATCTTGAATTCCTTGGGCTCGTTGTCACTAACTCGACCCTCGCTCATGAACTTCATCCAGACTCGCGAGGAACTGCAGTGGCGAGCCAGTGAGGTGTTCGAGGCGATGCTCTCAGGAGATCTCACTATGACCCTCGGTGGTTCCTACCCACTGTCTGAGGCAGCGCAGGCCCACAGAGACTTGGAAGGCCGTAAGAGCTCTGGCAAGCTCATCCTCATTCCGTAACCGCCGACCTATCAAGGCGGTAGTTTTAGGGCATGAAGATTCTGCTTGTGGGCGCCGGTGGCGTCGGAAATGCTCTGGCCAAACTCCTTGCGACACGTGACTTTTATGAGCACGTCATTGTTGCCGACTACGACACGTCCCGGGCGGAAGGTGTGCTGGAGTGGATTGCAGGGCGATTCCCCGAAGCGCGAGCCAGGTTTAGCGCCGAACACATCGACGCCTCAGCGCCGGAGAACGTCACCGCTCTGGCCAAGAAGCACGGCGCGACCATAGTCATGAACGCGGTAGAGCCCGCGTTCGTGCAGAGCATTTTCCAGGGTGCTCTAGACGCAGGCGCCGATTACATGGATATGGCCATGAGTCTTTCTATCCCCCACCCCACCGACCCTTACAACACCCCGGGAATCAAACTCGGTGACTGGCAGTTTGACCGGGCCACCGAGTGGGAAAAAGCCGGGCGTCTCGCCCTGATAGGCATGGGCGTGGAGCCTGGAATCTCGGACGTATTCGCTAAATACGCCAGCGACCACCTCTTTAGCGACATTGATGAGATTGGCGTTCGTGACGGTGCGAACCTCGTCGTCCGTGACGACGAGGGCAAGGAAATCTTTGCGCCCTCGTTTAGCATCTGGACGACAATCGAAGAGTGCCTCAATCCCCCGCTGATCTGGGAAAAAGACCGCGGGTGGTTCACCACCGAAGCCTTCAGTGAGCCCGAAGTGTTCATGTTCCCCGCCGGCATCGGTCCAGTCGAATGTGTCAACGTCGAGCACGAAGAAGTCTCCCTGGTTCCTCGTTTTCTCAACGCCAAGCGCGTGACCTTCAAATATGGCCTTGGCGCAGAGTTCATTGGGGTCCTGAAGACCCTGAACCTCTTGGGGCTCGATAAAGTCGCCCCGGTGAGCGTTCGCACTGCACCTGGACCCGATGGCAAACGCGGCAAGGCAGAGGTGTCACCGCGCGACCTAGTCGCCGCGGTGCTTCCCGACCCCGCCACGCTCGGTGACCGGATGACTGGCACCACCTGTGCAGGGGTCTGGGTGACCGGGACGGGCAAGGACGGAAACCCGCGCGAGGTCTTCCTCTATCACGCCAGTGACAACGAGTGGACGATGAAAAACTACGACTCCCAATGTGTGGTGTGGCAGACCGCTTTGGCTCCAGCCATTGCACTTGAGCTTCTAGCGAAAGGCGTGTGGTCAGGCAAGGGAGTTCTTGGCCCCGAAGCCTTTGATGCTAAGCCGTTCCTCGAGCTGATGGCACAGCCAGAAGCCGAGGGCGGCTACGGCCAAGCCTGGGGATTTGAAGAGCGCTAAGCGAACTTTCCTGCCGTCATCTTTTTGCGTGGCCACCAGAAGGCATCGCCTGCGATAAAGGCAGTCGCTGGCACAATCACGGTTCGAACCAACAGGGTGTCGATCAACACACCAATACCCACGATGATTCCCACCTGGAACAGCGCAATCAGTGGCAAAACACCCAGGACAGCGAAGACCGCCGCGAGCAAAATACCGGCACTCGTAATCACGCCACCCGTTGCGCCAAGCGCCTTGATCATGGCCGGTCTCGTGGGCTGGCTCACCGACCCCGCCATCGCCGCGGCTTCCTCCCGGGCTCGTGAGACCAAGAAGATGTTGTAGTCAACACCGAGTGCCACCAAGAAGAGGAACGAATACAGGAAGACGCTGAAGTCCAGACCAGACATTCCAAAGACGTTCTCAAAGAGGAGCCAGGCGGCTCCAATTGCCGAGAAGAACGACAGGACCACGCTCGCAAGCAGCAGAATCGGGGCCAGAATTGCCTTCAGTAGAAGAACCAGCACAATGAAGACCAACAACAAAATGAGTGGGATTACTAAGAGCTGGTCTCGCTCGTAGGCTTGCTTGACAGCCAACCTGGTCGCGTCGTCGCCACCGACCAATGCACTGGCACCGGGGACACCCGAAACGACTTCTCGGAGTTCACCAATGGCCGCATAGGCCTCGTCGCTTCCGCCCTCAGCGTCGAGCACAACGTCGATCTGCGACTGGCTGTCATTGGAGTTCACGACCTCAGCACTGGCAACAACATCGAGTGTCAGTGCCGCGGTGACAACATCCTCAGCCTGGTCGTTGTTCGCAACGACCCTCGCTGGGGCACTTGTGCCCGCGGGGAAGGCCTCGGCGAGGACCTCAATACCGGTCACAGCCTCTGGCTTAACTCGGAACTGTTCAGTTTCAGGAATGCCAATGGTCACGCCGTTTCCACCGATAGTGAGAGCGCCGAGAATCGCGACACCGACAATGGCCACGGTCACAGGGCGCTTGCTCACTCGGGTTCCAAGCCTCGCCCACCAGCCGGTTTCCGCCTTGTTCACATCACCAAAACGGGGAACAAAAGGCCAGAACAAACCGCGGCCAAACACGACAATCGCAGCAGGCAGAACACCGAGAGCCGCAATCATGGCGACAACCACACCACTGGCACACACAATGCCAAGCGCTCGGTTACCGCCAAGCTCGGCAAAGGACAAGGTCAGTAGCGCGAGCGTCACGGTTCCACCAGAGGCGATGATGGCCGGTCCTGCACCCTTCAAGGCCCTGGCCATTGCCTCGTGGCGGTCCTCACAGATCATCAGTTCTTCGCGGTATCGGGCGATCAGCAATAGCGCATAGTTCGTTCCGGCACCAAAGACCAGTACCGACAAAATCCCAGTAACCGACCCATCCGCGGCAATACCGAAGAACGCGGCCACGTTGCGACCAATTTGGCCCGCCATTCCATCAGCGGTGCCCACCACGGCAAGAGGAACGATCCACAAAACAGGGCTGCGATAGGTGACCAACAGCAGCACGATCACGATAACGACCGTCGCAAGAATCAGTGTGAAGTCAGCTCCTGCGAACACCCCAGCGAGGTCAACCTGGAACCCTTCGGGTCCGGTGACATAGGTGACCATGCCCGCTGGCATATCCTCGATGGCCAACGCCCTGATCTCAGCAATACGCTCTGCCCTGGGATCCACCTCGTCGATTTCATCCATCGGGACGGTAATAACTGCGGTGGTGTTGTCATCGGAGACCGTGGCGGGAGGGACAAAAGCCTCGTCCATAATTTCGGCATTAGAAAACTCCAGAAACTTCTCGTTCGCGCCACCAGCTGGCATCTGGATCATGGGATCAAATTCGCCCACCAACCAGCTCAGTTGCTCGTCAGTGAACTCACCGGATTCCGCGGCATACACCACCACGGCGGCCGTGCCGCCGGCGTTTGGCATCGCCGCCAACGCCTCGTCGACAAGGACTACCTCGGCATCATCAGGCAAGCCGTTCGTGGGAGCAACGTCGGATTCTTCGGCGGCGAAGACAGTGAAGGACAAGATGGCGAAAATCAAGCCGATAAGAAGGGTGGCCCAGGAGGTTTTAGGCCCAGTGATGAAACGAACGAGAGAATTCATAACTAAAACTTAGTGCCAAACACCACACCAATTCTTCTTGGGAAGAACTCAGGTTGGCAGGGCAGTGTGTTCCAGAACACAGGAGGGCACATGAACGCACGAGTCGTGGGAGTGGCTTTTCTCAGCGCGATGTCCCTGGTGTTTGCCGGATGCGCAGCACCAGAAGCCGAGGTGCCGGTTGCCCTAGAGGGCATCCAACCCTGTGATGACAGTATCGCGAGCGCCGTTGAGGCCACCATTTCGACGCAGGTCGATGCGTTTGGTCGCGAGGATTTCCCTGCCGCCTATGCGATGGCTGCGCCTGACTTCCAGGCGGCGATCGGTCTGGAGGAATTTGAAGAGGTCATCCGCGACGGTTTTGTGCCTCTCATGAACGTCACTAGCTTTAGCGTCTCCCAATGTGTCTATGACCCAGGCCTCGACCAGGTCGAGATTGGTATGACAGTGACCACCACTACCGGGGTAGTTGGGTCGCTGCTCTACTCCCTCGTGCTGGTTCCCGAGGGTTGGAGAATCATGGGGGCAATACCCAACCCCCAGACCCAGCAGGGCACGTAGCTCGAGGAGCCCCCTACTCTTCGATGTAGGGCTCTGGCAAGGGTGCTGGCATGGGCATGATGTCGATGGGCATGGGCTCTGGAATCTCAATGATTCCCTCAATTAGCGAGATCACACTCAGCCAACTCCAGTCGTCATCGCCGTAGCGCATGACGTAGCCGGGGACCAGCCACGCATTACCGCTGGCGTCCCACACCAGCAACAGCGCCGACTCAGCGGAGGTTACTGTGGCCCGGATAATTTCAGGCTCGGTGGGAAGCTCGGGCTCGGGTAGGGGTTCTGGAAGTAGCTCCGGCTCTGTCGTGGGAACCTCGTCGGTGGGTTCGTCCGTGGGGGTCCCTGGGTCTGGAACCACCTCGGGCTCGGCAACGTCGGTAGAGCCGTCCTCCGCGCTTCCCACGGAGACATCAGGGCTTCTGGTGGTTGCTCCGGCGATGCCGGTGGCCCCGTAGTAGTAGGACGTTGCAGGCGAGCCCCACCATGCACCAGCGGCGAGTCGATCAACGGCGTCGACCGGGCTGATGGTGTCAAACTCTCCTCGTTCACGAACCACCACCGAGTGGCCAGAGGCAGAAGACAGGAGCGGCCCAGGCACCCAGTAGGCAGTCCACTCCAGGGCGGTCTCGGTGCCATTCACATACAAAGCAGCGGAGACTCCAATTCCCCAGGCGTCATTGGACACAACACGAACGTCAGCGGCGCTCACTTCGAGGCCAGTCGCGCGGAACAGTTCCACCGCCTCCGCGGTGGCCTGCTCCACTGAGGGAAGCTCGCCGGTGGGCTCTGGAGTAACGCAGTCTTGATAGCCACCCTCGGTGCCATCCTCGGACAGAGGAACGTCGGTGCAGATGGGCTCGGGGTAAGCAGCAGGGTTGTTGTAGTACCAATTACCGGTCCCAGTCCACGTGGTGCCAATGGAGGGCGAGGTCCAGTCCTCAGTGCCCACGAAGTAACTCGGCCATTGAGGATCAAAGTATTGGCTCTTTTGCGCTTCGCCGGAGACACCAAGGGTGGCCCCAAGTTTCTCCAGGAGAGCCTCAGGCGTGCCATCGAGTTCAAGCTGATAGACAGCACCGCGGCCAGGATCAGTACTGAGGCCCTCGCCAGCTTCGTATTCGTACTGAACCCACAGACCAATTCTCATGTCCGAGCTGGACATTTCGGCGCTGGCTACACCTTGACCGGACTCTGCCATGGTGAACAGTGGTCCTTGGGATGGAAGAACAAACGATGTGACGACAACACCCACTACCGCGAGAGCTCCCACGCCAAGTAACGACGTGGACGCAATCCTCCTGGTGGCGTGTGGGTCACGGGCGCTCGGCGTGCGCGCAGCGAGGGACGATTCTCCAAGAATCCCGTCGTCGGTGGACGGGGAGGACGCGTTCGGGAAAGCCCTGCGAAGCCGGTCGTCAAAATCTTTATCGATGGTGTTCATAGTGGGTTTATGTCCCCTCGCTGCTTAATCTTTCACCCTGAAGTTTTGTGAGCCCGTCCGCTAGCTGCTTCTTCGCCCGGTGGAGGCGAATGCTGAGGGCGTTGGGAGTAGTGCCCATGACGAGCGCGACATCCTGAATGGCAAGACCCTCAACAATCACGAGCGCCAACAGTTCCTGTTGGGCGCTCGTGAGCCGTTTCCAGGCGTTAGCAAGGTCTGGGTCGGTCTCTAAGAAGCTATCCGCAGCCGGAGCGGTGTCTGGCTCATGAAAAAGCCACAACACATCCAGGCGGTGCCGTTCTTTCCTGCGATAGTTAGCGACCACAAAAGACGCAATCCGATACAGCCAGGGCAGTTCTTCACCGGGGTTGACCGAGGCGCGCTTTTTCCATGCCACAGCGAAAACATCGGAGGCCAAGTCTTCGACCTCGCCAAAGGGAACGCGCCTGGCCAAATAAGCGCGAATCGGCCCCACAAAGTCGCGGTATACCTCGCGAAACGAGGAGTGGTCGTTATCCATGGCCTGCCTTCCGTTACTGAGCTTATGTCTGCAGGGTGGGAAATCTTTCACCGCACCCCCACTAGATCTCCCGCCCGCCGAAGTCCTAGTCCTGAGTATGCTGTGGAGGTGTCCGACATCCACAGCCTAGAGCCCCATCGAGTGACGTTCTCGGCTCACCTCAACCGCTTACGCGCGGGAGTCCTCGGCGCTAACGACGGAATCGTGTCCATTGCCGCTCTCGTCATTGGCGTTGCGGCTGCGACCTCGGA
>Ga0208432_1000376_pt1 | contig 9576 bp, 8 predicted proteins | sample Wag4_2014_7_11_2_FD_187361 | JGI IMG/M metagenome (GOLD analysis project Ga0208432, IMG submission 187361) | Lake water microbial communities from Ohio, USA - Utica-2 Time Series LW 2014_7_11 (SPAdes) (version 2) | ecosystem: Environmental > Aquatic > Freshwater > Lake | place: USA: Ohio...
GGTTCAGGTGTGACGGCCTTTGCCTTCACATTCCCGCTATTCCTCGCTATGCGCGAGCGCAAACTCTCGCAGATCGAAGCACAGACGCCCTAGAAAGCCCTGGCGATTTCCTCACCGTTGGAGACGTAGGTCATGCTGCCTGGGGTGACGCCAGCCGCGAGCGATCCAACACCCGGAGGTAGCAGAATGAACGTCTTGCCAGGCGACAAGAAAACCTGCTGCTCCTCGCCATAGAACAACTTGATGGGTGCGCCGAACTCCGTAGTGTCAAAAACACCCTCAATCAGCTTCCCGCCAGTTGCAATGACTGCAGATTCTCGGGTCTGACCAACCTTGGCAGAGGGCAAACCCTCAACATCGAAATAGTTGGGGGTAAAAATCAGGAGGTTGGTAGCAGAAATCTGAGTCCCGTCGGCGTCCAGATCTGGAGAGCCATTCAGAAGAAACTTGAGGTACGTGCCAGTAGCGGCATCCCACTCCCAGTTGGACTGGATGCGATTGCTAAAGACCACACGGATTTCTTCAGCGGGAACGCCATCCACAAAAGCTGATGCTTCCTCGGGAGCAGTCATGAAGAGGAATTGCTGCACTGGCGCCGCAAGGTCCTGGTAGTTCTCCAACAAGCTTGCTGCTTCGATGTGAAGGTTCAGCGGTGCTGGCTTACGGTCACTGCGGAAGAAGAAGTCACCATCCGGTGTACCACCGGAAGTGTCGTGCTCAACAAGTTGGAGGCCCGATCCGCGAATAATCTCGCGCACGTTGCTGTTGCCAACCCCGGAGAATACAAATACCCCACCAAACGAGGGGACAAGCTCAGCGTCTTGAGGGCGACCTGAACGAACGGGTCCCACCTCGACCGGCACGTCAGTGTGGAAGATTGCCAAGTAGCGGGTTACACCGCCCTCCACGAGTTCTTCAAAAACAATGTCAGCCGAAGAAATACCCACCTGTGGACGGCCAGCGTCCGTGTTATCAATCTTGATGGCGATGCTGGGGCCGGAGACGGTCTCTCCGCCAAGCTCAAACCCGGTCAGTGGGTGACGCGGAACCTCAACCTCAACGGCCTCGGTGACCTCTTCGACTAATTCGACTTCTTCAACTTCTTCAACGACGGCGCAACCGGCCAGAACGAGAGAGAGGGCCACGATGGCCGTGGCGGCTGATGAAAGTTTCACGGGTCATCCTTTTCGATAAGTTTTGGTCGACAACAAACTCTAATACACCCGGAGTCGTCCTCGGGACAACGGTTCTTGAGTTTGAACCACCCTTACAATAAGGGGAGGGCCTCTAGCTCAGTTGGTAGAGCAACGGACTTTTAATCCGTGGGTCGTCGGTTCGAGCCCGACGGGGCCCACGGGTGCCGTATGGCACTCGAGTTGTTCGCGGACGAATTGTCTCAGAGGAGAGTTTTGATGGTGGAAAATCTTGATTCACTTGGGCTCAAATACAAGACGGACAAGGCATCGAATTACCACGGTTACTTGGGGTCGTACGAAGAGTTCCTCCCCGTCGGGCGGGAGGACGCTTTCACCTTCATCGAGATTGGCGTTTTTCGGGGAGCTTCTGCACTTATGTGGGCTGAATGGTTCCCGAACGCGTCGATCGTCGGGCTAGACGTCAAGCCCCCCAAACTCAAGGTTTCTCCGAAAAACCTGGAGCTGATTGTGGGTGACGCCACTGAGAACCTCACGGTCGAGCGCCTAAAGAAGCGATTCGTTGCACCTTCGGTTGTCCTTGATGATGGGTCCCACATGTGGGATCAGCAACGAGCCGCTTTGCAAAGGTTCTGGCCTTGGCTTAGGTCCGGGGGCCTCTACATAATTGAGGATCTTCAATCTTCGTATGAGGCGGGGTTTTCCCGAGAAGACGCCTTTCCATTCGCCGATTTGATGCTGAAACTCGCCCAAGCTCTCCAACTGAGGGGGGCTGAGCTCGAGAGGTTTGCGGGATTGGGCCCCGAGTGGTTCGTCAACATGGCCCGAGATGTCAGGTCTGTCAACTTCATTCGCGGCGCAGTGCTTATTCGTAAGAAGTAGCTGTTCCCATTCGGCCCTGTCCTGCGAGACTTAACCTGGAGGCCATGAATATCGGGAAAGGACTCTTTTTGTCGTACCTAATCACAGGGCCCTTTGCGAAGCTGTCAGGAGAAACACCGAACACTTTCCCGATATGCCCAAAGTAGAGCGACTCAGGCGGGAGGTTTCGCAATGTAGACAGCGGACGCCATCGACAACTCACCGCATTAACATGCTTCGACTCTTGAACTTTGGGACTTTTTGCCCGCGCTTGTTGATGCCTACAACCAGAGAACGTCGTATTCCGACGACTTCAAGAACTTGTCAATGAGCGCTTGGACGCTGTCCTTAGGTGCTGGGACCTCGTTATCGTTCTCACGGACTGCGACGCGTTGTCGCGCCGCAAGATAGCCCTAAATCGCAAGTCAATGAGACTAGGTGCAGCCAAGATTCGCGGAAAGGATGATTCGGTCCCGGCGGTCGCTAAGGCGCCGGGCAATGCGCTGAAGGCCTCGCCATCCAGATTTCACAGGTGCCATCAGGATCCACATCGAGTTCAGTTTCCTCTTCAGTGTGGGTTAGGGAGCGTTGGTTCGGAAGCTCACGTGAAAGACACCAAGAAAACCAATGAAACCGGGCGTGACTGAGACAACGGTGAAAGGGCTGGACTGGCCGATGACATAGTCTTTTGGCACTGGTCGCAGGCTCATGGGTAGGCCGCGGCTAATGATGGGAGGACTAGTTGGTCGTGTCGCTCGCCGCCCCCTATCTCCTCTTTCTAGGCTCTGAGAAGTGTCCCACCTACGCAAAAACTGCAGCAGGATTAGCGCACTGGCGACCCGAGCTCTGCATGGGCCAGCTCCGACTAACTACAGACACGCTTGACCTCGGCCTGCCCGACTACGACGTCACTGAGGCGGCGGCGAATGGGGCACAGACTCTTGTGATTGGCACGGCGGTCGTGGGGGGGGCAATTCCCGAGGCCTGGATTCAGCTATTAGTCGACGCCCTCGATGCTGGACTTGATCTGGCGGCCGGCGTTCACACCCGTTTGTCCTCGATTGATCGGCTGGTGGAGGCCGCCACCCGCTCAGGAAGCAAGCTCATTGACGTGAGGGTGCCACCGCCTCACATTCCCGTGGGAACAGGTGCGAAGCGCTCCGGCAAGCGCCTGCTTACTGTCGGAACAGACTGCGCGTTGGGGAAGAAATACACCGCGCTTGCCCTCGAGCGAGAGATGAAGGCTCGAGGTCTCAACGCTGATTTTCGGGCGACGGGACAGACCGGCATCATGATCTCAGGCTCAGGAATCCCGATTGATGCCGTCGTTGCTGATTTTGTATCCGGCGCTGCCGAAATGGTGTCGCCCTCAAACGACGCAGACCACTGGGATGTCATTGAAGGACAAGGCAGTGTGTTTCACCCGGGCTTTTCAGCTGTCAGCGTTGGTCTGTTGGTTGGGTCGCAGCCCGATGCTTTTGTGGTGTGCACCGAGGCGGGTCGGACCCACATCAAGGGGTGGCCTAGCTTCGAGCTGCCCTCCATCGAGGCGGTAATCCAAAGGACACTCGATATCGGAGCGCAAGTCAATCCGAGTATTCGGTGCGTAGGAATCAGTGTGAACACGTCGATGCTCAGCGAACTCGAGCGGGCCGAGTATTTAGCGCAGTTATCTTCTGACTACGGTCTACCCGCCATCGACCCGATTGCTCTGGGTGTTGGCCCTCTCGTGGACTTCTTGACAGAGGACTAGCCCGTGAAAATGACCGTAAAGACAGTGCGGCGACCGCTCGTCGCACCATTTGTCATCACCGGTTACACCTTTACCCACCTGGACGCCGTGTGGGTGACCCTGGAGAACAATGGCGCCACGGGCCGAGGCGAGGGTGTCGGCATGTATTACCTCGGTGAAAACCCGGCAACACTCTCGCTAGAGCTCGAGAGCGTGCGCGATGCCGTCGAGTCCGGAGCAACGCGCCTCGATGTCCAGTCGCTACTCCCGCGCGGTGGAGCAAGGAACGCTCTGGACTGTGCCTATTGGGACCTGGAGTGCAAGGCGACAGGCCAAACAATTTGGCAAGTGCTCGAAATCACCCCACAGTCTCTTGTCACCGTGGCCACAATTGGAATGGGAACGCCGGAGGAGATGGCCGCAAAAGCCAGCACCTTTGCCAATTACCCCCAGCTCAAGGTGAAGCTCGATGGCCACCAACCCCTTGAGCGGTTATCCGCTATTCGGAAGGCTCGGCCAGAGGCAACCCTCGTGATTGATGTCAATCAGGGATGGTCGATGGCCGAGCTCCTGACCTACACGCCAGAGCTGTCGAATCTTGGCGTCGCGATGATCGAACAGCCACTGGCCCGGGGCGCCGACGCTGAGCTTGAGGGATACCACTCGCCCATTCCTCTCGGCGCTGACGAGAGCTGCCTGGATTTGTCCGAATATGAGGAAGCCGCTGCCCGCTTTGACGTCATCAATATCAAGCTCGATAAGTGTGGTGGACTGACCGAGGCGCTAGCCATCGCCCAGCGCGCCCGCGATGAGGGTAAAGATCTGATGGTGGGAAACATGACTGGGACGTCACTGTCTATGGCGCCAAGCCACGTCATTGGCCAATTCTGTCGGTTCGTCGATATCGATGGGCCACTGCTGCTGGCATCAGACATTGCAGGTGGCCTTAGCTACCTCCCTGGAGGCGTTGTCGCTCCGCCACAGCCACAACTCTGGGGATGAACTCCTTATGTCGCGTAAAGCTCACGGACAAAGAATGTGATGTCTGACTCGGCCATCCGCTTGAGCGTGCCTGGTGATTCGGGGTAGTCATCCCCCACCACACCAACAACACGAGACAGGTCCACTGAATCCCCCGCAAGAGCACGAAAACGGGGGAAATCCCGGAAAAACTGCCCAAGAATAACTCTTTCACAGCCGTCGACGATATCGGAGGTGATTGGCCAAGAAACGTCGGACTCTGAGGTGCTCGCATGCTCGTTGAGCGCACCTCTGTAGCCAAACCCCAAGCCATACAGGCCGCTTGTCGACGGGTCGAGAGACGTCAGATACTGAGGGAGAGGACCCGTGTGGAGCTTGGGGCCAAGCAGCCTCTTGAGGCCGATGAGCGTGAAAATACTCTGGTAGTCGGTCCAGAAGTCCAGGTCGAAGTCGACGAAGAGAATGGCTCCGCCCTGGTAGGAAATGGACTCCAACAGGTAGCGCGCCATTGCCGTAGCCGTAAGGTGAGTCTCTGCATAAGTCTTCAGATAGGCGATCACGTCGTCCGCCGGATAGAGCGGTCCGGAGGCGGCCTGCGCCTGGAAAACCTGGACGAGAAAATCCTTGGGATAGGCAAACATTACGCCGGGAGGGGTGGATTCGAGCCCGGGAATCAGCGGGATTGCTCCACTGAAAACAACTTCAAGATGACGAAAACAATCCCATCCGGCCTTCTTGGTTGAGAGGGCAAAATTGCTTCGTCGATACTCCTCTAGGTATGCGTGCTCATCCTCATAGGAGTAGGGCTCCCCTGGAATTGTGGACGACAGGAATTTAGTTTTTGTCGCCGTTTCGACGATTTCCCGGGGAGATGAAAAAGAAATTGGAAAAACACCGGCTAAGGCATGCAGTTCATGGGCCCGAGCAACGGGGGCCAGGTCGTCTGTGCTGACCAAGAGACGTAGCTCTCCGACCTGAGGCAAATCGTGACGAACCAACTGGCGCGGCAACTGAGCAAGATGAGGATTCGCGATTCCTTGTTTGCCGCGCATACGATTGGCGAGGGCTCTGAGGCCCCGCCTCAAAGAATGCGTGAGAGCTCGGAGATCTTGGCGCACTTTGGTACGCAGATAGCGCCGAACACGCGAACTTCGAGTCTGCTTCACCACGTCTGACGCCAAACCCCTCGAATCATTCGCAGTCTCCCGGTCTCACATCGGTAGCCAGCGCGAGCCCAAGCGCTACGCTTCATGATTGTGGTCAGGAAATCTTCGCCTCCTAGCAATCCTACGGATACGAGCTACGTTATCTGGCGAACGCCCGGCGCTGGTTTCTTCTCCATCATCACGTCAACCCTCGCGAGACTCCACATCGCTGAGGAGCAGGGCCTCACCCCAGTCATCGATCTCGAGACGCCACCCTCCGTCTACCAAGAGGAGCGACCAGTTTTTGGCACTCGAAATGTCTGGGAGTACTACTTCCTGCAACCCGCAGGTCGCGGGCTAGACGAGCTTGGCGACAATGCAGTCAGGAACGATGGCACGTGGCCGAAAGGTTACGGCTACGACCTGTCCGGGTCCCCCCTCTACAAGGAAATGTGGGACCGTTATGTGCGACTGAACGAGTCAAGCCGGAGCGCTATTGCGCAATCCCAAGACGAGTTGGGTCTCTCCCACAAGACTCTCGCTGTTCACTACCGTGGCCAAGAAATGCGCACGGCCAAAGGCCACCACTATCCGCCAACGATCAGCCAAATGAACGCCGCGATTTCTTGGGCTCTAGACAATCACGACGTTGACGACATTCTGCTGGTGACCGAGGCCCAACAGTATGTTGATGCCTTCGGTAGACGATGGGGTAAACGACTCCAACCATCGCCCTCGTTCCGACTGAGGCACAGGAACTCGTACACAGTTTCTCCGCCGCCGCGTCCTCTGCACCGATACATGCTCGGCCTCGAAGCCCTTCGAGATGCTCACCTGATGGCCCTGTGCGGAGGGCTGGTCTGCGGCCGATCAAACCTGAGCGAAGCTGCAATCATGCTCTCCAATAATCGGCTAGCGCCACTAGTCCGAATCTCTCAGGGCAGGAACTCGTTCCGCCCCTACATCGCTCCCTTCAAGTGGTACGCAAAACGAGCCATGCCGGAATTTCTGGGCGGGTTCTCCCCCTGGGCCCCTCCGGTCGACGCATGATGAGCACGTGGTCAGAACAACGGGGCGACGCATGAGGGTGCACCGACCGAGCTGGGACATTACCGTTTTTGTGAAGCGGTTACCAAAAAACCTGCGCAGCAACCGCTGGTGGATTGTTTGGAATAAGCGGCTGTACCTGTCGACGCCCCATAAAGGCCTGGCCACTAATCCTGCAAACCAGCGAAATCACGTCGAGGACTGGGTGGCGGAATCTACTCACTACGTTGTGTGGTTCCTGCGCGCCTTCCCCAGGAAGGAATTCGAGGGCGCCCAGCACGCAATGTTCTTGGCAGAACTTGGAATGTTTGGCAACATGACCAAGAGGCTAGCCGCCGCTCTCGCGACTGCGGACTCACTGGGATTCGGGCACGTTGTTGTGCCACGTTCGGCCGAGTTCCACGGTGGCATTTACGAGCGAGGTGTCCACGACCGTGGCGATAGGGCATTGTTCTGGATGTGCGACACACGTAATTCTCCTCATTCCCCTGTAACGGTTCTCCATAAAGCGGATTTCCTTAGCGGTCGAGCGTTACCCGCGCGAGAGCTTGCCGCGTTTTCCCCCCGCGGCTGGGCGGATCTGTTCTCCGTGCTCATCAATAAACCGGTGAATGCACCACTCCCAGACTCACATCTCGTCATTCACCTCCGTGGGGGCGACGTGTTTGGCCCCAGAAAGCCCGCCTCCTACGGGCAACCCCCTCTGGCGTTCTACCAGCGAATTCTCGACAACGAACGCTGGTCCGCAGTGACCGTCGTCCACCAGGACGACAAGAATCCCGTACTCCTCCCTCTCCTGGAAAGGTGCAAGGCCCGGAAGGTACCGGTGACGACCCACTCGGGAACAGTCGTCGACGACATCGCCGAGTTGCTCAGGGCTTCAACACTCATTGCCGGACGGGGGACATTTATGCCGGCAGTAGTGGGCCTATCGCGCAATGTGAAACGAGTGTTCTATTTCCACGACAAGTTCTCGATTAACCCTCCGGTCCCAGGAGTCGAGACCATTCGAGTCAGCGATGTCGAGGGAACCTACGTCCGAGATGTTCTCTCGAACAACTGGGAGAATTCTGACTACCAGCGCAATTTGATGCTGACCTACCCCCAGAGCAATTTAGCGTTCAGCGCCCTAGACTGAGCAGGCTCACTACCGCTCACGGAAGCCTCCGTCGCCCGGGCCACTTCGGGCCCCTGACCAGGAGGCGATTATCGTGACTAGGAAAATTCCTGTGCCCGTCTCCTTTGAGGTCTATCCCCCTCGAAGTCCGGAGAAGCTACCTGAGCTCCAGGACTCCATCCGCGTCTTGGATTCCATTAGCCCTGATTTCATCTCCGTCACTTTTGGTGCCGGCGGATCATCCACCAGGGATTCTCTCGAGGTGTTGCGATTCATCAGAGATGAATCAAGCGCAACACCCTTGGCGCACTTGACCTGTGTAGGAACCACCCGGCAAGAAGCTAGCGAACTAGTGCTCAGTTTCCTGGCAGAGGGCATTACCCACTTCCTCGCCCTTCGAGGCGACCTCCCAGAGGGAGCACTCGAGCACCACGGAGAGCTGCACTACGCGGTCGACCTGGTCACCCTGATGCGCGAACTCCCTGGCGCGCCAAAGCCCCTTGAGCGCATTGCTGTTGCGGCATTCCCGAACGGCCATCCTGAGTCTCATTCTCTCGATCACGATGTTGAGACCCTGCTTCGCAAGCAAGAGGCCGGGGCAACCCTTGCCATCACCCAGCTCTTCTTTTACACCGAGCATTACCTGACCTTCGTTGAGAAGGCTCATGGAGCTGGAGTAACCATTCCGATACTGCCTGGCCTCATGCCAGTCGTCTCGCCCGGTCGGCTCAATCGCGTGGTGGAACTCAGCGGCGAGAACCGCCCCTCCGAGCTCTCGGATGCCCTTGCCTCGACGGAGGATTCCGCTAAGCGGGAGGCCATCGGTGTCGACTGGACCGCACAAATGGTAAGGGAACTCGTTGATGCCGGCGCGCCCGGCATTCATCTCTATGCGTTCAACCAGCACCGCACAGTACTCTCCGTTCTAGAGCAATCGGGGGTGCGCTAATGCATACAGTGAAGTCACTGCCTCTTCCCCCGCGCTCTGAAGCGTTGCTCCAAGAAATGGCAAGCCGAGTCATCATTGCCGATGGTGCCATGGGCACCATGCTCCAGGACGCGGCGCCAACGCTTGAAGACTTCCAAGGACTTGAGGGTTGTAATGAAATCCTGAACGTCACGCGTCCAGACATCATCACGGGAGTTCACAACGCCTATTTCGACACCGGGGTCGATGCGGTGGAAACCAACACGTTTGGCGCTAACTGGTCAAACCTTTCCGATTACGACATCGATGATCGAATCGAAGAACTAGCGAGAGCCGGGGCTGAAATCGCTCGAGCCAGTGCCGAATCCTATGAAGCTAGCGATGGCCGGATGCGCTGGGTGTTGGGCTCTATGGGCCCTGGGACCAAACTCCCCTCGCTTGGTCACACCACCTATGACCACCTAAAGCAGACCTTTGCCACTCAGGCGCTTGGCCTGATCAAGGGCGGTGCTGACGCGTTCATGATTGAGACCTCTCAAGATCTCCTGCAAACCAAAGCGGCCATCAATGGCTGCAAGGTTGCAATGGCAGAACTTGGCATCCGACTGCCG
>Ga0208432_1000380_pt1 | contig 9548 bp, 8 predicted proteins | sample Wag4_2014_7_11_2_FD_187361 | JGI IMG/M metagenome (GOLD analysis project Ga0208432, IMG submission 187361) | Lake water microbial communities from Ohio, USA - Utica-2 Time Series LW 2014_7_11 (SPAdes) (version 2) | ecosystem: Environmental > Aquatic > Freshwater > Lake | place: USA: Ohio...
ATTAGTAGTACACCTACTGGGTGGGTTTGCTTGTGTTGGTTAGCCTTGACACAAGAAGACCCACCCAGTAACTATTTAAAAAGGATTAAATTCTGATCATGGCTCCCAACATTTCCATTGCGGCCATGAATGAAATTTCTGATCATATTTGGCCTAAAAGTGCCAATAGAAATAATGATGGTGCTTTAGTTATTTCTGGTCTTGATGTTCGAGAAATAAGTCATAAATATCCCACTCCACTGTTTATCTTGGATGAAACAGATTTAATTAATCGTGTCCAGAAATACATGAAAAGTTTCTCAAAAGCATCTCATGGAAACAAATTAACTAAAGAAACCAAAATATTTTATGCTTCTAAAGCTTTTACTTCCTCTCTATTCATTAAGTTAATTGTTAATGAAGGCATGGGCGTAGATGTTGCCACCGAAGGTGAATTAAGAGTTGCTTTGGCTGGGGGATGTAAACCTGAAAATATAGTTTTTCATGGCAACAACAAATCACTAGAAGAATTAGCATTTGCAATAGAAAAAAAAGTTGGACTTTTTGCAGTTGATTCATTCTTTGAAATTGCTCGTTTAGCTCAAATTGCTAACGAAAAAGGCGTTAAACCAAATGTATTAGTGAGAGTTACAGCAGGAATTGAAGCCCACACCCATGAGTTTGTAGCTACTGCGCATGAAGATCAAAAATTTGGTTTTTCATTGGCAGCAGGAGATGCTGATGAAGCAGTAAGAAGAGTTGTAAAAGATGAAAACCTTCAATTAGCAGGACTTCATTCTCATATCGGTTCACAAATATTTGATAACAAAGGTTTTGAAATTGCTGCCACAAGATTAGCTGAATTGGCTTTAAGAATTACTAAAGAACATAGCGTGCAAATAGAAATGCTTAATCTTGGTGGAGGCATGGGAATTGCATATATAGATAGTGATGCCCCTTTAGCTATTGAGCAAATGTCTAGTGAATTAGTAGATATCGTTTATAAATTATTTACCACAAACGGTCTTGCTATGCCACAACTTGCCTTTGAACCAGGTCGAGCAATTGTGGGTCCATCCATGATTACTTTGTACACAGTTGGAACCACTAAGAAAATTGAATTAGAAAATGGAGAGAAAAGAACTTACGTTGCAGTAGATGGTGGCATGAGTGACAACATCAGAACTGCACTTTATGGTGCCCAATACAGCGTTACTTTAGCTTCACGTTTATCAAAAGCAGAACCGATGCTTTCAAGAATTGTTGGCAAACATTGCGAATCAGGTGACATTATTGTTAAAGACTGTTATTTGCCTGAAGACTTAGTGCCGGGTGATTTAGTGGCAGTTGCTGCAACTGGTGCATACAACAGATCAATGTCTTCTCAGTACAACTTGGTAACAAGACCAGGAGTAATCAGTATTAATAACAAAAAAATTACTGAAATCTTAAGAAAAGAAACTTACGAAGACGTATTTATTACTGACCCAGGCTTGTAAGTCTTTCTCCACTAACAACTAAAGCAACTCCACTCAAGACCACAGCTCCTCCAAGAAACAATGGCCAATCAACTGGTTCGTTCAAAATTAATAAGCCTAATAAAACTGCAATAACTGGATTTACATATGCATAAGTTGATGCAAGTGAAAGTGAAGTGTTATTAAGTAGCCAAATGTATGCGCCATAACCAACAATGGAGCCGATTAAGACCATGTAGACCCAAGCCCATTTAGAGGTGGTTGACATATTGCTTATTAATTCCAATTTAAATCTTTCTCCATTGAAATAGCTAGCAATTGTTAGGGCTAATCCTCCAAACAACATTTCGTAAGTAGTTAAAACGAAAGGATCTTTTGGAATAGGAATTCTTTGAGTCATGAATGTTCCAAATGCCCAAGCGACATTTCCAATTAAAATCATAAACATCCAGAATTTAACTTTTGTTGGATCTGCTCCTGGAGCAGGTCCTGTACCACCGGGAAGAACAATGATGGCAACACCAATAAGTCCAATAAAAATTCCAATTAGATTTATTCTTCTAGCTTTAATTCCTGCAATTCTTTGAAAAATTATTACCCAAATTGGTAAAGCTGCAATTATTAGTGCTGCAATTCCTGAAGGAACATATCTTTCAGCGAGTGTTAAATTTCCAATTCCAAAACCAAGTAACAAACCACCTAAGAACATTGAGGATAGTAATTCTTCTTTCTTAACTTTTAGCGCATTCTTACCTTTAATAATTAGCAAAATAATTGCGAGAACTACAAATGCAGCAAAGAATCTCAAACCCATGGAAAGTAGCGGGGGAGCAGTCTCAATAACAAGTGCTATGCCTAAGTAGGTAGAGCCCCAAACCAGATAAACAGTAACTAGGGCAAACCAAACTTTTGGTGTTATTCGCTTAGCAACAGTAGCCACAGCACATCTGACCACATCCTTAATGAGAGACTTGGAAGCGACCTACTATTTTATTTAAGGACGAGACAACGTGGCTGATGCTCAAATTCGTCCTATTCGAATTGCACTAATTGGTGCTGGCACTGTTGGTTCCAAAGTTGCCTCTCTCATGTTGGAACAAGCAGAAGATTTAGAAGCAAGAAGTGGTGCACCACTAGTTTTAGTTGGCGTAGGAGTTAAAGACCCAAGTAAGGCTCGTCCAGGAATTCCTAAAGAGCTAATTACTTCAGATGTACCAGGTTTACTGGCAAAAGATATAGACATAGTTGTTGAAGTAATGGGTGGGATTGAACCTGCTAGAACTCACATTCTTGATGCGATGTCTCGTGGCATAAGTGTTGTTACTGCAAATAAAGAACTTCTTGCTCGTGATGGTGCAACTTTGGCTGCAGCTGCTGAAAAAAATAATGTTGATCTTTACTACGAAGCAAGTGTGGCAGGAGCCATTCCAATTCTTCGCCCATTAAGAGAATCTCTTGTTGGCGATCGCGTTAAAAAAATATTAGGAATAGTTAATGGCACTACAAATTACATTTTGACCAAAATGGATGAAACTGGTGCAAGTTTTAAAGATGCACTTAGTGAAGCGCAAAAACTTGGTTATGCCGAAACAGATCCAAGTGCTGATGTGGAAGGAAAAGATGCTGCGGCAAAAGCAGCAATTGTTGCTCAACTTGCATTTCACACTCGCGTAACTATTGATGATGTTTATTGTGAAGGAATTACAAAAGTTTCTGCCAGTGATGTTAAAGCTGCCAAGGAAATGGGTTTTGTTATTAAATTGTTAGCAATTGCTGAACGACTTGATGATGAATCAATTGTGGTCAGAGTTCATCCAGCTATGATTCCTCGCAGCCATCCCTTAGCAAGTGTTAGAGAAGCGTTCAATGCTGTGTTTGTGGAAGCAGAAGCTGCTGGTTCATTAATGTTTTACGGTCGAGGCGCAGGTGGAGCACCAACTGCATCTGCTGTACTAGGAGATTTAGTTGCTGTTGCTCGAAACAAAATGAGTGGCAGACGAGGACCTGGTGAAAGTATTTATGCAGATTTGAAAGTTAAACCAGTTTCAGAAGCTATGACAAGTTATTACATTTCACTCCAAGTTGCTGATAAACCAGGTGTTTTAGCACAAATTAGCCAAAAGATTGCTGACAATAATGTTTCTATACAAACTGTTCGTCAAGACGGTTTAGAAAATGATGCCCAACTTGTAATTAGAACACACAAAGCTTTAGAAAAAGATCTAGCAAAAACTTTGGAAGATTTAAGAAATCTTGATGCGGTTAGGGAAATTTCTGACTACATGAGAGTTGAAGGCGAAGATTAACCAATGGCTGCACATTTGTGGCGTGGAGTAATCGAAGAATATAAAAGTCGATTACCAATAAACGCTAAAACTCCAATTGTTACTTTGGGTGAAGGCGGCACACCTTTGGTTTATGCCTGCACTTTAAGTGAAATGCTAAATAGCCAAGTTTATTTAAAAGTTGAAGGTGTTAATCCAACTGGATCTTTTAAAGATCGAGGCATGACTGTTGCTATTTCTAAAGCTGCTGAGGTTGGCGCAAAAGCTGTAATTTGTGCATCAACTGGAAATACTTCTGCTTCTGCTACTGCTTACGCAGTTAAGGCTGGAATGAAGAGTGCGGTGTTAATTCCTGATGGAAAAATTGCCTTGGGAAAACTTGCTCAAGCAATCGTGCATGGTGCATCTGTGTTACAGGTAAATGGAAACTTTGATGACTGTTTAGTACTTGCTCAAGATTTAGCAAACAAATACCCAGTGGCTTTAGTTAACTCAGTAAATCCAGATCGAATTGAAGGACAAAAAACTGCCGCATTTGAAATCGTGGATCGTTTAGGTGATGCTCCAGATTTGCACGTGTTACCAGTTGGAAATGCAGGAAATATAACTGCTTATTGGAAAGGTTATGTTGAATATAAAAATGATGCTGTTTCAACAAAACTGCCACAAATGTGGGGATACCAAGCTGCAGGTTCGGCACCAATTGTTGATGGTGCACCAGTTTTAAAACCTGAAACAATTGCTACTGCAATTCGAATTGGAAATCCTGCGTCTTGGAAACAAGCAATAGCTGCGCGAGATGAATCAAAGGGTCGAATTGGCAAAGTAACTGATGAACAAATTTTGCAGGCTTATCATTTATTAGCTGAAAAAGAAGGTGTTTTTGTGGAACCTTCTTCTGCAGCAGGTGTGGCTGGATTGATTCAAGCTAAAGCCAACAATGATTTACCTAGTGGCAAAGTAATTGTTATTACAGTTACTGGCAATGGATTAAAAGATCCACAATGGGCACTTGAAGGAGCAAAAGAAACTGTGAAAATATCTGTTAACGCAGATGCAGCTGCTGAGGCATTGGGGTTGAAATAAATGTCAAAAGTTTCAGGGGCAGTCAGAGTTGTAGTTCCAGCATCTAGTGCCAATTTAGGTTCAGGTTTTGATTCAGCAGGTTTGGCTTTATCTATGTTTGATGAAATTGAAGCATCTTTCACTGACAAACCAGGTGTGCAAGTAGACGTTGATGGTGAAGGTAGAAATTCTTTACCAAGAGATGAAAATCATTTAATTGCCCGAGTAATGTTAAAAACTTTTGCAAATCTTTCAATGCCAGTGCAAGGTCTTTATCTTCGTTGCATTAACCGCATTCCTCATGGTCGCGGTCTTGGTTCTTCTGCTGCAGCAATTTCTGCAGCTGTAGTTGCAGCAAGAGCATTAGCTGGAACCCAAGGAACCAGAATGGATGATCAAGGTGCTCTGGAATTAGCAAGTTCTATTGAAGGTCATCCCGACAACGTGGCAGCTTGTCTTTACGGTGGTTTCACAGTTTCATGGATTGATGATCAATCACTAGCCAGAGCGGTAAAAATAAAAGCTCACGAATCAATAATTCCGGTAGTAATGATTCCTAAATTTGAAGTTGATACCGAACAAGCAAGAGCATTACTGCCCTCACATGTTCCTCATCGCGATGCTGCATACAACGTTGCTCGAAGTGCACTATTAGTTCATGCCATGACAATTGATCCTGATTATTTATTTGAAGCAACTGCTGATCGAATTCACCAGGAATACAGAAGACCTTCCATGCAATCTGCTTCTGCTTTAGTTACAAGTTTAAGAATGAAAAATCATGCTGCTTACATTTCAGGTTCTGGACCAAGTGTTTGTGTCTTAACTAATAGTAAAAACGTTGAAGAAGTTATTTCACTAGTTCCAGATGACTTCGATGCTCAACAATTAGAAATTGCTGAGGCCGGCACAAGCGTTCAATAGGGCTTTGTTTTCAAGCCCCACCCTGCGGGTTTGCCCCCATACTTGAACCTTGGACCCTAAACCTGCTATTCTTTTAGTTGTCCGGCCAATATTGGCCAAAGATGGCAAATTTCTCAAAAAATAATTCGCTAACTTTTCAAACCAAATTAAAACAGGTCCGGATCTCTCACACGAAACTAATTAAACAATTGATTGTGTGAAGCAGTATTGAAAGGAAAACTCCTTAAGGTGACTGACACCTCGTCCAAGCTTTTGCCTGAATTACGACAAATGGCTACAGAGCTGGGAATTCCTGACGCAGCAACAATGAGAAAAAGTGAACTTGTCGAAGCAATCGATCAACGCGGAAATGGCGGAAATAAAAGTATGACCACAAATTCTGATATCCCAGAAGATGATGTAATTGAAGAATTCAGAGAAGAAAGTGACACTCGCGTAGAACGCGATGACAGAAACAGTGACGATCGCGGAACTTACAACCGTGAAGATCGTGGCAGCTACAACAGAAACGATCGCGGCAATGATGATCGTGGCGGTTATCGTCGTAACGATCGAAATGATCGCAATGGCAGAAATGATCGAAACGATAGAAATGGTGACAGCGGCTCAAGATCTCGATTTAGAGAACGCGGTTCAAGAAGAGAACGCGATGACTTTGAAATTAAAGAAGACGATGTATTGCTGCCAGTAGCAGGAATCATTGATCTATTAGAAAACTATGCATTCGTTAGAACTTCTGGTTATTTACCAGGACCAAATGATGTTTATGTTTCTATGGGATTGGTTCGTAAATTTGGATTAAGAAAAGGTGACGCAGTCACCGGTTCAATTCGTCAACCAAAAGAAGGCGAACAAAGACAAAAATTTAATCCTTTGGTGCGAGTTGAAACCATTAACGGTTTAACTCCAGAAGAATCAGCCAAGAGATTAGATTTCTCTAAACTTACGCCTCTTTATCCACAAGAGCGTTTAAGACTTGAAACTGAAGGAAATAACTTAACTACACGTGTTATCGATTTAGTTGCTCCAATTGGTAAAGGCCAAAGAGGTTTGATTGTTTCACCACCAAAAGCTGGTAAAACAATGGTCTTGCAAGCAATTGCAAATGCAATCACTACAAACAACCCTGAAGTTCATTTGATGGTTGTACTAGTTGATGAAAGACCAGAAGAAGTTACAGATATGCAACGCTCTGTTAAAGGTGAAGTAATTGCTTCAACTTTTGATAAGCCAGCAGAAGATCACACCACCGTGGCTGAACTTTCAATTGAAAGAGCAAAGCGTTTAGTGGAAATGGGTCACGACGTTGTGATTTTGCTTGATTCCATGACACGTCTTGGTCGCGCATATAACTTGTCAGCTCCAACTTCAGGAAGAATTCTTTCTGGTGGTGTTGATTCAGCAGCTTTGTATCCACCAAAGAAGTTCTTCGGTGCTGCTCGAAACATTGAAAACGGCGGATCATTAACAATCATTGCCACAGCTTTGGTTGAAACTGGTTCACGTATGGATGAAGTTATTTTCGAAGAATTTAAAGGAACAGGAAACATGGAACTTAAACTCGATCGCAAACTTGCTGATCGAAGAATTTTCCCTGCTGTTGATATTGATTCTTCCGGTACTAGAAAAGAAGAAATTCTTATGTCTCCAGATGAATTAAAGATCATTTGGACACTTCGAAGAGTGCTTCATGCCCTGGACCCACAACAAGCAATCGAGCTACTACTCAACAAGTTGCGTGAGACAAAAACCAACTTTGAGTTCCTCTTACAGGTACAAAAGACCACCCCAACCACTAACGGCGACGACGCTGAATAGAATTGGTTATAAGGAAATAGAAGACGGAGCAATAAAAAGATGAAACCAGAAATTCATCCAGATTACGCAGAGACAACTGTTACCTGCTCATGTGGAAATACATTTCAAACTCGTAGCACTGCACAAAATGGTGTTATGCATGCAGAAATTTGTCAACAATGTCATCCGTTCTATACCGGTAAACAAAAGATTTTGGATACCGCGGGTCGCGTATCAAAGTTCGAAAAGCGTTACGGCAAAACCGCCAACAAATAGCTAAACTTACGGACGTCGGTTTTAAGACACATTTGTTTGTGTTTTAAAAAACCGGCGTCCGTTTTGTTTTACCTAAACAAAAGTTCTAGAAAAGGGGTGAGGATAGATGTTTGAAGGCGTAGTCGACTTAGCTGCTGAATTAGTTGAGTTAGAACACAAAATGTCTGATCCTAAACTTCACTCTGATCAAAATAAAGCTCGTCAAGTTGGTCGACGTTTTGCTGAGTTAAAACCAATCGTTGCTACTTGGCGTGAATATCAACAACTTGTAGAAGACCATGCTGCGGCTGTTGAGTTATCAATGGATGATTCCAGTTTCAAAGTTGAAGCAGAAAAAATAGCAGAAGAAGTTCAAGTTTTAGCTGACAAATTACAACTGATGTTAATTCCGCGAGATCCACTTGATGGCAAAGATGTGATCGTGGAAGTTAAATCTGGAGAAGGTGGCGAAGAGTCAGCTTTATTTGCTGGTGACTTAGTTCGCATGTATTTAAGATTTGCCGAAAAGCGTGGTTGGAAAGCAACTTTGATTGACGCAGTTGATTCCGACATGGGTGGATATAAGAACGCATCTATTGCAATAAAAGCTAAGTCAAATCCTGAATTAGGAAATGCACCTTATGCGTGGATGAAACATGAAGGTGGAGTTCATCGTGTGCAAAGAGTTCCAGTTACAGAATCTCAAGGTCGAGTTCATACCTCAGCTGCTGGAGTTTTAGTTTTTCCTGAAGCAGAAGAAATTGATGTTGAAATTAAAAACGAAGAAATTCGAGTAGATGTTTATAGATCATCTGGTCCCGGCGGACAATCTGTTAACACCACAGATTCTGCTGTTCGTATCACCCACATTCCTACCGGAATTGTGGTTTCATGTCAGAACGAAAAAAGCCAGTTACAAAATAAGGAATCAGCGTTAAGAATTTTAAGAGCAAGATTGCTATCTGCTGCTGAAGAAACAAGAGCACAAGAAGAATCTGCTTCTAGAAAACTTCAGGTAAGAACTGTTGATAGATCAGAGCGAATTAGAACTTATAACTTTCCCGAAAACCGTTTGACTGATCACCGCACCGGTTATAAATCACATAATTTAGACCAAATCCTTAATGGCGATCTAGATCCTGTTTTGCAATCTTGTGTGGATATGGAAATCACACAAAAGTTGGCTGAGGTTGGAGAAACCCGTTGAGTAAGTTAACAAGAAGTGTTCTTGTTGATATTGAGTTAAGACTTAAAAATGCAGGGGTTCCTAGCCCAAGATTTGATGCCGAATCATTAGTTGCTTTTTCCTTAGGAATTGAAAGAAACCGAATTGGCTTAATTAAAGACATTGAAGATGATCAATATCGAGAGATTGAAAAACTTGTTGAAAAAAGAGTCAGAAGAATTCCTTTACAACATATTTTAGGTGAACAAGGTTTTAGAAGACTAGTTCTTAATGTTGGTCCTGGTGTTTTTATCCCTCGTCCAGAAACTGAATTACTTGTTGAATCAACTGTGAGATATTTAAAAGATAAAAATCAAGAAAGAAATATTGTGGTGGATCTTTGTTCTGGATCTGGAGCGATCGCACTTGCTTTAGCTAGTGAAGTAGGAAATTCAGATGTTTATGCAGTGGAGAAATCACCAGAAGCATTTCAGTATTTAACTAAGAATTTATCTGATAATGAAGAATTATTGAGTAAATCATATTCCAAATTTATTGCTATCAATGCAGATATTGAAGAGCCAATAAAAGATCTGGAAA
>Ga0208432_1000389_pt1 | contig 9421 bp, 8 predicted proteins | sample Wag4_2014_7_11_2_FD_187361 | JGI IMG/M metagenome (GOLD analysis project Ga0208432, IMG submission 187361) | Lake water microbial communities from Ohio, USA - Utica-2 Time Series LW 2014_7_11 (SPAdes) (version 2) | ecosystem: Environmental > Aquatic > Freshwater > Lake | place: USA: Ohio...
GTAAGAGGTGTTGGCTATAAGGCGGGGGCGGCTAAGGTTTAGCCATGTTGCTTAGCAAAATTAAGATTAGACAATCTCTAAGTCTTAAAGTTCTGCTAACAAGTCTTGCATTTTCAATAATTATTGCTGCAATTATCGGTATTTCTGTTCATAATCGGGTGGCAACCACCATTATTAACGAAAAAATAGCAATATCTAAAGTTGAAACCGCTAATGCACTTTACCTGGCGCAAGGACACTTCAACATTGCAAGATTTCAGGATGATTCTGGCTTAAACAAAGTGGTGCAGGATTTCATTACTTCCAGCAGAGAAGATGGCTCCTTATCTGGACGTGAAACTGTAATTTTGCCCTTTGCCAAAAGTGGAAATGAACAGAGTGTTTATCAAACCGTTCCAACATTATTAGTTCTAGATTCAATCCCAAAAAGCTTTCGTGAGCAGGTTAGACAAGCGGATGAGGTCTTAGATAAACGAGTAACAATTCGATACTCAGATGGTAAAGAATTTCCTGGCTTTTTAATTGGCGGTAAATTAAATATTCCCCGTACTGGTGTTTATGAAATTTACTACCTATTTAAATTAGATGCTCAATATCAAAGCATCTCAGTAATCACCTGGACTTTATTTGCTGCCGGGTTGTTGTTGGTTCTATTAATTGGCTTAAGCACTCAATTTGTTATTAGGCAGGTGGTTTCCCCAGTTCAGCAAGCAGCAGCTGTGGCTGAGAAATTCACCCAAGGTGATCTAACTAGTCGGATGTCTGTATCTAGTGATGATGAGTTGGCAAGTTTAGGTAACTCATTTAATGAAATGGCTGTTTCAATTCAACAGCAAATTGCACGCCTTGAAAACCTATCTATGTTGCAACAGCGATTTGTTTCCGATGTTTCCCATGAGCTAAGAACTCCATTAACAACTCTACGTATGGCAGCTGAGGTTATTTATGAGCAAAAAGGTAATTTTGATACCAATATTGCTAGGAGCAGTGAACTATTAATCAATCAGATTGATCGATTTGAATTGCTGCTCTCAGATTTGCTTGAAGTAAGTCGATTTGATGCTGAAGCGGCAGCGCTTGGAGTTGTTAACTTTGATATTTCTAACTTAGTAAAGAAAACTGTTGATTATTTACACCCAAGTAAATCAGCACTTTTTGAAGTTTCAATCCCTAGTGAGCCCATTGAAATTGAGGGAGATCCAAGAAGAATTGAACGAATACTTCGTAATTTGATTTCAAATGCAGTTGATCATGGTGAAGGCAAGAAGGTTCAAGTTCAGATCAAAACAAGTGAAAATGAAGTTGCAATTGGTGTTAGAGATTATGGATTAGGTTTTAATGAAGAGGATGCCCCTTATCTATTTGATCGCTTTTGGAGGGCAGATCCATCAAGAGCAAGAACAAGTGGGGGAACTGGCCTTGGACTTTCTATTGCATTAGAGGATGCAAAACTTCACCAAGGGCAATTACTGGCTTGGGGTAAACCGCATCAAGGTGCTCACTTTGTGTTAACTCTGCCAAAGCTTCACGGTAACTCAGTGCAATCATTTCCGATCGCTCTTGAACCAGATGACTTAATCTCAACAGCAAATAAAATCTAACAGTATTTACATTTAATTCTGATATAAAGATTAGGTGCTTAAATCCCTAAAATCTTTGAAAGAATTGGTCTTTACCAAATTATGCATCAGCTGCGCGGCCCCTGGATATTGGCTCTGCCCGTCATGTCTATCAGCTTGGAATACCAGTGTAAAGAAAAACTCTATTGATGGTAAGCCAATTTATTTTAAGAGCGATTACACCAGTAAAACCGCTTCAGTTATTTTAGCTGCCAAAGAAGGTAATGACTTAAATGCAATTGCACTCCTAGCTTCAGCCATCTCTCAATCGATAGCTTTCTCAATTGCAGATCTTAGGTTAAGTGAGGTAATTACTCTCATAACAATTCCTTCAGCACCTTCTGCAATTAGAAGGCGCGGCCAAGATCACATAAATACTCTTGCAAAGTATGTTCAAAGAGATTTACAACAAAAATCTATCACTGCATATTACGCACCGATTCTTTTCCAAAAAAAGAGTATTAGAGATCAGTCTCAATTGAGCAGCCAACAAAGAATGGAAAATACAAAAGGAAAGTTTGCAGTTAAATCCTGTGAAATTCCTCAGGGAGCTGTTTATTTGATTGATGATCTAATAACCACCGGCGCATCAATGCTGGAGGGGGTTAGAGCCCTATCTGAAGCCAAAATCACCATTGCTGCAGGTGTTACTGCGTGTGCGGTGGGGCGTATTTCTCTAATACCATAAGCCACTAAGCATTTTTCAAATAATTTTTAGAGGCCAGCGGAGGATCTTTGTGGGTTTATTAGACAAGGTATTGCGCGCTGGTGAAGGCAAGGCTGTAAAGCAATTAGTAAAAATCGCCCAAGAAGTTAACAAATTTGAAAATGAAATAACATCTCTTGACGATAATGCTCTGCGAAATAAGACAAATGTATTTAAAGAGCGATATGCAAAAGGTGAATCTTTAGATTCAATTCTGCCTGAGGCGTTTGCTGTGGTTCGAGAAGCTGCTAAACGAACTTTAGGACAACGTCATTACGATGTTCAGTTGATGGGTGGAGCAGCGCTACATCGTGGAAATATTGCAGAAATGAAAACGGGTGAAGGTAAGACTTTAGTTTCAACATTGCCAGCTTATTTAAATGCTCTCACCGGTAAAGGTGTTCACATTGTTACAGTTAATGATTATTTAGCTGAACGTGATAGTGAATGGATGGGTCGAGTACACAGATTCTTAGGATTAAAAGTTGGCGTAATTCTCGCCAGTATGACACCGGCTGAGCGCCGCGAAGCTTATGCAGCGGATATTACTTATGGAACAAATAACGAATTTGGCTTTGATTACCTACGCGACAATATGGCTTGGGGTTTGGCTGATTGCGTGCAACGAGATCATAACTTTGCAATTGTTGACGAAGTTGACTCAATTTTAATTGACGAAGCAAGAACTCCACTTATTATTTCTGGACCAGCAGATAAGGCAACCAAGTGGTATTTAGAGTTTGCTAATTTAGTTGGGAAATTAACTCTAGGGCAGCATTATGAAGTTGATATCAAAAAGCGAACAGTAGGAATTTTAGAAGAGGGTGTATCTAGAGTAGAAGACGCACTTGGTATTGAAAATCTATATGAAGCTGCAAATACGCCAATGATTGGTTACTTAAATAATGCGATTCGAGCTAAAGAATTATTTAAGCGGGATAAAGATTACGTGGTTATGGATGGTGAACTATTAATTGTTGATGAGCACACTGGTCGTATGCTGGCAGGTCGCCGCTATAGCGATGGTTTACACCAAGCATTAGAGGCAAAAGAGCGAATTGATATCAAGGATGAGAATCAAACATTGGCCACTATTACCCTTCAAAATTACTTCCGACTTTATGAGAAGTTAAGTGGTATGACCGGTACGGCGATGACTGAGGCATCAGAGTTTATGCAGATCTACAAATTAGGCGTGATACCAATCCCAACAAACAAAAAAATGCAAAGAATTGATCAATCAGACCTGATTTATAAATCAGAGGCTGGCAAATTTATTGCGGTTGCTAATGACATTGTTGAGCGATATAAAAAAGGTCAGCCAGTTCTAGTGGGTACGGTGAGCGTTGAAAAATCTGAAGAGTTATCTTCAATATTGAAAAAACGTGGCGTGCCACATGAAGTTTTAAATGCCAAGCAACATGAACGTGAAGCAGCAATCATTGCTCGTGCTGGAACAATTGGCGCAGTCACAGTTGCAACAAATATGGCAGGTCGTGGAACTGACATCATGCTTGGCGGTAATCCTGAGTTTATGGCTGATTTTGAATTGCAGCGCAAAGGTTTAAATCCAGCTGATTCACCGGAAGAGTATGAAAAAGCATGGCCGGATGAAATTGCAAAACAAAAAGCTGCGGTCGCTAAAGAACATGAGGAAGTTGTTTCATTTGGTGGTCTATATGTACTTGGAACAGAGCGTCATGAATCTAGGCGTATAGATAATCAGCTTCGTGGCCGATCTGGTCGACAAGGTGATCCGGGTGAATCAAGATTTTATTTATCTTTGCAAGATGACCTAATGCGCAGATTTAACTCTGGCTTAGTTGAAAGATTTTTGGGCGCAGCAGGAATGCCAGAAGAAACTCCGTTGGAGTCAAAGATTGTTAGCAATGCGATTAAGTCTGCCCAGACTCAAGTTGAATCCTTAAACTTTGAAATGCGTAAAAACGTATTGAAGTATGACGATGTTATGAATAAGCAGCGGGAAGTTGTCTACTCTGAACGACGTGAAGTTTTAGAGGGTGTAGATATAAAGGAATTAGTGGAAGTTTCACTTGAGGAAACCATCACTGCTTATGTGAATTCAGCAACTGCCACAGGAGTAGCAGAGGATTGGGATCTAAAGACATTATGGAATGCCTTAAAAGTTCTTTACCCAATCTCCTTCACTGATGAAGAGATGCTTGCTGAAATTGGTGGCGCTGTTGCACTAGATAGTGAGTACCTACTTGAGAAGATTTTGCAGGATTCAAGAGCTGCGTATGAAAAACGAGAATCAGAGTTAACTCCAACAGTAATGCGCGAACTAGAAAGAAAGATTTTACTTTCAGTCTTAGATCGCAAATGGCGAGAGCATCTTTATGAAATGGATTATTTGCAAGAAGGAATCGGGCTACGTGCCATGGCGCAACGCGATCCATTGGTTGAGTATCAACGAGAAGGCTTTGATTTATTTACGGCGATGATGGATGCCGTAAAAGAAGAGTTGGTAAGTTTTGTATTCCATGTTGAGGTTCAAGTTGAAGGTGATCAGGTGGGCGCTAAAGGCCTAACTCCTGCACCAGCCCCAGTAGCTGAACTTAAATACTCAGCGGCAGATATCGAGCCAAGTGCAGCTGGTGGAACTTCTAAGAATGCACCATGTCCATGCGGATCAGGCAAAAAATATAAGAGATGTCACGGACAGTCTTAAAGCAAAGTTAATTCAGTACATATCCATCTTTTATCAACACCTTCAAATCTTAGTATTAAAGATCTAACTCGATCGATAACCCTGAGGGTCACTGTTACTTCAACAACACCTTCAATCGGTTGGTGAAAATAGAATTTTCTGATCTGACATTTTTGGGTTAAAGAACTCATTTGTTCATTAATTTTTTTCAATACCGATCTATGACAATTTCTTGAGAGCTGGGATAAGGCTCTTCGGCCAGACCAAACTTCCAAAACTTTAATTACAAAAGATTCACTCCATTGATGCAGCTCTGGTAAATCCGCTAAAGCTGAAGGCATTGGAGAAAACTTGGGGTGAAACCACTCTGATCCAAACTCTTTATCTACTGATGGAACTAGGTAGAGCTTGGTTTGCTTACTTACTTTCGCACTTTTTATTGGCTGAATAATTGTCATGGGCTCATACTGAGCAAGGCAGAAGGCTTAGGCATCATCCGTTCGGATGATCTTTCCCTAAACCAGTTAGAGTAAAAACTTGGTATGAATATTTCAAAGTTGGATATATTAAAAAACTCAAGACTGGCGATGGGGTTAGCTTTATTTATAATCGCTTTAACTGCTGCGAGCTTGATATCGAAAGAGGCCAATCGAACAGTATTGGTTTGGGCAAGTACCGGTGAGCTAGCCCCAGGTCAAATAATTGCGCAATCAGATTTAACCCCAGCCTCAGTTTTATTAGCACAATCGGCGAAAAATTATCTTTCATCCTCTGCCCAAATAGTTGGAACTACAGTTTTAACAAAAATTTCAGCTGGTGACCTAATTCCAGTGGCAGCAATTGCAAATGAAGTAGATGCTGATAATCAACGTTTAGTGCCACTTACTATTGAGATCTCAGATCTTCCCATCGCATTATCTCGGGGAGATGTAATTGATATCTATGCAATAGCTAAGACAAATGCAAAAGAATCAATCGCCCCAACCATGCTTGTTAGTACAGTCAGCGTTGAGCAGGTTTTAGAGCGCAGTAACTCAGGCGTCGTTAGTGTTTTAGTAATTTTAGAAAATGATCAGGTGATTTCCACATTAAATTACCTCTCTGATAGCAGATTAATAATTGTTAGAAATCGGTGAACCTAGGCTCAATCTGATTACAGCAATTAGTAATAGTGATCAGGAAGAAAAGTTTGCCGCCTTACTGCACTCACAAGGATGCAACATAATTTATCGAGCGCTCAATATTGACTTGTTAACTTCATTCTTAGCCAGCAATCATTCGAAGGCAAATCTCATCTATACGCAAGATTTTATGACTTCAGCAAAATTAAAGGAATTATCAACATCCTATGCAGGGCTTAGATTGATTCAAGTAACAGAGGATCTAAACAGTCAGGAATTGCTAAAACAATTAGCCCAAATATCTCGCCCACCTTTACTCCACCAGTTAACTAGAGCAAACAATTTAGTCGCCGTACTTGGAACACCTGGCGCTCCTGGCATATCAACAATTACAAATCATCTAGCGGTTTTCAAATCTGCCCAGGTAATTGCGGCAGAACACCACAACTTGCGTCCGCAAAGCAGAGCTAAAGTTGAAACAATTTTGGCCTCAGAATTAGATAAGAAACTGGCAGCACTTGGTAGCGGATTAACGATCATTGATGCAGGTGCATCAGTTGCATTGACCAAAACAATCTCTGATCGAAGAATAAATGCTCACTGGCTCAGTCATTCGTTGGCATGTGCTGGAAACCTAATTTATGTGCTTTCTGCCAACGATAACGGGATCTCATATTTAGCAGAATTTGTTTCAGATTTTAAAAATTTACTTAACCCACCACCTATTTTCTATGTCTTAAATCAGCAAAGGTTTGATCGCAGGGGTCAAAGCATTCAAAGTAAGTTTCTTGAAGTTGTGGGGAATTATCCCTCTTTTCAAATACCGCAGGACTACAGATCTATTCGCTCTCAGGCAGATGCAGCCAGGCCAAATCATTTCTGGCGCAGCACTACCTTTAATAAGCAGATACAAAAAATTGGTAACCAGCTGACCTGTTAGGGGCTCTACCATTAAGCCATGGCCACCCTTGCAGAGTTAATTACTGAAAACTCTTCACTCACCGCAAATGAGGTGGAGCATCTTGCTGAGTTAGTTGCCGAATGGCGCTTACTTGCTGATCTTTCATTTGCAGATCTTCTTTTATGGTTACCAATACGTCGTGATGAAAAATCCTGGCCCCAAGGACATTTAGTTATTGCTCAAATTAGACCCACAACAGCTGCAACAGTTTTTAGCGATGATTTAGTTGGATCCCAAGTTAATTGGGGAGAGCGGCCGTTAGTAGATCAAGCATTATCTGATGGTGAGATTTTAAGAGATGCTAAACCAGAGTTAGTTGGTCAACTTATGATTAAAGAGGAGAGTATTCCGGTTATTTTGAATGGGAAAACGCTGGCTGTTATTTCAAGGCACCGTAACTCTGAGTTAATGCGCCAGCCATCAAAGCTTGAGTTAAATTATCGAGAAATTGCCCACAAAATTTATAAAATGGTTGCAGAGGGAACATTCCCAATTAGAAATAGTTTATACAGCTCAGAATCAGCACCCAGAGTAGGCGATGGCTTAATTAGATTAGATGTTAATGGCACAATCTTTTTTGCCTCACCAAATGCACGTTCAGCACTAAGCAGAGTTGGATTTCAAAAGGAGTTAGAGGGTGAGAATTTAGGATCAGTTTTTGCAACTTTGCATAAGGGGGAGAATTTACCTACCGATGAATCCTGGCAAACCTCTTTAAGTGGAAAATCTCTGCGTCGGGCAGAGTATGAAAGCCCAGCTGCTGTAATAGATATTTTAGTAATTCCACTAACTGAAGGTAATGATCGAATCGGTGCAATCGTTTTACTGCATAACATAACTGAGCTAAGAAATAGAGATCGAGCTTTAATTACAAAAGATGCAACAATCAAGGAGATTCATCACCGAGTTAAGAACAATCTACAAACTGTCTCCGCCCTACTTCGCCTTCAATCTCGGCGAGTAACTGATCCAATCGCCAGTGAGGCATTATCTGAAGCAGTTAGGCGGGTGGCCTCCATTGCCTTAGTTCATGAGACTTTATCTAACCAATCCTCTGAATTTGTTGAATTTGATCAAGTCTTTGAGCAGATTGTTAAAAATGCGTTGGATTTAAATTCTAGGAAAATTGAATTTAAAAAAGTAGGAGATTTTGGTGCTTTTGATTCAAAGACTGCCACCGCACTTTCATTAGTCATTACCGAGTTAATTCATAACGCCCTCGAGCATGGGTTAGATAAAAGTGGTGATCAGTTGATAGTTGAGGTTGTAAAGAAGCAAAACAATTACCAAGTAAGTGTTTGTGATAACGGTTCAGGCCTTCCTAGTGACTTCAATATTGAAAAGTCAGCTAATTTAGGTCTACAAATTGCAAACACCTTAACTAAAAATGAGTTAAATGGAAGTTTGAATCTAATTCGAGTTGGAGATTTAACTAAGGGAGAAATTTCCTTTAGCTGTAATTAAAAGGAGTTTTGATTTTCCATCTGACGGGCACGATTTCTAGCAGCACGTCGTTTCATTGCACGACGTTCATCTTCAGATAATCCACCCCAAACACCAGCATCCTGACCACTCTCCAACGCCCAAGCAAGACATGGCTCTTTAACAGGACATCTTTCACAAATCTTTTTTGCCTCTTCAATTTGAGCCAAGGCTGGGCCTGTATTTCCTACCGGGAAGAAAACCTCTGGATCCTCTTCGCGACAAGCTGCTTCATGTCGCCAATCCATAGGGCAGCAACTCCTTCGATGAGTAGGTGTTAATTAGTAGTTAAAATAAAATCAACTGGCTTATTCTCTCCTTAATTTAATTAATAAACAAGGATATTTCGCTGAGAACTTAAAAATTTTTAGATTTATTTCGATTTTCATACCGAGATTTCGCTCTCGGATGAATAAATCCTGCGCATCCGCCTGTGGCTGGTGAGTGCTATCCCCATAGCTTTTCGGGGTGAATATCTAGGTGAAGGCCAAGATTTACAGCGAAATACCATTCATTAGTTTGCCAATAATTTGAGATTGCACAGTAGTAATCAATAGGAGAGAATTAGCCAATGAGCCAGACCGCATATTTTGCAACCGGATGTTTTTGGGGAGCAGAGCGAAGATTTTGGAATTTACCTGGCGTAATTCAAACTTCAGTTGGATATATGGGCGGAAATAAGCCAGATCCAACCTACAAAGAGGTTTGTACTGGTACTACAAATCATGCTGAAATGGTTGAGGTAATTTTTGACCCAGAGGTTATTTCTTACCAAAGATTGTTAGCAGAATTTTGGGTTATGCATGATCCAACATCATTAAATCAACAAGGCGGAGATATCGGAACCCAATATCGATCATC
>Ga0208432_1000396_pt1 | contig 9402 bp, 8 predicted proteins | sample Wag4_2014_7_11_2_FD_187361 | JGI IMG/M metagenome (GOLD analysis project Ga0208432, IMG submission 187361) | Lake water microbial communities from Ohio, USA - Utica-2 Time Series LW 2014_7_11 (SPAdes) (version 2) | ecosystem: Environmental > Aquatic > Freshwater > Lake | place: USA: Ohio...
GGCGTGGGCGGGCGTGGGAGGTCCGAGAAAGGCGTGGCCCAACCCATCGGATCACCCGTTCAAGGTAGCCAGGGCTCGGTGGAGAAATCCGGGGAGCGCTTCTCCAGGAAAGCGTCACGCCCCTCCTGACCCTCAGCCGTGCGATAGAAGAGATGGGTGGCCTGGCCAGCGAGCTCCTGAATGCCAGCCAGCCCGTCGGTCTCCGCATTGAAGGCCGCCTTGAGGCAGCGGATCGCCGTAGGGCTGTGCCGCAGCACCTCCCGCGCCCAGCGGACCCCCTCGTCCTGAAGCTGCTCCAGGGGTACCACCGCGTTCACCAACCCCATGGCCAGGGCCTCCTCCGCCCCGTACTGGCGGCAGAGAAACCAGATCTCCCGGGCCTTGCGCTGGCCCACCACCCGGGCCAGGTAGCCGGCCCCGAACCCGCCGTCGAAACTGCCCACCCGTGGACCGGTCTGCCCAAAGCGGGCGTTCTCGGCGGCCAGGGACAGGTCGCAGAGCAGGTGCAACACCTGGCCGCCGCCGATGGCGTAGCCGGCCACCAGGGCGATCACCACCTTGGGCAGGCTGCGGATCAGCCGTTGCAGATCGAGCACGTTCAGGCGTGGCAGGCCGTCGTCATCGACATAGCCACCGTCGCCGCGCACACTCTGATCGCCACCAGCGCAGAAGGCCCAGCCCCCATCGGCAGCCGGCCCGGCGCCGGTGAACAGCACCACGCCAACCCGCGGGTTGTCGCGCAGCCGGGTGAAGGCATCGCAGAGCTCCACCACGGTGCGAGGCCGGAAGGCGTTGCGCTTGTGCGGGCGGTCGATGGTGATCCGGGCGATGCCCTCCTCGCTCAGTTCAAGGCGGATGTCCTCGTAGGAGCCGGCGGGCTGCCAGACGACGTTCATGGCGCATCGACCAGGGCGTTGGCCATTCTGCGCAGCGCCTGTCGCCACTGGGCATCGGCGCGCCGGTCGGTGCGCAGACGCAGCAGGGCCAGGGGCTGCTCCAGCCCCCAGGCCAGGGCAGGGGCCAGGTCGGCCAGGGTCGCCACATCGCGGCTGGGCACGCCATGGGCGGCCGCGAGGACCACCTGATCCAGCGGCTGGGGCATGGCGAACAGCTGCTCGAACGCCAGCACGCCATCGGGCTGGGGCCGGATCGGCAATTGCTCGAAGATGCCGCCGCCTTGGTTGTCGATCAGCACCACCAGCAGACGGCCGCGCTGCTGGTGGTGCCACAGCCAGCCGTTGCTGTCGTGCAGCAAGGCCAGGTCGCCACTGAGCAGCACGGCAGCACCGGCAGCCTCGGCCACACCGCAGGCGATTGACAGGGTGCCATCGATGCCGGAGGCGCCGCGGCAGGCGTGAATCGGCCGGGGCGGCGCGGTGGCGGGGGTGAAACTCTCCCAGTCGCGCACGGGGGAACTGTTGGCGATCACCAGCGGCAGGCCTGCCGGCAGCAGCAAAGCCAGCTGGCGGGCGATCGCCGGTTCACCCCAGGGGGCCGCTGGAGCCAGCAGGCAGCGATCGAGCTGCAGCTGCAGACGTCCCTCGAGGTCCTGCCAGTCGGCAGCCCAGGCACGGCAGGCCAGGGTGACCGGTCCGGTCTGCAAGGCGTCGGGGAGCTGCGCGATCCAGCTGACCAGGCCATCCGACCATTGGCGACTGCAACCGCCCAGGGGATCAAGCGGGCGGGGATCCCCTTCACTGACCAGCAACTGGGTACCGCCGCAGGCCTGCAGCAGGGCATGCAGCCGGCGACTGGCCGGCAACGGCCCGAGCCGCAGCACCTGCAGCTCGGGCAGCAAGGCCTGGATGGAGGCGGGCAGGGGCTGATCGAGCAGGTCGTAGCCAGCCACCATGGTCAGACCGTCGCAGCCGCGCAGGCCGCTGAGGCCATCGGCCAGCAGGGGCCAGCCGCAGCGGTGCTGCCAGCGGCGCAGCGCCGCCAGATACCCAGGCCAGGCCGCAGGCGTCCCGCGCCAGGGCCCGGCCACCACCAGACCGGGCCGATCAGGATCGAGAACCGCCGGCTCGATGCCGGCTTGAGCCAGCGGGGCTCCGCAACCGGCCGGCGCCGGAGGGGCAGAGCCCGGCTCCTCGGCCAATGCGGCCAGCCGATGCTGCAGGAGGGCGGATCCGGGATGCAGGGGCTCCTCGAAGGGCAGGTTCAGGTGGACGGGACCCGCCGGCATGCCGCCGCTGCCGTGGCAGTGCAGCCAGGCGGCTTCGGCCAGGGCCTCCAGTGCCGATCTCGCCATCGACGCCAGGCCGCTGCCGTCGCCCTGGCCGACCCAGCGGGCACTGACCGCCAGAAACGCCTCCTGATTGACGGTCTGGTTGGCACCGCAGCCCTTCAGCCGCGCCGGGCGATCGGCGCTGAGCAGCAGCAGGGGGATCGTGCCGTGGTCGGCTTCCACCGCGGCGGGCAGCAGATTGGCAACAGCCGTGCCCGAGGTGGTGACGACGGCCGCCGCCTGACCGCTGGCCCGCCCTAGCCCCAGGGCATAGAAGGCGGCGGAACGCTCATCGATGGCGGTGTGCAACCGCAGGACCCCGCGCTGAGCCAGCAGGCCCGAGGCCCAGGCCAGGGGGGCCGAACGGCTGCCGGGACAGAGCACCAGCTGGCCGAGACCGCATCGGCAGAGGGCCTGCAACAGCAGCAGGGCGGCATCAAGATTGGCGGCAGCCCGCTCGGAACAGGCTGGAGGAGGATCAGCCACGGGCAGACCGGAGCACTGCAGGATGGACGTTCCATCCTCCCCTGCCCTTGTCTGCCGCTCCGGATCCGGCCGAATCCTCTGCCCAGCGGCCAGAGCTGCCCTGGAACCGCCAGCTGCTTGCCCAGCTGCGCAGCCTGCTGCTCTGGCTGGCCCTGGCCCTGCTGCTGCGCTGGGTGGTGATCGAACCGCGCTGGATTCCGTCCGGCTCGATGCTGCCGACCCTGCAGCTGCAGGACCGGGTGCTGGTGGAGAAGCTGCGGGTACGGCTGCACCGTCCACTGCCGATCGGCACGGTGGTCGTGTTCCACCCTCCCCCGCCCTTGCAGGCCGCCGGCTATGCCGCCGACAGTGCCTTGATCAAACGGGTGGTGGGCCTGCCAGGGGACCGGATCGCCGTGCGCGCTGGGGCGCTGTGGCGCAACGGCGAACGGCTGCAACCCGACTGGATCGCCGAGCCCATCGCCTACACCCTGCCCGAGCTGACCGTGCCTGCCGGCACCCTGATGGTGCTGGGCGACAACCGCAACGCCAGCCTCGACTCCCACCTGTGGGGACCCCTGCCGCAGCAGGAGCTGATCGGTACCGCCGTGCTGCGCTACTGGCCGTTATCGCGGTTTGGACCGATTCGGTTCTCCCCCACCCCAGGGGCGGTGGGGCAGCAGAACCAGCTCGATTAGGGTGCAGTTCGTGACGCGGCGTACACCGAGGATGTTCAACCCGGAGTTTCTGGCCAGCGACAGCGAGGCGATCAGCGGCAACGCCCTGATTCAGTACCTCCAGGAGCAGTCCCCTGATGTGCTGCAGCGGGTGGCTCGCTCGGCGAGCCCCGAAATCCAGGACATCATTCGCCACAACGTGCAGGGGCTGCTTGGCATGCTGCCCGGCGAGCACTTCGAGGTGAAGGTGCAGACCAGCCGCGACAACCTGGCCGGACTGCTCGCATCGGCGATGATGACCGGCTACTTCCTGCGCCAGATGGAACAGCGCATGGAACTGGACACCAGCCTGTTGGCCAGCGGCGGCAGCGACGATCTCGACAGTGATCCAGGACCGCTGTTCCTCTGAGCAAGCGGCAGTGGTCAGGGGTGTGGTGATCAGCCCTGGGGTTGGCGCGGCACCAGGCCGAACCGCAGCAGGGTCTGATCAATGCGGGCAAGGGTGGACCAACTGCCGGCATCGGGTGCCCAGGCGCGGTGTTCCAAGCCATCCGCCAGCGCGCTGAGCGCGGCAGGAGAACAGGCCAGCGGGGCCTCGTAGTGGGCCGGCACCAGCCAGCGCACCTCCTCCAGAGTGGAAAGGTCGCGGATCCAGGCGACCAGGGCGCTGCGGCAGCGCGGAAAGACCAGCCGCTCCAGCACCGGCGCCACCTGTGGCACAAGCTGCTCCCCGGGAACAAGGGTCCGGAATTCGTCCTGCCAGTCGTCGCGCCAGCGGAACGGGTACAGACCGAAATAGCTGCGACGGTTGCGCAGCCCCGGGGCCAGGGCCTGAGCCAGCACCTCCCCCCAACCGGGCACCTGCAATCGGGCTGGTCTCAGGTAGGACGCAAACAGCACCAGCCGTTGCCAGCCCCGGCGCCGCGACTCAGGGCTATCGCTGAGCGGCTGGTCACCGCGGTCGCGGGCATGAAACAGCAAGGGCGTCGGGTCGGCCTCGAACAGAGCTGGTGGTTCGGCAGCGATCCCCACCAGGGCGTCGGTGACCAGCAGCGTGCCGGTGGCGCGGTGTAGACAGGCCACCTCCATAAACGTGCCGAGGCCGAGATTGAGAGGCCCCAGCCCTCGCCAGGCCAGCTCTTCGCTGTGGGGGAGGCCCTGCTCGAACAGCACCCGGGTGCGGGCCGGCGGAAAGCCAAGCCAGCTGGCCGGCAAGCGCAGTGGAAAGCTCCACTGTCCCGGGGACACCCAGACCGTCGCCGCGGGGAAGGCGCGGGCCAGGGCCGGGGTCGGCAGCTTGTGCTCCAAGCCGGAGGCGGTGGGCAGCACCACGGTGCACACCGGGCCGAAGCGCTGCTCCAGCTGCCGCAGGGCCGCCAGCAGTTCCCCTGTTGCCGGCAGAGGGGCATACAGCAACAGGCCCTGGCGCAGACGCACCACGGTCATGCGGATCGGCACGGCCACATAAAAGACCCCCTGGAGCTGCTCAAAGCTCCAGACCTGCTCAGGCACCAGTTCACGCACCAGGGTGCGGCGGCGCCCGTAGGGATACAGGGGGAGGAGCGGCCACCAGGGCCAGCGTTGCTCGGGGTCGCGCCTGGAGGGAGGTGGGTCTGACTGAAGCACGGTGGCGTGGGAGCGGGATGCCTGAATTCAGGCCAGCAGCACAAGGCTGAGGCTCATCACCGCCATGCCGGCGAGCACACCCCCGATCATCAGATGGTGATGGGAGGCAAGTCGCTGGGCCGTCGGCAGGAGCTCATCAAGGCAGATGTAGATCATCACCCCGGCCACGCTGGCAAAGACCAGTCCCAGGACCATGTCATTGAGGCTGGATCCGAAAAACAGGTATCCGACCAAGGCACCGACCGGCTCGGCCAGGCCGGAGACAAAGGAAATCCAGAAGGCCTGGCGTTTGCTGCCCGTGGCGTAATAGATGGGGGCCGACACCGCCAGTCCCTCCGGAATGTTGTGGATGGCGATGGCGATGGCAATGCCGATGCCAAGGCGTGGACTGGAGAGGGCGCCGATGAAGGTGGCCAGTCCCTCCGGAAAGTTGTGGATGGCGATGGCGAGCGCCGAGAACAGGCCTGTGCGCATCAGCTCACGGCGCGGCCTGCCTTGCAGGTCCGGTGTGAGGGCACCGCCGCCTGTGGGCAGCAACCGATCGACCAGGGCGATGGCGGCGATACCGCCGAAGAAAGCGAGCACCGTGACCGCGTAGCCGAGCCAATCGCCGAGGGCAGCACTGAGGGATTGACGCGCCTTCGGGAAGATCTCCACGAAGGACACGTACAGCATCACGCCAGCGGAGAAGCTCAGGGCGAGGGTGAGCACTCGGGGGTTGGGGCGACGATTCAGCAGTCCGAGCAGGCTGCCGACACCGGTGGACAGCCCTGCCGCCAGGGTGAGCGACAGCGCGAACACCACCCGTGAGTCCATCTCCAGCAAGCCTTGCTCCGCGTGCGCTCATGCCAAGCGTCGATGATCGCAGGGGATGGACCGGCAAACGGCTGAAGCGCCGCCCGCGGCCAGCAAAAAGCCCCCTGGGGACAGGGGGCCGTAGCAGCCAGAGTGGAACAGCCAGCCACAAGGGCCGGAACTGAGCCATCAGCCGATCGCAGGGGCCGTCAGAGCCACCGGGGTGGCGCCGGTGGTGGCCAGATCCAGCGGGAAGTTGTGGGCGTTGCGCTCATGCATCACCTCCATGCCGAGGTTGGCACGGTTGAGCACGTCAGCCCAGGTGGGCAGCACCTTGCCCTGGGCGTCGAGGATGGACTGGTTGAAGTTGAACCCGTTGAGGTTGAAGGCCATGGTGCTGATGCCCATGGAGGTGAACCAGATGCCAACCACCGGCCAGGCGCCGAGGAAAAAGTGCAGGCTGCGGCTGTTGTTGAAGGAGGCGTACTGGAAGATCAGCCGCCCGAAGTAACCGTGGGCTGCCACGATATTGTAGGTTTCTTCTTCCTGGCCAAACTTGTAACCGTAATTCTGCGATTCGGTTTCAGTGGTCTCACGCACAAGCGAGGAGGTGACCAGGGAGCCGTGCATCGCGGAGAACAGGCTGCCACCGAACACGCCCGCCACACCAAGCATGTGGAACGGATGCATCAGAATGTTGTGCTCAGCCTGGAACACCAGCATGAAATTGAAGGTGCCGCTAATGCCAAGGGGCATGCCGTCTGAAAATGAGCCCTGGCCGAAGGGATAGATCAGAAAAACCGCGAAGGCTGCCGACAGGGGCGCGCTGTAGGCCACGCAGATCCAGGGGCGCATGCCAAGGCGATAGCTGAGTTCCCACTGACGGCCCATGTAGGCGGAAATGCCGATCAGGAAGTGGAAGACAACCAGCTGATAAGGGCCGCCGTTATAGAGCCATTCATCCAGGGAGGCCGCCTCCCAGATGGGATAAAAGTGCAGGCCAATGGCATTGCTGGATGGCACGACAGCACCGGAGATGATGTTGTTGCCGTAGATGAAAGATCCGGCAACAGGCTCGCGGATGCCATCGATGTCGACAGGCGGTGCGGCAATGAAGGCAACAATGAAGCAGATGGTCGCGGCCAGAAGGCAGGGAATCATCAGCACACCGAACCAGCCCACATAAAGGCGGTTATTGGTGGACGTGATCCATTGGCAGAACCTCTGCCAGCTGCTGGCACCGCCGCTGCGAACAGCAGTGGTCATGACACAGTCCTCAAGGAATGGAGGGAATCAGAACAGGGTTCTTCCCCAGAGCCCGCCCGGCCTCACCCGCCTGACCTGAAACCTCAGACAACGCTCAGGCCCGGCCTATCAGGATCGGGTGAGGAGATCGGAACAACCGCAGGGAAGATGAACAAAACAATACGGACCACGGGCGGCATGGCCTGCAGATGCAATCAAACGTGCAGGAGCTTCACCTCGCGACACGAAATTGATCAAGGAATGTGAAAACACGGGCCTGGCCGCGCTCAGGCGGAGGCTGACGTCAGCGGCCCAGCAGCCTGCTCGGACAGCCAGCGACGACCTTGCTGGACGAACGCCTGCCAGTCCAGACGCTCCCGTTCGGCGGCCTGGGCCACCAGCAGCGGAGCCTCACGGCGGATTCGCTCCAGATCGGGCTCGGCAACGCCGGCGGAACGGGCCAGGGTGTCGGCCATGGCATGACTGACCACCCGGGTGAGATAGGCGGCGCTGAGCGCCTGCACGGTGCTGCCAAGCAGCCAGGTGGCGCCGTGCCACTTCACAACGGCAGCCAGGCTCTGACCGGTCCACTCCACCAGCCCCAGGGTGAGGGAGGCGCGGGCCAGCTCCAGAGCCGTTGCCCGCAGCTGGTCGGCCGACCAGGGGCAATCCCACAGCCGTGCCATCTCCCTGACCATCAGGCCGTTGGCCACCGCCAGCACCAGCAGGTCGAGGCTGGGCAGCGGTGCCACCACCACGGCCGCCGCCACGATCCACTGGGTGCGCTGCTGCAGCACGCGGAGGCGCGAGCGGCGCAGGGTCTCGAGGTCGGCCTGCCAGCGGCGATACTGGTCCGCAAGACAGCGCTCGCGGCACTGACGGCGCAGCTGCCTGCCCTCGCGCGCGAGCTGGGCCGCCAGCGGCTGCAACGCCGCCTCGACAGCACCACCATCCTGCAGACACAACAGCTGCAGCGTCCGCTCGGCCGGGACCTGATGCCGAAGCTCCTGCTCCGCCTGGGTGGCGTCCCCCCCGGGGGGGAGAAGCAGCAGGATCCAGAGGGGCTGACCGGCCGGGAGCGCCTGAAGCCAGCGCAGATCGGAAGCCAGCAGAGGTGGCCTGAGGCAGTACAGCAGGAGATCGCAGCTGGCGAACGGTTCCGGCCAATGCCAGGAGCCGGTGGCGGAAGGCAGGGGCCTGGACCAGTGCAGGGTGAGGGCCGCGGCCCCCTGCAGGCTGGAAGCGACCGCATCGCGCCAGTGAACCAGGGCGGGCACGGCCCCGACCACCGCCAGCTGCAGGCCTGGAGCCGTCACCTGCAGCCGCAGCTGCTCCAGGCGTTCGCGTCGGGCCAACGCCACCAGCGGAGCATCGCTGTCATCCGGCAGATCCGCTTCCAGCTGATCGAACTGGGTCAGGAGACGTTCGAGCCGCTGCAACCAGCCCGCCGCGTCCGTTGATCGGCTGCTGATGGGGTCCGCAGGCGCCCGACGCCAGGTCCAGACCAGCAGCAGGCCGGCAGCGCCAGCCCCGGCTGTCATCAGCGGCAGATGGAGCAGATGGCCGACCGCGTCGATCGCCACGCTGCCGGCGACCACAGCGGCGGCAGCCGGCCACCAGCGCTGCAGCACCGGCACAGCCAGGCCGAGACCGCTGAGAACCGGTTCGGGCTCCACACCGGAGCGGATCGCGAGACCGGCACTGGAACGACCGGTGGGCAGCGGGGAGGTCAACGCAGGGCCGGCAAGCATCGTCTCTTTAGCTCAGCGATCAGCGGCTCGGCCACCGTGACGATGCCAATACCCTGGATGGTCTGATGGCGACCCGGGACCGATGGCCTGCCCTTCCAACGGGAATTCGAACATCGATCAGCCTGACCCTGGCCACCTGAGCGATGGGCGACACCGCCATGAGCAGCCACTTGCGCCGCCGTCGAGCCGGTGCCGGAATGCTCCGCCAGACGACACACCACCTGCCATGGAGGCGTTCAGCCCTGGCCTGCTGGCCTGGCTGAGCCGCACCCAGCGGGCCCGCCTCGCCGGCTGGCAAGACGACCTGGCCCAGGCCAGCCACTGGAGTGGGTCGCTGCCGGTGGTCTTGCTAGATCGCTGCTGGCTGCGGCTGTGGGCCGTGCCGGTTCAGGACCTGGCGCAGGAGCTGCCTCCCGATGCCAGCGCTGACGCACCGGAACTGGTGCACTACCGCGAACTGGCCCGCTCTGGTCTGGACAGCTGGCAAGCGGAGTTGCTCTGCCGGCGGGACTTCGGCAGTGGGGCCTGGCAGCAGGCCCTGCGTCATCACTGGCGCCAGCAGGAGACGCACCCCCATCAGTGGACCCTCGACCGCTATCTGACGCTGCTGAGGCAC
>Ga0208432_1000398_pt1 | contig 9368 bp, 4 predicted proteins | sample Wag4_2014_7_11_2_FD_187361 | JGI IMG/M metagenome (GOLD analysis project Ga0208432, IMG submission 187361) | Lake water microbial communities from Ohio, USA - Utica-2 Time Series LW 2014_7_11 (SPAdes) (version 2) | ecosystem: Environmental > Aquatic > Freshwater > Lake | place: USA: Ohio...
GCGCCATCCCACGCTCGAGGACGACGTGGTCGTCTACGCCGGCGCCACCATCCTCGGTGGCGAGACCGTCATCGGCCGCGGCTCGGTCGTCGCCGGCGGCGTGTTCCTGACCAAGAGCGTTCCGGCGGGGCACGTCGTCACCGGCCCGAAGCTCGAGCTCCGCATGATCTCCGTGGGCGGGGCGATCTAGCGTGCCTTCCGCCCGCGGTCGCCTCGTCGTCGCGATCGGCGTGCTCGGCTTCGCCAGCGGGCTGCCCAATGTGCTGGTCACCGACACGCTCTCGGCGTGGCTCTCCGATCTCCGCTTCAAGCCCGCCGACATCGGCCTGCTCTCGCTGCTCACGCTCCCGTACGGGTTGAAGCTCCTCTGGGCTCCGCTGCTCGACCGCTATCCCGCCCCGGGATTCGGCTGGCTCGGCCTGCGCCGCGGCTGGATCGCGCTCTTCTGCGCGCTGCTCGTCGCGGGGTTCGTCGCGCTCGCGTGGGTCGGTCCGGCGGCGGCCGACTCGCCGGTCCTCCCGGCGGCGCTCGCCGGCCTCGCCATCGCCGTCCTGTCCGCCTCCCTCGACGCCGCGGTGGACGCCCACCGCACCGACAGCGCGAGCGGTGGACAGGAAGGTCCCGCGGCGAGCGCCTTCGTCCTCGGCTACCGCGTGGCCTTCGTCTCGATCGGCGCCGCGGTCCTGATGCTGCATGGCAAGCTCGCGCTCCTCTTCGGCCCCGAGGGTGATGCCGCCGCGAAGGCCCTCGCCTGGCGCGTGGCCGTGGCCGGTGGGGGCAGTGCCATGCTGCTCGGCGTCGGCGCCGCGCTGCTCGCACCCGAGCCCCCCCGGCGCGGGTCACCCGAGACCCTCGCCGCCGCGGTCGTCGAACCGTTCAAGTCGTTCCTCCGCGCGCTCGGCCCGCGCCTGGCGATCGTGCTGTTTGTCGCACTGCTCTTCCGCCTCCCCGATCTCCTCGGCAACCGGATGACCATGCCCTTCCTCCGGCAGGAGCTCGGCTTCGAGGTCGAAGACATCGGCACGATCCGCCAGGCCCTCGGCTTCGCGATGACGATCCTCGGAGCGATCGTCGGCGGCATCTGCGTGAAGCGGTGGGGGCTCTTCCGCGCGCTCCTCGTGTTCGGCGTGCTGCAGGTCGCCTCCAACGGCGGCTACCTCGTGCTCGCCGCGGCGGGCAAGTCGATCCCCGTCTTCGCCGGCGTCGTGGTCGTGGAGAACCTCTGCAACGGTCTCGTGAGCGCGGCGTTCGTCGCGTACTTCATGACGCTCTGCGAGCCGCGTTTCGCGGCCGCCCAGTACGCCATCCTCTCCGGGCTGATGTACCTCGCCGGCGCGCTCGTCGGCGCCACCAGCGGCCTGCTCGTCGAGCGCCTGGGCTACAGCGGGTTCTTCGTCCTGTCGATCGCGGTGGGAGTGCCTCCGCTCCTGGCGCTGCCCTGGGCGATGCCCCGTCCGTCGCCCGAGAACGCCGCCGAGACCGCGGACTGACCCTCGTCCGGGCGCGCAGCGTCGACGGCTCTATACTCGGCGCTTCGCCAGTACAGGACCCGACGACCATGACGACCACCAACGACCGCTACGGCGCGCGCACCTCCCTCGAAACCGCCTACGGAACCAAGCACTTCTACCGCCTCGACGCGCTCGCGCGATTCGGCGACGTGAAGAAGCTCCCGATCTCGATCCGCGTGCTCCTCGAGAGCTGCCTCCGGAACTTCGATGACTTCATCGTCACCGAGGAGCACCTCAAGGCGCTCATGAACTACGACGCGAAGAACGTCGGCGAGAACGAGATCCCGTTCATGCCCGGCCGCGTCGTGCTGCAGGACTTCACCGGCGTGCCGTGCGTGGTCGACCTCGCCGCGATGCGCGCCGCCATGAAGCGCCTCGGCGGCGACCCGAAGAAGGTCAACCCGCTCGTTCCCTGCGACCTCGTCATCGACCACTCGGTCCAGGTCGACGCGTTCGCCTCGGGCGTCGCGCTCACCATCAACGGCGAGAAGGAGTTCGAGCGCAACATGGAGCGCTACGAGTTCCTCAAGTGGGGCCAGGGCGCGTTCTCGAACTTCAGCGTGGTGCCGCCCGCGACGGGCATCGTCCATCAGGTCAACCTCGAGTACCTCGCCAAGGTCGTGTGGGAGAAGGACGGCGTCCTCTACCCCGATTCTTTGGTTGGCACGGACTCCCACACCACCATGATCAACGGCCTCGGCGTCGTCGGCTGGGGCGTGGGCGGCATCGAGGCCGAGGCGGTCATGCTGGGCCAGCCGATCTACATGCTCATTCCCGAGGTCGTCGGCGTGAAGCTCGTGGGCAAGCTGCCTGAGGGCGTGACCGCGACCGACCTCGTGCTCCGCGCGACCGAAATGCTCCGCAAGCACGGCGTCGTGAACAAGTTCGTCGAGTTCTTCGGCCCCGGCCTCGCCGAGATGCCGCTCGCGAACCGCGCCACCATCGCCAACATGGCGCCCGAGTACGGCGCGACCATCGGCTTCTTCCCCGTCGACGAGCAGACGCTCGCCTACATGCGGCTGTCCGGCCGCCCCGAGGGTCTCGTCAAGACCGTCGAGGCCTACGCCAAGCAGAACGGCTTCTGGCGCGAGGATGACTCGAAGGTCGTCTACTCGAGCGAGCTCGTGCTCGATCTCTCGACGATCGTGCCGTCGCTCGCCGGCCCGGCGCGCCCGCAGGACCGCGTCGCCCTCACCGACATGCAGACCGGCTGGCGCCGCGACCTCGGCAAGATCTACAACAAGGGCGCGAATGCCGCTGCTCCGAACGCGACCACGATGACGGCCGTCGACGGCGTCAGCGTGCGCGACCCCGAGGGCCACGAGTACCAGCTCAAGCACGGCTCGGTCGTGATCGCCGCGATCACCAGCTGCACCAACACCTCGAACCCGAGCGTCATGATCGGCGCGGGCCTCGTCGCCAAGAAGGCCGCCGCGCTCGGCCTCACCCGCAAGCCGTGGGTCAAGACCTCGCTCGCGCCCGGCTCGAAGGTCGTCACCGAGTACCTGAACGCCGCGGGCCTCACCGCCTCGCTCGACGCCGTCGGCTTCAACACCGTCGGTTACGGCTGCACCACCTGCATCGGCAACTCGGGTCCGCTGCCCGACCACATCGGCGCCGCCATCAAGGAGGGCGACCTCGCGGTCACCAGCGTGCTCTCGGGCAACCGCAACTTCGAGGCGCGCGTCCATCAGGACGTCAAGGCGAACTACCTGGCCTCGCCGCCGCTCTGCGTCGCCTACGCGATCGCAGGCACCGTCGACATCGACCTCCAGAAGGATGTCCTCGCCACCACCAAGGACGGCAAGCCGGTCTACCTCAAGGACATCTGGCCGACGGCGAAGGAAGTCGAGGACGCGGTGCACCAGTTCGTCACCCGCGCCCAGTTCGAGAAGGAGTACGCCGACGTCTTCAAGGGCTCCGAAGCCTGGCAGAAGATCGCCACTGGTGGCGGTGAGATGTACGGCTGGAACGCCAAGTCGACCTACATCCAGGAGCCGCCGTTCTTCGTCGACATGAAGAAGGAGGCGGGCACCATCACCTCGGTGACGGGCGCGCGCTGCCTCGCCAAGCTCGGCGACTCGGTGACCACCGACCACATCTCGCCCGCCGGCGACATCAAGAAGGACGGCCCCGCGGGCAAGTTCCTGATCGAGAACGGCGTCGCCCCCGCGATGTTCAACAGCTACGGCTCGCGCCGCGGCAACGACCGCGTCATGACCCGCGGCACCTTCGCCAACACGCGCATCAAGAACGAGCTCGCCCCGGGTACCACTGGTGGCGTCACGACCGACTTCACCGACGGCAGCGTCAAGTCGATCTACGACGCGAGCGTGAACTACAAGGCGAAGAACATCCCGCTCGTGGTCCTCGCGGGCAAGGACTACGGCATGGGTTCGTCGCGCGACTGGGCGGCGAAGGGCACGTTCCTCCTCGGCGTGAAGGTCGTGATCGCCGAGAGCTTCGAGCGCATCCACCGTTCGAACCTGGTGGGCATGGGCGTCATGCCGCTCACCTTCCTCGCGGGCCAGGACCGCAACGCGCTCGGCCTCAAGGGCGACGAGACCTTCGACGTGCACATCCCGTCGGACCTCAGGCCGCGGCAGAGCATCAAGGTGGTCGCCACGCGCGCCGACGGCAGCAAGATCGAGTTCGACACGCTCTGCCGCGTCGATACGCCGGTCGAGGTCGAGTACTACCGCAATGGCGGCATCCTCAACACGGTGCTTCGCAAGATGATGCGCTGAGCGACCCGCCTCTCGACCCACGTCCGGAACCGCATCAGGCGGGGCGCACACGCGCCCCGCCTTCTTCATGGCGTTCGGGCTCGTGCTTCGCCGTGATTCCCGGGGCGTCATCGCGCGCGTCCGGGCTCCTGCGAAGTGCGAAAACAAAACACGCGATTCACGGGAACGCGCCGAGACGGCGGTAGCGTGTCGCGGGTACAGCCGCCGCGCGGCGGCATGGCCACACCAGCAGGGAAAGGAGCAGGGGATGCAGGGATCAACGCCCGCGCGCCGGCAGGGACGCGCCACAGAGTCGAGGAACCTCGCGCGCGCCGTGCGCGAGATGAACGAGGTCGCGCGCGGCGCGCAGCGCAAGTCCAGGTCCGTCGCCCGCGCGCAACGGCTCGATCGGCTCGAGCACTCGGTGCTCGGCTACCGCATGCCCTCGGCCGCGGGACTCCTGACCGCCGCAGAGTGGAGGCGCGACGAACTCGACGCGTACTGCGGTCGATGCGGTACCACGCGGGCCCCGTTCGAGGATCTCGAGGGTGGCTGCGGCGAGTGTCGCGATCGACGTCCGCTGGTGCATGGCGTGCGGCTCGGAGGCGTGGTTCGACTGGGTCGGTACGCGCCGCCGCTCTCGCAGTGGGTTCCCGCGATCAAGCAGCGCGCGTGGCGGGAGATGGGCGTGCTGCTCGGCCACGAGCTGGGAGAGCAGGTGCGTCAGTCGATCCTCGTCGGACGCATCGCCCGCCCCGATTGCGTGGTCTCGGTACCAGTGCATTGGCTGCGGCGGACGCTTCGCGGCATCGATCACTGTGCTGTATTGGCCGACGAGATCGCCCAGGTGATCGGCGTGCCCCGCGCCTGGCCCATCCGGGCGAGACTGGCGCATCGGCAGACTGGCGGAGATCGGGACCTGCGCGCTGCGAATCGGGGGCGCTATGCGGCGCGAGGTGGCGGGGCGCTTCCGGCGGGGGTGCGTCGGGTGCTGCTTGTCGACGATGTTCGAACGACGGGCGCCACGCTTCGGGAGGTCTCAGCGACGCTCGGCCAGATGGGTGTTCGGGAGGTCGCGATTGCCGTGTGCGCCGCCGCGGACCCGCCGCGCCGGAGCGCGATCGGGTTTGTGGGCGTCTCGACGGCGCCGCAAGGCCCCGATGACGACGCGTGAGCACTGCGAAAATGTGGATAAGTTCTGAGATAGAGTGCGTTGCGTCCGAGAAACCGATACAATTTTGGCCTGTTGAGCGAGTCCAGACGCCACGCGTCTGCATAACTCCCATTCTCGGACGCGAAACTCTCGATTTTTCGTGGTTCTCGGGCGCTTGGCGGAACGCTCCTGAAAACCTCTCAAAATCACCGAGGGGAACTCGTCCGAAGGGGTTGACACCACTTTGGGTTTCGCTAAACTTCCCGACCCGCGACGAACACCGCCGCGGGACGCGGTGAAAGCCGCGCCTATCTTTGACAAGTCAGCAGTTGGAAACCGCGAGGATGTTTCGCGCAGGATGTCGGTCACGGCCGGCGTCTGAAGCGCAACCCGCCGCCACTTTGTGGCGGCAGATGAACATCCTCCGTGATGCCAAAGACAATGATCAATTCCATTGGTCACTGTCAGTCTGGGTTTACCCAGCTGGCAGTGATGTTCATCGAAAATCTGGTGGATTTGCCGTCCACCACTCATGTCCATGCAAATGGATGGAAACATGAGACGACCGGCCGACATACATTGTCGGTTTGGCCGGGCAAACCTTCAACGGTACGCAGCGCAAGCTGCTTAAAACTTCTTGAAGAGTTTGATCCTGGCTCAGATTGAACGCTGGCGGCATGGCTAAAACATGCAAGTCGAACGCGTGTAGCAATACACGAGTGGCGAAAGGGCGAGGAATAGATTCCTACGTACCCCGGAGTCAGGGATAACCATCGGAAACGATGGCTAACACCTGATGATCTCGAAAGAGCAAAGTTTACGCTCTGGGAGCGGGGAATCTCCTATCAGCTAGTTGGTGAGGTAACGGCTCACCAAGGCTAAGACGGGTAGCGGGTGTGAGAGCACGGCCCGCCGCATCGGGACTGAGACACTGCCCGGACTCCTACGGGAGGCTGCAGTAACGAATCTTCCGCAATGCACGAAAGTGTGACGGGGCAATGCCGCGTGTGGGATGAAGCCCCTCGGGGTGTAAACCACTGTCAGGGTCTAGGAACACAATGACCATACCCAAAGGAAGCACCGGCTAACTCTGTGCCAGCAGCCGCGGTAATACAGAGGGTGCGAGCGTTAATCGGAATCACTGGGCTTAAAGGGTCCGTAGGCGGAACTGCAGGCGTCGAGTGAAATACCACGGCTCAACCGTGGAACTGCTCGGCGAACCGCAGTTCTTGAGGCGAGTAGAGGCGATCAGAACGATAGGTGGAGCGGTGAAATGCGTAGATATCTATCGGAATGCCAAAGGTGAAGACAGGTCGCTGGGCTCGTCCTGACGCTGAGGGACGAAAGCGTGGGGAGCAAACGGGATTAGATACCCCGGTAGTCCACGCCGTAAACAATGCGCACTGGGTCGGGGAGGTTTGACGCCTTCCTGGCCGAAGCAAAAGTGTTAAGTGCGCCGCCTGGGGAGTACGGTCGCAAGGCTAAAACTCAAAGGAATTGACGGGGGCTCACACAAGCGGTGGAGCATGTGGCTTAATTCGAAGCAACGCGAAGAACCTTATCCCAGGCTTGACATCCAGGTATTAGTCCTATGAAAGTAGGATGACAGTCGCAAGACCGGAACTTGGACAGGTGCTGCATGGCTGTCGTCAGCTCGTGCTGTGAAGTGTCGGGTTAAGTCCCTCAACGAGCGAAACCCCTATCGTTAGTTGCTAACAGGTAATGCTGAGGACTCTAGCGAGACTGCCGGTGTCAAACCGGAGGAAGGTGGGGATGACGTCAAGTCCTCATGGCCCTTATGCCTGGGGCTGCACACGTGCTACAATGGTGAATACAGAACGATGCAAGACCGCGAGGTGGAGCAAATCGCTTAAAGTTCACCCCAGTTCAGATAGGAGGCTGCAACCCGCCTCCTTGAAGTCGGAATCGCTAGTAATCGCGGATCAGCTACGCCGCGGTGAATATGTTCCTGAGCCTTGTACACACCGCCCGTCAAGTCATGGGAGCTGGCAGCGCCCGAAGCCGCGCAAATTCATGCGTGTCCACGGCGAGGCTGGTGACTGGGACTAAGTCGTAACAAGGTAGCCGTAGGGGAACCTGCGGCTGGATCACCTCCTTTCTAAGGGAATGTACTTAGACACGTCGCTCGGAGAAATCCGAGTCGTGAATCCGTCAAGACAACCTCGCTCCTCAAGAGGGTAACCTCGAGGAATAGTCGCCTGGTAACAGGTGACCAAGGTATCCAACTGCTGCTTGATATACACAACAGCCAGCCTCGCGTTTCTCGCGAGGCTGGTTGTCTTTTTGCCCAGTGCGTCCTCCGCGGTGCGTCTTCCGCCGTGCTTCTCGCGCCGTGCTTCTCGCCCGGAGTTCTTTGCCCTGATTGGCTCTTCGTCCATCAGGATGCGGCGCTGTCGCTCCAGCTCGTGCGAGGCCGCGTGAGCTCAGGTCCATCACCGGGAGCGCATCGGCGACGTACTTCCGCACGGGAAAAAGCAAAGCGCGAGTCGCTCTTTCGAGCGGCTCGCGCTAGGTAGGACTTTCGCGTCCTACGTGTCGGTTCGGATGGGCTCATCGAGGGGCTGTCCGACCCACTCGCGACCACTGTCCGGACTTCTGTGCCTCGGCGCTGTCCAGGCGTCGAGGCGTGTCCCTGTCTGCCAGCCGATGTCCAGTCGGCGGCAACTGTTCCTGTCGCTGGAGAAGAGACCTGTCACCCTGAGGTTCTGCGCAAGCTCGGGAGGATTTCTCACCGACCGTTGCAATTGGTGACGCTCCGCTCGGTCTGGGGAGAACGCCCCGTGGAGCTTCGCTTGCAAATTGGCGAAATCAGGATATCTATATCCGAGATCATGGAATCTCGTCCTTGGTGGGGCGGGATGCGGGCGCCGAATCCTGAACCGGCTTGGTGTCCTCAATACGGAAATGCGGATCGTGATTTCGCCCTGACATCACTCCGCCCAGTCCTGGCAAGGAACACGATGGCAACTCATTTCGAAACGGTGTCACCCCCGAGCAGCTCCCGCGCCGGGGACGGTCGGGTCGCAGCGTCGGGCGTTCTCGAGCGGTTCAGCTATGACGATGGGATCGTTCGCTGGTTCATGGGGGCGTCGGTGCTCTGGGGTGTCGTGGGAATGCTGGTCGGCGTGCTGATCGCGCTGCAACTGGCGGATCCGCGGTTCAACCTGAACCTCGAGTGGCTGAGCTTCGGCCGGCTGCGCCCGCTGCATACCAACGCGGTGATCTTCGCCTTCGCGGGCAATGCGATCTTCGCGGCCGTCTACTACTCGTCACAGCGGCTCCTCAAGGCGCGGATGTTCAGCGATGTCCTCTCCAGGATGCACTTCTGGGGGTGGCAGCTGATCATCGTCGCGGCGGCGATCACGCTCCCGCTCGGCATGACGCAGTCCAAGGAGTACGCCGAGCTCGAGTGGCCGATCGACATCGCGGTGGTGTGCGTCTGGGTGGTGTTCGCGGTCAATTTCGTCGGCACGCTGCTGCGCCGGCGCGAGCGGCACCTCTACGTCGCGATCTGGTTCTACATCGCGACCGTGGTGGCGATCGCGGTGCTCTACATCTTCAACAACCTGGTGATGCCGGCGGACTGGACGCGCTCCTACTCGGTCTACGCGGGTTCGCAGGATGCGTTCATGCAGTGGTGGTACGGACACAACGCCGTCGCCTTCTTCCTCACGACGCCGTTCCTGGGCCTCATGTACTACTTCCTGCCCAAGGCGGCGGAACGCCCGGTCTTCTCGTACCGCCTGTCGATCGTGCACTTCTGGAGCCTGGTGTTCCTCTACATCTGGGCCGGCCCGCACCACCTGCACTACACGGCGCTGCCCGAGTGGGCGTCGACCCTCGGCATGCTGTTCAGCGTGATGCTGTGGATGCCGTCCTGGGGCGGCATGCTCAACGGCCTGCTCACCCTGCGCGGGGCATGGAACCGGGTCGCGCAGGACCCCGTCCTCAAGTTCC
>Ga0208432_1000416_pt1 | contig 9196 bp, 10 predicted proteins | sample Wag4_2014_7_11_2_FD_187361 | JGI IMG/M metagenome (GOLD analysis project Ga0208432, IMG submission 187361) | Lake water microbial communities from Ohio, USA - Utica-2 Time Series LW 2014_7_11 (SPAdes) (version 2) | ecosystem: Environmental > Aquatic > Freshwater > Lake | place: USA: Ohio...
TTGTGGATCTAAGGAAGGCCAGGATGCATTTAATCCAAAGAAGGGATCGATCTCAGCTCGTACTGACTCAGATCTATCTCTATACGATGATTATCTAAAGTCAGCAGCAGCCGATTGGAAGAAGGATCGCTTAGTCGGTTCAACTGTTCACGGCGCAACTGGAAATAACGCACTGATGGCTGCATACAATGCAGGCGTTGGTAAGTACTTCTCAGGTGGCTTCAAAGATAACGCCGGACTTGCTAAGGATCTTGCTGCAGCTTACGAAGCAGGCAAGGCTTAAATAGCAAAGAAGTAAGTAAAAAAACTTTGGTGGGCAAGAGATTGCCCACCAAAGTTTTCTTATTAGGTAACAAATCGCTAGGCTCAACCACCTGCTTTTAGAAGATTAGGGGATTGTTTTCAGTGAGTAAGATTGTTAAGAATAAACGCTCACTAAGCGCTCGCCTGGGCGGTCTACTCTTTGTATTGCCCTCAATCCTTGTGGTGATGATATTTGTTTATGGCCTAATTCTCTGGTCAGTAAATGTCTCATTAACTAACCAAAACTCTGGTACCAAAAAAGCCATTGAGTATGTTGGATTAAAAAATTACACCGATTTAGTAGCTGATGAGAGATTTACCCACTCACTTTCAAATTTAGTTAAGTTCACCGTAGTTTTCATTTTAGGTGCATTAGTAACTGGATTTATCATGTCGTTATTGCTGGAAAAAGGAATCAAGGGCGAGGGTTTTTTCCGCTCCTTTTACCTATATCCAATGGCAATCTCATTTATTGCGATGGGAACAGTATTTAACTGGCTACTTAACTCAGCTCGGGATGAAGAGGCTGGTGGATTAAATCTGGCATTGCAAAAAATAGGTTTAGGTTTTCTACAAAATGATTGGTATGTCTCAGAGCGTGGCTCGATGTATGCCATGGCATTGCCGGCAATTTGGCAGATGTCAGGATATGTATTAGCCCTTTTCTTAGCTGGCTTTAGAGGAATTCCAGATGATATGCGTGAGGCTGCTCGAGTAGATGGAGCAAGTGAGTCACAGATCTATCGCCACGTGCTCTTCCCTCAGTTAACCCCTACCTTGCTTACAATTTTAATTATTTTAGGTCATATTTCGATGAAGGCCTTTGATTTGATTATTGGTATTAACGGTAAATCATATGTAACTCAAGTAGTTGCGGTTTATATGTGGGAGGCAACCTTTGATAAGCGTGATTATGCAAAAGGAACCTCGATTGCCATCGTGCTTTTGATAATGATTGCAGTAGTAGTTGTGCCATACCTTCGTTATAACAACAAACAACAGGCATACCGCTGATGAGTAAAGACTTAGTCGACTTAATTACCGCAAAGCCAGATGCGCGCAATAAAAAGCGCAAATTAAATGGCAAAGAGCGGTTCTGGTTAATCTTCCGCTATATCTCATTAACCTTTATCTGGTTCCTAGTTGTTATGCCAATTTATGTGATGGTAATTAACTCACTTAAAGGTGTAAAAAATGTTTACCTAACAAATGCATTTAAATTACCAGAGAAGTTAGATTTCTCAGCTTGGTCAGTTGCCTGGAGTGGAACAGATTACTTCCCGCAATCCATCTCTGAATCTATGACTAGAACTCTGTTTTTTGTTATTCAAGCTTCAATAATCTCAGCAATCATTGGATCTATAAATGGTTATGTCTTTGCTAAGTGGAAGTTCAAAGGTTCAAACTTAATTTTCACATTCTTCCTATTTGGAATGTTTATTCCTTATCAAGCGATCATGATTCCGTTGGTAAGAATTGCTACCACGCTGGAGATAAACAAATCTATTTATGTGCTGATTTTGGCCCATATTATTTATGGAATTCCAATCTGTACCTTAATTTTCCGAAACTACTATGAGGCAATTCCAAATGAATTAATTGAGGCGGCTCGAGTTGATAAGGCATCGATGGTTCGCACCTATCGCTCAATTATCCTGCCACTTTCCCTGCCAGCATTTGTGGTGGTTTTAATCTGGCAATTTACCTCAGCTTGGAATGACTTCCTCTTTGCGATCTTCTTAACTGGTGGATCACCTAAGTTGTCGGTGGCAACAACTGCACTTAATTTCATTACTGGCTCTTCAAACCAGGTTTATTACGGAGTTAATATGACCGCCTCATTGATTGTTTCACTTCCTACATTGATTGTTTATATCTTCCTAGGTCGTTACTTCCTACGAGGATTGCTCTCTGGTTCGCTAAAGGGTTAAAGATGGCGATTGCAGTTGAGGTTTTTGATTCCAGACGAAATCAATTAGGCGAAGGACCAACTGCTACTGGTGAAAAAAACAATCACATTCAATGGTGTGATATTTACGGCAAAGCGGTTAGATCTCGTGATCTTGTAACTGGAAAAACTGACGAGTACTTCGCAGATCAACATATTGGATTTCAAATTCCAAGAAGTAAGGGCGGAGATATTTTAGGAACTGCAGATGGCCCGGTGCTGCGAGATAAAGATGGTGTAATTCATAAGCTGCCCACCAGAGCAGATGTTGATGGGGATAATCTGTCAGGTGTAATTCGCTGGAATGATGCAAAGGTTTGCCCAGATGGAAACCTCTTCTTAGGTTCAATGGCATATGAGGATCAAAGTGATCAAGGTTCTTTTTATCGACTTAGTAAAGATGGCAAGAAGTTAGAAAAGCTGTTTGGTTCAGTTGGTATCTCAAATGGCATGGATTGGTCGGTAGATCTTTCTAGAATGTTTTACATTGACACATTGTCGATGCGGGTAGATCAATTTGATTATCAAAATGGTCAGATTTCAAATCGCAGGCCACTAGTTCAAATCACAGATGGCATGGGATATCCAGATGGCATGTGCTCTGATGCAAATGACAATCTTTGGGTGGCTTTTTGGCTTGGCTCTTGTGTTAGATGCTTTGATGGCAAAACTGGTAAACAAATTGATGAGATCAAATTACCCGCACAAAAGATAACCTCCTGCGTCTTTGCTGATGAAAAGTTAGACAAGTTAATTATCACCTCAGCAGTTGGAAATCCTGGAGAGCAATTAGATTTAGATCAATATCCTGAGTCAGGCTTCATATTTATTGCATCCCCAGGAGTGGTTGGTAAGAAAACAACTCTGTATGGTGCTTAATTGAGCACAGATTTATTTACCTTTGGCGAAGCTCTTTCTGTTTTTATCTCAACCGATACCGATTCAGTAATGAGTGCTAAAACATTTGAACGGGTAACTGCTGGGGCTGAGGTTAATGTGGCGGTAGCCATCTCACGTCTTGGTTTGAAATCTCAATACTTTTCTAGATTTGGAAATGATCAACTTGGCTCAGTAATGCTGGCAGATATTGCAGCAGAAGGTGTTGATGTTTCACTTGCTAAACGGGTCAACTCCTACACCGGTGCGATGGTTAGAAACCCAGGAAAATCTGCACCAGTTGAGTTAAGTTATTTAAGAAAGGGATCGGCTGCCTCCACAATTGAACCAGCTGACATATTGGACACCTACATTTCATCAACTAGATGGCTGCATGCAACTGGAATTACTTGCGCAATCTCTCAAAGTGGGGCAGATACGGTAAAGATTGCACTGGAAAAAGCAACAGCTATGAATATCAAATCTAGCTTTGATTTAAATATTAGAAGAAAGTTGTGGAGTGAAGAGGATGCTAAGAAAGTATTGGCACCGCTGGCAAAAAATGTTGATTTATTAATTGGTGGAGAGGATGAGTACCAAGCGGTCTTTGGCGCACAAGAGCCGAAAAATGTATTGGCAGAAGCTAATAAGCGAGGCTGCAAGATTGCTGTTATGACAAAGGGTGATCAAAAAATGAGATACAGCATTGATGGAAATTATGCCGAACTCACACCTCCTAAAGTATTGGCAGTAGATCCAGTTGGATCAGGGGATGCCTTCACTGGTGGGGTAATTGCTGGTTTGTTAAGTGGCATGAGTGCGCAGCAAGCACTTGAGCAGGGCAGTATCTGTGGAGCATCGGTTGCAAGTATGTTTGGGGACTGGACCGGCATTCCAACTGGTGTTGCTGGAGTCGTTAGCAGTCAGATCGCTCAAAAGGTGAGGGGTAATTGATGAAAACAGTAGATAAATTACTTTCTGAAAAAATGATGACCTTAGTTAGATGTAATACCCAAGAAGAGGGTCAAGCGATGGCTGATTCCTTGGTTGATGCTGGAGTAAAAATCATTGAAATTACTTTGACCACACCTGGTGCTTTAAAAATAATTGAAAAATTGTTAAAAAATAAAGATCTACTAGTGGGTGCTGGCACAGTTAGAACAGTTAAAGATGTGAAGAAGGTTGAGTCAATTGGTGGAAGATTTATCGTCTCACCCGATACCAATGAGGATGTAATTGAGGCGACAAAGAGATTGAAATTAGTCTCTATGCCAGGAGTTTCAACTCCAACTGAGGTGGGTATTGCAGTTGATGCCGGCGCCGATATTTTGAAGTTATTTCCTGCATCAGTTTTAGGACCTGCTCATTTAAAATCAATTAGGGAGCCATTTCCAAACAATCGTTGGTGCCCAACTGCTGGAGTTACCTTAGAGTCAATTCCAAAGTGGTTTGAAGCCGGGGCTGACCTAGTTGGCCTAGGTGGTCCGCTTACCAAAGATGGGGTAAGTGGAGTAAGAAATAATGTTTTAGCCTTCAAAAGTGCAATCGAAGCGGCTAGTAAGGTAGTTTACAAACATGAAATTAGCCAATAAACATATCTTTGTAACTGGTGGCGCCAAAGGAATTGGTGAAGCCATAGTTAGAGATGCAGCTGCTGAAGGTGCTGCAGTTTCATTTATCGATATTGATACATCAAAGGGTGAAAAATTAGCCGCCGAGTTATCTGCTTTGGGACAAAAAGTTTTCTTTGCAAAAGCTGATGTGAGTAGCTTTGAAGAGTTGAAATCTGCTTTTAACCAAGCTGTTGGAAAACTTGGTGAGGTTACTGGGGTAGTAAACAATGCTGGGGTTAACTCCCACGCTGATCCTGTAACAATGACTGATAAAGAGTGGGATGATTTTTTTGCAGTTGATATGAAACCTGTTTGGCTAACTGCAAAGTTAGCACTTCCTGCGATGCGAAAAGCAAAAGGTGGATCAATTGTAAACATCTGCTCAATTCACGGCCGACTGACTTATCCTGGATTTTTCCCATATGGCGCAGCAAAATCAGCTGTTCTTGGCTTAACTAGAAATTTAGCCCTCGATGAAGGAAAGCATGAGATCCGAGTGAATGCAGTTTCTCCTGGTTACATACTTACTGATTTAACTAAAGGATGGTTGGCTGGCGAACCTGGCAGAAGTGAGCGAGCAAACTCAATTCAACCACTTGGCAGAATGGGTGAACCAAGTGAGGTTGCCAAGGTTGTGACATTTTTACTCTCTGATAAATCAACATATGTAAGCGGCTCCGACTGGGCAGTAGATGGCGGATTAGGAGCAAGATCAGCATGATGTTAAAGGGCGAGCATTTATTTGTAACTGGTGGGGCTGCTGGAATTGGCGAGGCCTTAGTACTTGGTGGCGTTAAAGAAGGTGCCAAGGTTTCATTTGTTGATATTGATGATGCGAAAGCAAATGCATTAGTTGAAAAGCTAACTAAAGAGGGCTATCAAGTTCAGTACCAAAAAGCTGATGTCTCCAAGTTTGAAACCTTTAAAAGCGGTTATGACAAGTTAGTTTCAACCTTTGGTCCAGTGACAGTTGCGGTATCAAATGCTGGGCGTAACTCATACGCTGATGCAGTTGAGTATGCAGAAGAAGAATGGAATGACTTCTTCGCACTTGATCTAAAATCTAGTTGGTATTTAGCAAAATTATGTCTGCCAGATATGAGAGCGAAAAAATATGGCTCGATCGTTAACATCTCATCCATTCATGGCCGAATGTCTAGACCAAACTTCTTTCCTTACTCTGCAGCTAAAGGTGGCATCATAGGATTATCTAGAAACTTAGCGCTGGATGAGGGCAAGTATGGAATTCGTGTTAACTCTGTTTCCCCAGGAACCACCGCAACTCCATTGCTGAAGAGTTATATGGAGAAGTTTCCTGATGAAAAAGCACATGCATTATCAGTTGCCCCTAATGCCAGATTTGGTTCACCGGAGGAGATTGCAAATGTAATCTTGTTTGCACTCTCTAAAGATGCATCCTTTATAACTGGCGCAGATCTAATGGTTGATGGCGCACTGCATGCTCGATATGCATAAGCAATAAATGATCAAATCTAAACGCAAATTTCCCGATCTGCCTCATTTGGCATCTTTGATTGATTGGAAGATTCCATCAATTTATAGAACAAAAACGAAGATTGCTAGAGCTCTGACAATTAGTGATTTAGCAAAAATTGCGAAAAAGAGAGTCCCAAAAGTTGTCTTTGATTATGTAGAGGGCTCGGCATTAGATGAGGTTAGTTACTGTCGATCCCAAGCCGCTTTTGATAGGGTCGAATTTACAGCTCACACACTTCGAGATGTTTCAGAGATAGATCCATCAATTGAAATATTTGGCAAAAAAGTAGATCTACCAATTCTTTTCTCGCCCACTGGATACACCAGATTTATGTACCATGTTGGTGAACCAGCAGTGGCAAATGTGGCAGTAAAAAACAATTTGATTTACTCACTCTCCACTATGGGAACCACCTCACCTAAGGAGTTAGCAGATCAGGTGCCACAATCCCGACGGTGGTTTCAGCTTTATGTGATGCAAAATCGCAAAGACAGTTTGTCAGTGATTAAACAGGCAAAAGACTCTGGCTTTGAAGCATTAATTCTCACCGTCGATACGCCCGTCAGTGGCATTCGTATCCGGGATATGAAAAATGGTTTAACTATTCCGCCGCGGATAAGACTGAGCACAGTTTTTGCAATCGCAAGAAAACCAATCTGGTGGCTTAATTTATTCACTACAAAAAAACTTGAGTTTGCAGCCTTTAGGGGTTGGAATAAGACGTTAGTTGAGTTAGCAGCGGCAATATTTGATCCAGCAACGAAGTTCGAAGATCTTAAATGGCTGCAATCGGTATGGAGTGGCCCAATTATTGTGAAGGGTGTTCAGAATTTAGAGGATGCAAAACGGCTTGCAAAAATGGGAGTGGATGGAATTATTCTCTCAAATCATGGTGGAAGACAGTTGGAAAAAGGTCCAGTACCTCTTGAGTTACTACCAGAGGTAGTAAAAGCGATTGGTAAGAAAGTTGATATCTATATCGATGGCGCTGTCCTGTCAGGTCAAGATGCATACGCAGCAGTTGCAATGGGTGCTAAAGCAGTCTTTATTGGACGTGCCTATCTTTATGGAATTATGGCCGGGGGAGAGCTAGGTGTTGAAAGAGTAATTGAGATTATGAAGCGCGATTTTATAAATACCATGGCATTAACTGGTGCGAGGAATATTGCCGAAGTGCAAAAAATTGGCGCAAGATTGCGAAGCTTTTAGTTAAACACTCAGCGCCTTGATCTCAGCAGACCCAATGCCGCAGCAACCACCAATGATTTGCGCGCCAGCTTCAATCCACTCATTTACCAACTTATTACTAAATCCTGCTGCCGCACTTCCTGTCCAAACCTTATTTTTTGCATCCCAAACCCTTCCAGAATTGGGATAGACAATAAAGGGCTTACCTGATTTGGCAGAGCGTAATAGCTCTGTAATTAACTCTGGCTTGGTGCAATTGATGCCAACTGCCATGGCATCACCTGCTAGATCAACTGCGCTTTGAAAACTCTGCCCAGCATTTGTTTGATTACCCTCTTTGCAAGAGTAGGAGAGCCAAAATGGAATTGGGCAATCAGTAAGTAGTTCTAGCAAGAGCTCAACCTCAAAGGTATCGGGCATAGTTTCAAGGGCTAAGTAATCTGGTGAGGTTGAAATTAAGATTTCAAGCCGTCTTGCGTGAAAATCTTTAAGAGCAGATTTACTGACTCCGTAATTTCCTTTGTACTCAGAGCCATCGGCAAGGGATGCACCATATGGACCAACAGATGCTGCCACCTTCACACTCTTACCACTTTGTGTAATCGCATCCTTTGCTAATTGGGTTGAAGAGATCAAGGCCTGATCAGTTTCAGCCTCACTCCAGCCACGATTAGCACAACCTGAATAGGAGAGTTGGTATGAGGAGGTGATAACTATCTGCGCCCCTGCATTTATAAAATCTAAATGTGCTTTGGTAATTTCAGCCGGTTTTGATCTAATTAACTCACCACTCCAAAGTGAGGTTGTTAATTTGTTTCCATTGCTTTCTAATGCGGTGGAGAGGCCACCATCTAACTTGATCACGTGGGGCGGGTAGGGCTCGAACCTACGACGACCGGATTATGAGTCCGGGGCTCTAACCAACTGAGCTACCGCCCCTAATAAAGAGGTGAGTGTCATACCTTACATCGAAGGCAACACTAAGTATTAATTGGGTGTATTCACATGCTCACACAGGATAATAAAAAGCGTGAAGTCCAAAATTGCACTCGCTGTTGCCACACTTCTATTTATATCTACTCATACAGCACAGGCCGCACCTATCTACACCTTCCCAGTTGCCGGCTGCGAAGTTACCTACTCAAGGTATCACCATGATTATCCAGCCGCTGATATCTTTGGTAAAAAAGGTTGTGCTTTTGTTTCCCCAATTGCCGGTGTAGTTGATGAGGTAAATACAGTTGATCGCTGGCGAGGTAAAACAAATATCGGAGCAGATCGCGGGGGATTGTCAGTATCAGTTATTGGCGATGATGGTCTTCGTTACTACGGCAGCCACCTTTCTAAAATTGAAAGCAAGATTGTGCCTGGCTATCGAGTTACAACTGGGGAAAAGTTAGGTGAGATTGGATCTACTGGAAGTGCTAAGGGAACCAAAGCACATTTACATTTTGGTATCTCATACCCAACTGAAAAAGGTATTTGGTGGGTCAGGCGTGGAGTTGGTTTAGAAAGCAAAGGAAAGACACCGCCATTTAAATATCTACAAGCATGGCAAGTGGGTAAAGATTTAAAACCAAGAGTTGTTGTTCCTGCGGTATTGCCACCGGAGCCAAAAAAATAAGACCTACTATTTCTAGTAGGCCTTAAATTTTTTATCTTAAGTATTAAAACTTAAGAAGGTTAATGGTTATTTATGCAGGGTTTACAGCGTCAGCCTGAGGACCTTTTGGACCTTGGACTACTTCGAATGTAACTGCCTGACCCTCT
>Ga0208432_1000417_pt1 | contig 9192 bp, 10 predicted proteins | sample Wag4_2014_7_11_2_FD_187361 | JGI IMG/M metagenome (GOLD analysis project Ga0208432, IMG submission 187361) | Lake water microbial communities from Ohio, USA - Utica-2 Time Series LW 2014_7_11 (SPAdes) (version 2) | ecosystem: Environmental > Aquatic > Freshwater > Lake | place: USA: Ohio...
ACCCCGCCATGGCCACGATGTTGGGCTAACTCACCTGCGATGCCGGCGTGCCGGCCGATGTGTGGCAGGCGATGGTGCGCCGAGCGGTGGATCGCTCCTTCAATGCGATCACGGTGGACGGCGACACCAGCACCAACGACACGGTCCTGGCGTTTGCAGCCGGCGAGCCCCTGAGCCCCGGGCACTTCGAGGCGCTGGAGGCCGGCCTGACGGCGGTGTCGCAGCATCTGGCCAAGGCGATCGCCCGCGACGGCGAAGGCGCCACCTGTCTGATCGAGGTGCAGGTGGAGGGGGCCGCCGATGAGGCCGGTGCCCGCGCCATCGCCCGCACCGTCTGCGGCTCGTCGCTGGTGAAGTGCGCCGTGCATGGCCGCGATCCCAACTGGGGCCGCATCGTGGCCGCCGCCGGTCGGGCTGGGGTGCCTTTCGATCCGAATGCTGTCGCTCTCTGGCTGGGCGACCACCAGTTGATGGCCGCCGGCCAGCCCCTGGCCTTCGATCGTGCTGCGGCCTGCGGCGACCTGCGCGAGCGCGCCACCGGCATCGACCCGGGCGGCACTGGCACGGCCGGCGACACGGTGCTGATCCGCCTGCAGGTCGGCAGCGGTCCCGGGGCCGGTGTGGCCTGGGGCTGTGATCTCTCCGACCAGTACGTGCGCATCAACGCCGATTACACGACGTAGCCTGCAGCCATGACCAGCTCCAACACGGCCCGTCCCTCCCGGAGATCGGCCGCCGCCACTGCCGCCGCCACTGCTGCTGCGACTGCTGCTGCGACTGCCGCCGCCACTGCTGCTGCGACTGCTGCCGCGACTGGGGGGTCTGCCACCAGGCTCCGCCAGCCTCCCCCGGGCCGTTGGACCACACTGCTGGTGACCGGTTTCTGCTTCGGTGTGGGCTACGGCGTGGTGCACCGGTTGATGACTCTGCAGCTGCCCCAGCTGGTGCAGCTGGATCAGCCTTTCGCGGTGCGGCCCTTTCCGGGCACCAGCCTGGAGAGCCTGCGGCTGCGGGTTGGCGCGGCGGCAGGGCCGATCCGCGCCGATCTGGGGGCGCTGGAGCTTGAGGAGCAACAACGCCGGGAGGCGGCCACCCCCCCGAAACCGCCGGCCCGGGAGCTCCTCCCGTCCGAGGCCGCCCTCGAACTCCCGCCTGCTCCCGAGCCCCTGCCACCGGCGGAGCCGGCGGTGGATCTGCCCCTGCCTGCCGATCCCGTTTCCGTTCCGGGAGCAGTGCCTGCCGATCCGGCGGCCTCAGCCACTCCCTGAGGGGTCGATCTGCCACAGTTTCTGCTCGGGTCGCGCTTCCCAGCCATGCCAGCTCCCCAGACGGTGATTCAGGCTGCGGTCTCACGTCTCGCCGCCCGCGCCGGCAGCAGCCTGTTGGATGCCGCTGCCGGCGCCGCCGTGCTGCTTCAGGATGCCCCTGAACGGTTGCGCCAGGAATGGCGCCTGTTCCGCGAGGAGGTGGAGCAGGAAGCCGAGCGGCTTGAGCACGGCGAAGCAGCTGGGTCCCGGGCACACCACGCCGCTCCGTCGCCTCCCTCCGGCCCCGCTGACCTGCAGGCTCAGATCGACGCCCTGCGGGCCCGGGTCGCTTCGATCAGCCGTCAGCTCGACGGTCCCCGATGAGCCGGGGCCTGCTGGTCTGGCGGCCGCTGCGGATCTGGTGGCTGGCGCTGCGTTTAGCGCTGGGCCTCTGGTGGGATGGCCAGTCCTGGACCTATCCGGGAGGTTGCACCACCGAGCGCCGCTCCCTGCGCTCCAGGCGTCGCGCCCGTTGGCTCACCCAGCGCTTTCTGGAGCTCGGTTCGGCCTTCATCAAACTGGGCCAGCTGCTGTCAGCCCGGCCGGATGTGCTCCCTGCCGAACTGGTGGAGGAGCTGGCCCAGCTGCAGGACCGGGTGCCCGCTTTCGGATTCGATGTGGTGCAGGCCTTGCTCGAGCAGGAGCTCGGCGAGCGCTGCGCTGAGATCATCGATCTCGCGCCTGAGCCGCTTGGTTCGGCCAGCCTCGCCCAGGTGCACCGCGCCAGCCTGCGCAGCGGCCGCCAGGTGGTGCTGAAGGTGCAGCGCCCGGGGCTGGAGCGGCTGTTCCGCCTCGATCTGGAGGTGCTGCAGCAGGTGGCGGCGGTGGTGCAGCGCCATCCCCGCTGGGGCCGGGGACGCGACTGGCTGGGCATCGCCAAGGAGTGCCGCAGGGTGCTGCTGCGGGAGCTCGATTTCCGCCTCGAGGCGGAGCATGCCGCCCGGTTTCGCCAGCAGTTCCTCGATGATCCCGGCATCCGCATTCCCGCCGTGGTTTGGGAGCTCAGCGCCCGACGGGTGCTCTGTCTCGATTACGTGCCGGGCATCAAGATCACAGATCGTGCGTCGCTGCTCGAGGCGGGCGTGGATCCGGCGGCGGTGGCGGAGAAGGGGGCGGCCAGCTACCTGCAGCAGCTGGTGCGCTTCGGTTTCTTCCATGCCGATCCTCATCCCGGCAACCTGGCCGTTGCTCCCGATGGGGCCCTGATCTACTACGACTTCGGGATGATGGGGCAGCTTTCGGCCCGTCTGCGCTCCCGCCTCGGTCGCATGGTGCGTGCCGCCGCCTCCCGGGACGCAGCGATGCTGGTGGAGGAGCTGCAGGCGGCGGGTGTGCTCGCTGCCGGCGTGGATCCAGGGCCGGTGCGGCGGCTGGTGCGGGTGATGCTCAACGAGGCGCTCACCCCCCCGTTCTCCGCCACTGTGCTCAGCAAGCTCTCGGGTGATCTGTACGCCCTGGTGTACGGGCAGCCCTTCCGTTTGCCGCCGGAGCTGATTTTCGTGATGCGGGCCCTCTCCACCTTCGAAGGGGTGGGCCGCAGCCTCGATCCCGGCTTTAGCCTGGTGGCCATAGCCCGCCCCTACCTGCTGCCCCTGATGACATCCACCGGCGGGCCTGGTTCGGGCGAGGGATTGGGCAAGGGCGGCAATGCTGCCGGCGGCGGCGATCTGTTCGGCGAGCTGTCCCGTCAGGCGGTGGAGGTGGGCAGCCGGGCCCTCGGCATCCCCCGGCGCCTCGACGACAGCCTGGCGCGGATCGAGCAGGGTGACCTGCAGGTGCAGATCCGAGCGGGTGAGACCGATCGGCTGCTGCGCCGCCTGGCTCTGGCCCAGCAGTCAGCCGGTCAGTCGATGCTGCTCGCCGGCCTGGCCGTGGCGGCTGCCCTGCTGGCCACCAGTGCCAGGCCCGCCCTGGTGGCGGTGCCGCTGGTGCTCAGTCTGCCGGTGGGCTTCAGCTGGTTGAAGCTCCAGGCCCGCCTGAAGCGGGACGGCCGCCTGGATCAGTTGCCGGGCGTGATCAGCCCCCCCTCCACCACCAGCGGCTCCTGATCCTGTCTGGTCCGGGCCCGGCCTGCAGGGTGTCAGGCGTTGCGGACTGGGCTGTCCGGCTTGCCGTCGCCATCCAGATCCTGGAGCACGCCATCGGGGGTGAGCTTGTCGATCACCTGGGGCAGCAGCTGGGAGAGGGTTGCCGCGGCTTTGTCGGTGTCGATGCCGAGCTTCTGGGCGATCTGTTGCACGGTCTGGTTGCCCAGCACCGCTTCGATCTGTTCGGGTTTGATCGCGCCGTTCTCACCCAGGCTCACCCAGCTGTTGAACAGGTCGGTCAGGCCGGTGGTGTTGAAGCGGTCGGCCAGTCCCTTGAGACCACCCACCTGAGCGATCACCCCTTTGATCATCGATTGGGTCTGATCACCACTGAGGCTTGTGGAGATCCTGGACAGAACAGATTCGAGTGCGGAATCGAACAGGGCCATGGTTTCAGTTGAATCAAGTGAATCAAGCACAGACCAATCGTCGTCAGTGGCTGATGCTCTGACTATTGATCTGCTGAAAGTATTCGGGAGTCGGGGCGGTTCGCCGTCAAACGTGAAGAATTGTCGTTCCGCCCCGGACGATCCGGCTGGTTCAACCCAGCAGGGCGGTCAGTGGACCGATCAGGCCTTTCACGGCGGCGAGGGCTGTGTTCTGGGTGGGGACTGCCTCTCCGCCGAAGGTGTTCAGCACCAGCTTCACCCCTTTGTCGATCAGGTCGTAGTTGGCACCTGCCGCCAGCTTCACCACGGGTTGGGCCGTGTCCCAGAGGCTGCGGAATGTCTGCATTGTGGTGCTGGCGGCGCTGATGTTGCCGGCCTCTACTTGTTGTTCGGTGCTGTTCAACAGGTTCAGCACAGGCGTGACCACAGCTTTCAATTGCTCGTTGCCGGTCAGATTGGCAGCGGTTTGGGCCACGGATGCGGCCGCGCGCGCCGCGTCCGTGGCCTGGTTGAGGGTGGCGCCGGAGCAGGCGGCCAGGTTGAGAGCCAGCAGGCCCGCCAAGGCCACCATCAACAGGCGACGGATGCTGAGAAGACTGGGCAGGGAGAGGCCAGACCAGTACCAATGAAGAGGGGGCATGGAAGCAGGTTGAAGCGACGATCAGAGCGTAGAAAGACCCTGCAGCCATGATCTGAGGCTTTGGAATCTCTACAAGAAACCTGCCTTGAAGTCGGATTTGGATTCATATTGCGCGCGCTGACCATTGGGCCACGGTAGTGGCTCGCGCTGCGGTAGTCGTTCTGGCCAGGCGAGGCGCGGGCGTCCTGATCAACTCAGTGCCATCACCGCCAGGGCGGTCATGATCAGCACAGTGAAGAATGCCAGGATCGGGCACATCTTGAACAGGCCCAGCACGCTCACCGTCTCGGGCAGTCCCAGCGCCCGCTTGAGGCGATTCATGGCGGCATTGAGGTGATGCATGGGTTGGTGTCGATCGGGTTGGTGAGGACCGGGGACTGATCTGGCTGAGTCGGATCAGCTCTGGGCAAGTCACTCTTGCAGCGGTACATCGCCGCGTCGGCCTCGGCCCAGGTCTGCTCCAGGGTCGCCTGGTCTTCGCTGTGGGCCGCACCGATCGACGCGGCGATGCCAGCGGATGTCAGAGACTGGTGCAGGCGGTGCTTCAGGCTGTGGAGACCCTCCGGTGTGGGGTCGATGCTGAGCACGGCAAATTCATCGCCGCCCACCCGGGCCAGCAGATCACTGTCCCTCAGCACGGCGGCCATCCGGGCCGCTGCGGTTTGCAGCACCTGATCCCCGATCTGGTGCCCATCCGCGTCGTTGATGCCCTTGAAGTCATCCAGGTCCACCACCACCAGCCCGTAGCGATGGCCGTGCCGCTGGCGTCGGCCTTCCTCCCGCAGCAGGGTTTCATCCCAGGCCCGACGGTTGGCCAGGCGGGTGAGGCCATCGGTGCGGCTCTCCAGCAGGAGCGCCCGGTTGAGTCGCCGCAGCTTCAGCTCGGTGCGGCGGCTGATCAGCACCACCGCGGAAGTGGCCAGCAGCCCCATCAGAACCACGAACGCCGCGCTGCGTCGTGCGCCCCGGTCGAGCTGCCAATGATCCACGCTCAGCTCGGTGCGCAGGATCCGGTTGGCAAAGGGAATGATCCGCAGGCCGAGCAGCTTGTGGTCTTCGGCCTCCAGACCCGGCAGCGCCCGGTGCAGGCTGAGCCGGTCGTTGAGCACAGAGGCTGGGCTCAGGTCGGCGACCATCTCCAGCCGGCCCCTGCCGCCATGGAACAGTCCTTCCAAGCCGTGACCATGGCGGTCGTGCCCACTCACCCCCAGGGTGTGGGCCTGGAGATTCACCAGGGCAAAGGCGGTCATTGCCTGGTTCTTCTGACTCCAGGGCCCGTAGAGCAGGGCAAACCAGGGGCTTGTGCCAGCCGGTGCCGCCGGTGCTGAGGGATCGGGGATCGCGTAGATCCGCACGGCCTCCGATGGAAGTCCGTAGCCGGCACTGCAGCCGAAGGTACGCATCTCCTGGATCAGACTTGCGGGCGCCCGATCCAACGCCTCCCGGATTGGGCCGACGCCTGCCACCGGCCTGGTGCTCTGGGGAGGCAGGGCACGCAGGCTGGCGATGGCCCGATCGGCACTGATGCCAGCAGCACGGAAGCCTGCCAGCTGCCAGTTGCCGGCACGCACCAGGCCCATTGCCGCCGGCCATTCCGGCTTGGGGCTGTCAGCCTCCGGTGCGCCGCTGAGCCCATCGCTGCGGGCCACGGCCAGGGCGGCCAGGGTGCTGTTGAGGGCTGCGCAGGTGGAGGAGGCGATGTGGTCGACTGTCGCCGCCGCCAGCGACTCCTGCTGTTCGTGCAGCAGGGAGTAGGTGAACAGCCCGGCGGCGCCGCTCAGGCCAAGCCCGATCCCTGCCAGGACGTAACACAACTTGGAGCAGCCGATCACCCAATCCCCCACAGCTGCGCCAGGCGACAGCTGTGGACTCGTTCCCCTGACACCCGGGTTGGACGAGGTGGTGCCTGGATGCTCACTCCGGTCCATCACTGCAAAGAGCACGGATGCCGGTTGCCTGAACGAATGATGACTCAGTCAGGGCCGGGGCGGCAACCGCGGCCGTCAGACGGCTCTGCCGCGGGGGCCCCGGTCGACCGCGCCGGCGTAGACCGCCTGGCTGCCCAGTTCGTCCTCGATGCGCAGCAGTTGGTTGTATTTGGCCACGCGCTCGCTGCGGCTGAGGGAGCCGGTCTTGATCTGGCCGGCGCGGGTGGCCACGGAGAGATCGGCGATGGTGGTGTCCTCGGTTTCGCCGCTGCGGTGGCTGATCACGCTGGTGTAGCCGGCGCGTCCGGCCAGGTCGATCGCCTGCAGGGTTTCGGTGAGCGAGCCGATCTGGTTCACCTTGATCAGGATCGAGTTGGCCACGCCCAGATCAAGGCCGCGCTGCAGGCGGCTGGTGTTGGTCACAAACAGGTCGTCACCCACCAGCTGCACCGTGGCGCCCAGCTTCTCGGTGAGCAGCTTCCAGCCGTCCCAGTCGTCTTCGGCCACGCCATCCTCAATCGAGACGATCGGGAAGCGGTTCACCAGAGCCGCCAGCTGATCCACCATCTCGGCGCTGGTGTAGCTGCCACCGTCGAAGGCGTAGCGCCCATCCCTGAAGAACTCCGTGCTGGCCACATCCAGGGCCAGGGAGATCTGGTCGCCAGGGCGGTAGCCGGCCTTTTCGATCGCCTGCACCAGCAGCTCACCCGCCTCGCTGTTGCCCAGATCCGGAGCGAAGCCGCCCTCATCGCCCACGGCGGTGCTGAGGCCCTTGTCCTTGAGCAGGCCCTTGAGGGTGTGGAATACCTCGGTGCCCATCCGCAGCGCTTCGCGGAAGGTGGGGGCGCCATGGGGCACCAGCATGAACTCCTGGAAATCCAGGCTGTTGGCGGCGTGGGCGCCTCCGTTGATCACGTTCATCAACGGCACCGGCAGCAGGGTGGCCATCGGGCCACCCAGGTAGCGGTAGAGAGGCAGGCCCACCCCGGCGGCCGCCGCCCTGGCCGTGGCCAGGCTCACGGCCAGAATGGCGTTGGCGCCCAGGGCGCTCTTGTTGTCGGAGCCATCGAGTTCGATCATCGCCGCATCGACGGCGGCCTGGTCGAGGGCGCTGAGGCCGCACAGGGCAGGGGCGATCCGCTCCTCGATGTTGTTGACGGCCTGCTCCACACCCTTGCCCAGGTAGCGGTTGCCGCCGTCGCGCAGTTCATGGGCCTCGTGGGCGCCGGTGCTGGCGCCGCTGGGCACCATCGCCCTGCCGCTGGCACCTCCCTCAAGCATCACCTCGGCCTCGACGGTGGGGGTGCCGCGGGAATCCAGCACCTCCCGGGCCACAACGGTGTCGATCACAAGGTCGAGGGAGTCGAACACAGGCTCGCCATCAAGCTGTCTGGGGGCGATCTTATGGGTCGCCCCCGCCCTGGCCTTTGTGGCAACGCGCACCGTCGGCGTGTCGGCCTGGACGGCTGGCAGGCCGTGTTGATCACAATGGGAGCGGTGCTGGCTGCCCTCAGGCCAGAGCCGGCTCCGGCAGTCTCAACGGCTCCGCCGCTTCACCACCCTTCTGCCAGCCCTTCTGCCAGCCCTTCCTCCCGTCACCATGCGACTGCTGCACACCATGCTCCGGGTGGGCGATCTGGACCGCTCCCTGGCCTTCTACACCGAGGTGCTCGGCATGCGGCTGCTGCGCCGCAAGGAGTATCCATCCGGCCGCTTCACCCTGGCCTTCGTCGGTTACGGCGAGGAGAGCGATCACAGCGTGCTGGAACTCACCCACAACTGGGACACCGATCGCTACGACCTGGGCGATGGCTACGGCCATATCGCTCTGGGTGTGGACGACATTCAGGGCGTTTGCGCTGCCATCCGCAGCAAGGGCGGCCGGGTGGTGCGTGAGCCCGGGCCGATGAAGCACGGCAGCACGGTGATCGCTTTCGTGGAGGATCCGGACGGTTACAAGGTGGAGCTGATCGAACTCACCTCCCGCGAGGCGGCCGCCTGACCTTTTCCATTCCCACGCCCTGCCGCCATGGTTGCCTCCCCTGCGCCTGCCCCCTCCCTCACCAGCGAGCCGGATCGGTTCAGCGACGACGCCTGGGAGCTGCTGCTGGCCAGCCAGGACACCGCCCGGCGCTGGCGCCATGGCGCGATGGATGTGGAGCACCTGCTTCAGTCCCTGCTGCTCGACCGCCGCTTCGCCGGGTGGGTGGAGCAGCTGCCGATCGCCGCCGATCGCGTCCTCGACGCGGTGGAGGCCTTCTGTCTCGATCAACCTCCCGGCAGCAGCGATGAGCTGTTCATCGGCGACGCCCTTGAGGAGCTGCTGGAGGATGCCGATCGCCGCCGGGCTGCCTGGGGGTCCCGGTTGGTGGATCTGCCCCATCTGCTGCTGGCTCTGCGCGAGGAGCCGCGCCTGGGGGCAGCCGTGCTGGCGGCCGAAGGGCTGAGCGAGGAGCAGCTGCTGCGCCGGCTGGGGCTGGCGGTCCCGGCTCCGGCAGCACCTTCGGGTCCCGCCCCTGCTGCGGCGCCGTCTGCCCCCGGCTTCAACGGCGCCAACAGCACCGAGCCCGGGGGGGGGACACCGGCTGGCGCCGATGCCTGGATCGATGCCGCTCCCCCTTCGTCTCTGCGGCAGCCAGATCCGGGGCTGCGCCTGGAGGCTGAACCGGCTGAGATTTCAGCCCTGGAACGCTACGGCCGCGATCTGACCGCCGCCGCCCGTGCCGGGGAGCTGGATCCGGTGGTGGGCCGCGACGGCGAGATCCGTCGCCTGATTCAGGTGCTTTCGCGCCGCAGCAAGAACAATCCGGTGCTGATCGGCGAGCCCGGTGTGGGCAAGAC
>Ga0208432_1000422_pt1 | contig 9122 bp, 10 predicted proteins | sample Wag4_2014_7_11_2_FD_187361 | JGI IMG/M metagenome (GOLD analysis project Ga0208432, IMG submission 187361) | Lake water microbial communities from Ohio, USA - Utica-2 Time Series LW 2014_7_11 (SPAdes) (version 2) | ecosystem: Environmental > Aquatic > Freshwater > Lake | place: USA: Ohio...
CCATCTCACTCCACACCAACATCCGCCGCTACACAACGGGCATCACCATTCAAGGGTTCAACCTTGATAGCCCAAGGGAATGGTGGTGGCCATTCTTCCCCGAGGACTTTGGCCCAACACTGTTGTGGGCAATCGGATCGCTCGCGTTCGGCGGCCTCTTGTGGCTGTTGCTCTTCCGAGTAGTTCCCTCGATCACCGAGAGCCTCGAAATCAAAAATCACTCGAAGGAACCGCTGAACGTTTAATCCCCGGGCGTCTAGTCAGCGAATGTCTAGTCGAGGCTCCTTTTATAGGACGCGACGACGGATTTTGCTTTTCCCGTTGCCATCATCGTTCCCTTCTCAATCCACGTCACGGTGTCACAGATATCCTCGACAACCTGCATGCTGTGGGTCACCATGATGATGGTTTTGCCACGCTTTTTGAACTCAAGGAACTTCTCGAAACTCTTCCGTTGAAAACCCTCGTCGCCAACCGACAAAACCTCGTCGACGACCAGAATGTCGGGATCGACGTGGATTGCAATCGAAAAACCGAGACGAACATACATACCCGAGCTGTAGTTCTTGACGGGTTGGTCGAGAAACTGCTCAACTCCGGAAAAGTCCACAATCTCATCAAACTTGCGATCGATTTCTTTCTTCGACATTCCCAAGATTGAGCCGTTCAAGTAAATGTTCTCTCGACCAGAAAGCTCAAGGTGGAAGCCAGAGCCCACCTCCAAGAGTGAGGCCATCCGACCCCGATAGTCAATGGATCCAGACGTCGGCCAGTAAATCTTCGCAAGGCACTTGAGCAATGTGGACTTGCCGGAACCGTTGGACCCGATTAACCCGTGAGTGTGGCCCTCGATGACATCGAAGGACACGTTCTTCAGCGCCCAGAAATCCTCGTGTTTCGAAGTCCTGCCTCGAAGAATCGCTGACTTAAGCGTTTGGTTTCTCTCGTGATACAGCCTGAACTTCTTGCTCACGTCACTGACTCGAACTGCCCAGTTGCTCACAGCAGTTCCGCCATCTGTCGCTCTTTCTTCGAATACAGCCAAACACCTGCGCCAAATGCGCCGACCGCCCACGCCAGGGCAATCAGAATGCGCGAGAGCTCAGGCATCGCGTTGTCATAGAGCAGGTTCCGGAAGATTTCGATGAAACCCTCGACAGGGTTGAGCTGATAGAGGTTCAACAAAGTGACAGAGGTTCCAGCGAGACCACCGAGCCGATCCGACTGGGTGGCAACCATGTCGACCGGATACAAAATCGGCGTCAGATAAAACCAGAACTGCAACACAATCGTCAAGAGGTAGGAGAGGTCTCGGAAATAGACATTCGCGATGGACAGCAGCATCGCAACACCGACGGAAAACAGCGCAAAGACGACCATAAAGACCGCGAGCAAGGGGAGCCACGGGAGCACGAAAGAACCCAGCAGCGAGAGTGCCACAACGAGAACACCCATTTCCAACAACCACGTAAACAGTGTGGCGTTGGCGAGAGACAGCGGAAGAACAATTCGAGGAAAGTAGACCTTCTGAATCAAACCGGCGTTGGCGACCAGAGAGTCGACCCCAATCGTGAGCACCCGGTTAAAAAACAGCCACGGCAACAGCCCACACACCAACCACAGCGCATAGTTGTTGAGCCCACTGGGGTCACCGACCTGGGCCGGCAGCCGGAAGAGGAAAGAGAAGATAAACGTGTAAATCAGAATTGCCGCGATGGGGTTAGCCAGTGACCAGAGCTGGCCAAGGGCAGTCCTGCGGTACTTGCCACGAACCTCACGGTTCGTGAGGTTCTGAAGAAGCTCTCTCGAGCCCCAAATATCTGACAGGTAGCTCATCGCTGCAAAAGCCGGTCCAGGTATGTGCCATAGCCGCTCTTTCGCAGGGGAACAGCAAGCTCAGCCAGCTCGGCATCGGAGATCCAGCCTGCCCGCCACGCAATCTCTTCAATGCAGCCGATTTTGAGCCCCTGGCGCTCTTCGATAACCCGGACATACTCCGAAGCCTGCATCATGGATTCAAAGGTCCCGGTGTCCAACCACGCCACCCCGCGGTCAAGAACCTGAACCCGCAACGAGCCCTGCGTCAGGTAGTGCTCGTTGACTGCGGTGATTTCTAGCTCGCCCCTCGCACTTGGCGTAATGGAGCGTGCAACATCAACAACACTCGAGTCATAGAAATACAGCCCGGGAACTGCAAAGTTACTCTTGGGTTTCGCTGGCTTTTCTTCAATGGACAGTGCTGTCATGGTGGAATCAAACTCGACGACACCGTAGGCCTCGGGGTGGGCAACGTGGGTAGCAAAAATCAAGCCACCGGAGATGTCGTGGTTTTCACGCAATGATTTGCCAAGTCCAGCTCCGTGGAAAATGTTGTCACCCAACACCAGAGCAACCGAATCATCGCCGACAAAGTCGGCTCCGATGATGAACGCCTGGGCAAGACCATCGGGCTTCTCTTGGACGGCGTAAGAGAGCGAAATCCCCAAAGAAGAGCCATCGCCAAGGAGTTCTTCGAACTGGCTGCTGTGCTCGGGGGTCGAGATAATCAGAATGTCCCGGATGTCCGCCATCATCAGTGTTGAGAGCGGATAGTAAATCATGGGCTTGTCGTAGACAGGCATGAGCTGCTTAGAGATGGCCCGGGTGATCGGCCAGAGACGGGTTCCGCTGCCCCCGGCAAGAATGATGCCCTTCATTGCCTCAACTCCCCTGCCACACAGGGAGCCTACCCTCTTGCATCGCCTGAGCCAGGCTAGGGGCCCCTTCATCCTTAGGAGAGAGCAGCAGAGCGAAATCGGGCAAAGGGAAATCAAGGGCCACATCGCTATCCAGCGGGTTTATGGCGTGCTCGGCATGTGGCTTGTAGACATCCGTGACTAGGTAGGTCACCACAGTGTCGGGCTCCACGGCGACAAACGCGTGCCCGAGCCCGACGTCAAGCACAACAGCGTTTCTCGATGTTGCATCGAGGTCCACGGATGCCCACGTTCCAAACGTGGGCGAGCCAACCCTGATGTCAACGACGAAATCCCGGATTGCCCCGGCAACACACATCACGTATTTCGCCTGACCAGGGGGGACATCAGCGTAGTGAATACCGCGGACCGTCCCTTTTTCCGACACCGAGAGGTTCGCTTGGACGGTGTGGAACGACAGGCCTGTGGCCTCCTGAAGCCGATCGGCACGAAACCACTCAACAAACTCACCGCGATCATCGCGGTGAGGAGTGTTGGCTATCGAATAGGCGCCAGAAATCGACAGGGGCGTAATCTCCACCCGTGAAGCCTACCAACTGGCCGAGGCGTCACCTCGTCTGCTAAACCACCCGCGAATACTCTGCCTTCAGCGTTTGGACACCGCGCATCAGTCGCAACGCTTTGAGCCTTTGCATCACATAACCGCGCAGCGTGGCCAATCGGGTATTACGTCTGGTAATTGTCATGGTTCCCGCATCGGGGATGTTCGATGTGCCAACGCGCGCCAATCGCAGGTCCGGCAGATGCACCTCGCGGGTCTTCTTGAGCGCCCGCTTCCGGAAGAGATAATCCTTGCCATAGATGCCGGCATAGTCTTCGTCGTGACCGCCAATTGCCCAATACATGTCGCGGGTCACGACATAGCTGTTGGGATGCGGTTCGCGGACGTCGTCGGTGAAGAACTTGGTGCGGCCCAGCGTGTAGAAAACTGTGGAATCCTTCTCCATCTCAAGAAGGCCGCGAAGAGTCTCCTCCGGCACGACATGGTCAATATCGGTGAGAAGCAACCACGGTGCGCTGGCCTCGTGTGCACCGATATTGCGCGCGGCGTCCTGGTTCCACGGGATGTCTTTGGCGATGCGGTAGACCCTGTGATCTGGCAAAGACTGTGGCCGACCTACTGAAACGGCCGGGGTAATCGGAGAGGCATCATCCACAACGATGACCTCCACTCGAGCACGAACTGCCGAGGAGTATTGAGCAATCTGTTTCCACTGAAATTCCAACATCGATGGGTTGTCGTAATACGCAAAGACAATTGAAATTTCCGGGGAATTCGCGGGTCCAGATGCAGGGGATTTCTTTGTCGCCACCCCACCAACCTACTAGCGCATGATCGCTTGGGCCCTCGTTGATGCCGTTTCCAAAGTAGAGTGGGAGCACTGGCGTAGCGCCAAAAACCTGAGCTGAGGAGCCTGCAGTCGTGAAGCTTTTTGTGACCGGTGGCGCCGGGTTCATTGGGTCAAACTTCGCCAGAATGCTGCTCGCTGATCGCTTACCCGGTCTTGAAGGCGCAGAAATCACCGTCTTCGATGCGCTCACCTACTCCGGTACCCTGACCAATCTTGAGAGCGTCACGGATTCACCGCGTTACACCTTCGTCCACGGCGATATTCGCGATGACGCCACGGTGAAGCTTGCGCTTCCCGGCCACGACGCCATCGTGCACTTCGCTGCCGAGAGCCACGTTGACCGCTCGGTGTCGAACTCGCGAATTTTTGTGGACACGAACGTCTTGGGAACACAGACCCTGCTCGACGCCGCCCTGGAACTCGGGATTACGCGATTTGTCCACGTGTCCACAGATGAGGTGTACGGCAGTATCGATGAGGGCTCGTGGGACGAGAATGAACCTCTCTTGCCCAACTCTCCCTACTCAGCCTCGAAGGCCGGCAGTGACCTTCTCGTTCGCAGTTACCACGCGACGCACGGCCTGAACACCTCCATCACGCGCTGCAGCAACAACTACGGAATTCACCACTTCCCGGAGAAAGTCATCCCACTCTTCGTCACCAACCTGCTCGATGGCAAGCACGTCCCTCTCTATGGCGATGGCGCTAACGTCCGCGACTGGCTTCACGTCGATGACCACTGCGGTGGAATCGCGGCTGTGCTGATTGGTGGTCGCCCCGGCGAGATTTACAACATCGGTGGCGGTACTGAACTCTCCAACCGCGAGCTCACAGAGCTTCTCCTCGACGCGACTGGGAGGGACTGGTCTTTCGTGGACAAAGTCGCCGATCGTAAGGGTCACGATCGGCGCTACAGCGTCGACATCGGCAAAATCCACAAGGAACTTGGCTACACGCCACAGGTTGCTTTTGCTGAAGGTTTGGCTGATGTCGTCCAGTGGTATCGAGACAACAGGTGGTGGTGGGAACCCCTCAAAGAGCGCGCCGCACTATGACCACAATCCACATCGTGGGTGCAGGGGGCATGCTCGGCCAGGCGCTCCTTCGAGAGCTCGCGGACTTTCCGGTCTCGGCGGGAACCAGAGAAGAAGTTGACCTCACGCACCCTGAAACCCTGGAAGCCTTCATCACGCCCAGCTCCGTAGTGATCAATGCGGCCGCCTACACACAGGTCGATGCCGCTGAAGAAGAACGCGATGCGGCCTTCGCCACTAACGCCACCGGGGTCGCGAACCTCGCAACAGTCGCCAAAGCTAAGAACGCACGCGTAATCCACGTCTCTACCGATTACGTCTTCGATGGGGCGGCAAGCGCCCCCTACGCTGAGGACGCGCCCACAAACCCGGCCACGGTCTATGGGGCTTCCAAACTGGCCGGGGAGGAATTCCTGCGGGAAACCTTGCCGAACGGGTCAGTGATTGTGCGAACCGCATGGCTCTACGGCGTCCCAGGCTCCAGCTTCCCAGCCACCATTTTGAACGCGGCCCAAACCCGGGACACCCTCCAGGTCGTGACCGATCAAATCGGTCAACCCACTTGGACGCGCGATGTCGCACGGATGATTCGCTCACTCATCGAATCATCCGTCACCTCCGGAGTTTTTCATGCCACCAACGCGGGCCAAGCATCGTGGTGGGACTTCGCAAGGCGGCTCTTCGAGCTTGCTGGGTGGGACCCGGACCGGGTGCTTCCCACCACATCGGAAACCTTTGTGCGCCCAGCGCCCAGACCTGCCTGGTCAGTACTCGGTCATGACAACTGGCAAAAGAATGGCCTTCCGGCGCCGCGCCACTGGCGCGAAGCGCTCGAGGAGGCGTGGGATGCAGAACTCACGACCCTGGTGAGCGAGAAGCTACATGAATAAGCCAGTCATTGGGCTCGTGACGGTGGGATTTGAGTCCGCTGACGTCTGGCCGGTTTTCTTTGAATCGCTATCGCGCTCAACTCTGAAGCCACGGTCTGTTGTGGTGATGGATAATTCGCTAGAGCCACCACGGGACCTGTCGGTGTTCTACACAGGTGATCTCACGGTGAAGCACCGTCCTGAAAATCCCGGCTACGGCGCTGCCATCAACGAGGGTGTGGCTTTGCTCCCTGCTGAGTGCACAATCGTCGTCATGTGTAATCCAGACATCACCTTTGAACCAGAAACCCTCCAGGCAACGGTCGAGGCTTTACTTGCTCATCCCACCGCCGGGATCGCAGGCCCAGCGGTCATAAACCCGGATGGGTCGGTCTACCCCTCGGCGAGAGCGTTCCCCGGCATACGAGTCGGCATAGGCCACGCGATTCTTGGCGAAATATGGAAACACAATCCGTGGACGAGGAGATACCTCGGTGTCTACGAGGGCGACGATGTTCGCATCGTCGACTGGCTATCCGGCTCGTGCCTTGTTGCAAAGAAGGAAGCCCTCGCGGAAGTGGGCGGTTTCGACCCCGGGTACTTCATGTTCTTAGAAGACGTAGATTTGTGTTTTCGACTCAAACGCGCCGGGTGGCGCTCGTTGTATGTGCCAAGGGCGCGAATAGAACACTCTGGAGGGCACTCCACAAAAAGTCGGATGGCCGACATGGTGAAGGTTCACCATGAGAGCGCGAGGCGCTTTCTCTTTAGGATCTATGACCGGCCCGTGTACTGGCCCCTGCGCCAGGTTCTGCGCTTAGGTCTTGCCCTTCGGTCGGTTCTTGCCCGTATCAAATACCGAAACGAAAGCTAGAAGTCTTTAGTCGAGCTTCTTGTCCAAAACTGCGTCGCGCTGGGTGGCGGAGAACTTATCGAGCCATCGGGAAACCGACTCGTCCGTGGTGGAGAGAATTCGAAGCGCCAGGAGCCCAGCGTTTTTGGCCTGGCCAATGCCGACCGTTGCCACTGGCACACCGCTTGGCATCTGAACAATCGAGAGCAGTGAATCCATGCCATCGAGTTGCTTCAGAGCAATCGGCACCCCAATCACCGGCAGCGTTGTTGCTGATGCGATCATGCCGGGCAGGTGCGCAGCACCACCCGCGCCAGCGATGATGACCTGGTAGCCCTCGGCGCGTGCGCCTTTGGCGAAAGCAAACATCTTGTCCGGTGTCCGATGAGCGGAAACAATGTCGGCGTGAAAGTCAACTCCGGCTTCCTCAAGAACATCAGCCGCGGCTTTCATGACGGGCCAATCGGAGTCTGAGCCCATCACCACCGCAACGCGTGCGCTCATGAGTCTGCCTTTCTGGATTCCAGCAACTCCCATGCTGTCATGGCCCTCGCAAAAATGTCATCAGCGTTAGTGCCGGTCAACACAAAGTGGCCGGCTTTGCGACCAGGGCGCGCAGCCTTCTGATACGAGTGGAACTTGATGTCAGGGGCATGCTCGGCCACCGCACGAAAGCGCTCCATGCTGGCGTCTGAGAAGACATTGATCATCACGCCGTGGGGAGTGCGCAGAGCAGTCGAACCCAACGGGTAATCGGCAACCGCCCGCAGGTGCTGCTCGAACTGGCTCGTCACTGACTGTTCAGTGAACACGTGGCCGGAATTATGAGGACGCATGGCAAGTTCGTTCACCAGGAGTCGGCCATCGCGCGTTTCAAAGAGTTCTACCGCCAACACCCCCACGACATCAAACGTGCCGGCGATGGTGGTCGCAATGCTCTGCGCTTCTGCAACTAGCGCATCGGACAAACCTGGTGCCGGGGAGAGCACCTGAGCGCAGACACCACCCTCCTGCCGTGTCTCCACAGGAAGCCACGCAACGAACTCCCCAGCGGGCCGCCTGGCACTCAGCTGGGCGAGCTCCCGAACAAAGTCCACACGCTCCTCAAGAAGAACCGGACCAAGAGCCAACCAGTCGGCTAGGTCCTCTACGGTCTCGACAACCCGGACCCCTTTGCCGTCATAGCCGCCAACGGGCAGCTTGGCGATGCAGGGCAGCCCGCCGACAGCGGCGAGGGCGTCGGCGAGGTTGCCCTCGCTGGCGATCGCCCACCGAGGCTGGGGCAGGCCGGCAGCAGCGAGAGCCTGTCGCATGACAATCTTGTTGTGGGTGAGGGCCAGGGCCTTTGGCGGAGGGAATATGGCTGTGCCCGCCTCGCCCAGGTGGCGCAGGTGATCCAGTGGCACGTGTTCGTGGTCGAAAGTGATGACGTCAACACCATCAGCGAAGGCGACGAGTTCCTCGAGGTTAGTGAAATCACCAACATGGCTGGCTCCGAGCTTCGCGGACGAGCCCTCGGATTCGGCAAAAACCCTGAGCTCGAGGCCCAGGTTAATCGCTGCCGGAATCATCATCCGCGCTAGTTGGCCACCGCCAATAACCCCCACCACAGTCACAATCTGAGCCTATTGGTAAAGGTGTTCAATGTCAGAAGCGACCACCGCTCGCAATTGAGACGAGCCCTCGGGCATGACCAGCAGATGCCCGGAGTCATCCAGGCCCTGAGCTGTGCCCCTCCAGGTCTCGCCGGAGGGTTCCTGAACTTCCACCGAGCGACCGAGCGTGCTCATGACTGCTGAGACAACAGCAGCCGTGGCGTCTCGAGGTTCTGTGCGCAGACCCTCAAGGCCAACGCGAAGCGCCCCCACGAGTTCGGCGAGTATCGAATCGACTAGCTCCTCCGCAGCCGAGACATGGTGGCCAAGCGCTGTCGCGCGCGGGCTGGGAGGTTCGTCCGGAGGAAAGTCAACGTTGAGCCCGATTCCTACAATCACGGCGCTGGAGGGCACCCATTCGCACAAAATTCCAGCCAATTTATTCTGGCCAACGACAACGTCATTTGGCCACTTGAGGCTGGCTTCGCCAAGCCCATGAGTGTGCAGGACCCTCACAAGAGCTGCCCCGACAAGAAGCGGGATCCACGAACCGCTTCTTTTGTGGTCGTCAGCACTCCACGGGAAAGCAATACTCAGGGCAACCGACTCACCGGGCTTGGTCACCCAGTGCCGGTCCAGACGACCGCGCCCTTTCGTCTGGTC